>Ga0080064_1000049_pt1 | contig 367217 bp, 439 predicted proteins | sample Subgrocontami54m_FD_69260 | JGI IMG/M metagenome (GOLD analysis project Ga0080064, IMG submission 69260) | Subsurface groundwater microbial communities from S. Glens Falls, New York, USA - GMW46 contaminated, 5.4 m (SPADES assembly) (version 2) ... | reverse complement strand
CCTCTTCAATAAATTTTAAGTAGTCATCATACTCTTCTTTTGCCAAGAGGCATCACCTCTCCTTTTGTGCTAAAAGGAGGCTATGCCTCTTTTACTTAAAACTTAGGTTCGCACCAGAGCCTTTCTCCGTAATATTTATATAGACTTTTTTTCTTGGTTACTCATAGTTAGGATTAATTTTCATCTTTTCCTACAAAAGAGCTGATCTATGTCTAAAGTTTTAATAGAGTTGAACAATGTCTGGAAAACGTACCACATGGGTGATAATGTAGTCCATGCTTTACGAGGAGTCTCCTTCAAAATTCATCAGGGAGAGTTTGTCGCTGTAGTCGGGCCGAGCGGATCTGGCAAATCAACGATGATGAACATTATCGGCTGTCTAGATATTCCGACCAAAGGAGCAGTCTTCTTGCATGAACATAACATTGCACATTTATCTGAATCACGACTAGCCTCTATCCGCGGACGAACGATTGGGTTTATTTTCCAGCAATTTAATTTGATACCTACCTTGACTGCATTAGAGAACGTTGCACTTCCCATGCTCTTCCAGGGAACTTCTTTAGTCACTCGGGCTGCCAGAGCAAAAGCATTATTGACTAAATTTGGCCTTGGCGACAGAATACATCACAAACCGAATGAACTGTCTGGCGGACAAAGCCAACGCGTAGCTATTTCTAGAGCATTGTCTAATGATCCTGATGTCATTCTAGCAGATGAGCCCACAGGCAACCTTGACTCCAAAACTGGCGCAGAAGTCATGCAATTTTTAGGGGAGATTCATCAAAAGCAAGGCAAAACTATTGTCTTAGTAACTCATGACTTAGATCTAGTCCATCACGCTGAACGTGTCATCCACTTGAAGGATGGCATGGTTGAAAAAATAGTTCCAGGAGGCAAAAAGAAACGATGAAAAAAAGTCTATTATATCTGCTGACTTTATTATTGTTGAGCATGCCTGCTTTCGCAGCAGAAGCAGGATTAATACGCATTGACATGCTTGGACAAGACCCAGATCCGATACGAGCTGGTGATGTTGTTGAAGTACGCTTCAAAATTGAAAACTGGTGGGAAGACACCACTGAAGAAGTAACCTTGGAAATAGTTCCTGACTATCCTTTCACTTTGTATGGATCAGGAAGCAAGAACTTAGGACGCCTAGAAGGAAGAAAAGTCAGCTCTGATGCTGTCTTTGCAGACTTCAAACTCAGAGTAGATCCTGCAGCAGTTGATGGAGAGCATGAATTACTCTTGAACATTTACAATGGCGAAGCAAAGATCGAATACAAAGACCAATTCTTTGTTGACATTGAGAATGAAAAAATCTCCTTGAAGCCTTATGTTGCATCCAGCGATATTGTTGTTGGTGGCACGAAAGGCAGCATCACTATTGACATTGCCAACAGCGGTGGCTATAATGTGAACTCTTTGGAATTAACCTTGATACCTTCAGAGAACTACAAGCTTTTGTCTACAAGCAACTACATTTACATCGGTGATGTGGATGCTGATGATGTTGAGTCAGAAGACTTTGATATCTATGTAGAGAAAGACGTGCAGCAAGTTAACATTCCCTTACGACTCACGTATGAAGTAGATGACCATGAATATACTGATGATCACACACTTACCTTGAACCTTTTAACCACGAGCGAAGCTAAAAAACTTGGGTTGATCAAAAGTAGCACAGGAAGCTGGATAACCATCTTGATAGTGGTTGTTATTGTTGGATACATTGTCTATAGAAAACGTTTCAGAAAGCGATGATCAAAGATTACCTGCAGCTTGCCTATGGGTCTCTGAAAAACAGACGCATGCGTAGCTGGCTTACTATGATTGGCATTTTTATAGGGATTGCTGCAGTGATTTCTCTCATCGGCCTGGGACAAGGATTACGCGTAGCCATCATGGGTCAATTTAATTTTTTGACAACGGATGTACTGACGATTCAAGCGTCTGGACTACAAACAGGGCCTCCTGGAGAAGGTGTAGTGACTCCGTTGCTGGATTCTTATCTCTCTGATCTTAGTAACATTCCTGACATTGATAGATCTATTGGTAGACTCATAGAAAGCGCGAGAATTGAGGCTCATGGCTTTCAAGATTTTAGTTTTGCTGCCAGTATACCTAACGGGCAAGACAGGAAAGAAATTGAAAGGATAGCGAATTTAGAACTTGATCAAGGGCGACTTCTGAAAGATGGCGATGTCAACAAAGTAGTTCTAGGGACTAATTACCTGAATCCAGAAACTCTTGGAAGACCTATACAACTGCGCGACACTGTCACTATTCAAGAAAAAGAGTTTGAAGTCGTTGGCATCCTCAAAAAGAAAGGCAGCTTCATCATTGACAATGCCATTCTCATGAATGAGAAAGTCATGCGCGACTTATTTGACGTGAATGACACCTATGATGTGATTGTCGCTATCGTGCAACCAGGACAAGACATGACAAGAGTAAAAGAACGTGTTGAAAATTATTTGCGGAAAGAACGCGATGTTGAGAAAGGTGAGGAAGACTTCTCTGTGGAAAGCCCAGAACAAGCCTTGGAAAATCTAGACTCTACACTTTTTGCCATCCAGATCTTTGTTTATGTGATTGCTGGTATCTCCATCATTGTCGGAGGCATTGGCATTGCAAATACTATGTACACATCTGTTGTTGAACGAACAAAACAAATAGGCATCATGAAAGCCATTGGCGCCCAACGCAAGATGATCTTTGCCTTGTTCTTATTGGAATCTGGCTTCTTAGGATTTGTCGGAGGCATTGTTGGCATTATCATTGGCGCTGGCATTGCGCATGGATTAGCATTCTTAGGATCTGCTGCTCTAGGCAGTGATTTGATCCAAGTTTCTCTGGACTGGTTTATAGTTCTTGGAGCATTGCTGTTTTCTTTTGTCATTGGCACTGTCGCTGGATTTTTACCTGCAGTACAAGCATCACGTCTAGTTCCTGTTGAAGCCTTGAGGTATGTCAAATGATTGGTGTTGATCTAATTAAGTATTCTTTAGAGAGCTTACGCATCCGTAAACGAAGAAGTTTTCTGACTATCCTTTCTGTCTTTATAGGAATTGCTGCTATTACTACCTTGATCAGCTTTGGACAGGGGATATCCACTTATGTCGAGCAGATTTCCCAAGAGATGGGTAATGACAAGCTCATGATTCAGGCACGTGGCTTTGGCTTCGGACCTCCTTCTTTAGACAGCAATGTGCGCATGGATGAGACTGACTTGGATACTATCAGAAGTGTCAAAGGCGTGAGCGAAGCTACTGGGATTTACGCGATCAGCGGCGAAGTACAGTTCAATGACCAGAAGAAATATGGTTATTTAATGGGATCAGACTACAAAGAGTATCGTGTTCTGCTTGAAGAATTATTTGCATTAGACTTGGATGAAGGCAATGTGCTCCGAGGCAATGAAAAGTCTAAAGTATTATTAGGCTATAACTATAAACTTGCTGAGAAAATCTTTGAGAAACCTGTTAGACTTAGGGATAAACTCCTTATTAATAACAATACGTTTGAAGTTGCTGGCTTTTATCAGGCTGTAGGCAATCCACAAGATGATTCTAATATTTATATTACTAAAGACGCCATGGAAAGCATTTTTTCCCCTTCTGACTATATCTTTATTTTTGTCCGCGCTGCTCCAGGTGTTAGTCCTGCAAAACTCGCAGAAGATATCAGGGATGAATTACGAGACCATAGACATCAAGATCCTGGTGAGGAAGACTTCTTTGTGCAGACGTTTGAGCAAGTGATTGCTACCTTTTCGTCTATCTTGAGCATCATCACTGGCGTTGTCATCTTGATTGCATTTATTTCCGTGTTTGTCGCTGCAGTCAATATTATGAATACGATGTATACTGCTACACTAGAGAGAACGAAGGAAATTGGCGTGTTCAAAGCAGTTGGGTCAAAGAATAGCGCCATTCTCTTTGTGTTTGTCTTGGAAGCTGGCGTGTTGAGTTTAGTTGGAGGGATTTTAGGCGTGATTACAGGTTATTTCCTGGCAACAACTGCTGGAACCTTCATTGCACAAGCTGGTTTTGGTGCTTTTTCTCCTTTGTTTACCTGGCAACTCGTGGTTGGAAGTTTAATTTTTGCTTTTATGATTGGGGCACTGTCTGGATTACTACCTGCATATCAAGCAAGCAAGTTGAAGCCTGTTGATGCACTAAGATATGAATAAAATAAGCTTCTGAGTTGCACGTATTTAGCTACCTCTATCTAATCTAGTTTGACGTTCTTTCCGCTCAGAAAGTTTTAGAAACTAGAAGAAAGAGAATGGGAAGTTTTATATAAATCATCAATAAAGCTCTTTTATGGAAAATAATTCTGAGATAAAGAAGTTTCAGAACAAAACAACATTCTTTAACTACCTTAAAGAGAAATTTAAGGAGAGCAAAGTTATTCTCATTCATGGATCTACAGCATATAAACCAGTAAAGAATTTTTCAGATTTTGACATTGAGATATACGGAAAGTCTATTAAGAAACCTTATTATGAATTAGTATTCGTTAACAATAAGCCAACACTTCTTACTATATATTTTTATAAATATCAGAATGGAAAGAAGAAAATTCTTCCACAGAAGATACGGCTTATAAAGGGAGAATTTACTGATACCATCGAAAACAGAAAACCACACACTTTGTATTCTGAAGGGGCATACAACTCACAAGAAAGAATAAAAAGAGAGTGTCAATTAATAACAGATTTTTGCTTTAAGTATTTCCGTTCAAAAGAGATGCTATACTTGAAGTACATACAGAAAAGAATAAAGTAACTCCTATATGAAATGAAGACCAGTCAAGAGAAATATAAACCTATAATAGAGAAAATAAAAAGAAGTTGTTAAAATTCTAAATCTTGTCGCGTGTATTTCTTATTAATTAAATTATTTTTTCTGGACAGCAATTCTTCTTGGCTTTCTTTTGTCTCTTTTGTCCAGCATTCTTGCCTGTTTCGTATGAAACTTATCTTGCTTTAATGCATGAATGGATTTTCTTCCCTGAAAACCATCGTCAGCTTCATGCCAGAACTTAATGGTTGGCTCACCTATATGCCAACACAAAAAAATTTCACGACCCTGGAACGTGGAACGGAAATCAATCAATCCTTCATCCAAGTCACGGAGCATGACACCTTTCTTGTCTATCTTCTCCAATTCGTCATACACTTGATAGGAAGCACGATGGAACTTTTTTTCCATGACTCTTTGAATTCTGTCATCCTGTTCTGGATCTTCATGGCTAATGTCTATACTATCTAATAAGAATAAGTGCCTTCTGAGCCTATTGACCTTTCTAAGGTGTTTTTGGACCTCTGGTAGCATCAATCTAGCTTGTTCTATGGTAAAATACATGCGTTTCACAGGTACCATAAGCTATATGAACTTCTATATAAATATTCTTCTTATGAAATTACTACCGGGTGTTCAGGCAGTGGATTTAGCGTTATTGTACAAAGATCACCTTATTATTGGAGACTTGCAGCTCGGTTATGAGCAGGTTGCACAGCGTCGGGGAACCTTAATTCCGAAATTTCAACTGCAAGACATTCTCGAACGGTTAGGGAAGATATTTCACAGAGTGCATGCTAAGACTTTGATCATTAATGGTGATGTGAAGCACGAGTTTGGCAGTATCTTAGAGCAAGAATGGCGAGAAGTCTTACAATTTTTTGACTTTTGTCTACATCATGTCCAGGAGATTATTGTTGTCAAGGGAAACCATGATTTAGTGATTGATCCAATTGCACAGAAACGAAACATTAAGGTAGTTGATTCTTACAGGATTGACAATATTCTTATTTTTCATGGTCATACCTTATTGAAGAAAACTGCACCAGCTATGATTATAGGGCATGAGCATCCTGCTATCTCGTTCAAGGAAAAACCTGGAGATAAGTTCAAATGCTTTTTAGTTGGCTCCTGGAAGAACAGCACTCTTCTTGTTATGCCTTCATTTAACCCATTGACAGATGGCAGTGATGTAACGAAAGAACGATTCTTGAGTCCCTATCTTAAACAAGGCATAGATCAGTTTCTCGTGTATGTCATTGAAGATAAAGTCTATCCATTTGGAATAGTCAAAGATTTACTTGTCTAACACTTTCAATGCTTCTGCGTCTTTCTCTTTTTTGAGGATCTCTTTAATCATCTCACGATCAAAGCCAGCATACACATGCTCATTGATGACTAGCACAGGAGTTGATTGCTGGCCAGAAAGCTTGTACATCTCTTCGAATGAATCCTTATCCCGAGAAATTTCCCTATTCTCAAACAAGATTTCATTCATATTCAACAAGTTCTTCACCATTTGTGAATAAGGATCATCATTACGGCAATAGACAACAACTTTCATAGCATCTCTTTCTTCTTTTCTTATTAAAAGATTTCCTTTTTCTTTGATCATCTCTCTTGGAGAAACCTTTTTATAGTTCTTTCCGCGCTTCTTTCTTCAAGAGGTGTTTATGTCGCATTCAGGTCAAGCAGGTGTCGAATACATTGTTCTTATAGGTGTGTTACTCTTCTTTTTTATTCCTATTGTCTATTATTCCCTGACACAGGCCACACAGAGTGTTAAATACACCCAAGTAGAAAATATTGTCAGTCGTCTTGCAAAGGCAGTTGATGCTGTCTATGCCTTAGGTCCCGGATCCATCGAGATTATCCCCATCACCATTCCCGATGGTGTTCTCGACACCGTCATTGGAGGCTCTGCTGAACGTGAAATCTTTTTGAACATCACTGGTTATGGCGGTGTTTCTGATGTTCATGCCACTACTCGCGCAAATGTTACTGGGTTTTTACCTATTGAAAAAGGCACTTATTTTATCAAAGTGGAAGCATTACCTGGAGGTCTTGTTAATATCACTAAACGATGAGACGAAAACTATATAAGTCACGGAGAGGGCAAATTAGCACAGAGATTATGTACGCTGTTGGCGTCATGATCATGATCTTCCTGTTGCTCACAGGAGTGTCTTTCAATCGTCGCAGTGAGCTCAAAAAGATGGACGATTACTTACAAAAGAGGAATGAATGCTTGAAAGTCGCCAATACAATATCCAGTTTAACAGCTGCAGGATTTAATACCCGCGCTGTTATCACTATCTACAACAAGATGTGGGTTTTCAATAATAGTCGTATCGCTATTGACCCTTTAGCTGCTAAAGAAACTCCTTGCACCTATGTTGGCTATATTGACCAGAGCATATTAGATCCTGACAAGGATTATATTGAGCTTGCTGGTGGTGGTATAGCCTATTGTTTCTACAACACGAATGAGCAAGTAAGCATTTACCCAAACACCCATTTCGGATTCACCTTATGCATTCTTCCATGAACAAACGCGGACAATTGAGCTATGAGTATATTGTAGTTATAGGTATGATCCTTTTACTTGCTATCCCTTTTTTCTATAGCTTTTTTCGTTATCTTATTGGTGGCTTTAATACCCAGATGAACGCAGATATGGTTATACGTGTCAGCCATGCTGCAGAAACTTTAGCAAACCTAGGAGGCGTAGGCAGCAAATTCACTGTGCCTGTGCGCATCTCACGCGTGACAGATAATGATCTAGACAACAATAGACTTTCCGTACAAACCAGCAATGGACAACGCTATTCTTCAGCTCTTTTTCCTAAAACTATTGTTGGCAGCGAAGCATTAGTTGGCGATGGCTTTGAGAATGTACCTCTTGTTTACACTTATCTCGAGACTGTTGTTATTGGACGGCAACCACAGATTGTTGGCATCTGTCCTGAAGGCGAGGATCCTTATTCTCAACTCTGTTTAATTAGCACTTCTGTCCAACCATCTGAAGGATTTCGCGTATTGGGTGCAAATTTCCAATCTAACAGTGAAATTATCATAAGCAGATCTCAAGGCTCTGGTGGCAGTGGTTGCCAAACTATGGCTGATTGTGAACAAGATTCTGATTGCGTTGTTGGACAAACATGCGAGAATGGCATTTGCTCTGAGTTAAACCCCCCCATCACAGTTAGTGCAGAGGGTTTAATTGCTGATGTCAGCACAGCACAGACAGGAGTAGGCACTTATGATGTTGCCATAGCAAATCCTGGCGGAGAATTAAGTGATTGTGTTTCCATGCAAGTAGTTGCTCAGGGCGCTTATGCTGAATGCGGCAATTCTCTTGTTGAAGATGGAGAAGAATGTGATCCTCCCGCTGAAAAGAGTGACCAATGCATTGGCGAAGGTGGAGATACTCTCGCATGCAAATCAAACTGCAAATGTGAGAATGACTAGCACACCTATCATTTTCATCCCATGACTTCAAACACTAAAGGACAGGCAGCAGTTACTGACTTATTCATAGCTATTTCTGTATTTATTATATTAATCACCATTACCACCTTAACCTGGAACCTCTATAACATCCGCTTGACCAGTAGATTTGACTATGATGAGATGATGCTCAAAGGATTTCAAGTCACAGACTTATTGGTCAAAAGCAAAGGCATTCCTGCAGACTGGCACATTACCTATAACAGAACTACTCCCCGACCTAGACCACCCAATTCTGCAGACATTAATACTCCAAGGATCATAGGCCTGGCAGACAATGAACGCATTCTCTCTCCTGAACGCATTGACGCCTTTAAAGATATCAGTGATGCACATCCACAAATTATCAAAGACGCTCTTAAGATCAACCAATATAACTATTATTTTGTTATTCGCAACCAAACTGGAACACCTTTACTCAACACTGGATTCTTTCCTTCTGGAAAATATGCTGTTAATCTAGCACGCATTGCTCAGTATAACGGTCAGCCAGTCATCATGGAGTTTGCTGTATGGAAATAAAACGAAAAGGTATTATCTTTGCCTTGGATGCTGCACTTGCCGTGGCAGTAGTCATTATTATTCTCATTAATAGCTCTTACTATTTCAGCACTTCTTCAAAAGAATCCTTGTCGCAATTACAACCTGTCCGTATCGGCAGCGATGTCATAGCATTGCTTGATTTTGGAAATGCTTTTGATTATGCTTTTACCTACAAAGACCAGATAAGTTCTGGCCAACCTTGCGAGATAACTCCTATAGATTATGATCTTATTTCAGACAAATGCTTAAATGTTTCCAACTATCTTCCCAAGAATTACGCTCTAAAATTTACTGTTACTGACATGAAAGAAACTCCGACTACTGATGCCATCTGTCCTGCTAGTGGACCTGCAAATAATGCCTTCTGTGAACTTCGCGATGATGTGGTTTGTGCACTTGACGGTTGCACTCTTGATCCTGGTGAACAGATGAAAGTTCTTCCTGTTGTCAGATGGGGAACAAGTGGTGCGTATCAGCAAGATATTCGCAATCCAGGGCAGCATTTTATTATTGTTGGCACTACGAGCACTATTAACAGCTCATTATCGCTCTCTGTTGATGTTGATGGCAATTTTAGCTCATCGCTTATGACTTTTGATATGGACACAGGCACCTATATCTGGATATCTACAACTTTGCCCTACTTTGAGCCAGGTAACAGCAACAACAACTGGATTACTCTTACAAATTTAGAAGATCAAGATGTCACAGTGAAGTGGGTGCGCGTTGTTGGTGATGCATCTTATGCTCGCACTGGAAACTCAGAGCAAAATCTTGTTGTCCCTCTTGACCGCTTTGTCGGCACAGGAGAGCGTTTTATCAGCGTTGTTGAACAAGATGGTGACTTTGCAGGATACCATCTGGTCCGCTATTGGATCTGGTTAAAGACGGTGAGCAGTTAATGACGTCTAAAGCGACTTCCAGAGGAGTACTCCTCACTTTAGGTATCACCTTTATCTCTCTTATTGTGCTTTCTTTCGCAACTTTAATTCTTCGCAATGCTGAAAACTCAGATCTTCGCCTGACTGAACTTTCTTCTGTAGATCGCCTTTATACTTTGTCTAGTTCTCTAGAAAGAAGCATATTTAGAAGCTATTATTCTCTAACAGGCATTAACTTAACAATTAGTAATACTACTGTCACTATTGTCAAAGACACTGAACGACGACTAGGGGCACCAAATTACTATCAGCCTCCTGACATCTTTGATCCAGCTATCTTCGGTATGAAAGCATCGGACGTGTTTGTTGATTATCTCGCAAGAAGTCTTACTTATGGTATTGTTTCTGTTGCAAATCCAATAGGGTATAGCCTCCTTCATCATCTTGGTCTCTATTTCTATTATCCAGCTATTATTTTCAACGACAATCTCGTGCCTGATGTGCTCAAAACAACTCTTGTTTATTTCTATTCAGATGATACTGTCAACCTAACTAAAGATTATAACTTCCGTCATAGTCAACAGACTGCACAATATTGCTGTCTAGAAGTAGGCAATATGAGCAATCTTTATCCTATTAATTCAACACATCAAGTTTATCTTCTTGGAACAAATCTTCATAATCTTACTGAAATCAAAATTAAAGTGCAACATCCTACACGCTGTCCTTATATTAACTGGTCAAATAGCGCCACTCGCCGTTTGAACCAAGCACAGAATGGTTATAATCCTAATCCTGAGGATGGGGATGTCAAGCTGAAGATTAGCATTCAGGCTGAAAATGCACAGGGACCTTGCTTGCCAGCAACACTTTCTCCTTATTATGAAGTACAGGCTGATGCCATTGTCAATCGCACTGGTACAGCTATTTCACAAATCATTTTCCTTGATAACTTAACTTATGACCCTTTAGTGTCTGGTGGCGGGTATAACTTTATTTATGGTGAGACTCCTCCTGCTACTGCGTCGAAAGAGAGACCACTTATTCTCTTCTATGATTCTAAGACAGAAACAGGGACAGATGTAACACTAGCGTCCAATATCCTTTATCTTATTCAATATGACAATCCTATTCGCTGGGAAGTCACTTTAGTTTATGAATTTGGCCCTCTAGAAGTTTATACGACTGAAACTGTTACTGCGACACTAGACGCATTGAACATGTCCAGAAGACAGCGCCCTGCGCGCTTTAAATGAGTTTTACGATGGGCAACTGTAATCATTCTTGAAGTACAACAACAGTTAAATAAAGCCTAGGACACTGCAAACACTAGAGATGGTGATGGAGCAGATTTATCGTAGTGTATTCTGGATAGGCATAGCTTCTGTTATCATTTCTCTCTTTATAGATTTTAACGAATCTATTAGTTATTTTAGTTTAGCTTTTGGCATAGGCATTCTCTTTATTGTTTATTCGCTTTTTGAACAATATCTCTGGAAAAAATCACAATCCCTGCCACCACAAGCTCAACCATCAGCACAACCACTACAACCTTCCTCGCAACAACAAGCGGCTCCTATTGCAAAACGACTAGTTCCTTTGAAAGAACTTTCAAGACCAACTTCCTCTTCTCTCTCTCCAGCTTTGAAACCTTCTTTTCTTGCTCGCTTCTTTGCTCATCTTCGCCTGCGAAAACGGCAGTCTCTTGCAAAACCATCAGTTCCGATTGCTTCTTTAGACAATGTCAAACAACTCTTTCATGAAGATTTACACTTACAACAGCAACAATTAGGAGGAGGCATGTTTCAACGACCTGTAACTCCTGTACTTCCACTTCACTCACAACCTGTTTTACCACCACAGCTTCAACGTCCTTTTCCACAACAACGGCCTTTGCCTCCTCAATCTCAACTACCTCCCTTTGATTTTGAGGAAGGCTTGGAGCACTATGTTCCCACGGGTGCAGAACAACTACAGCACGACCATCATAATCGCTACGAAGAAGATCGTGAAACCATCTCACAGCCTTCAGACCAGCGGTACCAACAGGTCAGTCAGCAGCAGAGAACACTATCATTGCAACAACCATCACACCATCTTTCTCTGCTGCACTACCTGCATTATAAAAACAAGAAACATGAAACGATTCTCTTCAGCAGCCTGCTTGTTCTCAGCATTATCCTCATTATAGTCAGCCTTATCCTCCCTTTCCAAGCATATGTTACTTTCGTTGTCACCCTTCTGTTCTTAGGACTTTTACTCTTGAGTGCTTCCATCGCTGAGCTTATTCATTTACGACACCATGTACTTCCTTTGCCAACAGCGCAACCACAGGAACAACAACTAGTTTCATCAGCGCAAAAACCATCCTCAGCACAACCGCAACCTACACAATCCATACTTTCGCAACAAAAACCTCCTGCTCTTCAGCCACAGCAGAAGCAAACACTTCCATCTCAACCGAGAGAAACTGAGCATATTACTACACTTGTTGCTTATGTGCAAGCATCTCTACAACAACAATATCCTTTGGATACAATTCGCGCAGCAGCACAGAAATCTGGTTGGCCAGACGCCCTCATTACTCAGGCGCTGACTCTTGCTCAGAAAAACACTTCAAAAAAGAAAAAAGTGTTCATCCTTGTTGGTCTTGTAGTACTCTTGCTCATCTTACTTCTTGTCCTCAATAGCAGCGATATGTTTCTCCTTCCTTATTGGCTTGAACTCTTAAGCGGCGGATCTCCCCAGTTTTACTTCATCATGATTGGTGTGTTTTTTGTCACTATTCTTCTTTTTGTCAATAAAGTACGTAAATTATACAGAGGGAAGAGGATTAGATACAAAGTGGAAGAAGAGCAACATGTCGCTGAAATCAAGCAGGAACTTGAGAAGAGACCTACAACACTTATTCGCGGAACCTACGAAACAGACTTTGACAGGCTTTATCGTCTCATCTCTGAAAAGAAGATTCTGACTCTTACAGAAGTTGCACAAGGCTTTAATGTCTCTAGAAAAGAAGCAGAAGAATGGGGGAAAATCTTAAAAGAGCAGGGATTAATTGATTTACATTATCCGACAGTAGGAGATCTTGAATTACGATGGAAAAAATAGAGGAATATACTATCAAGGTAGATGACTTAGTAGTCATAGTCACTATCTTTGGTGGTAAAGGTGTTATGAAAACCTATTCAGTAGCTGTGCCTACTGTTGCTCCTGCCACGCGCGCCCTAATGAATTATATCAAACACGGACTTATTAGTGAAGTCTCAATAAGCACTGGCGAGATGCTTGATCCTAAAGCTATTGTCCAGCTCAAAGAGAAATTCAGCAAACGTGCAGTCATCTTATTGAAGGACAAATTACCCAACATCACTGCAGAGACGTCTACACTCTTGATTAATATTCTCATGCAAGAGATGTTGGGACTTGGCGATGTGGAATATCTTCTCAATGATGAAGCCCTAGAAGAAATTGTCATCAACTCTTCTAATGAACCTGTTCGCGTCTTCCACAAACGTTATGGATGGTTGGAAACGAATATTAAAATGGACAGCGAGGAGAAAATTTTAAACTATTCCAATATCATTGCTCGCCGTGTAGGAAGACAAATTACTACTTTAAATCCTCTACTCGATGCTCACCTGATCACTGGAGATCGTGCCAATGCTGTCCTCTTTCCCATCTGCACCAAAGGACACACTATCACCATCCGTAAATTCGCTAGAGACCCTTGGACTTTAACAGACTTTATCAAGAACAAAACTGTCACACCTAAAGTGCTAGCTTTGATCTGGATGGCTATTCAGTATGAGATGAATATTCTTGTCAGTGGAGGCACTGGTAGCGGAAAAACTTCATTCCTCAATATTATTATGCCATTTATGCCACCCAACCATAGAATTGTCTCTATTGAAGATAGCGTCCATGGAGATTCTTCTCTTTATTACATTGAAAATGGTACCCTAAAACACAGCACTATTGGTTCTTTAATTGATAGTAAACTTCAAGAACAGAAACAAGTTTTGGCAGACAATACTGAAGTCTTTAAGAATAAGGATATTCAAGTGCTTTCTGTAACAAAAGATGGTAAACTAGAACTTCGTAAACCTTCCTCTTTTATTCGTCACTTTGTTGAAAAAGATATGTATACAATTACTTTAGCAAGCGGTAAAAAAATCAAAGTTACAGGGGATCATTCGCTCTTCTCTTTAGTGAATAACAAACTCCAATCCGTACGATGCGCAGATCTTACTATAGGAGATGTTCTTGCTACCCCCAGAAAATTACCTTTTATAGGAAAGGGAGTTTACTTTGACTTAACCACCTATTTAACTCATTTCAAATCTTTCCAGATAGAAGGTAAAGGATTAAGAGAATTTCTTTTACCCTTGAAAAATCTTCTCTTTAAACATAAATCAAAAGCACAAGTCCTTGCTTATCTTCGTTTAGAAAGAATACCTGTTTCTCTCATACAACAACTAAGTCTACAAATTCCTGAAGCTCTTAAATCATCTTTATATTTAACACCCTTACGATCCAATAGCTCTGGAAGAATTAGTATTCCTGTTCTTATTTCTGTAGATAGTAACTTAGCATGTTTGGCAGGATTATGGTTAGCTGACGGATCCTATGATAAAAATTCCACTATATTTAGCGTTATAAAATATGTTTGTAATTCCTATGTCCACAGTATAAGCAATGATATATGTAATACTACCCCTAAACTTCATAGTGATGGATTATCTTTAATGATACACTCTACTGCATTTAAACATTTCTTTAAGCATGTCTTATGTTTAGATGGAAATGCATATACAAAACGCGTTCCTGCATGGGTATTTTCATTGCCTGAGAAAGAGCTTGCCTTCTTTTTAAGAGGATACATAAGTGGTGATGGTTGGTCAAGAGCTAATGATATTGCTGTAGGAAGCTGTTCTCTGGGGTTATTGGAAGATATGCAAACTCTATTTTTACGTCTTGGCATCTCTCTTCGATTAAGCAGACATCAATTAAAAGACAAAACATATCAGAGCTTTATTTCAGGATCACCTTTCTTACAAAGATTTTATGATCTTGGAGGATTTTTACAAGAACGTCAAAATAAAAAATTGCAACAAGCTATTAAAGTATCTCCCAAAGAAAGTTTAGATATAATTCCCCTCACAAAACCTTCTTATCTACTCTTAAAGCATGCATTAGGCAATAACTTTAAAGAAAGCAAGAACTATACCTCATGGAAAAGTTGGCAGGGCATGTATAAGTATAGTCATATTGGAAGGTCCATGCTTCAACGCTTGCTTACTAAATTTATGCCTATTACTACCTCTTTAGTTAACACACCTCTTGTTGAAGAAGTATCTTCTTTAGCTTTCAATGATCTCTTTTGGGATCGTATTATTCATATAGAAAAGCAATTCTTTAAAGGAAATGTATATGATTTCTCAGTTCCTGGCGCTGAAAATTTTGTTTGTGAGAATATTGTTTGCCATAACACTAGAGAATTACAATTACCCATCTACCTCTACTGGTGCCCCTTGACGATTCGACAACCAAATCCAGAAGGCAAAGGGGAAGTCACCATGCTTGACTTGCTTGTTAATTCTTTGCGTATGAGGCCTGATAGAATTATCTTAGGGGAAATGCGTAAGAAAGATCAGGCATCTGTCTTGTTTGAAGCGATGCATACTGGTCACTCTGTGTATGCTACTGTGCACGCTGACTCGATCTCCGAGACTATTGATCGACTGATTAATCCGCCTATTGAAGTTCCTAGAAACTTGCTGACAGGAGTGCACTTGAATGTAGTCATGTTCAGAGACAGACGACGCGGTATCAGAAGAGTCTTCCAAGTTGGTGAGTTTTTACCTACTGTAGAAGAAGGAACTCCCTCAGTCAAGCCCAATATCCTCTATCGATGGAAACCTGGAACTGATGAAATTGTTGAACATGCCTCTTCTGTCCGCATTTTTGAAGAGCTGAGCAGACATACAGGACTTACATTACCGCAGATTGAAAAAGATATGTTGCAGAAACAGAAAATCCTTGAATATATGGTAGCTAACAATATTCGCCATGTTGATGCTGTTGGTGAGCTCATTCGCAGCTATTATCTTGATCCTGATTCGATTCTCAGTAAATTAGGAGGAATTTGATGATTAAGATTCCCTTTGCTTTTTTACCACCACAACTCTTGTATAAATATTCGCGTTTCTTTCTTGGGTTCTCTGAGAAATTAGAACCACGTTTTCATTTCTTAGCACTTAATTTGGAACAGACTGAAGCGAGAATACGACCTATTGAATATATCAGTATGTGTTTAGCCTCGGTCACTGTCTTCTTTATGTTTAGTCTAGTCATTTGTTTTATTATCATAGGCCTGGGTGTTCCTTTATTCATCAGCATTCCTATTATCTTGTTTATCAGTTTCTTCGTTTTCATGCAGCAGATGGCTTATCCTAAGCTGGTAGCTTCCAGACGCATCCGCGGCGTAGAGATTAATCTTTTACCAGCACTTCAAGATATGTACATTCAACTCAATTCTGGCGTCCCCCTCTTCAATATTCTTGTTAATATTGCTCATGCAGATTATGGGGGTGTCTCTGAAGAATTCTCCAAAGGAGTTCGAGAGATTGGCGCTGGGCGATCGCAGGTCGATGTCTTGGAGGAAATGGCAGTCAGAAATCCCAGTATTCTTTTCAGAAGAGCTTTATGGCAACTGGTGAGCGGCATGAAAGAAGGCTCTGATATCTCTTCTTTGATCAAAGAGGTCATGCAGGCTGTCTCTGATGAGCAACTGACACAAATCCAGCGCTACGGTGGACAGTTAAGCCCTTTAGCACTCTTCTATATGCTAATTGCTATTATTGCACCTTCCTTAGGCATTACTTTTATCATTATCTTATCTTCATTTATAGCGCTTGGCGAAGGAACAACCAAAGCAATTTTCTATGCACTCCTCATTATCACTTTATTCTTCCAAATCATGTTCTTAGGTATGATCAAAACAAGGAGACCAACATTGATTAACTAACCATGTATGATTTTGTCCAACGCCTTTATCCAGTAAAACTCAAGAATGGTTATCAGCAGCTTTTAGACTATTGCAATATTAAAACTGAAGTCAACCGTTTCCTGACTCTTAGTGCCATCTCCATATTTGTAGGCAGTATTGTTCTTACCCTTTTTACACTTATATTCTTTGACATTAATTTCTTTCTTTTATTTGTTGCATGGTTTATTCTTCTTCAAGGTATTCTCTATGCCTGGTTAGTCTTGACTGCGGATAGCAGAGCACGTTTTGTTGAGGAATTGTTGCCTGATGCCTTGCAGTTAATGGCATCGAACTTGCGCGCTGGGCTAACTGTTGATCGAGCCTTATTGCTTTCTGCACGCCCTGAATTTGGTCACTTCAAAGATGAACTTAACTATGTGGGAAAAGAATTAGCAACAGGCAAAGAGCTAGGAGCTGCTTTAATGGAGTTAAGCAGTCGTATACGTTCTGATAAACTCAAAAAAACTTTCCAAATCATTGTCTCTGCCATGGCTTCTGGTGGGGAACTTGCTGAATTACTCGTGCAGACCGCATCTAATCTCCGTCAACAACGTCTTGTAGAACAACGTGTCCGTTCCAGCGTTTTAGTCTATGTCATTTTCATCTTCTCTGCCATAGCTTTTGGAGCACCTATGCTTTTTGGCCTGAGTTCTTTCCTTGTTGAAGTTATCAGCGATATCTTCTCCAAAGTGCAACTACCACCCCAAGAATCAGCTGCTAATCTCCCTTTATCTTTTACGAAAGTCTCTGTCAAACCCTCTTTCATCAACACTTATACGATAGTTTCTATGCTCTTTACTTCTATTATGGGATCTTTAATCTTGGGGTTAATCGCCAAAGGCAAAGAAAAAGAAGGACTCAAGTTTTTACCTATTTTAGTCATTATTACTATTTCGCTCTTCTTTTTAGTCAAGATATCGATTAAGGCTATCCTTGGAGGATTGTTCCAATTTTAGCTAACGCATTTTACTTTTTCTCATAGATAATAATTTCTTAATTCTGGAAGATTCTTCAGTAAACCCGAATTCCTTGCCTATCTTGTAAATACGATACGCTGCAAAGACAAACGTCGTATAGACAAAGATGAGAATAATATACTTCATGTAGATCAACCATTCATTGAGATTAAATAAATCAATGGAAATATCCCATAAAGAGTATATTAATACAAAAACTAGACAAAGCAAGAAGCTACCTGTGTACTTTCTAATGGTTGATCCCTTTGACAAGACACTGTAAGCATTCACTGTCCAGATAATCGCCCATACTCCAAAGGTTAACGTCAGCATCGCACTAATGAGCTCTATGTCTCTCACATACTTGAACAATGCATACAAACCGCTTAAGATTGCAATTGTGCTGATCAGGTTTATTCCTAGTTGCAAGATATTCGAACGATTAATATAAATGAAGAACAGGAGAATTGCAAGCGCTATTGCACCAATCATAATGGTCGAAAATGCTGTCTCTGGACTCGCAAAATTACTGGAGAAAGCACCAGTGATGCTTCTTCCCAAGATTAACCCTATTAAGAACAATAATAACCCCATTATAATTAGACTTAAGATGTATTTTCGCTCTCTCTTTTTCATAGTTGTTTACAAGTCGAGCCGAATATCGCAGAATTGGCTTAATTCGCTCAACAACTCCTTGTCTGATTCTTTTTCTAATGAGATAATAATTCCTTTAACACGCCACATCCGCATCTTTCCTGACAAAAAGTGGATGAATTTAGCCACTGTCGCAGGCTTGTTATAGATGAGCAAGGTGCTCAAAGAATCGAAGAACAGGAATTTTTTCTCTCCAGGGATAGCACGGACTGCCTGATCCATAGCCAAAGAGATATCACTCAAGTTTTCAGGGCTGCCTATAAACAAACACTTGTTAGTTTTCTCTGTTGACCCGCCCGTAGTCCTGGTGACTGCGTCAATGAAGATGATCATCTCTGTGTCGACATTGTTTTTCTTGAACAAAGCTTCCATAGTTGAGAATGGCTTGTTCAAAGTAACATAGACACCTGGAGTTCCATCTACACCAGTAAGATACTTCACTAAATCAATGTTTGTCTGCTGGTATCGCACTGCATCAACTGTCGCTAAAGCAACGTATTCTTCAACACCACTCAAACTCTTTTCAAATATATCCCCAACCGGCATAGTACTTTGCTGGTTTTCACAGATATAAATGTTTCGGGAGTTCTTTTGTCCTATTGAGTAACCTTTTTATAGTACGAACTCTTTTCTTTCTCATGGTGTTAGAGCTTTTAAGCACAGGCATTAGTGGTCTCGATGAACTTCTCAAAGGAGGCATCCGCAAGACTAATTCTGTGCTGATTGCAGGTGTTCCTGGATCCGGCAAAACTGTTTTTGGCATGCACTATATTGTTGAAGGTGCAAAACATGGCGAACCTGGTTTATTCATCAGCTACGAAGAATCAGAAGAGTCCATCTATGAATATGCCGCTAGTTTTGGCTTCGACTTCAAAAATTATGCACAAAAAGGGTTAATCACTGTCTTGAGCATTCCTCTTGTTGGCAAGATGGTTACTTTTGCGCCTATCATTGACATGATCAGAAAAAATAAGATCCAGCGTGTTTTTCTGGATTCTATAACTCTTTTTGAGTTTGTTGATAGCATGAGCGCCATGAGTTTTCGCCGAGAGATTATAGAGTTTATCAAAATCATGCGTGACTTAGGAGTAACTTTAGTCGCTTCTTCAGAAAAAAAAGTTGCTAACATTGATGTTATTGAATATGGATCACAAGATTTCTTATTCCAAGGACTCATCTTACTGACCAAAGTTAGAAAAGGAGCTTCATTTGAACGATGTATATCCATCTCTAAAATGCGAGGACAGGGCCATCAATTAGGCATCTATCCTTTTGCGATTGACGAACAAGGTGTACAAGTTTATGCCAATCAATTACCCTTCTCACTCATTGAAAAAGGTGACCTTTAATGTCTCTACAAAGATTAGAACGCATTCCTTCAGGCATCTCAGGATTTGATGATCTTATCGAGGGAGGCTTCAAGGTCGGCAGCATTAATCTGCTTGCAGGCAGTGCTGGCTCTGGCAAGACTACTTTTTCTATTCAGTTCTTAGTTGAAGGCATCAAAAAAGGCGAAGCTGGCGTCTATATCACCTTTGAAGAAAAACGTGAGAAACTCTTTGATGATATGCTTGAGTTTGGCTGGGACTTGCAGAAATATGAAGAAATGGGACTGTTCAAATTCATGGAATATAGCCCTGAACAGATCAAACGCGTCTTAGTAGAAGGAGGAGGAACTATTGACGCTATTATCACGCAGATGCAAGTCAAGCGACTCGTCATTGACAGCATCACTTCCTTCGCACTTCTCTTTCAAGATCAATTGAGCCAGAAAGAATCTGCTTTAGCCTTGTTTGAACTGATCAACAACTGGGGTTGCACTGCTTTACTCACTTCACAAGCAACGCAAATCAGCCCTGATGATTTAACGTCGCAACTAGAGTTTGAAGTGGACAGCATTATTCTCTTATATCACTTTAAGAAGCAAGGTATACGTCAACGAGCCTTAGAAATCTTGAAAATGCGAGGCACACGCATTACTGAGAAAACTGTCAAACTCCTGATTGATGATCATGGCGTCAAAATCGACCCTAAGACTGTTGTGATGGTTTAGTTTTTCTTGTCAGTGAAACATACCATAGAATCATAATAACAGCAATCAGACCAACCGTATAGAAAGCATAAGCAAGTGTATTTGATTTACTTCTTCCACATAATTTGCTGTCGCAGATCCCAGCAATACATTCAAAATCTTCAGTACATGGCTGATTGTCTACTCTTTGCGATAGCCATTCATGAGAACTTCCTTCACAATACTTTCCTTCTTTCACTGTTCCCTTCACAATACAGGCACTTTGATAGGTGCATCCATCTTGATGTGCATATTGACATCGTTTTGGAGCTCCTGTACATGTCTCCTGCGTGCATATTTCGTTATCTGTGCAATCAGCATCGACTTCACACTTGTCAATCTGCGTACAATCGCTATCTTTATCCATGTCACAGGATTTTGGACAGCATTGATCTCCCGCTATACATGCAGTTATATCTGTGCGTACACAGCGATTTGGAAATTCTGATGTGTCACATCGCTCGGTTGTACAACTATTCCCATCGTTGCAATCAGCATCAGTATAACATTGGTTTTTTGCATCTGTACCAGTAACATTTTCCATACATCGATTGCCCGTACAGATCTGGCTTGCCAGCCCACAACCACAATCAGCGCAACACACTGTAAAATCCTCTCCGTTCTCACATACATTATTACCGCAAGTAATATAGACTGTGATATTTAGCACTGCTCTTGTTGGATTTCTTGATAATGCAAGAATGTGTATAATTACCCCATTAACATTTTTTGCAAGATTATTGACAACATCTTCCTGGACATCTTCCACTACACCATCAACATCCACATTGATGCTTCTCGGGCCCATTCCCAACACTGTAATATTTTTTCCATTCAGAATAAAACTCCCAGGGATATCTATAATTACTTTCTGATTTATTGCTGAAACTGCCATACTTGCCACTAGTATCAAACAACATAATCCTCCAAAATATACAACTTTTTTTAGAGCCATTTTTTTCTAGCAAAGAAAATGATGGTTGTCAACACTGACAGAATAATCAACAAAGCTATTATCCAAAATGCTTGCGGATGATTCTCTAATGGCAATGCTACATTCATCCCATATAATCCTGTGACTAGAATAGGGAATGACAACAATGTTGCAAGCAAAGTAATAGATTTCATCACGTTATTAATTCTATTTGACGTGTTTGTCACATAAATTTCAACTATCGATGTCAGACGCTCCCGAAGCAACTCAATGGAGTCTATCTCCTGCATCAATTCTACTTCCACTTCCGCAAACAACCCTTTCTCTTTAATTGATGGAATATCATTAATTAATACTGAGAGTACATCACGATCTCCTATGCAAGCTCTTCTGAAATACACAATCTTCTTTTTGAGACTGAATACGTGCGCCAAGGTATGTTCACTACATTTTTTGATGACTTCGCTCTCCACATGATCAAGCTCAGTTTCAAACTCGTCGACAACTTTTGCTGTCTCCTTGCTCAATGCATGCAACATTTTATAGAGCAAAAATTCAGTGCTTTCCTTGAACAAGGTCTTCATTACCTCTGAACTTAAGTCCAGTTCACTCATTGCAGCAACTTTCTGCTTATGAATGGAAACAACAAATCTTTTATTCAGAATAATGGTCAAAGGCGTTGTTCCTTTATTTTCCTGAGAAATGAGCGCACGATAGTACACATAGACTATGCCACTTTCCGCCTTGACACGAGGACGTTCATCAGGATCCAAACAATGCTGCAATTCTGACAAAGGTATCCCCAAACGCTCATGTAGGATGCGAAGCTCTTGGATGCTCGGATCTATACAATCTATCCATGTATTAGTCTTTCCAACATTCACTAATTTTATATCTACTTCAGCTATCCTATCATCTTGCAATGTCCATACATGAATCATTCCCATATACTTCACTTGATAGAGCTATATAAAGATACTGTTTGTATTCCTCAAGAGTGAAAGAAATCTTTTTATACCAGGATATTTCTTCATTTTTATGGTACAGATCGAGTCCAATAGACATACTTTAAAACAACAGAGACGACAAGAGCGCGAACAGGCACTAGCAACTCAACATGCTGAGCAGGCACATCACTACCATAAAAAACGCGTCAGAAAATATACACTTTTAGGTATTGGCCTTATTCTTGTGCTTAGCCTCATAATTTTCCTTGTCGGCAGTGTTGGCGGAAAACCAGGTCCTTATGATACTTTTGCCAAATGCCTGACTGAAAAAGGAGTAATTATGTATGGAGCTTATTGGTGTCCTCATTGCGCCAACCAAAAGAAGCTTTTTAGCAGCTCTTTCAAATATGTCACTTATATTGAATGCGATTCTAAAGGTAAGGATGCACAACCAGCATTATGCCTACAAAAAGGTGTACAAAGCTACCCCACCTGGGAGATCAATGGTACACTTCAGAGTGGAGAGCTACCTTTACAACTCTTGTCTGAAAAGAGCGGTTGTACACTACCTTAAGCTTTTTAAACTCTTTTTTCTCTTTGCCTGTTGATGACTGTTACAACTCCCCAATGGCATGATATTTATGTCACTGTAGTAGGCGATGTCATGTTAGATATGTATCTCTATGGCAAATCTACCCGCTTAAATCCTGAACGACCAGCTGCACCTCTCTTGGATGTTGATATCAGCAAGATTACTTATCATTTAGGTGGAGCAGCAAATGTTACTCATAATATTCGGACTTTAACAGGCCACCCTTCTTTAGTTGGTGTTGTTGGCAACGATCACTTTTCCCGTATATTCACTCGCCTCTTGAGAAGACAAGCTGCTGAAGCAGGCATTCATACTACATTTTATTGTGATGAAACTCGACCAACGACCTTAAAAGTTAGAGCAGTCGAAGAAAGTCATAATGATCAAGTGACCAGATTAGACTTTGAAAAAAAACATCCCATCGCTTTTTCTTTAGCTAAAATAATTACAGAGAATATCAGACTGACACTTTCTTCACAACATGCCTTGGTCTTCTCTGATTATGCCAAAGGATTTTTGACATCTGACGTTATTGCTCCGTTAATTGATTATGCATGTGCACAACGCATTCCTGTCTTGGTAGACCCTAAACCTGCAAACATCGACCTTTTTCGAGGATGCACTGTTATTACTCCTAATCTTGGAGAAGCTGAAAGCATTGCTGGATCTTTTTCCAGAGCCTTTTCTTCCAGAGACAGCTACTTAGAAGCACTCTGCCGCAAATTACAGGAGCGCACTAAAACACCCTTTACTATTATCACCTGCGGACCTGAAGGTATAATAGGTATTGATATACAAGGCAATTACCATCATGCGCCTACTCCACAAGTGCGACACTTATTTGATGTTGTTGGAGCAGGAGACGCAGTACTTGCTGTTCTAGCACTCTATTTTGGACAACATTATGGCAAAGACTCCTTTGATTTTGACGAAGCACTACGTCTGGCAAATCTAGCAGGCTATATCAAAGTCGGTAAAACTGGAACAAGTCCTGTCACTCTTGAAGAACTTCTTGCTGCCCAGACAGACTTACATCCAACGAAACCTATTTAAGGATTCATCTCTCTTTATTTCTATGCATACACGCGCACTCTTCTCTGTTGTGGTAGTATTATTACTTGCCTCTTTTCTAGCATCATTCATGCATGATATCACTGGACAGACTATTCGAGGCATAAGAACATCATCACTCTCTATACCTAGCAAGCAACCTCTCTCATTTACGGCCTCTCCAACACAAGCGAGCGTTATGACTGATTTCCAGTCACTGCTGGTCAAACAATTTCCAACTCTTGCACAGACCTCTTTCACTTCACTCCAGAAGATTTCAGGATCTAGCACTTTACACGCGCGTCTTATTGCTCCTTGGGATAATCAACTATGCGAAGAAACTGGCGTTACCAAAAAAGGACCTTATTCTATGACTGGTGACGGATTGACTAGATGCATCCAATATTCTTTAACTGCCTGTCAGACTGCTTCGAAAACTGCAGCGATTGCCACAGTCAAAACCTGTCTAACTAGCGCAGAACAACTCTGCAAACGCAGAACCAGAACAACTACCAATGCAATTCCTGCAACCTTTACTGTCTTTGAGCAAACCACTGATGTCTCAACCAATCCCTGCTTTTTGAGCTCTATCACTACTGAAGGCAATGGCCAATACTGTTTTGTCTTATTCACACAACAAGGCACTCTCGCTGAACCACTTCGCTGTCAACCTTCGACTAAAACTGGCGCTCTCCAACTTTCCTGTAGTTCTAAATATGTTGTATCTGCAGCACATTCCTGCAAGACTGACTCTGTCATCAAGGCCAATCCTACCAGAATCACCTATTAAAGAGAAAGCTATTTAAAGAGATTCAGTCTGTGTTTTGTTATGCCAGGAAAAAAGAGTGGAAAGAAATCTTCTGGAAAGAAAAAGAGACCCAATGTCTGCGAAGTCTGCTAGACTGGTGACTTATGCACGCAGATCGAAGACTTCATTGGCTTAAAGTTTTTTCTTTTGTAGGATTATTGCTTAGCGCATTTTTAACCTATCAGTATTATGCTCTTGAACCTTCTACTTTGTGCATGGTAGGAGACTATTTTGTCTGCTCACTTTCTGCAAGCAGCTACTCTACTGTTGATGGTATTTTTTATTTTCTTTCTGTTGATCTTGGACTCTCCTTGCCTGTTATCTCATTCCCCATACCTAATAGCCTCTTATTTTTCCTAGGCTTCCTCTTTTTACTGTTCACTGCTCTCCATCCACAACGTCATCCAAGTGCTCTTCGCTGGAACAAGAGACTTTTATTTGTCCTAGCAGGCTATAGCGTCTTCCTCACTTATGTTGAAACTTATTTCCTTTATACTCTCTGCTTGTTCTGCCTCTTGGGCACTTTCCTCATTTTTGCAAGCTTGTGGATCTTAGTTGCACATACAGGACAACCCTCCCGAAACATAGCAGCCAAACGCAAACGCAGATAAAAACCATCGAAACTATCACGATAAAAACGATTCTGATTACACTATATGCATTAACTGATACTGAAATATCCTGATTCCTTTAGATCCAGATTATGCTAATCTAACAAGATTTTATAATCTATCTTCAACACCAATAAATGTAGATGTCTTAAACCCCAATTCTTGCACCCTCTTCTTTCCACGTTCTATTAATTTCCTCAAAAAATCAATATCTGATTTAGAGAAACTTTGTATAAAAAGTTCTGTTAATAACCCATAATCAAATGTGTCATCCCTATCTAAGCTTCTTCCATCACGAGAATAAGCATCACGAACATTTTTATTAGTGCTTGCTAAAGCAAAGTAACTTGAACCAGCAATAGGGACAACTAAGCTGTACTGCATCATTTTTATAACATAAGGGAACTTCTCCAATAGTCTTTGTGAAAAATCAAAATTGTCTTGTGCAGTCTGGTTGGTTTCACCAGGCAACCCAAACATAAATGGGACCATTACCCTTAAGCCATTTTGGGAGAACTTTTCAAAAATATCTTCAATAACTCCAGCATCATATTTTCTTCCAGCAGATCTTAGAATGTCTCCATTTATTGTTTCAACTCCCATATACAGCTCTCTAACTTTCAAATCAGCGAGCGTTTCAATAACACCTGGCTGGCTAAGGGTCTCTGGATAAGAATAAATCCTAAATGAAACGTCGGATAAATCATTAGGTCTAGCGTGAAGTAATCTTTGTGGGTACGTCCCTACATTAAACTCATCACCTGTCTCAAAGAAGTAAGTTATACCATACTTTTCTTTTAATATTCTAACTTGCTTCCAAAAATCTACTGGAGACATAACTCCGACCGATTCATTTTCCAATGAGCAATACCGGCAAATTCCCTGTGTTGCAGCTTTAATACAACCTCTTATCCCTGCTATCGGAAATGGCGTTTCTTTATCACATTCCCAGGATACAACCTGTTCCAGATTAAATAGTCGGCTTCGTATTACCTTACCTGGATTTTTTTTAACAACTCCATCTTTTCTGTAGCATAAATTAGGGATTGTGGCTAACTGATCTCCTAAAACCAAACCTAAGAGTGCTTCTTCACCGTGTCCATGAACAACATAATCAACATAACCATGATTTTGCAATATTCTATTTGCAAGGTGAGAAGCATTAATTCCCCCGAGGACTACAATGCTGCGAGGATTTTGTTCTTTTGCTTGCCTTGCCAGTCGTAAAGCTTCAGTATGAGTAGTAACCCAATCTTGAATCCCAACTATATCCGCATTAAACTGAGGTCTATTTAAATTCCCATCAGAAATAACCACATCAGATTTATCTTTGATAGCAGAGCCAAGACAGCATAACCCTGCTGATGGCGGGAAAGAGGAATAAACCTGTTTTAAACCAGAATAGACATCATCTGTTTTTGGCCTGATTAGATTGACTCTCATCTTTTGCAACCTCTAACAACAAGATACAATGGAGTTAGATATGCCTGATCAAAATATTCTAGAAATTTTGATGGAGGAGATAGTGGTTTAGGTTCTTTTATAGCATCAACCAAGAATCCGGATTTAACAAAAGAGTCTATGTAATCTTGTATAGTCCAATGAAAATTATTTACTGTTATAATACTATTATAGGTTCTTAATAGTCTCTTAACTTTTTCTCCATGTGCAAAATAATTAGTTGGCCCATTATTCGTGACTAAGCATCTATCCATTAAAACTGGCTCCTTTAATGTTAATTGGAGAGGATGATGCATTGTAAAAATTACTTTGCCAGCTGGTTTAGTAACTCTATATGCTTCATGAAAAATTGAATCAATTTCATCAATTGAGGAAACATTGCAAAGTAAGAAATTCATAATGGTAATATCAAATTCATTATCAGGGATGCCATCTAAATCACCACAATGTCTCTCGATATATTCTACTTTCAACCCACTATTCTTTGTAGCCTCACGTGCAATTTTTAACATCTCTTGAGAAATATCTACTCCTGTGCAATTTGCCCCTAGTGCCACGACTTTTCTGGCAGTTTCTCCACCGGCAGTTCCTAAATCAAGAACCCTTCTTCCATTAACTTCTCCACACAGTTCTTTTATAGCTGGCCAGGAAATATGTTCATTTGATAATCTGGGTGAATTACAATATTGCTGTGCTCCTTCCTTTTCATTATACCAAGATTCCATAGTCTAATACTTTCCATTAGTCAGCCTCACATGTATAAATTCAAACCAAAAGACTTAAATATTTGTAGTAGTCTACTGGACAACTATATGGATAAACTATTACTTCAGAAGTTAGGCTTAACTGAATTAGAAAGCAGCATATATTTACATCTTCTAGAGGTAGATCATTCCACAGCGGGAGAAGCAGCAAAACAATTACAAATACAGAGAAGTACTGCCTATTATATCATAGAAAGCTTACTTAGTAAAGGTTTGGTTGTTTTCTTCCTCAAAGGCAAAAGAAAATTGTTTCAAGCAGCTAACCCTCATATTCTCGAACACTATGCCTATGAAACCTATCAGAAAATAAAAGAAGCTATACCGAAACTGCTTCAAAAAATACCAGAGAAGGAAAAAGATGAAGCACTCCTTTTTGTAGGGTATAAAGGATTATATGCGGCTTATGAACAAATGCTTATGGAAAGCAAGGCTGGAGATGAGTTCTTAGTTCTAGGCGCAAGAGGAGGAGAAGACATCTCCAGTAGAACTTACAGAACATTTTATAAAAACTTCAATCGAAGAAGAATTCAGAAAAAGATTACTCAACGTGTCCTCATGAATAAAGATTTGAAAGCGACTATTGGAAAATATTATCAAAACCTTCAAAAAACAACTGTTAGATATCTAGACCAGAAAACTTATGTTCCTATTGTCATATTTTCACATGCTGTCGCGATTGTACAATGGAAAGAAGAGCCATCTTTATTCTTATTACGAGGACATTTAGTAGTCGCATCATTCAGACAATACTTTGAGAGTATTTGGGATAGTCATAAAACTCACTAGCATTTTGAGCAACGTAAACTATATAAAAAGTCAATAATGTCGAACTTTTATGACTTACCATAGTCAAGACATACAAGAGGTGTTGCGGGAGAAGCAGAGTTCTACTAATGGCTTAAGCGATCTAGAAGCGCGACGTAGGCTTTTAGAGTATGGTCCTAACAAACTTCGTGTAGAACGACGAGATCCACCTTGGAAACTTTTTGTTCGTCAATTCAAAGAAACTGTCGTTTACATCCTTCTCTTTGCCACTATTGTTTCCTTTCTTCTCAAAGAATATCTAGACGCCTATGTTATTCTAGCCATTTTGTTCTTTAATGCTGTTCTAGGTTTCTTTCAAGAGTATAAAGCAGAACGTGCTGTCCAACTGCTACAACAATTGACCGTGCTGAAAGCCAGAGTGTTGCGCGATAATGTTGTCAAAGAAATCCCTTCCACAGAATTAGTTCCTGGAGATATTGTTCTGCTCGAAGCTGGAGACAAAGTTCCTGCTGATGTGCGCATCATTGACGCTGCGAACTTGCAGACGAATGAGGCTGCATTGACTGGAGAAAGCCTGCCCTGCAGCAAGTTTGTCAAAACACTTCCTAGACTAGTCAATCTCGCAGAAAGAGTCAATATGCTTTATTCAGGCACTGTCATTGTTCGAGGCACTGGCAAAGGCATTGTAGTTGAGACTGGCATGAAAACTGAATTGGGAAAAATAGCGACTATGGTGCAGGAAGCGGGAACGCATACTACTCCTCTCCAAAAAAAATTGCAACAATTAGGAAGATTCTTGGGACTGCTGGTCATTGGGATCTGCGCTTTTATTTTCTTGTTCGGTCTATTGCGGGGCATGGAGTTCTTTGAGACTTTATTGACTGCTATTAGCTTGGCTGTCGCCGCTGTACCTGAAGGACTGCCTGCCGTGGTCACTATCTGCCTCTCCTTAAGCGTGCAATATATGATCAAGAGAAAAGTCTTAGTGAAGCGATTAAAGAGCATTGAAACCTTGGGCAGCGTTACAGTTATCTGCTCTGATAAGACTGGCACCTTGACCAAAAATGAGATGACTGTGAAGAAAATCTATGTGAATAATCAACTGATAGATGTTGGCGGTTTTGGTTATAGCACTGAAGGCAATTTTACTGTACAAGGCAAAGAAGTAGACCCAAAGGAGTTCAAATTACTACTGAATATCGCTGCTTCCTGCAATAACGCTACTGATACTGTCGGCGATCCTACAGAAATGGCTTTATTATACGCTGCAAAAAAAGGAGGTGTTGGAGAAAAATTAGAACGTACTGGAGAGATTCCTTTCGAAGCTGAGAAGAAATACATGGCTACTGTTCATAAAGGCTTTACTTTTTACAAAGGAGCTCCTGAAGTTATCTTAGGCATGTGCACAGCTATTCTTCTTGATGGGAAAAAAAGACGATTGATTGACAGAGACAAGACTAAGATATTAACCACCAATGAACTGCTTGCGCAAAGCGCTCTGCGTGTTCTTGGCATGGCTGTTAAGCAAGATGAAGACATTTATTTTGTCGGCTTGATGGGTATGATTGATCCGCCAAAAGAGGGTGTTCGAGAGGCTATGATTTTGTGCAAACAAGCAGGCATTAGAGCAGTGATGATAACAGGAGACCATCCTTTGACCGCGGAAGCCATAGGCAAACAGATTGGCTTTGAAGGACAGGTCATAACTGGAGCAGAATTGGAAACCGCAACTGACGCAGACATGCGGGAGCTAGTACAAAAGTATTCCCTCTACGCGCGAGCTTCCTCTTCCCACAAAGTTAAAATTTTGAAAGCGTTGCAAGCTAATGGAGAGATTGTCGCGATGACTGGTGATGGATTGAATGACGCTCCCGCGCTGAAGAACGCTGATATTGGTGTTGCCATGTCATTGAAAGGAACGGATGTGAGCAGAGACGCGGCTGACATGATCTTGACTGATGACAATTTTTCCTCGATTGTGTCCGCTGTAGAACAAGGGAGAATTGTGTATGACAATATCAAAAAATTTGTCAATTATCTCTTGAGCGCTAACGCTGTTGAAGTTGGTGTCATTGTTGGTGCTTTGCTGATCGGACTACCGCTGCCACTCTTACCTCTGCAGATATTATGGCTCAATTTGATGACTGACAGCTGGCCCGCATTAGCGTTGGCAGTTGATCCACCGAGCGACAATGTCATGAGGAGAAAACCAAGAAATCCCAAAGAGCATATTATTACTGGATTAAAACAGAATATTCTCTATACTACTCTTGTTGGAGTCATTTTAGTTCTAGGAGTGTTCATCATTGAATATGAAGTCGGCCAAGATTTATCTGAAGTGAGAAGCATTGCTCTAACAACCTTGATTCTCTTTGAGATTTTACGCGCTTACAACTGCAAATCTTCCAGGCCTTTCACGAATTTATTTTCGAACAAGTGGCTGCATCTAGCAGCATTAGTCTCTATAGGCATGCACGTCGTGTTGTTGTACACACCAATCGGTGTAGCATTCAAAGTTGTTCCTTTGACTTTAGCTGACTGGCTGCAGAGCATAGGCATGGCTGTTGCCTGCTTTGTGATCTTGGAATTTTCGAAGCTCTTTATCAAGAACCATCATCAAGAAACGTAACAAATAAAAAAGTATTGTCTTCCTTACACTTCAGCTTTCCTGCATATATTCAACAACTATGGCAATAATTTCTCTAACTGTTTCATTACAATGCTTAAAAACTATTTTATCCAGCACTTCAGAACCATATTTTCTTATTACATCACTAATCAATGCATGTATAAATGATTGTGTCGCCCCCCCTATTTTTTCAAAGTCCAATGCTACCTCTTGATTTTTCTCGATTGCTGGAATTATCTGTGTAAGCCTAATGTCTCTCGCTATATCTTTATTCTCCGCAAAAGAACCAACAAGGCCGAATAGTTTTATCTCCTTCATATAAACCTCGGCTTTCTATACCTCTCTTTTTTCCGCTCTTTGATTGTTTTAATATATGCTTTTCTAATAAGGTCTAACAGCTCAGCAAATTCTGCAGTCCTACTTAAGGAAATATCCACTCCGACAATAGTTCCGCGCCAAAAAGGATACTTCTCCCCCTTTGAATGCCTCTCCAAGAATGGATCTCCATGGAGCGTAATATGTTTTTTCTTCGGACTACTTTTCAGCAGTTTATACATGGCGTTTCCACTGTAGATCATGAAGAACTCTCTATTTATTTGAGCTATAGACTTAATGAAAAATAGGCCAGCTCCAGCATTATACTCTGTACCTCCAATTCTCTGCGTCGTGCCAGTAACGCCTGGAGTTAATGCCAATTGTATTGCCTCCAGATGCGTCCTCGCGGGATACGCATTATTTATTGTTTTCTTGATGCCGACTCCAGCATCTACAATGCCTATTCTGATAGTATTACTTTTTTTGTAGTATTGGGCAGCCATTATTGCCCCTTTTTCCGATTGCGCGTGCTCCAAAACATTTCTCACCAGCTCACTTACCACATACTTTATTGAATCCGCCTGTCCGGGCTCAAGATGCAGCAAAGGGATCAGGTCAGTGATACATCTTGTTAACTCCTGGGAGTTTGTTATTCTTGTCAGAGGTATGAATCTTCCAGCAGGCTCGTGCTCTATAATCATCATACTTGATTTTATACCTATTGCCTTGAATAACCCCATTCTCTGCAGATAATGTCTAGACTTTGCCTCTAATTTTTCACAGGTAATCTTTGACGGCTTTACACCCAGTCCTACTGCAGCAACCATTGCCAGTACTACGGGATGTATTGAAATCCACTTCTTATTTGCGGTAATCTCCAATGTATCTGGGTTCGAAAGATCCATCTTTCTTAAGAGGGGGTCTATATTTCCTAAAAAAGCGCTATTGGGCAAGTATATCTTCATTATTACCGGGAATTGCTTCTCCTATTTAAATATATCCGTTTTTACCGGGATTGCCGGTTATATAATAAATGTCCGGGAATTCTGGTAAAATACCTTAGTAAACACTTTCCGAGCCTATCCTAATCACTGCAAGCAGTGGGGATAACAGCATACTTTACAAACCTGCGTACTCTATCAACTAAGCTATCTTGTTCGCCTTCGACAACTAAACTTCCTCTTGTGCCTGCAACATAGTCGCAATCTCCACCTGATCTAAAATCTACTTGGTAATCTACGCTTACTGACGGAGTTGCTCTTGTAGAGGGAAAAGGAATTCTCTTCGTTACTTTAGGATCAAACCCTTGCGCTATTCTCGCAAGAACACAGCGATCATACATAGTCTGCGCATCGCCATCATTAAATAGTATTCCGCCTCTACTTCCAATAGTAAGAAAATAGAGAAATCTTGTTGCTGGATCTTCTACAACGCAAGTGACGTCACCATAAACTGGTAATTGTGTTGTTGGTGTCAGGGCTGCTCCTTCGTCTCTTCTAGCTATCCTTTCATTATCTATTTGCACTAAATATGCATTTAATCTTCGATCTGAGACCATGCTCTGAAAAAACATCCGCATTTCATCACTACTTCTTCCAACATCTTCTCTTACAACTTTTGTGAGCTTTGTCATGTTTACCACCTGTAGACCCCAAAAACCATTGAGGTATTCTTATTCATCTCTTTTACATTTGGACTTAGCTTTAGAAAATTGACTCCTCTATAAAACTATCGGAAGAACAATCTTTAAAAATCCTCATTAGGTGGTAGTTATTATGCGCTACTCACGTCAAGAGTTTTACAAGAACATCGGCAAACAAGGACAAAAGATACTTAGCAAGAGCCACGTTGTCATTGTAGGCGTTGGAGCTTTAGGCAGTGTAGCTGCTGACTTGCTGTGCAGAGCTGGCGTTGGCAAATTGACTCTGATTGATAGAGACTATGTTGAAGAGCATAATTTACAACGACAAAGCTTGTATACTGAGGCTGATATTGGACAAGCGAAAGCTGTTGCTGCCTTGGAGCATCTCAAACGGATTAATTCTACTGTCCAACTAGTGAGCCATGTGACTGACCTTTATCATGAAAATGTCTCTTTATTGCAGGGAGATGTTGTGATTGATGGGACGGACAATATGGACACACGCTTTTTGATCAATGAGTATTGCGTCAAACAAAAAATACCTTGGGTCTATGGCTCTGCGATACGTGATGAGGGCTATGTGAAAGCATTTACTCCTGGACAAGCCTGCTTCAGATGTTTGTTTGGACCAGTGAGCGGACTAGAAACATGTGATACTAGCGGCGTCATCAATAGCATTACTCATCTCATTGCGAGTTTACAAGTGTCTTTTGTGCTGCAATTACTAGTAGGAAAGAAACCTTCTCTAGACTTATTGCATATCAATGCCTGGACACCTACATTTGAACAACTAACTGTCAAGAAAAATATGTCGTGCCCCAGCTGCAAAGGAAATTATGAGTATCTTTCTGGACAACAACGAACACCATTAATTAAATTCTGTGGATCAAGCCATTATCAGATGCGTGGAAAACCTATACCTCTTCCTGAGCTAGCGAAACGTCTCAAAGGATCAGAATATACTGGCAGCTGTCTGCTTTTTGGGCATCTAACTATTTTCGAGGATGGACGAGTTCTGATCAAAGCAAAGAACGAGACTGAAGCACGAAGTTTGTATACCAAGTATATAGGAGCATAAACTTTATAAGTAAATTCCCTAGTGTGTTCTTATGGTAAAATATAAAGTCATTTTTGACCGTGAACTCTGCATTGGGGTGTTAGCATGTGCAGGTGTTGCTGAAAAATACTACAAAACAACTCCTGATGGCAAAGTTGACCTTATTGGCGGCATCTTTAACGAGAAAACCAAGAAATGGGAACTGATTATTGATGAGAAGGAATTTGATGTCAATAAAATGGCTGCAGATGTGTGCCCTGTGCTTGCGATAGTCATTGAAAAACTCGAATGATATACTTCTACTAGGGAAATCCTTTTATAATTGCTCTGTTGTTTATCTTCTTCATGCAGAAAACCATCTTTACTGTCAAAGGCATGCATTGCGCTTCGTGTGCTGGACCTTTGGAACAGGAACTTAGAAAAATAGTAGGTGTTAAACAAGCGACTGTCAATTACGGCACTGAGCAAGCATTTGTCGAGCATGACGGAAGATCCTCTTTTGCAGACTTTCATAGATTAGTACATCAATTAGACTATCAAGCATTTCAACTTGGGACTAAAGAACACCATCATGATGTTCGCCTTGTGGAATATCAACACCTGAAACAACTCAGAAATAAACTTCTTATCGGCATCCTCTTTACCATTCCTATTCTTCTTGGCAGCTTTGCTGACTTCTTTCCCTTTGTTCCTAGCTTGTTGATTGTACCTGCTATCCTTCTACTGCTTACTCTTCCTGTCCAGTTTTATGTAGGTCTTGCCTTCTACCGAGGATCTTGGTATGCACTCAAGCGAAGAACTGTAGACATGGACACCTTGATTGCCTTGGGGACTAGTGCTGCTTTTTTCTATAGCTTGTTAGCGACTTTCTTTCCTCATTTATTTCCTTCACCTTATGGCAAAACACTCCTATATTATGACACTTCTGCAGTCATTATCACTTTGATTGTTTTCGGCAGATATTTAGAAGCTATTGCCAAGCGACATACCTCTAATGCTTTACGATCTTTGCTGTCCTTACAACCGCCAACAGCTTTGGTCATCCGTCATGGACGACAGATGGACATACCCTTGAGTGAAGTCTTAGTCGGTGATCTTCTCTTAATTAAACCTGGACAGAAGGTGCCTGTCGATGGTCTTGTTGTCCAGGGCAATTCGTTTGTGAATGAAAGCATGGTCACTGGCGAGAGCATGCCTGTAGAAAAATTACCTAATATGAAAGTCATTGGCGGCACTATCAATAAAGAAGGATCTTTGCAGATGAAAGCCACTGCTATTGGGAAAGACACGTTATTGGCACATATCATTGCCCTTGTACAGGAAGCACAGAGCCATAAAGCACCACTGCAACGTCTTGCAGACACAGTCTCCAGTTATTTTGCTCCGGCTGTGCTGATGATCAGTATTGTTACTGCCATTATCTGGTTGTTATTTGGACCACATCCTGCGCTGACATTTGCCTTCTTGAATTTTGTCGCTGTACTGATTATTGCTTGCCCTTGTGCTTTGGGATTAGCAACACCAACTGCTCTTATGGTCGGCACAGGAAAAGCCGCGCAACGAGGCATTTTAATCAAAGACGGAGAGACTCTAGAAACTCTTCACAAAGTCGATACTGTTCTTTTTGACAAGACAGGAACCTTGACTAAAGGCAAGCTTAAAGTGACTGATGTTGTTGCTTTCCAAGGCGATGAGAAAACAGTCCTGAAACTCGCTGCTATTGCGGAGAAGCATTCTGAACATCCTCTATCACATGCGATCATCACTCATGCCAACCATCATGAACTGCCTATTCCAGAACCTCATGCATTCCAAGCTCATTCTGGCAAGGGGATTGTTGCAAAATACCTTGGTAAAACCATTGCTGTTGGTAATCGACGACTGATGCATGAACAGCATATTCCTATTGAACATCTTGAACAACGACTGCAGCAGATGGAAGCTTCTGGGAAAACATTGATTATTGTTGGAGTGAATACTCTTGCTGTTGGCGTTCTTGGCATTGCTGATACTTCCAAAGACTATGCTGCTGACGCTGTCATGACTTTACAACGTTTAGGAAAACAAGTATGGATGATCACTGGCGATAATGAACAGACTGCTCAAGCTATTGCGCGTGAACTGCATATCAATCATGTTATAGCCAATGTCTTGCCTCAAGATAAAGCAGCAATAATCAAAGAACTGCAAGCACAACGAAAAGTGGTCGCCATGGTCGGTGATGGGATTAATGACGCTCCGGCGCTAGCACAGGCAGATGTTGGCATTGCTCTAGGATCTTGGACTGATGCTGCCATGGAGACTGGAGATGTTGTGTTAATTAAGAATGATTTACGCGATGTAGTGACTGCCATAGATTTAAGCATGTATACAGTCAAGAAAATCAAACAGAATTTTATCTGGGTGTTTATCTACAACATCATCGGAATTCCTATTGCTGCCGGAGTGTTATATCCTTTTACTGGCTTTCTTTTGCATCCCATGATTGCTGGTGGAGCTATGGTTTTAAGTTCAGTAGGTGTCGTGTTCAACTCGTTAAGCATGAAATTGTATAAACCAAAACTTTAGCTTCATTTCTCAAAATATTCTCTATAGAGACGTTGAGCAAGAGGATTTCCATCTGCTAGAAGATTTCTTATATATCTTACTAAACTTCTTTGAGCCTTTTTCACAATCTGTCCTATTCTTTGACTGGTGAGACCAAGACCATCACCGATTTCTTGCAATGTCTGCCCCTCTGCACGAGCTATCATTATTGCTCTGTAACCTTCACTCAGTCTGCTTAGAAAAACCTCAAGATCTTGACGAACTGCAGACATGTCTTCTCTTCTTTCCTCTAGTGATGTTTGCATGCTTACTAGAGCTTGCAGATTCATTCTTTTCCCACGCACTATAGCACTTAGTCTGTCAATAGTCTCATCCCGATACTTTGGCCAAGAAATGCCAAAATCGACTTTTCTAGCCTCTGCGGCTGAATATTCGTATCGACAAATCGTTGCAATTCTCGACATTAGGCTTGGTGAAAAGCTAATGGGATTGCAAAAAACTCTTGCGCCTTTCCATAGCTGTCGCGAAATGCTTAGATGCATATAAGCTACATCCTGTTCAAAGATGCGCATCCCCCTATATCCTTGCTGAGCTTTTAGAACTCCAACCATACCTTCTTGCTTCATGTCTTCGACAGATGGATCTGCAATGCCACTCTTCTTAAGGAATCTTCTTCTCTTGGACACCATATAAGAAACAAGAGGCAAAAAATTTTCAGGAGGCACATCTTTTGGACTTGATCCATTAGTGATTGCAGCATAGATTGCCCTGGTGGTTTTACTATCGTATATCTCTACAGCCTTCTGTAAAGTTCTAGATCTCAATATATCGCCCTGTGTTAAGTCTGGGTGCGTATGCACATACTCTCTGAGCACTGCTTTTCTTCTCTCTATCTCTTCGTAAGATAGTCTACCCCTTCTTCTCTCTCCAATTTCTATGCTTGTTGTCATATGATTTCCTATATATCTTCTAATCTATATTTTATACTATCTGTTTATAAATCTTGAGTTCTACCTTGATTTATCAATCAGTACACTTAAATAGATCTATTCTCTTATTGTTACTATGCAAGTCAAAGCATTTATTGAGCGAACACAGAAGATTATAAGTGTTACTCTAGCTCAGAAAGCCACTGTTCAAGATCTCCTGCTCAAACTTTCCTTAAACCCTGTGACTGTCTTGGTTGTCAGAGACGGGAAAGTTTTGGTTGAAATACAGCATTTAGAAGACAAAGATACCCTTAAAATCCTGTCCGTAGTTTCTGGTGGCTGAACACTCTTACAACACTTTTCTAGACTAACCTCAAAGTCCAAGGTCTAAGTTCTACATGCTGAAATCCTTTTTGTGAGGCATACTGTTGCAGAAGATTGACCAATGATTCTGCTCTTCTGACACCATTATTTGTGTCGATGACAAAAGTATTTGTGCCTATATCTTCCATTCTGTCGAGATTATAAGTGTATCTAATGAGATCTCCATTGCCATTCATGAAAATGTGGCTGGGATCATGCACGCTTGTGTCATATGCCCAGAATCCAGCACATCCCACTACTATTGTGTGGAGATCATTCGTAATAAACGCTGCAACCTCATCAACAAACCTTTCCATTTCCTCTTGTGTGATAGGGGACCGAGCGTTCACTATCTCTCTTATGACAGCTTCACATGGCACTACTAGCTTTAGATTCGTTGGTTTCATAGTTGTTCTTCTTTCCAACAAACGGTTTATAAACCTATAGGCGGTAGTATCTGCATGGCCTGCAAGAAATGCAAAGAGGAACCAGTGTATGTCTTACAAAATCATGAACAGTTATGTAAACATCATTATCTTCAATATTTTGAGAAGAAAGTTTTGAAAACCTTAAGGACTTATCAAATGATCTCTAAAGGAGATGTGCTTGTCTCTGCGTTATCAGGCGGGAAAGACAGCATGACTTGCTTGTATCTCCTGCACCAGTACTGCCAAAAACAAGGCATTCCTATCAAAGCACTGGCTATTGATGAGGGGATTGAAGCGTATCGAGCAGTTACCTTAAAAGATGCCAAGAAATTCTGTAATTATTACAAAATTCCCTTGACTATTGTCTCTTTTAAGAAAATGTTTGGATTCACTCTGGATAGTTTTCTGAAAAAGAACAAGATGAATCCTTGTACTGCCTGCGGCATTATTCGAAGATACTTGATTAATCGCGGAGCTCGAGCATTGAAAGCTACTAAAGTTTCTACAGGCCATAACTTAGATGATGAAGCACAAACATTACTCATGAATCAATTCAAAGGTAATGTCTCTCTTTCAGCAAAATTAGGTCCGATGACTGGAGCATTATTGCATAAGCAGTTCATTAGAAGAATCAAGCCGTTGTATTTCATGACTGAGAAGGAAGTCGCGTTGTATGCAATCCTCAAAGACTTTCCTGTTACGTTTGTGGAATGCCCAAATGCTGAAGGCGCTTTTCGATTACAACTGGGAGAAGTCTTGAATACTTGGGAGCAAAAATATCCGGGGACAAAGCAAGGGATTGTGAACTCATTCTTGGAGATCTTACCAGCATTACGAGAGCAGTTCAAATCGAAAAAACAAACTATAGGGACTTGCGAGACTTGCGGAGAACCTGCCGCTAAGACTTATTGTAGAACGTGTGAGTTGTTAGAGAAAATAAAACCTTTGCAGAAGTAATAATTTATATCTATTCTTAACGTCTTTGATTTTTATGTTTCTGTATACGACATCTGTAAGTATTATCTTCTGTTCTGGTTATGATTAACTCCATTCTTGCCCCAAATCTGCGGCCATATATGAAAGGGTTATCTAAAAGCCCACGCTGCAGGACTGCATGCACTTGTTTTGCTTGATCTATAATGCCAGAATCTACCAAAGCATCTGCAAGCTCATCCAATGTCTTTTCTGTTTCTTTTCTCAAAAGACTACCAAGCAATTCTCTTTTTAATCTTAGAACACCTTTCATTCGCATGGCAGCTTCATAATCACGCTTCTCCCTTCCAGACATATGATGCTCAGGAGTTTTTCCGTAACTACCTGCACATTGAAAATAGCCCCGTAATTCTGTTGTGTGATTTGCGTGTTCATTCATGTTATCGCCATTGTTACAGAAAATTTGCAACTTATAAATCTTTATTCACTTTTTTCTCTTTCTTTGAGTAGTAATATACACTATCCTTTTGTTTTTCTTTATGCTCTTTTTCTAGCATTGTATAACAGCCTACATTATTTACTTCTAAGTAGTTACAAATAGGAAGATTTATATAGTTGTTTCGCCTCTTATCCTTGGGCGATTATGATGACCACTACTCCTCAAAAAGAGCGTTATCTGGCTGAACGAGCTGGCTATGCTACTGGTATAGGCATTCGAACAGGCATCGGTGGATTACTAGGCTATGGGGCTAAAAAGACCTTGGAAGGCGTTGGCTATGTTCTTGATCAATTTAACAATGTAGTTCTTCCAGCAGCAGCACAAGCTGACCAGAGAGTAGGCAAGGTTATAGTTGAGCAAGGCGGTAAAATCGGCGAAGCTATTGTTGAGGTTGATAAAGTACAAGGTGATATCTGGAGCAATATCTTTGGCAGAACGCCAGAACAACAAAAGAAATGGCGTGAAGAACATGGTCTAGAGGCTCCAGGATATCTTGAAGATCCTAAGACTACTGTAACTGTTCAGGTTGATGCACGACCAGTCTTACAGCCAACACATTACCAGCAAGAGTTTGGCCACTATGGGGATGGATTCTTAACTGCAGGACTTTTACTGGGTGGCTTATGGGGGATGCTTCGCGGCTGGAGTCCGTATCGCAGAGCGAAACAACAGAGACAACTTTTACGTACACAGCAAGCATTGTTAAGTGAAACACAAGATTTAAATGGACGTATTGCTACATTAGAACAACGATCTCCTAGAGAAAATACGCTAGAAATTGGAGTGAAAGATCAATAACCATGAACATCGAAACCTGCGCTTTGCAAAAACCAGTCAGCTGCCTTAGCACTGCAAACATTGTCGAGGTAGCACAAACACTCAGTACTCAAGCATGCAGACAGCTTTTCGTTATTGAAAAAGATTTACTAGTCGGCATTATTTCTACTACTGATATTGTAACACGCGTTGTTGCTGCAAGGAAAGACCCGAACACAACCAAAGCGCAAGACATTATGACACAACCCATTTATAGCCTAGAAGCTGATACTCCTTTAGAAAAAGCATACTTATTTATGATTCAAAAAAACTTATTCTCTGTCCCAGTTACCAAACAAGGAAAATTAATAGGTATCTTACCTTTTTCAAAAACACTAGGGCAAAACAAGTGTTAAAACTATGAGTTTACTAGATAAATTAAAGGACGCAGGAAAATGGGCAGTTCCAGTATTTAATACACCTAATCTAGAACAACAACTAGCAGCTGCCAAAACTTACGAACCTGTGAAAGCACTTCTGGCTAGAGCAGATTCAAAAGAAGCATATGACTCTTTAGAATCACGATTACGACAGCATATAGAAGGCGCCAATCATGATCATAGAAATCTTTATCGCTTTGCAAAATTAGTAGATACTTATGACAAAGCACTAGTGCCTGTTGATGTCATTGCAGACTACATGAAGATTATGGGTGGTATTGGCTATGGATTAAGTGCTGGCAAAGAACTTGTTGAAGCTCCTGTGAAGATGGCCTATAATGCCTATTACTTGGGCAAGACCGGAAGTCTTAGAGGATTCTTGTATAATATTCTCTATGAAGGACTTTCTTTCTTCTTACCTGGAAGCCTTCTAGACTTAACCAACCACTATCTCAACCAAGCAGAGAAATATACAGTGAAGACTGCAGTTGGTCGCTTTGTTGAAGAACAGAAGACTGGAACTGCACCTGTGCATGACTTTGCTGCCGCGAAAGCAAAACAAGCTGCTCGTTTAGACAAGACTGTAGCCAAAGCTGCTTAGTGATTTTTTATCCATTCACCTACTTTATTGTCTAATGTTTGCAATCGTTGATAGAGCGTTTGCTTCTCTTCATTTTGTTCTGTGACTGGGGTTGTTAGTTCTTCCACTCTTTTTTCTAGAACATTGACTCTTGCTTCTAATTGCTGGTTTTGCGCATAAATCAGATATCCGCCAAAACCTATGACTGTCAAAGAGATTCCAAAGGCTACCACATACAAATATTTTTTCATCCAACTAATATCTATAGACTTCTTAATGAATCTATCTAGACTTTCTCCGGAATGTTTACATTATTACCTTCTATATTCGCGCTTTCCACCAGCTTTTTTTCGGTTTTTTGGTAGTTTAGATACTTTCTTTTGATATATTTAGAATGGTCTTTATTACTTACTTTTAAGTAGTCACATAATAGTAAACTTTATATACCCCTCTTTTTGATCTCTCTTTGGGGGAACACCACTATGCAACTCAATCCACTTCAGCCAGTACTTATGATTAGAATCAGAGCAGGATTACAAGAACTAACAGAAGATACTAATGCGTCGCCTTTAGTTCGGAAATTAGCACAAAAACTCGCTCGCCATTTGCCTGCAAGAACTACAGCTCATCACTTTGCTACTCAAGCTCTTGACTATGGTCATCAGATTTATGCTCCCCATGTGGCAGATGCACAACAAAGAAATGATCTTTTAGCTCAACATATTCCTGCTCTAGCTCAAAGAGTTTGTGATCCTACGTTTGCAGCTGCAGTCAAAAACATTTATAGACCTTAGTTATGCAACCATCATTTCCTTATTATTTAGTTTTAGGAACCTTATATAAAGAGTCAAGAGGGCAAAAAAGGGAAATTAGAGCACCTTATCAAATCTTTAGAATAGATGGCCCACAAACTTATGCTCAATGCACTTCTACAGAACCTTCTAACTTTAACTTTGTTCCTCTCGATCCACAACAGCAATGGATGCTGCACGCCAAAGTTCATAAATGGATTGTTCAACGTTGCCTTCCTTCTACTGCACCATCTATAGTCACTAATCCTGCAAAACTAGAACATATGGTTTTACGAGATATAAACGCTAAAAATCATCTATAGCCTCATTTCTACTTACTAGAGAGCAGCGATATACTTCTTTCCCATCTGTGCCCCTTCTTACTTGATCAAATAGTATATAGCGTGTACGAGAGTAAAGATCTAATCTAATATCGGTTCTTTTTAATTGAGACACTATTCTCCTTCCTTCATCTGCAGTCACTACGAAACCTATTTTTCTAAAAATATCTACAAGCTCATCAAGTGACTTTGTAGTCTCGCTCCCACAGAAGCCAAATAGGCTTTGTTTTAATATTCTTCCTCCTTTTATTCTATTACTATATTGGCTATCTCTAAATCTCGAGTGCTCATATTATGAGGATCATATTTTTTCGGATTTCTTTGTTCACCAACTCTCTCTAGACGGTCATCAATAGATGGACTTATTGTATTTCTAACAACATCTTGAGATTCGCTTGTCTGGATTGTCATATATTTTACGATATAATTTCGTATTTAAGTCTTCTGTCCTCTTTTCATCTCTTTGTAGGAACAATTTTATAACCTTCTTTTTCAATCTCATGCGCTAGTGTTGCGTCTCCAGAACGAGTGATCTTTCCTTGCTCCATGACATACACTTTATTCACATCGAGATACTGCAAAATTCTATTGTAATGCGTGATGATCAAGACAGTCATCTTTGTCTCTTTTTGGATGGTTTTGATAGCATTGCCAATAACTTTTAACGCATCGACGTCTGTACCAGAATCTGTTTCATCAAGAATAGCCAAGGTCGGCTGCAAGATTGCTAACTGCAACATCTCAGCCTTCTTCTTTTCTCCACCAGAGAATCCTTCGTTCAAGTATCTATTAGCGAATTGCTCATCAAAGTGCAACGAAGCCATCTTCTCCTTGAGCATCTTTCTAAACTCAATTGGATTTAATTTCTCTTTACGGCGAGCATTCAACGCTGTTCTTAAAAAATTAGCGATAGTCACGCCAGCAATCTCACTGGGGTACTGGAATGACAGGAAGATTCCCTTCTTGGAACGTTCTGTTGGAGGAAGCTTAGTAATATTTTCTCCTTTATATGTGATAGAACCTTTAGTGACTATATATTTTGGATGCCCCATCATTGCAAAAGATAGAGTAGATTTCCCAGAACCATTAGGACCCATCAAGACAGCGACTTCTCCTTCGTTGACTTCTAGATTTACTCCCTTGAGAATCTCTTTACCTTCGACAGTCACTTCTAAATCTTTGATTTGGATGAGTAGTTTATTCTTCGTCATGGTAGTGTTCTCCTAGATATTTATAGATGCCTTTCTTGACAGCGAACAAGGCTAGCAATGCACATTTCACTCGTACTGGACTTAGTTGGATTTGTAAGAGGTCAAAAACGAACTCATTCTTCAAGTTTCTAGCTTCCTCTATTGATTTTCCTTTGAGTGCATCAGTCAGCATACTTGCAGCAGCCTGCGAGATAGCACAGCCTTTTCCTTCTGTCTTTACTTCTGTGATCATCTTGTTCTTATCTAGCTTGACATAGACCTGGATTTCATCACCGCATAACGTGTTTTGATCTTTGAAGTGAATATCAGCGTTCGCTATCGTGCCTTTATTTCTTGGATGCTTGTAATGCTCCAAAATCTCTTCCATATACATGTCCATCTTACTTGAACACCTTCCTGACTTTCTCCAATGCTTTTACGAGAGCATCGATGTCTTCTGGTGTATTGTACAAATATAACGAGAGACGACAGCTTGCTTGGATTCCTAATGCTTTCATCAAGGGCATGGCACAGTGATGACCTCCACGAATGGCAATACCCTCTGTGTCTAAGATGGAAGAAACATCATGCGGATGGATATCTTCAAAGTTGAATGCGATGATGCATGCTTTTTTCTTGAGATCTTTCGGACCATAGAGAGTGATTCCTTTGACTTTGGACAACTGCTGCTGAGCATACTGTAATAATTCTTTATCATGCTGCTCGATATTATGCATGCCGATGTTCATCAAATATTCAATGGCAACACCAAAAGCAATGCCGCCAGCAATATTTGGCGTTCCAGCCTCGAATTTCCAGGGCAAATCGTTGAATGTGCTGGTTTCTAAAGTTACTTCTTTAATCATGTCTCCACCATACAAGAAAGGAGTCATCTGTTCTAAGAGTTCTTGCTTTCCATATAATACACCAATACCAGTAGGTCCAAGCATCTTGTGACCAGAGAAGGCAACAAAGTCTGCATTGAGTTCTTTGACGTCTACAGGCATGTGCGGAATGCTTTGCGCTGCGTCGATGATAACTTTAGCACCTATTTTGTGCGCTTTTATGATGATCTCTTTGATAGGATTGATAGTCCCTAGCACGTTGGAGATATGCGCGACAGACACAATTTTTGTTTTATTTGTGAAGAGCTTGTCATCTACTATTAATTCTCCATCTTTGTTGACTTTCAGGAACTTAACTACAGCACCAACTCGCTTTGCGATCTGCTGCCAAGGCACAAGATTAGCGTGATGCTCCATCTCTGACAAGAGAATTTCATCGCCTTTCTTCAATTCTAGACCTAAACTATAAGCCAAGAGATTGATGCTTTCTGTCGTGTTTTTGGTGAAAATAATTTCTTTGAACTTCGCATTGATGAGACGAGCGACTTTTCTGTGCGCGTCTTCATAAGCTAGTGTAGCTTCTTCGCTTAACGTGTAGATGCCACGATGGATGTTTGCATGCATCTTCTCATAATAGTTGCTCAAAGCTTGAATCACTTGCTTTGGTTTTTGCGAACTTGCAGCACTGTCTAGATAGACTAGAGGCTTTCCATGAATCTTTCTTTGAAAAATAGGGAAATCGTTCTTGATGTCTTTGGAAATTATGGTTTTCATTGTTCTATTAAAAATGCTGTTTTCTCCTCAATTTCTTCATGCAATCGCTCTTTCAATTCTTGCACGTTGATCTTCTGAATGGTTGGAGCAAAAAATCCACGGACGATAGTTGCCTGTGCTTCCCCTTCTGACAAGCCACGAGATGTCAAGTAGAACAGTTTCTCACGATCAATCTGACCGACGGTTGCGCCATGCTTGCATTTGACGTCGTGATTGTCAATCTCTAACTTAGGAATAGCATCGACTGTTGCATTGTCGCTTAAGATTAAGGTATCTTCTTTTTGATAGCCTACACTGTTGTGCGCGTTTTCATGAATCTTGATGTTCCCTCGATACACGGTCTTGCTTGAGTCTTTACCTACACCTTTTGTTCGCATGTCAGAGGTTGTCTGCGGAGCGAGATGTTGTGCTTCGACGGCGAGATCGAACTGCTGCTCCTGTTGTGAGAAGAACATCGTGTCTGCGCTCATGCTGGAATTTTCTCCTGATAGAGTTGTGTGAATCATTGAAGTTGTAAATATACTGCCAAAACAGCCGTCAATCCAGTAGATTTTTGCCTGTCTACCTGTGTTTGCAGTTTTACTGATAAAATTATATGTTTGTTTATCAAGATTTTGGACGTTACAATAGGAGAATTCAGCATTTTCTTCGAGAATGATATGCAATCGCTGCGTTCTGAGATAACACTCTTTTGTTGATGTCACTGTTTCTACTATTGAGGCTTTACTGTTTTTTTCTACAATGATAATTAGTGTGTCTGCGTCGATAGTCGTTGTACAGTGTTTTCGCAATAAAATAGGATTAGTTATTGTTGTATTTGCAGGAATGATAATTGCTTTTCCTTGCTGCAATGCTTTGTCCTGGATGTCTTCAATAAGATTTACTGGCTGCTTTTGTAATATTTTGAAAATCGCTATTCCTCTCGGTGATTGCCAGAATTGTTTGAGATCTTGCATCCTTACTTTTTCATCCCCTTTGGAAGTATAAGGGCTAGCAGTGAGAGCAGCTTTTGCTACTTTGTCCACTGAAAAATCATCTAGAGAAACATATGTTGTCAATCCATACTTTAGCTGAGGCAAAGGCAATTGTTCGTTCATTGTTGTCGCTAACCAAGCGCATTCTCCATTTCTAATTCGATTAATCGATTTAACTCGACCGCATACTCAATAGGGAGTGCTTTGATAATGGGTTCAATAAATCCTGAGACAATCATCTGACGAGCCTGCTCTTCTGACAAGCCACGGGACATCAAGTAGAATAATTGTTCGTCACCGATCTTCGAGACTGTCGCTTCATGGCCAACTTCTGCCGTCTTGTTGTCGACGTCCATGTATGGGACTGTGTTTGACTTGGACAGATCATCTAGCATTAAAGCATCACATTGCACATGCACTTTTGCGTTTGTTGCTTGCTTTGCAATCTGCACTAATCCTCTATAGGTCGTGATGCCGCCGTCTTTGCTGATAGATTTTGAACGAATAGTGGAAGTTGTGTTGGGAGCAGCATGAATCACTTTAGCGCCTGTGTCTTGGAATTGGCCTTTGGCAGCAACTGCAATGCCTAAGAAGTCTGAACGCGCACCAATGCCTTTCAAAATAGAGCAAGGATAGAGCATGGTTGTCTTTGAGCCCATGTTACCGTTGACCCATTCTATAATGCCATCATCATCGACGACTGCACGCTTCGTATTGAGATTGAAGACATTCTTTGCCCAATTCTCCATGGATGAATAGCGAGCGCGAGCTCCTTTATTGACAAATATTTCTACACAACCAGCATGCAAGGAACTTTCTGTATAACTTGGCGCACTGCAGCCCTCGATATAACTTACTTCTGCACCATCATCGACAATGATTAGTGTGTGTTCAAATTGTCCTGCACCTGAAATATTCATCCTGAAATATGCCTGCAAAGGCAAATCTACTTTGACACCTTTAGGAACATAAATGAATGTACCACCAGACCAGACTGCACCATGCAAAGCAGCGAACTTATGCAATGTTGGAGGGATGCACTTCATGAAATGCTTCTTGAACAATTCTTCGTGCTCTTTCAGAGCGACGTCACAATCAGTAAAAATAACACCCAGATCTTCCCATTGCTTCTTGAGATTATGATAGACGACTTCTGATTCAAACTGTGCACCAGCACCAGCTAATGAACGACGCTCAGCTTCTGGAATGCCTAGACGCTCGAATGTTTTCTTGATTTCTGCTGGCACTTTGTTCCAATCGCTTTCTGTTTTTGTTCCTGGCTTTATATAATAGGAAATACTGGCTAAGTCTAGTTCCTTGAGATCTGGACCGTCTGGCCAGCTATTAGGCATTGGGAGTTTTTGGTAGATCTCGAAGCATTTCAACCTGAAGTCTAACATCCACTGCGGCTCTTTCTTGTCTTTGGATATTTGCCTGATAGTTTCTTCTGTCAATCCTGGAGCAGTCTGCAGCTCATACTTCTGATTCACCTTATGCTCGAAATAATCTGCATCAATCTTCCAAAATTGCTGGTCTGCAGTCATTTTATTTATGTACTCCTTGTTGCTGTTGCGCTCTAATTCTTTGATATTCTGCTTGAACAGATGGATCTCTCATTAATGCTACGGCTTGTGCAACAACACTGCTGAGCCTACTCTCTTCATAACCAAACCTACCGGCTACTCCTTTATCTATAAAGAACGTACCGTCGCTCAAACAAAGAACTTTAGGAATTTCTAATCCCTTGCTTGGATAATTTCTTTTTAGAGGCCATACTACTCCCGGAAGCAAATCCAGATCATTAACTGCCAGCACCTGCTGATAATAAGGTCTAGATTCAGAGATTCTTCCATCAACTATAACACCCTTAAGGCTAAACTGATGTTTTTCATCATGAATTCGTGTCGTCCGCACTGGGACGGTGAGTTCAACTAACCTACAGATTGTTACTGCATCCCTGCTATGACTTGCTTCCACTATTGCTGCATTGCAGTTAGTCATTGTTTGTTCTCCTTGAGATGCCCCTTAAAACAGAGCTGACAAGTGTCTGGCAATTTCTTTTCTTTTTGATAGATGTGACAAGGATCAATCTCCAACCTAATATGACAATATTTCTTCTTATTCCATTGTTTCTTTTTGTGATTCAAGACGTCCCGTAATAATGCAATCTTGAGAAATCCTTCTTTTGTGAGATGCTGTTTCTTGTCAATAAGTTCTATGCATTCTGACCAGATCTGGAACTTCTTCTGTTTTGTCTCTGAGATGAAATCACTTGGTTTAAACAGAGTAATTATGTTTTTTATCTCCTCTAATTTTGTTGCTTTGAGAATTGCCTCATCTTTTGTCTCTTTGTTTCTGTAGTAGATGTTGCCTGCCTGCAGGATTTCTTGTATCTTCTCTAAAGTACCTACTTCTGATCCTGGCAACTTGATGGTGAAATCTGCAACGACTTGCTGACCAAAGTTATTGTTGCTTTTCTTGAGAATAATGCTGAAGGTTGCAGAGCTCTCTATGAAGCCTAAAAGCCATTGTCTGCTTACTTTATGGCCTTTCTCTAGAGTTTGTTGGCTAATGAGTTTTTTCATATATCTTACTAATTAGTAGCTTATTTATAAGGCTTTTCTTCTTTTATAGTCTTAACTCTCTAGTAGTTAAAAAATAGAAACATTTAAATAGTACCATTGATGAATCTATTTCTATGAAATTATTACGTTCCCTCGTATTGGCAGGAGCTGGATTAGCAGCTTTAGTTGGTTGTGATCATACTAATCAAGAAGCTAAGCAACAGAATACATTACGCTATATTGAACCTAGTGGTAATCTTCTTAATAATTTTCTTAAAGATGGCATACTAGACTACAGACTTACGCGCACTGGTATGGACTTCCTTCGTAATTTTGATGCAATACCAGAAGCTGTTGCTGTTGGCTATGACACACGCTTTTTAGATACTACGGATCCTACCTCACCTAAAAGCATATCTGCTCTTACTGCCCTTTATGCACGCAATCTTCTTCCAGAACAAGCAAATGGCTATGCTTCATTCCTAAGATTCTCTTTGAATTGGAAAATGGAAGGAGACGCAGCTATAAGAAAAAGTGAGGCTATAGATGATATTGCATTTTTACATCGTAGTGGTGTAACTCCTGATCAAATGGTCCAGTTTTTTAATATGAATACTGATGTTATTAAGATAGACTTAGAAGATGTTGTTAACTATGTCAGATTAGGTATTCCCTTAGAAGAAATACAACAAAGAGCACGTACCTTAGAAATAGATGAGACTCTTCGCAAATAATTATTTATTTTGTCTATGTCCACTTAATCTGTGTTGCAGTTTCATAAGCTAGTGTAGCTTATTTATAAGGCTTTTCTCATCTACTAAAGAGATATAAAGTATTGTTTTCCTCATCTCATCATGAAAAAAACCTCATTTCCTATCCAAGTAGACCCTTCACATTATGTACACGACTATGATAGCGCTGAGCGGTTTCTTTCGTATTACGCACAGATTGACGCTGCTCAAAGAACGCAACCGAAGACCATTCTTGAAATCGGTATTGGCAACAAAACAGTCTGCAATTATCTACGCACTCTTGGCTATGCTGTTACCACCTGTGATTTTGATGCGCGTCTCAAGCCAGACAAGGTTGGCGACATTCGCACATTGCCTTTTAAAGACAACCAATTTGATACTGTATTAGCTTGTGAAATTCTAGAACATATTCCTTTCTCTGATGTCGTACAAGCACTAAAGGAATTACAGCGTGTGACGAAGCATGCAGTAGTTGTTTCTATTCCTTATTCCTGTGCTTTTGTTGAAAACGTCCTTGCAATCTCTATTCCTTTCTTGCATAAACAATTTCGGTTTGCCTTTCGCATTCCTTATTTTCTCTTTAAGATTATCTTTGGTGGCAAGAACAAGGAACATTACTGGGAAATGGGCAGACGCTACTATTCCAAGCGACGCATCAGAAGACTGTTACGACATTATTTCACTATTGAACGGGAATTTCAGCCTTTGTTGAATTCCAGGCACTACTTTTTTGTTCTCAGAAAATAATTCTATGTCCACTGATTTATAGTCTTTGGCGAGTGGAAGTGATCCCATTGGTTGTTGATCTTTAATTTGAACATTCTCGTGTGATAATCTACGTAATATTGCGGAATTTTTGCTTGGGCTGCCAGCTCTAGATATTTTTTGAAGGCTTGCTCATATTCTGGTTTTGTTGGCATAGATAGTTTTTTTCCAGTTTCTATAAATGATCTGAGTCGTTTGAAAATAAAAGGATCTGCTACGGCTGCACGTGCAATCATAATGCCTTTGACACCTGTTTGCAACATAGCTTGCGCTGAAGATTCATTTATTACCAGACCATTTCCAATAATAGGCACTGAAGTATTCTCAACACATTCCTGCAATGCTTTTAGATCTATAGGATCATGCGAGGGGTCTTTGACTGTTTTAGGGTGCATGGTTATCCAATCAATTCCTATTTCTTCTGCGATGTTGAGTATTTTTAGATAGAGTTTCTTTTCTTTTTCAGCCTGATTCATGCCCAAACGCATTTTTGCTGAGACTGGACCTTCCCATGTAGATCTTAATGTTTCAAATAATTCTTTGACTCTATTAGTTCGTTTGATTAATGCGGGACCACCACCTTCACTGATTAAGCCAGGAGAAGGGCAACCTAAATTCAAATCGATGGTCTCTATGTGCATAAATCGTGGATCTTGCTCTTGCTGTTTGGTTTTAATCATGACTAGAGTTTTTTTCAATTCATTCACTTTGACTGCTGCTAGCTGGAGACCTTGCCGGATGTCTGGAGAGGGATCGAGTTTTTCTAAGAATCGTTCTTTCTTTTTAGTTAAGGCATACGCACGGATCATTTCAATATACGTTAACGCTGCTCCTTGTTCATAACAGAGAGTACGAATAGCTACGTCAGAGCAGGCTTCCATAGGTGAGAAGAAGAGATTAGACTTCAATTTATATTTTTGGAGAAAGCTCATAATGCATCAATTTTTTTAGCTAGATCATAATCCTTTTCTGTAATTTTATTTTCAGAGTGAGTATATAAAGTTATTTTTACTTTTTTGTATCCATAAATGAGTATGTCTGGGTGATGATTCATAGCTTCAGCAAGAGGCACTATCTTATCTACAAATGCGACTGCTTCAACAAAATCCTTGAATTCAAATTCTTTTGTTAATCCGTTCTTTTCGGTTTTCCAAGTCATTCACTATGCTTTAATCAGTGCACATATAAAAGTTTCTCTCCTATGAGGCTTGAGTACTTCCTGGTATAGTAGTCTCCTTAATTCCAAAGATATTAGCACTCCCACAAATGCCTAAATAATAAAGCTCTGCAGAGAGTTTATATTGATCTGGATTTATAGGTCCTGGAACTTTTTGTAATTCAGGTGGGCGCAAATCTGTAAAAACTTCTTGTAGCGAAAGAAAATAAGCACTCGGTGATTCACTAAATACTTTATCAGTTACAGACAACCATTCTTTTAGTACAATCTCACTTAAACCCCTATGAGCAGCCCATTTACGCAAAAATTCAGCTTGTAGTTTTCCTCCGAAAAAAGGTACTATACGAGGATGATCTTGATCTAAAATATCTGTAACAGTCATACAGCCTGTTTTTGCTTTTCTTAACTTATCATAATCATCGACCCAAACTAACCTATTTCCTACCTCATCAGTCTTCCCATCAGCACTAATTAAGTCCTGAAATTCTTTATCTGTTACTGGAATACACCCCCTTACTCCTTTCTTTTTCAAACCTTCAAGATGATCTAAATCTGTAAAAGAAACAGGCATGTGTGCATACACGACAACTACATTGCCCTGTTTTGTCCTTCCTGCAACTTCTATGCTTGGAGAAGTTATGGGTGAATGATTGAGAATAAAACGTTGAAATGATTCATCTGATTGATCTACTGTTGGTAAAAACAGCCCCGCGATCTCAGGCATGAATAACTCCATATATCTTTGCGTCTTACATGTCCGTCTTGCGTTTAGCCCTCCAGATCCTAGGTCATAGAAAGATTGAATAGATTCTAAAAATTGAGTTTCTTGAGTTTTATCGTCTTTCATACTCTATTTAGTAATAACATACTATATAAAATTAACTACATATTTTCTTGATAAATACGTAAAATATATAAATAGTATGCGTATCTTATAGATTATGAGAAAACTGGCAGAAGTTATAGCACCGGAGAAGAAACAAGTGATAACACTAGATAAAAAAGATAGAGAGATTATTAATATTCTTACTCTCAATAGTAGAACACCTCTCTCTCAAATAGCCAAGGCTCTTCATACCAGCACAGAAGTGATCAATTATAGATACACCAATCTTCGCAAAAATAATATCATTACTGATGTTTTTACAGTTCTTGATCCTAAGATGCTGGGCATTCATCGATATGCTGTCTACTTGCAATTCCGTGCGCTTTCCCAAGAAAACATGAGGCGTATTATTGATGATCTTCTACGACATAAGTATATCAACTGGGTTATTGAGACTGGAGGTAAATGGGAATTAATTCTTATGTTTGAAACTCTTTCTGAAGACAAGTATGATACTATTCTTGAGAGTATTATTACACCCATTAAAGAATTTATCAACGATTCTATGGTAACTATTGTCAAAAACTTCGTCCATACCAGTCAAAGATATATTCGTGACTTGAAAAGAAAAGAAATGTATAAGAAAACTATTAGATTTCCCTATGATAAAGAGCTTACTAACAACAAACAAGAGTATTATAATTATGATACAGAGGATCTTTTACTTTTGAAAGCACTGCATGAAGATTCACGAATATCTCTGACTGACTTAGGTAAACAATTAGGTATCTCTTATGACGCTGTTGACTATAGAATTAAAAAACTGATTGGAGCAGGCATTATTAAAGGATTTATTCTTCGCTTGAACTATCATCTGCTGAATTTTCAATACACTAGCATTTTGATGAAGCTTAGAACTGTATCACAGAAAAGAAAACAGGAGTTTTTGAACTTTCTCTATGCTGATGAGCGATTCTATGCGCTTATGGATCAAATAGGCATTTGGGACTTGTCATTGATGATGTTTTTTGTTAATGCCAAAGATCTACGTGATTTCTTGATGCTAATTAAAGAGAAGTTCAATGATGTGATTCATGCTTATGAGTCTGTCATTCATTTTGATCAATATTATTATACACATTTGTGTGATGGAGTTCTAGAAGAGCTTATTGCGAGGACACAAGAAAGTAGAAAATGATTAGTTTGAAGAAAGACTTAAATAGGAAGAGAGACTATATTAAAATATGACAACTACTGCTAAAAGAATCATTGTTGATCCGGCGATTATGGCTGGAAAACCTGTTATAAAAGGAACTCGTATTCCAGTAGATACTATTCTCCGTTGCATCGCTCAAGGCATGACTCAGACAGAAATTCTTGAAGAGTATCCTCGTTTAACCAAGGAAGATATTAAGGCTGCACTTGAATATGGCGCTGATCTTGTTCAGGGAGAAAATGTCTATCCACTTGTTGCTAAAAAGATGCGTTAAACATATAGCATGACAAAATTTCTTATTGATGAAAGCTGTGGTCGTAAACTCTGTATCTTTCTCCGTGAAAAATGTTTTGATGCTCTTTTCGTTGGCGATATATTTCCAAGCACTTTAGATCAACATGTTCTTGCTTATGCAAAAAATGAAGAGAGAGTTTTAGTTACTAATGATAAAGACTTTGGCGAGTTATTATTCCGCTTGAGACTTCCTTCCGCAGGCATTATTTTCCTTCGTTTAAGAAATGATACCCTTCTCCATCGTCAACAACATCTTCTAGAAGTTATAACATCTTTTTCTAGTAAACTCTCTACAAGTTTTATTATTGTTACTGAGGGTAAAGTAAGAATTCGAAAGCTGAATGATATTTCCTAATTTTTTATATCTTCTCTTGTGGACGATGTCTTAGTGCTTTTTCACACTTCTCAGAACAATGCTTCTTAGTCTTTGTTTGACATGTAGGACAACAGATGAACAATTTATCACAATCCAGATTATGACAGTTGATCATGAGATCAGATGTTCCATCACAGATTTCACACTTGGTTATGGGCTTGACCTTGAAGCTCGGCGTTAGACTATCATCGAAGACAAAACAATTGCCTTCAAAATGTGTGTTGGGAAATTCATTCATGTACTGAATAATGCCTCCTTTTAACTGATAGACTTCTTTGAAACCCTGCTCTTTGAGATATGCTGCTGCTTTTTCACAACGAATACCTCCAGTACAGTAAGAGATAATAGGCTTGTCTTTAGGTAACTTTAATTTTTTGATGACATCTGGAAACTCTCTGAAAGTTTCTATAGGAAGTATGACTGCATTTTTGAATCGACCTAATTTTACTTCATAACTGTTTCTTGCATCTATGAGAATGGCATCAGTTTTTTTATCCAATAATATCTTGAGTTTTTTTGGAGTGATATAAGGAGCTTTATTCTTGAAGCTGACCTTCTTTCCAAAGACTACAATCTCTTTTCTCACACGGACGACCAGCTTATGATAGGTATTTTTTTCTGCCTCTAGCTCGCGGAACGTCAAATTTGAGAATCTCTTGTCTTTTTTGAGCAGACGCTTAAACTGCTCTATATGTTCCTTCTTTCCTGAGATCGCCGCATTGATGCCTTCTTTGCCTATGAGGATTCTTCCCAAGATATCTAAGGCCTTACAGTAGTTACGAAGCTTCTCTTTCAGCACTTCTGGCTGCTCGATAGAAATATACTTATAGAGCGAGATAGTCTTAAATGTCTTAAAGTTCATCTTGTTTCCTTCCTTTTTCTTGTTTTTAAAGGTTTTTCGGTAGGTTTATAATATTCTTCTCACTCTTCATTTTATGCCTTTGAAGCTCATTATTGCAGAAGACGATAGGGCACTTAGAGAAACGCTTCTTGCATTACTACAAACACAATTTCCAGATTTATGTATTGATTCTGTTGGAGATGGTCGTTCCTTAGTAAATCGTGTTGCAACAGGCCACTATGATTTGGTGCTGACTGATAATCAAATGCCTCAATTGCGAGGATTAGAAGCTATTCGAGCTATACGTGAATTTAATGGCACCATTCCCATTTATCTTCTTACTGGTGATGCAGTACAAAGGAAAGCACAAGAAGTTGGAGCTACAGGATTTCTTCTTAAACCACCATCTCTTGACGCTCTCTACGCATTAGTGAAACAGTATTTTAGGTGAATAACTGATGACCTACTATAATGCTCTCGCTTCAGGCTATGACAAGCTCTATCAAGAAGAACAACTAATAAAATTACAGATACTTCTACAGCATGTACGATTTCACGGCAAGATTCTAGACATAGGAGCAGGGACTTGCATTGTTGCTAAACATCTCAAAGGCACAAAAATAACTATTACTTCTATTGACCCAAGCAAGAAGATGCTGGATCAAGGCATTGGAGAGAGATATGTGGCGAAAGCAGAACATTTGCCATTTGCTGACAAGACATTTGATGGTATTATTTCCTTGACTGCACTGCATCATTGTGACTTGCGACAAGCATTATCTGAAATCAAGCGTGTAGCAAAACCGAAAGCAGTTATAGCTCTTAGTTTTTTGCGTACATCTCCAAAACTTAAGACTTTTGAACGTCTGTTAAACACTTTCTTCGATGATTATTATAAAACAGAAGCACACCAAGACTTTCTTTATCTAATCGAACATACCAAATAAGCCGCCCTTCTTCCTCTCTTCTTTCTTCTGTTCTTGTGCTGGCTCATCTTTCCAAGGATCAAAGAAATCCGGGTTGTTACTAATAACTTCGTCTTTTTTCTCTACAGACGTTGTATATCCACCATATACCGGCGTTTTATCTAAAGATTCTGTAGCTGCTTTTGCACGTTTCTTTGGCAACCCCATGACATAGTCATCTTTTCTCTTCTTGAAACTAAAATGCACTTTCTTTCGCTGTGCTTCCATGCGCTCTGCTAGATCTCGCTTTAATTTTTCCTCATAATATTCCTGTGTTTGTTCTCTTCTGATCTGCGTCTCTGATCTATGCAGATGATGCTGCTCTTGCTGGTGAGCATGCTGTATGCGGTGATGTCTTCGTCTTCTTGGCACATGGTTTTTGATGAGCTTGAACAGCAGATAGACAATCACAACACCTAAGATAGTTGCAAGATAAGGCATAACAGCCCATCTTCTTCTGGTAATCTCAACAGTATCAAATGCTTTATCACCTATCTGCACCGTGTATGCTCCCTGCCCTGCTAGATAAGCAAGATCATAAATTTTGTTTTTTCCAACGCCTAGTGATACTTTCTTCTCTTTGGTGATGACTCTTGCTGGATCGTTTTTATCAGTCATGGTTATTGTAAGTTTCTCCTTGAAAGGAATATTTCCTGTATTCTCAAATGTGATTGTAGAACTTTCTTGTGAAACATCGAGTGCTTTGAATTCACCGACATCAAACATCACTAAGGACTTTATCTCCAACGCTGTCGCTTTTATTCTCCATTCTCCCGGAGCTGCTGCACGTGGAAACGTGAATGCTGTCTGCTCTGTGCTCTGCACTGTATCTGCAAAGACGAGATCTTTTTCTGCATCATACACTTTGAGGTCTATGCCTGTCGCAATGATGTCATCTCCTTGGTCATAGAGCGTTGGCTTGATCGTGATCTGTTGCTCAGGCATAAAGGATTCCTGATTCAGCGCTAGTTCCAGACGTGTCGGGACTGCGATAGTAGTAATAGTATATTGCTGTGTCTCTGTATTGCCATAATCATCTTCCACATCTATGATCAATGTATGCTCGCCAGTCTTGATGGTTGGTGGCAACGTTATGGTATGACGCAAAATTCCCAATAAAATAGTTGTCTCTTCTCGTTGCTCATCTAGGGTGATATATGCTTTCCCCTTAGTGATCCTAGACTCTCCAGTGCGTGCAGTCCCTTCAATCTTTACTTTGTCTCCTGGCAAGAATTCCTGATCATTCAATATTATGTTTAAACCGATATTTCCCAAGATTCTGACATTCTCAAATTCGACTGCCTGCTTATTATTATTAATATCAGTAACTTCTATCTCAACTTTATAGTCACCTGCCGGATTATTCTCTGTTTCATAGGTATAGGAGAATTTTCCTCTACTGATCGCAACAGTATCCTGCACGATAATATTTTTTTCCTGCCTAAAAAACACTTTTGCCAAGCCATCAACAGGCTTTCCATCCAACTTTGTGATAGTTCCCTCAAGCGTAATACTGTCTCCTAATTGTGCTAATTCCTTGTCTATGATAATCGGTGCATTGAGTGTATTTGCTATGGTAAATGTTTGAGAATCTGCTTCAGCAACTGTATTTCCATTACTTTCAAATTTTGTATTAATAGCACAGGTACCAGTCAAAGTTTGTGGAACTGTAAATTTTTGTGTGAATGTCTTTTCATTATTCGCGCGAAGCGTCATGGACTTTGTTGCCAAGACTTCTGACTCTCCACAATGGAGTTCGAATCTCAAGAAGCCAACATAATCTGCTGTTTCTAGAATCGTTCCTTCAATAGATACCTGATCACCAAAATTGAACGTTGTCTGCTCAGGGCCGGCAAGAGTTATTTCTGCTGTGGCTGCAGGCAACCAGGCTAAAAAAAGAATTCCAAGTAACAGCATGAACCCTCTTTTTTCCATCATTTCCTGATGCTAAAAGCAGTTTATTAAGGTTTTGTTGGAGCCTGCGAGTTTTGTGTTCTTGTTGCTTTCAAGGCTCTACTCTGAAAACTACCTGACGAGCTACAATTGCTTATTTTTAAACACTATTAAGTAGTAACAAATAGAAAGGCATATAAATGGAAGATAGTATCCCACTAGGTAAGATGAAAGACAAATTGAGCGTTACAGTAGACATGGAACTGGTCGAAAAACTGAGAACTATAGTGAATACAGGCAAGTTCAGGAATAAAAGTCATGTAGTAGAATATGCCCTCAATAAGCTCATAGAAGAACTAGAATCATGAAAGAAGCAAAAAATAAATTTGATGGACTACTAGAAAGAATCAAACTAGGAGAAACAGTGCAATTTGGTCAAATGGAAGAGCTGTTTGCTAAAGCGCTTTTAGGCAGATTCCTCGAGCAACTCAGGTCAAAAGATTTTAGAGAAAGAGCAGAACAACTTCACAGAGAAAGAATGCTTGCACAAGCACAAGATATTGATGAAGGCATAGAAATTCCAGAATTATCAGAAAGAGCATTAGTCGCTTATGAATTGGATCAAGCACGAACAGCAATAGGAGCATTGGGTGTTAGACCAGAATTGAAGCAAATGCAGCCTTACGTAAAGAAAGCAATAGATCAAAGAGATTGGGGGCTGTTGAATACGGTTGTAAGTTTAACAGAGGAAGGGAGATTAGAGAAAGGAAGCTTAGAAACTATAGTGCTTGACGCTCTGCTTAGAAGACCAACAAGAGAAGAAGGAGATACTCCAAGTACTGTCAGAGCAGAATTTGGAGAGCCACACTACACGCGAGAACTTGTAGAGCCAGTATATGCAAGAGCATTAGCTGAAGGAAATATAGAGGGAGTTAAAGCAGTGCAAGATGAAACAAAAATTTCTATTCCACCAGCACTTGTTCAAATGGCATATGAACGTTTAGTGGGCAATGGATCTGCTGAAAGTATGAAACAACTTGTAGAAGTCACAGGAATAGAACCTAAACAAACAACTGCGCTTAGAGCAGGTCTAATCAAATACATAGAAACACAAGATGTTGAAAAGACAACATTGGATCGACTTGATGCTGTTCTAAACATCACGACTAATAACGCTCTTGCAAAAGCACTACAAGCAGCAGCACTACGTGGTGGAAAAGTAGCTACTTTTTTTGATATTTACAAAAGAGTTGGTCCGCGAGCACGTTCTCCAATAAACAATGTCCATGCTGCATATGCCCAACTAGTGTCAAGAGATGCAATAGATACTATCATTGATCGAGCTATACAAACGGGCATTGCACCAAGACGAGAAACTTTAACGAAATTATATTCGCGTTTATTGGAAGTAAACGACTTTGCACGCATGAACGAACTATCAGCAAAAACTTCCACAACTCCACGATTTGATGACGCAACAGTTGATGCAACAGCACGAAATTTGGTAGGTAGCGAAGGAAGACATACATTTGCAAGTGCTCAACTGAGAGATTCTCTAGAACCATTCGTTGAATTTGCAAATTTAATTCATCAAGCAGGCAGTACTATTGCAGAAGAATATGTAGAGAGAGCATGTCAAATATATCTGGAGAGTTATGTAGCAGGAGAAGAAGATAGAGGTTTAGAAGGAAGAATTGGAGTAGTAAATAGACTCTCTACTAAGCTCGGAGTAAAGCCGTCAGAAGCAATAACAGCTTTAAAACTTGAAAGACGTGTAAAAGAGCTAGAAGTTACTCTTAGAGGATTAGTGCATAAACATACTAAAGAGGGATGGAATCTAAGCCCGCTCGAGCCAAGTAAAGGAATGAATATGAAGGAATGGCGGCAATATTCAACAGCGGCAAGAACAGCAGTTCGAAAACATATTAGAGACTTACAGACCATACGGGAAGCACACCCAGATTGTTCTGTAGATCAACATCTGCAAAAAACTGGGACAGGTTCTGGATTCATTCAAGAAACCTACACAGCCTGTTTAGAAACATTCTTGACACAATGTGCTACGGATGAAGAAACTGTAAATTTACCACAGCTCATGCAGACTGTTGGTATACCTATGGATGAAAATGCTGTAAATAGAGCGTTAATAAACCACATCCTAAGAAATCGTGGAAGACAAGATGCAAGAAAAGTATTGGAAAACGCACAAAAAGCAGGAGTATTAATTACATTAAATGATGCACAAATTAATCAAATAGGAGGTTCTGTACTTGAAAGATTAGGAAGAAGATATGGGGCAGATATCGAAGGAATTTTATATCTTAAAAATCTCATCGGAAATAGAACGCTCCCAGAAGAATTCCAAGAACTAGTGCACGCAAGAAGTATGAGCAAGTTAGGAACTGGAGATGTTGAAGGATATGATCAACTGCAATCAGTAGCATCTATCAAACGACCACCAACTCCTGAAGAAGCAAAATCTATTAGAGATAAAGCTGCTGAATTACTAATAAGAGGAGAAGCAGTAGATCATAGTCAATTAGATGCTATTATGGCTCGCGCAGAAATTGCATTTACAGCAACACCAGAAGAATTAGAAGCTATGGTAAATAAATATTTTGAAGGAGGAAGCAATGCAGAGCATCCGAACCATATTGCAAGATTCTTTCATGCACAACTCAACCCAGATCAGATACGAAAAAGATACGAGGCATTATTAAAAGATGAATCTATCGAAGGTTTTGGGCTTATAACTTATTCTTATCCAGAAAGAATAAAAGCAGTACAAAGATTGATGAATAATACGGGTATAAAATATGAGCCTAAAGATCTACAACAAAGGGTTGAAGCAGAAGTAAATGGGAATGATAGCGGAGCATGGCCAAGATGGGGTCCTTTATTAGGATTATTAACAACACATAGTGTTCCACCAGAACAAAGTACAGCAACAAGAATTTACCAAGCATCAATTCAAGAATTATCAAAACTAGACTATGGATGTTGGTTTTCTGTGAACGAACTGCATTTACTAAATATTGTTAGACGATTAAGAGAACTCAACTTGCCTGTAGAAGATGCTATAGCAGTAAAAGTTAAAGATCTGGGATTAAAATCTTATGGAGATTGTAATGAACCATATGGATCTTATAATAAAAGAATCATCACATTTATGCATTGGCTCAATAATATTTATGGACGAGCAGATGTTCTTAGTCCAACAGAATTAACAACTGTAGCAGATGCTATAGATAGAGAATTTACAGGAAATCGTATAAAAGCACAACATAGAACTGGAACATGCATAGAAGACTTATCATTTATTTATGTAAACGGCAATAGGCAAGCACAAGCAAATCAAAGAGCAACTCTTCTCTATACTGAATCTAATCAAGAAGTAGGACATCGTAATAGCAGATTTCCTTTATATGCTTATTGTGCTATAACAGGTGCACGACCTAATGTAGGACCTGCTGAATTAGTAAAGCTAAGACAAGAAGCGCAAGATGTAATATCAGTGGCTAAATTTACCGTTAAGCAGAAAGAACACTTTGTAAAGATGATCAATACTTGGTTAGGAGAGACAGTGTAACATGCCACATTTAAGAATGGGATTGGGACAATGCCAACAACTACGTTTAGAGCAACGTTTAGAGATGCGACAAATGTTAGCACCAACAGAATTAGCTGTGACTCCATTCAGAACTGCGGGAGAGGAATTACGAATATCAGAATATGATATACTCCAAAAACTTTTAGGTATTATAGAAAGAGGAGAATTTTTTGATCCAACACACTTTGGTTTGGAAACAAACAGAGCAATATTCACTAATCCATTGCAAGCACGATTGGGAAGATTAGCAGGCAACCTTGCGTCATTAATGAAAGTATATGAGGGTGATGAAACAGTAACAAAAAGAATACTCGTAGCTCTTGGCGCACAGAAAGAAGCAGATAAAAAGGATATACCTGGAAGAATAGCAGATGCTTGGGCAACAGTTGCGCAACATAGTGTTTTTGGTAAAGAGCAAAAACAAAAAGAAATTCTTGGATTCGTAGAACATCTAGGCAATAAAGAAGCAGACATAGCAAGCGGCATAGCAGTTGTAGGTCAAGCAAGCAGAGTAGATCAACAACCAGCGCTAGTAAGAACATCGCTAGAGCAAGTTGCACGCTATGCAGAACAAGACAAACGATTAGTTCCCTTTGCACAAAGAATTCTAACTCCGGTTTTCCGTTCTCTGCAAGGAGCAAGTGCATTAACAAGACAAGAAACTCAAGGATTGTATGAATGTATAGTAGATAATTTATTCATGTTGGACAGAACACTCAATATTCCTGGAGGCATAGAAAAAATAGCAGAAGCTATTAGAGTTTATGGAATTCAGAGAGTGCTTGAAAGTACCTTACCATTGCCTCTGCAAGTTATGGCTGATAGTGTTGTAACAGATCAAGCAACAAGAAATGCATTCATGGCCTTGCCAGGTATGCAAACTTTAGCAGATGAAAGAGAAGTGCAAAGAAGAGTCTATGCCGGGTTAGCGCTCATAGAAACCTTACCAGAACAAGAACGTATCTTAGCACATATAGTTAAGCATGCTAAAGATGTTAAGGGACTTGGAAGAATTACTGCAGCACTAGAACAAGTGTATAAAGATCCAGAATTTGTTTATCCTTTCCAAGTAACAGAAGAACGAGAAATAGTAAACCATTTACGAGCACACTTAGTAGACAAAAGCATAAGAAGATTAAAATTAGATCCAGATACTCTAGAAACTTATCTAGAAAGAATAGAAAAAGACGAACGATTTGGCAGGATTAGTAATATCATCACTACTTTAGCAGGATATTCTTATCATCAAGATAAACAGAGAATAGATCTATTACGAGAAATAGCTCAGGCAGAATTAGCAGGTAAATTTCAGGAATGGAAATATAGTCATGATCTAGCAGATATACAACTGCAGCCTATTGGAGGCGTAGAGGATGAACAAGCAGTTGCAGTATGGAAAGAAAGAAGCAGAGTAACAAGAATTGTAGGAGAGTTAAACGCTTTAGAGGCTCATATTCAAGCAGTAAGAAAAACAACAGAAAAATTACAAGAAACCTATAAAGGATATTATAACCAAGAATGCACAGTAGAGAGTCTTGCAGAATTAGAAAGAAATATAGTAACAAATGAAGCTCAATTGAAAGAAGAAGGTCTTTCAAAAGCAGCACGAAGAGAGTTAGGATATCAAACAAGCAAGCTCAGAGAGCAAGTAGACTATGCAAAATTAGTTTTAGTGGCAAAAGAGTTAGACCAAGAAAAATATGCAGAATTCTTAGAACATGCAGAAACCTTAGCAAGAAAGCGAACAAATCATCCTTTGTATGATGCAGCAGTCTGGATGAGAGAAACATTAGATCAACCAGTCTATAGAAATGCAAGAAAAATTCAAATTTATAGCACTGATGATCTAGAAGAGTTGTTGAGATTTGGAGAAACACCAGTGCCACATTGCCAAGGTTGGAAGCATCACAGAGGAGATGGGTTCAACGATTCACTCCTAAGTTTTGCAGCAGACGCTAACAAGGAAATGTATGTTATCACTAATGGAGACGGAAAAGCAATAGCAACTCCAATGACAAGACTAATTGAGTATAAAAATGGTCCAGCCATAATAGTTGACGACTTTGATGCAACAGAATGGAGCGATGATTATGGCATTGCATTTCTAGGAAGTCTAGCAGAGAAAGCGGCAGAATTAGCAAAAGTAACAGGAAAACCAGTAAGCATAGGCAGCAGCGATCCAAGTTTGACAGCGGCATTCCAACACTTTGGAAATAAATATAATGTGGACGTCTCTGAAGGTCAAGCAGATATACTAGCAGCTCCAAGCAAGTGTCCAACAGAATATTGGAACTGCGGACCTGGACATATAAATAGTGGCGCACATATTAGATTCAGATTCACTTATGTGACCATAGGCAAAGAATAAGAAAAAACAATGAAACAAACATCTCTCAACGTCGATTATGAAGCAGAAATGGACGAACGTGCTATGACTTTAATGGACAGACTTAGAGGATTCAGAGAGAATGAAATTAGGACTGATATTACTATATGGGCTCATAACAGAACTATAGACTGCTGGAGGTCCATAACTGATAATCCTCCCTCTCCCGACAGCTCACTGGAAACTTTAGATGAGTATCCAGAACGTGTAGCACTCCAGTATTTTTTGTCTGTTTTCCCACTGGAAACTATCTATGCTAGACTCGGAAGCGAGGGGGTCATCTACAGAATAGTAAACGGCCCTATCGATGAAGAAGAAGAGGAAGCATTTAGAGCACAATTTCTCAATCTCACTGGAAAAGATGTTTGTAAGATTAGCGATGCTAGACTCTGGGTCTGGAGAGAAAACTTTTCCCACAACATACCTTTAGTTATGAAGGTCCATGATCTTCATGCACACATGCTTGAAAGCGTCAGTGACCCTGATTATCTCCCTCAACTTTTGGAGCAAAGCACCCTTCCCGGAGTTTCATTGTCTGCAGAGAGAATAAGAGACTATAAGCTCATGCAATTATCTACCAAGGAAAGAAACAGTAGAGGATATGCACGGGACCTTGAACCTGGTCAGACTGGCAGAAATGATAATGGACTCATTTATCTTGATTCACCTCTTGCACTTGCACTACAGTATAAAGGAAAACCCAATGCAGTTGTAGGATTTTTTCCAAAGACAGCTGATGATCTGGTTATCTTTCAGATGCAAGGAATAAGGCCTGCACAATTAGATCATAAAGGTCTAAAGACATTTCATGGCTCTTCGAGAGGCCTTGCACCATTTGATTGGCAAAAACTTTTTGTTCAAGTTGTTGAAGATATTGGAAAGGCATTCGGATATTCAAGAATTGGCATAAGAAGCGGACATAAAAATCCATGGACAGAACCAGATAGATTTAGAGTCATTCATCTCCCCTTAGAAGATGCGCTAAGAAAATATGATACTGTTGCTCAACGACTAGGGTTTGCACAAGCACAAGACACTAATTGGTATAGATCTTTAACTCCTGGAGCAGAATCAAGATAACTTTCTTGAGAACACCTATTCCCATGCGACATATAAAACTGATGCCTGATTTGCCTGAAGATGGACCACTTGAAGAGCATATACTTAGATGTTTATAATTACTTTTGAATTAATCGTGAAACAATAATCTCTACTCAAGGCTTCTCAAAATTCAAGAATCCTATTGGACAATATCCAGCACTAGTAGCAGTGTTCAAAAGAGATTAATAATATATCTCATCCTTCTTTCTCATTTATCTCATAGAAACCAACTTTCTATTCCTGAATATGTAACTCTGTTTATCTATAAAAACACCAGGCAACCTCACACACCATTCTCTAGCAAGTGCAAATTTGATTAACAACTGTTAAGTGACCTGAAGGGCTGAAATTTAGTGCAACGTTTAGAGGAAAAATCTCAAAGTCGTTGGGACTATATTTAAAAATAGGGGCTTATGAGCTATTTTTAGTAACTTATTAGTAGTTACTAAACGAAAGGTTTATAAATATTAAGATTATTCTGATATACATGACGATAACAGCAAACAATATTGGTCCTGAAGTATATGGTTTGTTTCATCGAGTATCTCAAGGACTTCAAGGCAAAGGCAAAACTTTGAGAGAAGAAGTTGCTCATGCAGATAAACAGATAGCAACTTATCAAGAGTGTTTGGATAAAGGCGGGATTATAGCAGATGGAACAGTTAGTCCATTCATGAAAGGCGGAAGAGAAGAGTATCAAAGAGGACTTGATGGGTGGAAAGCCAGAAAACAAAAATTATTAGAAGGTGGTGAAATCCTAATAGCTAAAGAAGAAAGAGCATTCTATCTGAATCCCCGAGATTGTGTCCAAACTTCTGGTGAACCATTGGATTTAATGTTATATTGTCATGGAGATGAAAGACTATTCAGTGGTAGAAATGGAGTTTATTTTTTAAGAGATATTTTCATGCACACAGAAGAATTGCGAGAGCACTTTCAACAAGCAGGCATTGCTCCTCCTCCATTAGAAGGATATAGAAATGGAGATCAATCCCAATTCGTGTTTATTCTCAGGGGATTAAACGAACCTCAAATTCATTTTTATGGGAATAGAGATGGACAAACTCCTAAAAGACATATGAGTGGATTCAAACCGTTAGGGAGAAGAAATTTAGGCCAAGAATTAGCATATTGTCTTGATGAGTTTTTGAGAAAAAATCCAAATGGTTCTCATGGAGATAATATTGGTCCAAAGAATGTTCCATATGTAATAAAAGGAAAGCGTGGATTGTATGAGATTCTTTTTTCGGTTGAAGGAGATCCTAGAATATTCACAGATATAACTTTAGAAGATATTAAACAAGTAAGTGAAAAATAACTACTTCTCGAGCCAGCTCCTAAATAAATTTGATGTATCTATAAACATTTCTATTTTGTAATTTCTAATGAGTAGCAATAATTCTTGCTCCTTCAGCTATTATTATACACTCTGAGACTCGAAGAGCTAAAAGCACGGCGTGGTAAAACTAAAACTAACTTCATGCGGTCTTCCATGATCTCCTGATGTTCTAGAAAAAAAGAAAGATCTGACAACATGCTATGACGCTCTAACAAACCCTAAACTAACTCTTGTGCAGAGCTCCTATGACACTTTACAACTTTAAGCCTACGCAATGTTTAAATAGTTTCTTTGAAGCCTTTTCTTTATGAAGATATTAGCAATTCATGCGGATTATCTCAAGTTCAAGCCTACAAAAAAGGCTCTGAAGAACGCGGAAGAGGTTGATGAGAAAGAGGTAGAAGTCAAAGAATGTCTAGTATTGATGACTTCGATTGAGAAGAAAGATGAGGCTCATGCCAAGGAAGTTTCTGAACGATTAGTTGCTGAAGCTGAAGACATTGCGAAGCAAGTCAAGGCACAGAATCTAGTCATTTATCCCTATGCACACCTAAGCTCTGAACTGGGAAAACCAGACGTCGCTGTCCAAATTCTCGATGATGCAAAACACCAGCTGGAAAAAAAGAACTACAAAGTGATTCGAGCACCTTTCGGCTGGTACAAGTCGTTTGAATGGAGATGCAAAGGACATCCACTTTCTGAATTATCGAGGAGCATTGACTTAAGCCAACCTGGAGCAGTCTTCACCAAAGAAAAAGTTGCGCCAAAAGCATTAGAGCTTGATTTACAACACAATACTCCCTTGCAGAACACTGGCGCCTTTATCTTAGCGTGGGCAGTGCATGAACTGTTTCCTAATGCCATTCCTATTTTAGCCTTGTCACAGAAAGACGCATTTACTGTTGATTTTATCAATGTCAAATTTATACACACTGACCTGCAGAAGATAGGCAAGAAGATGGATGAGTTTGTCAAGAAGAATTATGCCATCAAAGAGAGTGTTGTCAAAGCAGAACATCCATTCCACAATGAATTAGTGCAAGCGTATAAAAAACAAGTGAAAGCTTACAACCATGAAAAGTTCACTTTATTGCTTCCGGGATCAGTCATGCTGACTAGTGGAGGAGTAAAAGCATTCAGCCTTGAAAATATCAGTGGATCGTACTGGAAAAGCGACAGCAACAATGTCATGCTGCAGAGAATTCTAGGCCATGCGTTCAAATCTGAACAAGATCTTAAAGAATTTTTAGAACAACTAGCAACAGCGCAAGAACGAGACCATAGAAAAATTGCTAAGGAATTACAGCTATTCCAATTTGATGAACTGTCTCCTGGAAGTCCTTTCTTTTTACCTAAAGGAACTGTTATTTATAATGAACTTTTGTCTTTTTTACGAGAACAATACAGAAAACGTGGTTATCAGGAGGTTATTACACCTCAAATTTTCAATAAATCCTTATGGGAAACCAGCGGCCATTGGCAACATTATAAGGAGAATATGTTTGTCTTGCCTGTGGACAATACTGACTATGCTTTAAAACCTATGAACTGTCCTTCACATTTATTGATTTATACCAGCGTTGCTCACTCTTATAGGGACTTGCCTTTACGCATTGCAGATTTTTGTTTCTTACATAGAAATGAAATTCGTGGAACTTTAGGAGGCATGACTAGAGTTCGCAAAATGGCTCAAGATGATGGTCATATTTTTGTTGCGATGGAGCAAGTTGAAGAAGAAATGGAAAAAGTGCTAGATTTCATTAAATATGTTTACTCAGATATCTTTAAAGTTTCATTTACTTTAGAATTAAGCACTAGACCTGAAAGCGCTATGGGAGACAAAGAGTTATGGGACAAAGCAGAAGCCATCTTGAAAAAAGTGCTAGAGAAAAGTGCTGTTCCTTACAAAGTATCTGCTGGAGAAGGAGCATTTTATGGACCAAAAATCGATATTCATATGAAAGATGCTCTAGGGAGATCACACCAATGCGCCACTATTCAATTGGACTTCCAACTACCAAAACGATTCAACGCAGTCTATGAAGGGTCTGATGGTAAGAAACACCCAGTAATCATGATTCATCGTGCTATCTTAGGATCATTAGAACGCTTTATAGCAGTTATTACTGAACATTTTGCTGGGAAATTCCCGTTATGGTTGAGTCCTGTGCAAGTTAAATTGATCACAGTAGCAGACAAGCACATTTCCTTTGCCAAAGAAGTGTATGACAAACTCTTTGCAGCAGGCATTCGCGTAGAACTCAATGACAAGCCAGAAACACTCCCGAAAAAAGTCAGAGATGCTGAATTAGAGAGAGTTAATTACACTGTTACGATAGGCGACAAAGAACTTGAAAAGAAAACTTTAGCAGTACGCTCGCGAGGCGGCAAAGTGCAGTTTGGTGTTCAAGTAGATGTGTTTATCAAAGAGCTACAAACAAAGATTAATGCGAGGTCATTAGATGGATAACTTGCAGAAGACTTTAGAGCATGTTCAAAAGTCTCCTATCTATCAATCCTGGCTTGAAGACCATCCAAATGCTTATCTCTCTAGTTTCTTCAAAATCATTGAGAAAACAGACGTTGACTGGTGGCAAGTGGATTTCTACTATCCTAAAGGGGACACTATTACTTCTTTTGTTGTTGATGATAAAGTAAAATTAGCTACGAAAGATGCTGCTATTTTCAAAAAAGAGAAAGATACTGTTCCTGCTTTAGACTTGACTACGGTGCATGTGGATGTGACTAAAGCATTGCATGTTGCGCAAGAACTGCAAAAAGAGAAATATAAGACTGAAAAAACATCGAAGACTGTTGTCTTGTTGCAAAATATCCGCAGAACGTTGTGGAATATTAGCTTTTTGACGAACTCTTTCAAATTAGTAAATATCCGTGTTGATGCTAAGACAGGCGATGTATTAGAAGATTCTATTGTACCTTTGTTTGACTTTGGCCATCAACAAGCATCATAATCGTTTTCTTTTTACTGGTGTGACCACGGAGAATCTTAATCTCTACTTGATAGGTTCTTGTTAAAAACTTAATAATCTCTAGATTTGCTTTGTTATTCTCTGGTTGAGCGTGCACGTCCATACGCCATTGATCTCCTTCTTGTTTAGTTATTTTTGTTTCTGGAGCGTTGGTTCTAACTGTCAAATAAATTATTTTTTTCATAGGAGCATAAGCTTTAAATAATTCGCTTCTTTTTAAATTGTATGGAACTCAAGAACAAAGTTGTGTTAATCACAGGGAGCAGCATAGGCATAGGTAGGGCAACAGCTCTAGCATTCGCAAAAGCTGGCAACAAAGTTATTCTTACCTATAACACTAACAAAAAGGAAGGAGAAGCAACACTTAAAGAGTGTGAAAAATATAGTGAGGCACATTTGATCCATCTTGATGTTTCTGATGATACTTCACTTAATAATCTTACTAAAGAAGTTATAAAGAAATATGGCAAGCTCGATATTCTAGTAAATAATGCTGGCATTGTTGTTGTGAAACTTTTTAAAAATCAAACCTTTCATGATATTGAATACCAGATTGCAGTTAATTTAACAGGTCTTATAAAAGTAACTCATATTTTTCTACCCCTCCTTGAACAACAGAAAGAAGGACTCATTTTGAATGTTGCTAGTATCGCAGGTAAATCTCCAGGAGATGAAATTGTTCCCTATTGCGCCACTAAATATGGTGTTCGTGGTTTTACTCAATCTCTAGCTTTGGAACTACCATCACATATAAAAACATACTCCATCAATCCTAGTTTTACTGCTACACAAATGACTAATTTTGAAGGTGTTGACCCAAGCAAGGTTGCTGCGGTTATTGTGAAGACTGCTCAAGAGAAACTTGGAAAAAAATCTGGCGATGATGTTGATGCTCCTGAATATTTATAGTTTTATTTCCATATCGCTAACGCTTCTTCTTCCTTGAAATGAAGATCTGCTGGAATAATAATGCATTGTGGAAACCGTGTGATTTTCAGATCTTTTGCCTTTCCCACTTTAATTTCTGGATCTGGAGCACCAAGAGCACCGCAAGCGACAACGATTGCATCTTTTTTTAATCCTTGCTTGATCAAATAGTCCAATCCTTCTCGAGCTGTCATCATTCTTGTCTCTTGGATGTCTAACAAACAGAGTGTATGGAGCTTATTCTTTTTATTTGCCATGACTACATCATAAGGACTTGTTATTTTTTCATTGTTCAAAGGAATAGTCGTTGTTCTGCCAAACTTGTACAAGAATAATCCAGTAATACCTATAGCAGTCAAGACTGAACCATTTTCTATAACCTCGACTGGAATCTTTTGCTTCTTTGCTTCCAAGAATAAATCGATGTGTGTCGTTGCAGCGAGAGGAGCACCAATGATCAACACAGCAACATCTTCTTTCTTCGCTTCTTGTAAAAGTTTCTGTGCATCTTCTTCCACGAAGGAACGCTGGATAGCTGTTATCTTTTTTCCATAGAACTTTTCCATGTTATGCTGTGCTGTGTTTAACTTAGACGTGTAGGTCTCGAAGTAGACTTTTTTGCATACTTTGATAGCTTCTAGACCTTTGACTGTGATGTCTTTCTCATCATGCAAGCCTAGACCGATTAAGTAGAGTGTCATTTGCTTTCTGCTCTGTGTTGTTTAAGAAATTCTAAAAGCACTCCCCACCTATTGGTTGTGGCATGCGCTTTATATTCGTCTTCTGTCATTTCTGCAATGGTTTTCGTTTGACCATCAACAATAAAACACCCAGCAAGGGGAGATTTTACAAATGGCTTGTTCATATCACCGCGCAACTCGTTTATTAATTTACCTTTTGTTTTTGAGACAAAGACTTCTGGCTTAACCGTCTTCTCGTCGAAATAAGTGACAGCCATAACGAAACAAGCGTCCAATGGTTTAACTCTGGCAAGATCCATAAATCCTTGAACTCCAATTCTTGCAAGTTCTCGACCTACTTTAACGCCCGGATATCCATCCATTGATGAAATAACAAAACCAGAGTCATCACAAATAACTGGTCTACAGATTACAGCATGAGCTACTCTTGCCTTATGACTTGCTATTTTTTCAATAGTACCCTGTTCTTCTGCAATATCTAATGTTAGTTGTCCTAAAGAAACATCATTTCCTAAAGATCTTTTTGCTGATTCAACTTTTCCTTTGTTCGATGTTACAAAAAATAAATCATAACTAAAATCTATATCTTCTCTAGAAATCTCCAAATAACGTGCTGATTGATACCAACTTTCTAGAGATCCTTGCTTCCACCAACCGACTAATTCTGGCTGATGAATAGAATCAGGTGCATGAAAAGGAATTTCTCCTGGACTCCATTGTTTGCCTGGTGCTTTCATTCTAATCTCTAATAATCCAGTACCCCTAAATCTAAGACCTTGTTTCGCCATGACTCTTCTAATAGCAATATCTTGAAAATGATGTCCTCCAAATTCTTGTATAGTATAGTCTATACCAGAATGTACATTTGATGGATGATTATCATAGACATTTGCAAAATTTTCTGCTATCCATTGTAACTCTTCTGGATGTTGGTTAAAATACCGAGTATACGCTTGTTCATATAGTGCTAATACTTGTTGCAGATCTAAGGATTGCCCATCGTGGTTCCATACCCATCTCCAATTATCTTTTCCGTAGAGAGTATCACAATTTTTTACAACTTCTTCTTTTCTACTTCCAATTGCTTTTGGACGACCAATACGATGCCATTCTACCATGATTATTGCTTTTGTTGCGCATTATTTAAATAGATAAGGCTATTCTTTTATTCCTACTTTCAAGTATGGAAAGGTTTAAATAGTAGTTCCTACTTTCTCTTGCTATGAAAATCGAACGTGAACTAGGCGCCAAAGGACAAGTAGTCATTCCTAAAGATATTAGGCATTTACTAGGCTTAAAACGCGGAAGAAAGGTCATTTTTGAGGCAAGAGATCATGAAGTAGTTATTAAAGCAGAGCAAGATGCAGATGCATTTCTCAAAGACTTTTTTTCTTTTCCTCGCCTAAAGAAAGATATTACCTTCAAAGAACTTAAAAAAATCAGAGATGAGTCTTATGATTTACCTTGATGCCAATATTTTTCTTTGCGCTACTTTGAATGAAGGAGCTTTAGGACAAAAAGCAAGAGCATTGACAGCTAAGATAGTAAAAAAACAAGAAACAGGTTATACTTCTTACTTAACTTGGGATGAATTTGTTCATACTTTGAGAAAGTTATTTGGAAGAGAAGCTGCCAGAGATCAAGGAGAAAAATTGCTCAATTTTCTTAATTTAGAATTTATACCTGCAGATGAAGCTGTTCTGTCTCGAGCACAACAACTTATTGAAAAATATACTTTAGATCCAAGAGACGCCATTCATATTGCAAGCGCACTTACTAAACAAATTCCGACAATAATCTCTAATGATTCTGATTTTTCTAAAGTGAAGGAAATACAAGTGACCTCTTTGGAGCATTATAAGCTATGAAAAACAACAAAGATCAAAAGGTAGAACAATTCTTAGAAGAGTTTTTTTCACTTAGTAAGAGATATAAGAAAAATATCACTCTCAAAGATATAAAAAAAGCAGAAGAAGAATCCTATGATTTACCTTAATTATTTTTCTTTATCTGATGTAGAGAAATAGTTTGTATTGGAGTCAATGGCTCTCCTGTGATGGAACGGAACATGTGGCCTGTCACTTTCACACTGATGCATTCTCCCAGAGGCAAACGCCCTTTAATGCCTATAATAATAGGATATGTGCCATATTGGCGAGCAAACGTGACATTGCCTTGATGTGTCTCTGTGTAGACATTATGCAAGACTGTTCCTAGAGGAATCACTCTTTGTAACATGGGTGTATCAATCTCTTCGCGAATTTTCTTCCTGAACGAGAAATATAACTTTTTGTTTTTCTTGAAATACTTGTAACCGACTTCATTCATCATGGTTCCTTCGAAGATAGTGACTTGCCTTATATTAATTCTTCTGATCATTAAACCATCATCATAGATCTTCTTTAACCATCTGTAATTCTCTTGGAGTGTTTCTTTGGTCTCTCCTTTCAAGCCGAGAATAATATTGATACCTGGCAAAAAGTAAGGCATGCCATCTGGACCTCTTTGGGAGCCGAACTCATTCAAGATTTTGATTGCTCTGTAAGCATTTTCTGGTGTACAATTTAATGTGTTTTCCTTGACCACGTTTTTATCGAACGACTCGACGCCGAAGGCAGCAATGTTACCATCTGTACAATACTTGGTGATTAACTTTACTCGCTCCTCATTGACATAGACTGGATTGACATTATCGATATGTAAGACCTTGAGCTTTAATTCTGACAATGGCTTGAGCAATTTCTCTAGTTCCTTGACGTCACCATTCTTGTAGCTTAAGGTACAGGTTGCCTTTCCCAGGCGGAAGAACTCACAGCCATAAGAATGCAATAACTTTACTTCTTCTATGACATCTTCTTGCTCTCGGAACTCTACCTTATTTTTGATAGGTTCAGTACAGAAAGAACATTTTCCAAAGGTGCAGCCACGACCAGTCTCAATTTCTACAATTCTTTTCTGCAGAATGGATTTGACAATGTATGCTCCCTTGATTGCATAGTTCTTAATCTCCTTGAAATTATACTGAGCATTCCATGTCTCATCGAAAACTCCCAGAGGGATGGATTCTGCCTTACGACCACCAATCAATTGCGTTCCAAAGATGCCTGGACCAGTGAGAATCTTTTTGCAGTGTAGATCTTTGATTAGAGAGACTACTTCTTTCATCGTTCCTGGGACTGCTGACAAATATTTTCCTGGTGTCTGAACTCCGATGATTACTACCAAATGTGTTGTGTTTTCGAGAATTTCTGGAATGTTTTGATTAGTTGTGTTATAGATTTTGATGTTGGTGACTATCTCATTTTGCGGCTTGCGATTATGATAATTCTTGACTAAGCGCAGATCATCTATTGTAATGTAGTTGACTTTCTCTGGATGGAGTTTTCCTGCTAAGTATCTCGGATATGTGCCTAAATATGGTGGAACACCCAAGCCTGCTGGCTCATCTGTATAGCAATCTAAGATAGTGTAGACTGGCTTTTTCATACTTATATACTGAAGAATATGGTTTAAAAGCTTTTGGCGTTATACTAACTATAGAACTTATTCCGCAATATATCTATTCACTAATTGTTCTAACATTTCACACTCTGAGATAATTATTCCGCTTCTATGACTATTTTATTGCCTACCTTACTTATGGCAATCTCGGTCTTCTCATTTAATTTGAGCTGCTTTTCCAGATCAGAAGGTATGCGCAGGACTAATCCTCCGCTATTTCTCGAGAGATGTCTATAGAGCTTGAGAGGTTCCGGCCATACACCTAACTTTCTTGCAGCATCGATTACTTTTTGTGTTTCTCCTTCGTCCAAGAATTCTTCACGGCAATGTGTGCAGCGCTGTCCTTTCACTACAAAGGCATATCCTTCTACTTCCATAATAATATCTTGAACTTTACTTAACTCTCCTTTTTCACAAACTAAACATCGTTTCATCTTCCTTCTGCTCCTGTAATAATCAATATTTGTTTCATTTCATCATCTTTTATGAAGATAAGCTTTCTACTTTTTCCCTTTGCTCTAAAATATGCCTCATATTTATATTTCCCTACTTTTTCAATCTTGTAAGCTGCTTCCAATAGATTTTTGAGATCTTCTTCATTGTAATCCCATTTTCTCATCCATCCCAATACGAAATGTTTGCTAGGTAATATTCTGTAGTTACTTATATCCATACTTTTTCACTACATTTTAGTATGCTTTTGTTCTTTATAAACTTTACTGAATATTTCTTGAAATTCTTGCGATGTTTACTTCTGCAACACTAAAGCGCCAGCCACAAAAGCCAGCATTGATTCTGTGTTTATTGGGTTAAAAAAAAGCATCACTAACACTGGTATAAAAAATAACAGCGCATGAAATGGGAGTTTCAATTTTGACGAGATGCTTCCATAGGGAAATCCATAGACAAAGACAAGCGCAGCAACCACGACAAACAGATTCATCGGCAGACTACTTGCGGCAGCAAGCACCAATCCCAAATAGAAGTAGCGTATCTTCAAAAACAAACCAATTATAATACCTATAATAAATGGCAATAGCATCGCTTTTGGCGTGGCAACAACCCACAACAACACTGCAATGATTGCCAATCTTAGTATTCTCTCTAGCCAAAGAAAATATTTCTGACCTGGCTTGATTTCTTCTTTGACCAAGAACGTCAAGAGATATCCTATCAACAGGCCGGAGAACGCAATGATTGCGATAAGCAATTTAGTTAGCATAATATCTAGAACTTTGTTCTCTATAAAAATGTTCTTACTTCCATCTCTTGAAAAATTCTTCTCTGCTCATATGAATCTCTTCTAAAATACCTTTAAGCAGCCCTCGTTTGATATCTTTGTTGCTATGGACTGGAACGACTGTTGTCCTGCCGTCTGGATGACAATAAAATTTATGGCTTCCTTTCTGGCGCAGCGCTACAAATCCTTCCTTCTCTAAAAACTTGCAAACCTCTTTTGCAGAAAGCAATGGTAATTTCATTAGACTGTTATTTCTTGGATGCCAACGAACTTGATCTGTTCTTCTTTGACTATTTGCTTCTCATGAGCCTGCACTTCCAAGCAGAGTTCAATAGCTTCCTTGATATTCTTCATAAGCTCGTCTAGACTATCGCCTTGACTAAGACAACCTTGAAGTTCTGGGACTTTGCCTACATATCCTCCGTCTTCATCCTGCTCAATGATCACGTGAAACGTTCTTGCCATAGAAGCAATTGATGTATTGTCGCTTTTTATACTTTTCTAGTGATTTCTCGAAACTCTTTCGAAACTACCAGTATTTTCCTTTTTATTTCACTTCACGCAAAGGTTTTTAAAGAATTTTTGAGCTTGTTTCTTCTGTGCCCAGGTCGCATAACCTGGTATTGCGCAGGATTGCTAATCCTGTGTCCGTAAGGATGTGCAGGTTCAAATCCTGCCCTGGGCGTACTCTTTATTTTACAAATTCCACATTCTCAAAGTTTGCAAAAGCTTGGTCGCCTGTGAGAAACAGTAGATTATGATATTTTGCTGTTTCGTATCCGATACAGTCACCATAAGAAAGATTTGCTTTTTTATTTGTATATTTCAATTTTGCTGCAGCTATGGCAATTGTTGGCGAAATTTCAAGATATTCAAAGTTCAACTTTAGTATAATATTCATAGCACTCTCTTCACCAATATCTCTTAATAAAATATGAAATACTTCCGCCAGATGCAGTGTGTTTGTTACTAATAATCTTCCTGCAAAAGGCTTGTAATTCTCATTTCCTTGTATAATGGCAAGAATAGCATATGCATCAAAAAAATAGTTCATTCTTCTCCCCAAAGCTCTTTGTCTACTTCGTCCATTAATGTTTGTGGGTCCTTTTTCAGTTTTCCTTTCAATATGCCGAAAATGTCTTTTACTTTTGTTTTATTTGCTGTATTGAACGTTAACTCTATATCTGATCCTTCACGTAAATGTTCTTTTTTCATTAGATCTTTAGGAATCATTACCCCAAATGAATTCCCCCATTTCTTGACTTTAGTTTTCATGTGCTGCATATGTTTAAACATGTTTAACTCCTATATAAATATTGTTCTTTCTTCTAGACAAAACTTGACTCTTCATTATTCTTACTGCGATTTTTCCGGAAATGTTTCTTTCTTTTCCGTAATTCTTTCGAAATTTTACTCTTACTTTTTCGGATTTTTTCATCTCTTATATATAAATGACCACAAGAAACCTTTAAAAACGTCGTTAGAGTCAGTCTATTTAGCGCGGTAGGACAGAACTTAGGGTTATACATCCTGGTGTCCAATCAGGAGTGTCCGTCGAGTCTCGAAAAGAAGAGATGCGGAAGGCTCATAACCCGAAGGTCGGTGGTTCAAATCCACCCCGCGCTATTTTTTTCTATGTATCATCATACGGATCTTGCGGAAATCCTGCTTCTTTTTCCTTTTTATTTGCTCGTTGATGTGCCTTCCAGAAAGGCATACCTTTTTTCATCAACTCACATTCTTCTCGTTCATGAATAATCGTGCTTTCGAAACATGCCTTTGAGACTTTTTGATTCTTGGTTCTTGTCTTACAACCACATTGGGCTATGCTTGCACTGCTCTCGTGATAATGATAAGTGCTGATCCACAGCTCATATTTGGGAATAAATTCATGCACTAGATGATGTCCTCCGTGACCAAAATAGACACAAAGATTATTCCTTATCCACCTACCATCAACTGCATAAATTTTATAGATGCCTTGCTTTCTGACAAATATTTTCCATGGACCTTCTAACCTTAAAGAAAAATCCTTATCTTTTGCTCTCCTGCAGATTTCTTTCTCTAATTCCTGCCAGAGTTTATCGCGACGATCCACTTCATATTGCATACCTTTCTGCTATTTTACTTCTTAAAAAAGACTTTGTTTTTATCGAAAACTATAAAAGATGCCCTATACTCATAATGACGAGGAAAAGAGATGGAAACAAGCAACTACTGGCATGCCTTAGACAGACGAGGCTTAGGAAACGCTGGAGAATTAGAGATTGATCCTCTACGCATAGGTATTTCTCATGGTATTGGTGATGTTGGAGAAGGACTTAAAGCTAATATTTTTCGTGGCTTGAAAACAGTCGAGCTAGGATTTTTTGGGACTGGCAAGGGATTTCGATCACAGCCGACAGGTGCAACACCAGAAAGCTTTGGCACGACAGAACGTGAAGATATTCGTCAATTAGCAAGAATCAATGAAGTGGAATTGTCAACACATGCAGCGCCCGATATAGGATCTTTGGCTGGCTTCACTGGTGAAAGGTATAGTCGAGAAGCGAAAGAAGCTGCCTTGCAAGAAGTCAGACGTGCATTAAACTTTGCTGCTGACACTGCGCGAGGCGGAGCTGTTGTCGTACATATTGGTTCCAGAAACGGAGAATTACCAAGGGCGCTTGTTGAAGTTGACAAGCAATTTCGCCTGCATCCAAGAGAAGAAGAACGACGACCTATTCAGTTAATCCATGAACGCACAGGACAATTGATGAGCATTCCTATGAATGAGACATTTATTGAGTCCAGTATCGATGAGAAAACAGGGGAAATGACACGAAAGACAAAGACTTTCAAAGACCTGTATGAAGAAGAGCAAACAACTGCTGAACAAGAAAAACGACCCATAGAACTCAAGAATATTTTTGGACTCTATCGCAGACGGGAAGAAGAACTGCTCGAAGGCGAAAAAAATCGTTTCTTATACATAGCTAAAGAGGAAAAACAAAAGTATACCAGCATCAAGAATGTCTATGACAATTATATCAAGAAACTTGAAGATGATGGGACTGATGTTGAAGCTTTACGCTCCTATGTTCGTGGACAATTGGAATTACGCGGCATGATGCCTAAAAGTGAAGGTCCTTATGATAAAGAAGCATGGGAGCAATATAGAGATAAACCAGAAGATTATCTGAAAGATAGGTTAAAAGAAATTGAGAACAACTATAAGGCACATGAAGAGATTGCTATCTCCCGCGACCGTGAACTTGGGCAACTGAAACAACAAACACAGGAGTTAAAACCTGCACAAGAATATGTTCTCAAAGAAATCAAAGAAAGTCTTGCACAAGTAGCATTGGACGCTTACTATATGGAGAAAAGCCGCGGACTGGAAAAACCTCTGTTTATCTCTCCTGAAAACTGGAGTCCTGAGAGTTATGGCAGCCATCCGAAAGAGTATAAGGAGATCATTGTCCAATCGCGCGCAGAGATGCAGAAGCGACTAGAAGAACAAGGTGTTAAATCCAAAGAAGCGCAACGAATAGCAGAAGACCATATCCGTGGAACTTTTGATGTTGGGCACTTGAATTTCTGGAGAAAATACTTCAAACCCTCTGATCCCAGCAATCCAAAAAAGGCAGATGAAGAATTCAGAGCATGGGTAGACAAAGAGATTGACCAGTTAAAAGATGACAATATTATCGGCAATGTCCACTTATCTGATAACTTTGGCTACCATGATGAACATCTAGCACCTGGACAAGGCAATGCACCTATAGAAAAGTTCGTAGAAAAATTAGAAAAATGGGGCTATAAAGGAAAATATATTGGTGAACCTGGCGGCCAGAAAGAAGGATTTTACCATACTGCTTGGACAGGAGCATTGAACACCTTACGATCACCCATGTATCGTGTTGATGGACACTATGCTCGATGGAGTGACATTGAACAATCATATTTCGGAAATGTACCACAATCACCTGGATTCTTGGTTGGAGACATTGTCCCTTCCAAAGACTGGACCCTATGGTCTGAGACACCACTTGAGTAGATGCTGATGCGACAAGGACAATCCAGCACTGAACTGATGATTCTTATGGGAGGATTAATCATTCTCTCTGTAGCTCTTTTCTATTATGGCGCGCAGCACATCAGCGAAAGCAACAAGATTGCGAAAGCAGAAGATGCTGTCGATCATCTTGCGGAAAAGGCAAATGAAATTGCTACTCTAACAACAGGAACACGTGACAGTGTCTGGATTGAGCTGACCTCACGAGTCTTGGACATCCGTTTCTCAGGACGACGCATCTCACTCATTCTTCTGCGATCCAATGGAGAACAATATATCTTGACAAGAGATACGCTGACAGATATTGTTGGTAAACTTAATCTGACTGTCGGATTACAACAGCTGTTTGTGACCAAAATCAACGACACTACTATCAAGATAGGCAATGATCCTTTACTCCTGGCCATCACTCCACAATGTATCTTAGAAGAAGAGCTTGAGATTTATCCTATCGTTACTATAGCTGGCGCAGATCTTACTCCTTTCTCAGAACCTTATATCCAAGACAACAGCATCCCTTCCCAATATAACAATGTTGTCACTCTTACCTTTCAGACAGTTGATGTCTATGCTCTTGCTGGCACAAATCCTGTGGAAATTCACTTAAGAACTCCTCCAAACCATGTCAGTGAAAGTCTTTGCTTTCATATTCATAAGTCTGCTGATCCTTGCTTTTGTGAGGGAGGTATTATAGGCGGAGAATAATATTAGACCACAAAGTATTTAATAGCCAGGAACTCTTTCCTATGCATCAGAGGTGTATATTTGTGAAATTTGAGGTGCAAAAAAATCCACAAAAGAATGTTTCTCTCTACTTACAAGAAGACATAGAAATAGCACGAAAATTTGCGAAAATCATGTACAATGAGTTTGGAAAATTTCTTTCCGCCATTGTCCTTTTTGGCTCAGCAACCAAACAGAACCCTTCACCAAAACGCGATCTTGATGTCTTGATTATTCTCGATGATATCCGCATTCGGTTCACTGAAGAGCTCATAGAAACCTATCGCATCCTGACTGAACGAGCTATGGCACAAGTCGATCCAAAACGGTTACATATTCAATCCATGAGACTAACTGCTTTCTGGGAATATGTGCGCGCAGGCGATCCTGTGGCCATTAATATCTTGCGTTCTGGCGTTGCTTTAGTCGACACAGGTTTTTTTGACCCGTTACAAACACTTTTAGACCAAGGACGCATACGACCTAGTGATGAATCTATCTGGACTTATTTTACCTTAGCACCTGCCTCATTGCATCGGGCTGACCAACACTTGCTGACTGCCATGGTTGATCTCTATTGGGCAGCAGTAGACTCTGCACATGCAGCTTTAATGGTTCTTGGAGAGATTCCGCCATCACCAGATCATGTGGCAGACATGCTTGACCAAAAGCTCTATGCAGAACGCCATATTCGCCATCGAGCTGCAAAAACTATGCGTCACTTGTATGCTATTTTCAAAAAGATAACTCATAGAGACATCAAATCAGTCTCTGGCAAGGATTATGACTTCTATAGAAAGGAAGCACATGCATTTGTTGATGAAATGCGCACTTTCATTGAAACTAAAAAGTTACGTTGAACTCTTTATAACAACTGCTTTTACAAGAGAGTACATCGTCCAAAGTTTATTAACTCCTTCTGGACATTGTACATCATCTGCAAGCGATCCGGCAATTATGGATGCAAAATGCCCCTTTGTCTGCGCTTGAGGTCTAGAACCGAGTGTTAATGCTCTATCTGCGTACCAACTTTCAATAGATTCTACTTTTCCTGGCGCTAACAATATTGTTGAGATAACACCATTCTCATGCACACATACTGATACTAATTCTGCAGTGCTCTGAAGAACAACGCTTCCCTCAGAAGGACGTTTTAGCGCTTCAGTTCCTGTACAGACTACAACGAGTGACTGAAGATTCTTTGGTTGGTTTGCCTCGCGTAGATGTAATTCTGTATCGCCCAGTCTCCAATGTACTTCTTTAAATACGAAGTCTATAGGCCTGACTAATTGTCGAAAACCACTCGCTTCACCATGAGTTGATGGATAAGCATCTGGTTTTTTTATTACGTATTTTTCTGGTTGGCTTCGCGCAAGCTCCGCTTCTAGGTTATCTATTAGATTTAGAACATAACTTGACTTATTGAAAGGTTCTTGCCACGTTGCTTGTTGCAGTATTCTTTCTCGTACAATCCCTATGTAGCTCATATTTTTTTCACAGAATAATGCTTTTTAAAGCTTAGCTTCCCTATTCTTGTTGCATAGATGCCGTTAAATCTGTGTTGTATCTCTAGGAAAGAATAAATTCAATGTCCAGTCATACGCTACCTGAAGCTTATTTCTCCAACCCACTAACTTGCTTAGATAAATGGTTCTCCAGAGCCACCAAGCAACAAAGCCTTTAAACTTGATACCGTAGATGTCTGCAACAGCAAAGCGTTTTCCTACAGAGACTAATAATCCTGAAGGCTTGAAGATGAATGATTCCAGAGGCTCTTTCCTGATCTCATGAAGAATATTTTTTGCTGTGATTTCTGCCTGACGGACAGCTACCTGCGCCAAAGCAGGGACTTGTTTATTATCTGCAGGATTTATTAACAGCGCACAATCTCCTAAAGCATAGATATCTTGGACTCCTTCAACTCGAAGCTGTGCATTCACAGGAAAATATCCTCTATCATTGGTTGTCTTTGGTTTTGTCGTGATGGATGTTGGCTTGACTCCTGATGTCCAGATAACTGTATTGGTTGCTATCTTCTCTTTATTGTTTATTTCTATGCCTGATTTGGTTACTTTGGTGACTGCCGCATTAGTAATAATAGACACTTTTTCTTTCTGGAGTCTCTTTACAGCTGCTTCACGAGACTTATTCGCTATGAAAGGCATGATACCTGCATGTTTTTGTATCAAATAAATTTTTCTTCCATATTCTCTTAAATGTGGATAATTCCTTTTGAGATTTTGGTCAATAAATTCTGCCAGTTCTCCAGCTACTTCAACTCCTGTTGGACCTGCACCGACAATAGCAAACGTGAGATTAGGATCATTTCTCTTCACTTTAAGCATCGCTGCACTATACTCCAACACATCGAGAACATGATTGCGAATAGCAACAGCATCGTGCAACGTCTTTAATGGAAGAGCATGCTCTTTTGCTCCAGGAATATCATAAAAATCATTTTCTGCGCCTAAAGCAATGACTAGGTAATCATAGGTAAGCGTTGATTTCTCTGTAGTAATTATTTTTTTCTGTGTATCTATGGTTTGCACTGTGCAGCGAAGAAAATCAAAATTTGGATGCTGCAGAATTTCCCTGATTGGCTGAACGATATTACTTCTGTTGAGACCACCAGTTGCTACTTCATGCAACATAGGAGCAAACAGGAAATAATTAGTTTTGTTGATGAGGATCACTTGTAGATTATCTTCCCTTTTTATTCTTTTCAACAGATGCACTGCTGTATACACCCCTCCAAAACCTGCACCGAGAATGACAATCTGTTTCATAGGAAAAAAAGAAGAGAAAAACTGCTCAACACTTACTGAGCGCGCAAGCTCCCGGGCCTGAAGTAGCTATAACTATCAATCCTGCGATACTGACTAAATGAAACAAGACATTAATAGGTCCCATTGGCGTGCCTAATTTTGGCAAATGCACAGTAATAGTGGCGACAGCCAAAATAATTACTAGAGGCCATACTGTCCATTTGACTTTATACCCCACCACAAGTGCTGCTCCAAAGATAATTTCCGAAAGCATCAAAATCCAACCAAAGAACGCTGGTCCTGGAAACCCCAGATCATTTAGCATACCAATGATCATTGCAGGCTTCATTATCTTCCCTAATCCTGGAACTAAGAATAAGAGTCCTAAGAGAACACGTAACATTGTTTGTGTATATATTTTGTTCATTGTTATTTACCCCCAAGGTTCTTCTTTTGATAGTCTATCACCCTATATAAATACTATCTTGAAGTGAACAGCACCTATCTCTTTTCTGCTTCAAGCAAACCTTTAAAATGATACTTTCTATCTTGCTTGTTATGGGTTTTACTGTCATTGCTCCATTCTATGAACACAGCAAAGCGATTTATCTCGGAGTCAAAGAATTTCCTACACATAAGCTTATCTTACTTTGTCCTCCGAAGAAAAGACGTGCATCAGAGAAAATAAGACAAGATTTACAAAAATTCAACATCCCAGTTGATATTCATTTTATTCATGGTTCTTTGTGGGAAGAATTATTTCGCCTCATAGGTTTCTTAAGCAAACACAAACAGCAAGAGATTCTTGTTAATGTTGGCAGTGGCGACAGAACTTCACGATGCGCTGCATTAAGTGCTGCTTTTGTTAATGGACTAAAAACATTTGATGTTGTAGGAAATACTCCTATGATGCTGCCAGTGTTAAAATTCTCTTACTATCACTTACTCACTGAAAAGAAACTTTTGCTTCTCAGACATTTACTTGCGGCAGAAGATCATCTGCTGACTTTTGAAGACCTAGGAAAAAAAGCAAAGATGGGTTCTTCTTTGCTCTCTTATCATCTTCATGGCACTTACAAAACTGAAGGACTAGAACAATTAGGCTTGATTAGTTTAAAAAAACATCAAGAGCAACTAACTATTCAATTAACTACGCTTGGAAAGCTTTTGATTAAGGGGTATATCTAAAAGAATCGAATGTTAGACCTATTTCATTAAAATCAGCATCGAGAATGACCATTTGTTTCATTCTTTTGTCTAGCTTTTTTGTAGGTTCTTCAGCATTATTCGCTTCTTGGCTGCAATATGCCTAAAAGTCTGTCCAAGAGATACTTATGATATGCCTCAAATACCGCAAGCCCGGTAGCTCTACTGGTAGGCAATCGCTCTTGCGCTGTTACAAGCGCTAGTTCTATACCGCTAAACCAGGTATTATTAGCCATAGCACTTTGCATTATTGCTTCAATCATTTTTACATCTGCCCCTCTATCTTTATGCATATACCAGCGAACCCATGTTGATCCATATGCCTTCTTATATGCATCAAATTGTTTCTCTAAATCTAGTTCAGACGCTTCTCCTTCTAATCCTCTTTTTAATGCTTGATAAGCAGGCATCCATGTGGTTTCTATAATTGCTTGTTCCTCTACTGGAAGACTATCAACTCTCACCTCTAAAGAATCCATAGATGCAGCTGGAGTTTACAAAGTATTTAATTATTATGGTGCGGAAGTATAAGTGTAGAAGTATAAGAATAAGAAAAAAAGAAAGAAAAAATAAAAAGTTTAATGAGTAAGTACATACTCTAATCTGAAGTTATCTAATGACCTATCAGCAGGTCTAGCATCTTCGCCCGGTACTGATGTTGCCTTAGCAGCTATTCCAAACGTCAATCCTGTATATTGTGCAAGTCCTTCACTGAGTTTCCCATATGCTTTTCCCATAGCATCAGCTTTTTCAGCTGGATCTGCTCCAGACCCTAAAATAGTTCTTAAGTTAGTAACTGCGCCTTCGACAGCTTGATATCCAAGAGCATCAGCAAGTCTTCGTACTGTTTCATGGTCCTGTCCTTTCACTGTTTGAACAAGAGCAGCATGTACTGTATTTCTCCATGCAGCTAAGCCTTCATCATGTTTTCCTTCATGAATTTTTGCTAAGAGCGTATCTCCGCCTGTCTTAACGATATCGCGAATCTGTTTTGTTTCGTCTAATGTTGGCATTGTGTAGTTCCTCCTTGTAGTCTCAGTAGTCAAAGTGCTCTTATCCTGTTGCGGATAAAAGCTCGCTTTAACATACTATCCCTATGTGTTTCTCCTATATAAACCTTTCGTTTTGTAATAACTGTATAGTGATAACAAATTACCTTAAACTCCTAGTTCTTTCCCCATTTATGCATGCACTCCAGCAAGCCAAAAAATCCCTTTGTAAACATCTTCAGACAATTATCAAGGATCAGCGAGTATTAGAGGCATTTCAGCAAGTTCCTAGAGAAGCATTTGTTCCTTGTTCTTTGCGAGCGTCTAGCTATGCAGACATCCCTTTGCCTCTTCCTGGAGGGCAGACCATTTCACAACCAACTACAGTGCTTCTCATGACTACATTCTTGCAGGTTACACCAGGGCAAACAATTCTGGAGATAGGCACTGGATCAGGGTATCAGGCAGCCATTCTCAGTGTTTTAGTAGGTGACAAAGGAAAGATTATTACTACAGAGATTCTTCAAGATCTTTATAGATTTAGCAAGAAGCGATTACAAACATATACCAATGTCAAAGTCTTGCATAAAGATGGCAGCGCAGGATATTTACCAGAAGCACCTTATGACAGAATTATCTTGACTGCCGCATGTCCACAAGCGCCTACTCATTTGTTGCCGCAATTGAAAGAGGATGGTTTATTGTTAGCTCCAGTTGGTGATTCTTCTTCGCAGAGGATGTTACGAATTACTAGACAATGGGCTATTGAAGACTTGGGTGGTTTTCTTTTTGTGCCTTTGACTGGTAAATATGGTTACCGAAAAAAATCGTGAGCTGTAAAGTTAAAGTCACCCAAATTGGCGTATTTTTCTTTCAGGTACAGTACGTACTTAGCTCATTTTGAACCAGAGTTCATTTCAGCCTCTGTTTTGTGATTTCTTAAAAGTTTTCAGCGAAAAGGAAGCCAAATTAGCTTCAGATAGAGGTAGCTAAATACGTACTTCAAAGCAGAAAAGTTATATACCTCTCCGTAATTATAGATATTGTGAGCATAAAGAAAGTTATCTCTTCACCAAAAATTGAAATTGGAAAGTCGCAAATTCCGCAAGCTGGTCGTGGAATCTTTGTGAGAGAGTCAATCAAGAAAGATGAGATCATTGAAGAATGTCCGGTTTTAGTAGTTCCTCGCAAAGATTATCCCATACTAAAGAAAACTATTTTGCATAATTACTATTTTATGTGGGGCAAAATTACTTGCGGAATTTGCTTTGGTTTTGGTTCATTCTATAATCATTCTTACAAACCCAATGCAACTTACAAAAAAGACATTAAAAATCAAATCATTAGGTTTGTTGCGATAAGAGATATTGAGAAGGGTGAAGAGATAACTGTAAACTATAATTACGGAAAACCAGATGATAAAAAATCGCTTTGGATCAAAGAGATTAAGTCATAATCGGGCTAAGACAGACTCGCTCACTTATCGTTCGTTCCTCGTTGCGCTCTCGCCTACGGCTCGTGGCAATTAACAGGGCTTATACGGTTTAGCCTTTGCTCTGCCACTTGGTTCCACCCAAATGCCTCACTACATTCGGAACTTCTCTTAATCGCGATGTTAAACTAACCTAAATCTCAATTTTAGGTGACGTTTACTTTACAGCTCAAAAAATCGTAAACTATTTATATGCTCATTTTGCAAAATTATGCATGTCTTTCACAATATTTCTCAAAGAGCTCAATGGCAATCGCGTTGAAGGAGAGTTATTGAAGTCTATATTCTATTCTCTACTTACTTCTTTTGCTATTCTGGCACTCTTATATTTTTTCAAACTCAGATTTATTGAGGATTTTGTTGCTACTTATGGAATCTATCTTTTTTTAGCTGTATTAAGCTATGCTTTATTGACACCACTCATTCATCAAGTGCATGCCTACAAGTCCTTTGCTTGCATGTCAGGCATGATGATAGGCATGACTATTGGCATGATTGCTGGATTTCTCTCTGGCTTTTATGTTGGAGCAACCAATGGCATGTTCTCTGGCAGCGTCTTTGGCATGCTCGTGGGCACTATCTTAGGCATTTGGATGGGCTCCTGCTGTGGTGTCATGGGCTTCTTGGAAGGCATTATGGCTGGCTTTATGGGAGGCATCATGGGTGGCATGACTGCGATTATGCTACTTAATGATCATCTGCAAGCAATGGCTGTCATTGTCTTCTTGGTTGGAGGCACTATCTTAATTGCGTTAAATTATATGGTCTATCTTGAAATGAAAGATGCTGAACGACAACGACAAGGAGAACATCTGCTGATTATGACTATGACAGCCATACTCACCTTAGCAACCACCTGGCTCATGGTATTCGGACCAAGAAGCGCACTGTTCAGTTAATCCAGAAAATTTATATAATACCAAATGAAAAAATCACCTATGAAAAACACCACAATTGTTGCATTGATCGGCATTCTTGTCATAGGAGGATCACTTTTCCTCTATGTTAGCAATATATCATCGCGGCCTACTGCTATTATTGGCACTGGCGCTGCACAGAAAGTTACACTTAGTGAAAAAAACTCCAATTATTTTCCTCAAATCATTACTGTCAAAGCAGGACAACCAGTTGAGCTTACCTTAGACTCCAGCGTCAGTGGTTGCTACAGATCTTTTGCCATTCGCGATCTCGGCGTCGCTCAATACGCGCGAACTCCCAAAGACACTATCACTTTCACAGTTCCCAAGCCTGGCACTTATAGATTTGCCTGCAGCATGGGCATGGGCATTGGCACCTTGATCGCCGTATGAAACGCGTTTTTCAGAGTCCTTACCATATTTTGTTTTTCTGCATCTTCTTTCTCTATCTGCTTTTAAATATTCTTTTCAGCGGCTTTTATAACACTGTCCCTTTGATTCTTCAATATGCTGCGACCGTTGACTGGTTCTCTCTGACAATCTCTGTTCTTCTCGCAATTGCTATTGGCTTTTTTATAGCTGTGAACAGCATTCTGCTTTTCATCAAACACAGACAGCGAAAAGAGTGCGCTGGAGCCGCTACGATGACTGGTGTCGGCACCGTTGGAGGATTTATTACAGGTGTTTGTCCTTTGTGTATTACTGGACTTTTTCCTTTGCTGTTTAGTTTTTTTGGCATTTCTTTTTCTTTAGGAAGCCTGCCTTTTGGAGGGATTGAAATACAGGCACTTACTCTGTTGCTGCTTCTTTTTGGCTATTTCTCACTTACACGCACTCGCATATCATAAACTACAATCTTTAAATACTTCTTCTTACTTTTTTTCCTATGACCTTGTTTTCTTGGGAGTTACTAACTGCTCTAAGCCTAGGATTTATTCTTGGATTGAAACATGCACTTGATGCAGATCATGTTCTTGCAGTCACAAATATCATTAGTCGAACAAAAAGTCTTAAGGCATCCTCGCTCATAGGATCTTTCTGGGGTCTTGGTCATGCATTAACTCTGCTGCTGATTGGTATGCTCTTGCTACTGTTCAAAATAACTTTACCAGAACGTCTTGCTCTGCTCTTTGAATTCTTAGTAGGAGTGTTCTTAGTGCTTCTCGGCGTTAAAGTGCTCTGGGATCTCTTTCGCGATAATTTTCATGTTCATCACCATACTCATGGTTCAGCTACACATACACATTTTCATGCACATAGCCATTCCCAATCCCATCAACATTATCATACTTCTTTTTTCATGGGCATGATACATGGTTTGGCAGGCAGCGCAGCATTGACTTTGCTGGCCATAGCTTCAACTCCGACGTTCTTGCAAGGCATTTCACTTATTCTTGTCTTTGGCAGTGGCGCAACTTTAGGCATGCTACTGCTCAGCATGGTACTCGCATTGCCTTTTCTCTTTTTTCAGAACATTACCAGCATAGTAAAAGGATTGCAAGTATTAGCGGGAAGTCTAAGCATTATTTTAGGCATGTTTCTTATTTACACTTTTGGTTATGCGCAGGGACTTTTTCTTTAGTATCCAAATGTAAACGTATTCTTTATATACTTCCAGATTTTTTTGTTTTCTATGCAGAAAAAGAGGCAGAAACAATCAAAGCAGTTAAACATAGGATGGTTTTCTTTTACGTGTTGTGAAGACAGCACTATCATGTTCACTGAATTGCTTAATGATCATTATCAAGACTGGTTCAGGCTACTCAAGTTTAAGCACGCAAAAATTCTCCAGAGCAAGAATACTTTGAAAGGCATAGATGTGGCATTTGTTGAGGGAGCAATCACTTCCAACGCCATGAAGAAAGAACTGTTAGAGATCAGAAAGAACTGCAAAAGATTAGTAGCTATAGGCAGCTGTGCTGTCCAAGGCATGCCTTCTGCGCAAAGAAATTATTTTGACGAAAAAACTAAGCAAGAGATTCAATTTCTTATAGACAGATTCAAGCAATGCAAAAAAGTCTCTAATCTTAAGGAATTAGTCAAAGTAGATTATGAGGTTCCTGGATGCCCTATGGATGAGAAGATATTCTTAGATATAGTAAACAAGTGCCTCAAGGAGTTCAACATTGCATAAATCAGATATCACCATTAAGAACCTGACCAAGTTGGAAGGTCATGCAGAACTAGAGATCAAAATTAGGAAGAACAAAGTCAAAGATGTCAAGTTCAAGATTACGGAGAACAAACGCTTTTTCACACAAGCTATCAGAGGAAAACCTGTTGTTGGACTGCCACAGCACGTCTCTAGAATTTGTGGGACTTGTAGCATTGCACATTTGATCTGCTGCATCGAAGCCATAGAAAAAACATTAGGCATCAGACCGACTGCGCAAACCATCATGCTGAGAAAACTGGCTATGTATGGGTTAATGATCAGAGATCATGCGTTGCACCTGTATATTTTTGCACTACCTGATGAGCTAGGCAAAGATTCTATTTTGGAGATTAATGAGTCTCACCATGATCTGATTCATGATGCTTTTCATGTCAAGGCTGTCGGCAATCATCTCTCCATTTTAGTTGCTGGACGATCAGTACACGCCCCTTATCCTGTAGTTGGAGGATTTACTCATTTTCCAGAACGTATAGAGATAGACAAAGTCATTGCAGAGTTGAAAGAGATACGACCCATCATTCTCCGTTTGATTGATCTGTTTGCCAAGACAAAATTCAGCTTCATCAGAAAAACTAACTTTGTTGCGTTAGCTGCTGAGGAATTTGGCTTTTTAGAAGGATGCATCAAGAGCACCCAAGGCTATTGCATAGAGGAAGAAGATTATTTCCAGCACTTGAAAAAAGTAGTTATTCCTTATTCTGAAGCTGTAGGCTATAGATTTCATGAAGGCGATTATATGGTTGGAGCACTGGCAAGAATCAATCTGAGCAAAGACTTACTGCATGAACATACGAAACGAGACGCCGCAGCTTACCTGAAGATATTTCCCTCGTACAATGTTTTCCATAATAATCTTGCACAAGCCATTGAAATTTTGCATAGCATAGATCATGCTCTAGAACTTTTAGACAAATATACATTTCACAAAGAAGATCCTGAGCCTATTCCAGCACGAGCAGGTGAAGGTGTTGGTATAGTCGAAGCACCAAGAGGCACATTATATTACAGATTAAAAATTGACAAAAACAGTATAGTGAAAAATGGGACCATCATTGTGCCTACACAGCAAAATCAGATCAACATGAGGAATGATATTTTTGACCTAGTACAGAATAATATCAATAAACCACGACAATGGATAGAGCATACTTGCGAGACGTTGATCAGAGCATATGATCCTTGCATGAGCTGTGCAAGTCATTTCTTGAAAGTCAAATGGACATAAGGCTCTACTTCTTTGACTGCTTGTTTCAGACTATAATTCATAGGAATAGCAATAATCTTTACTCTCTGGATCGACCCAATTTTCTTCAACAATTTCAAAGCAAAAGTCACATCAAAGTCGTGCAGAGACACTTTTGGACCAAGCTCTAACTGATCAATATTTTCTATGACAGTCACTTTCTCAATATTCTGTGCAACATCTAAAATTATTATTTCTTTCTCTTGAATCTCTTCTTCTGTAGGATCTATATGTTTAAATTCTATGTCTAAAAATCTTTTCTGCAATTGCCTTCCTACTAGAACTGCTAAAGTATCTTCTTCCACCAAAGGATTGCCAAAGATGTAGATTTTATGGAGCGACTTTTTTCCCTTTGGCATCATAAATCTCTATGGCTAGAGTTGGACAGGACTTTGCTGCTGCGACATTCTTCTTCAATTCCTTATCTGTTATAGTCTTTGTTTTTACTACAGCTTTATTCTCTGCGTCCAGACTATAGTTCTCTGAACATGCGGCCACACAGGAAGCTGCACCAATACAAGCACTTCTGTTATATTTGATAGTATATTCTACCATTATAGTCACCTCTCCTTGCTTGTCGCATAATCTTGATAGACTGCTTTGTTGCGGACATAGCGAATAGCAGACAATGCAGCATTACAACCGTCACCAACAGACTTAGCAACCTGCCTGCACTTCGAGATACAGTTGCCTGCTGCGAAAATACCTTGCACACTGGTCAAACCATTTTTGTCCACAACTAAAGAGTCATTCTCAATTGTTAAAGCGAGTTTTGCAGAAAAGTCAAAAGCAGAGAGCTCTCCACAGCCCATGAAGACCCCATCAAATTGTATTTTCTGACCATCCATGAGGGTTAACCCTTCCACTTTCTTCTCTCCATCAAATGATTTTACTGCTTTCGCTATTAGAGGAATATTATTCTTTTTTATCTGATCTCTTAGTTTTGAGGACATCTCAAATTTCTCTGCGTTCGCAATCACTGTTATTGCCTTTGTATAGGATAAGAGAAGTATTGCTTCTTCTGCCGCATGATTGCCATTACCAATGACAGCAAGATTCTTGTTATGATAAAGCGGACCATCACATTCTACACAATAATGAACACCTTTACTCGTTAATTTTTCCTCATTTTCTATGCCTGAGAGCTTAATAGGCGTGCCTGTTGCAATAATCAGTGCCTTAGATTCATAGACTCCACCATCTTCTGTCTCCAAGATGAAATATTCCTTATTCTGCTCGACATTGATTACTTCATTCTCTAAGAGGGGAACTTTGTAAACTTTCACCTGCTCTATAGCATTCTTGAGCAGCTGTTCGCCAGTGATGCCTTGCGGGAATCCTAAATAGTTCATGATAAGATGCGCTTTCATGACCTGACTGTCTTTTTGCTTTCCGATAATTAAGGTGTCAATATTTGCTCTTCCCAAATAAATTGCTGCAGAAAGACCTGCCGGACCACAACCAATAACGATAACTTCTTTTTTCATCTCTCCTTCCATTATCCGCTACCATAAAAAGTAGTAGTATCTTCTTAGAAAGCAGCAAACTTTAAAAGCTTATCCTTCTTTACATTTTTATGCAAATAAAGGGGTTATGGTTAGTTTTCTTAACAGCATTCATTAGTGGCTTCTCGATTTTTGTGAATAAGTTTTCTGTTTCGATGGTACAGCCTTACTTATTTACGTTTCTCAAAAATATAGCAACTACGCTCTTTCTTTTTTCTCTCTTGGTGCTCTTGCGCGAATTCACTACATTAAAAACATTATCTCTTCGACAATGGGGGAGATTAGTGCTTATTGGTCTTGTTGGTGGCAGCATTCCTTTCCTCTTATTCTTCAAAGGACTCACTTTGACTACGAGCGCAGCAGGATCTTTCATGCATAAAACTATGTTCATCTTTGTTGCAGTTCTTGCTGTCTTCTTCTTGAAAGAGAAACTTCATAAAACTGTGATTCTCTCTGCATTCTTACTTCTTGCTGGCAATTTCCTTGTTTTGAAATTACAGGCTTTTTCCTTTGGCACGGGCGAACTTCTGATTTTAATTGCGACGGTTTTCTGGGCTGCAGAAAATATTCTTTCAAAAGATTTAGTCAAAACTATCTCTGGCACTGTAATTGCTTTTGGTAGAATGTTCTTTGGCTCTTTATTTATTCTCATCTTTCTTACATTCACCAACAACTTAGGACAGCTGGCAACTCTTAGTGGCAAGCAAGTTTTATGGACTTTTTTCACCTCGCTCTTGCTCTTCGGCTATACCTACACCTGGTATAATGGCATCAAGACTGTGAAGATCACTACTGCTACAGCAATTCTTTTATTAGGAAGCCCTATAACAACACTTCTCAACTTTATTTTTGTAACTCACACTCTTACTTTCCCAGAAGTCTTAGGCAGCTTGCTTCTTGTCGGCGGTATTAGCTTATTGCTCTATTTTATAGAATATAAGAAAACACATCAAGACACTTTTTCCACAGCATAACCATAATGTATTCTGATTACGTCGCCTAGTTGTGCATCCGGTAGAAGATCGTTTACTACGGCTCTTCTTTTTTGTTGGTTCTTGAAAGCAAATTCTACTACATAAAAGGTTGTTCCTTTCTTCACTATCTTTCCTGTTGTAATGAGACAAAGTTCACGAATGGTTTGTGGAAGATCCTCGTCTAGAGGAGGTCCTTGTTGTGGATTAGGTTTGAAGGTTCCCTGTAATAACTCATTATGCCTTCCCAGAAAATAATCACGAATATTCTCCTCTGAAAAATACACTTGCCCTTTTTCTTGCGCTACAGCCCTCATTCTTTGGGCAGCACCTTGGTAAGTCTTCTCTAATATCTCTCTTGACACTGGCTGATTTGTTTTTGCCGCCAATTCCAGAATATCATATTCCTGCTGAGAAATTTCTTTTCTTGCAACCTTGACAATAGTGCAGGGGAATGCATATTTAAGAAAAAGTACTTCTGGCTTCATTTTGGCAATGCTTGCAACCATTTTTTCGCCTGTTCGTCCGGTATTCTTTCTATAACTAGACCACCTTGAATAATTACATAATCTCCTACTTTATAAGCCCCTTCCACAATTTTTCCCATTCTTTTCTCAGAAATATAATCTACAATAGCATCATCCTTCTCTATTTTAACAATCTTTCCTGGAATAGCGAGACACATACTTCTCTAACGCCTTCATGATCATATAAAGTTTGCTCTTTTCTCAAAAAACAATAATCTTCTTAAACAAAGACTTCTCTTTACTTTCCAGAAAAAAGAGGGATTATATGCGAAAAAATTACAGACGATGGATTATTTTTCTGAGTGCAGTATTGTTCTTTATCGCTCTTGCTCTGCTTCCTTTAGATCTCTCTAACCAAGCACAGATGACTATTGCCATCATTGGGTTTGCACTCGTTCTTTGGATCACAGAAGTCATTCCTCTGCATGCGACTGCATTGGCTGTTGCCTTATTCCTCATTCTGTTCGGACGCTTTCCAGCCGACCAAGTCTTTGCCCAATTTTTTGACAAAGTTGTGGTCTTAGTTTTTGGGGGGTTTGTATTAGCTATAGCGCTCCACAAACATAGATTAGATGAATATCTAGCACATAAACTCCTTGGCAAGTTCGGAGCCACTTCTTCCATGGTCTTATTAGGCATCCTTACAGCAACTGCCTTCTTATCTCTCTGGATGAGCAATTCTGCTGCTGCTGCGATTGCTATGCCTATTGCACTGTTTATCTTAACCAAGAATAGAATGCGACCGGCAAAGTCACAGTTTGGCAAAGCACTGATTTTAGCAGTTGCTTATGGTGCTACTATTGGTGGCATCGGAACTCTTATAGGAAGCACCCCAAATGTGATATCACAAAAATTTCTGACAGAACATGGCATCATTTTTGGTTTTCTTGAGTGGGGATTACGAGGGTTTCCTTTTACAATCTTCATGGTGCTTATTAGCTGGTATATTTTGCTGAAAATATTTCCTTCTGAACGACACTTTTTGAAGATGCGAAAACATGTTCATCCTTTTACTTCGAAACAAATACAAGTTGCTGCAATCTTGGTGATTACTATACTCCTTTGGATCACAGAAAGTCTGCATGGATTGCATAGCAGTGTTGTTGCTTTAGTTCCCGTAGTACTCTTATCGGTCTTGAATCTGATTGATACTAAAGATTTTCATAAGATTGGCTGGGACTCACTTATTCTGATTGGCGGAGGCATTGCTCTTGGGATGGCCATTGATATTTCTGGATTGGATGACTCTCTATCCCATCTGCTGGGCACTTCACTATTAGCTCAACCTTATTTTCTTATTCTTTTGGTCATGGGATTTATAGGCATAGTTCTTACCAGCTTCTTAAGCAATACTGCAGCCTCTGCTGTGTTTATTCCCATTATCACTGCACTGGCTACAGTCTTGAACACTGATATGACTAATTTAGTTGTTGCTGCAGCCATTGGCGTTAGCTTAGACTTCATGCTGCCTATGGGAACACCACCAACTGCGATGGCGCATGCCACTGGGTATGTACACATTAAAGATTTGCTCAAGGCTGGATTCTTTATTTCTCTTGCTGGAGCCTTACTTATGGCTGTTCTAGCTTACTTTACCTGGGGATTATACTAAATTTCAAGCATGCATTCCTTGAGGGACAACAATGAGGTCTGAAAAATCTAAAGTAAACGAGAAAAATGGTGATATATCTCAGTCATAATCTACTCTCTCTTCAAACCAAAGTATCTTTTTCTGTTTGATGGGTTAAGATCATTTATCTCTTTTGCTTTTTGTTCTATATATTCATAGGGAACTTTACATCGTTTTTCTATCCAGAATCTCTTAGTCTGTTCTGTATCCCACAAATCTTGTTCTGCAAATGCAGGAGCACACTGTAAGAATTCAAAATTCATCGGCGCACCAGGAAATGGTGTTAACATAGCACAATGAAGTTGAGTTACATTGCTATGTTCTATTGCTTCACGAGCAAATGTTTCCGTTTCAGCGATTGAAGTTTCATTTTCTTCAGCAGCGCCAAGAATCAAACTTCCCGTAATATTTATTCCTCTTTTCTCCATTCTTTCTATTGCAGCATAATTTGCTTGTGGTCCATAACCTGATTTCATAGTGCGTAATGTTGTTCTGCTCCCAGAATCAAATCCAATGTATACATATCTCACATTCAAGTCTCTTAGCATATTTGCCATTTCCTCAGTTATTTCACTGCTTCTTCCATAGCAAGAAATTTCTATATCTCTCATGTCTCTTGGTCTCCCATCTAAAAGTGCCCTTACTCTTTCTGGATTTCCTGTAAGGCAATCACCATAATCTTTGAAAGACCTAATACCAATCCTATGTCGTGCTTCTCTTAAATCTCTCCAGAATTTTCCTGGGGCTTGGTAATTATTAAAAGGATATGGGATATCACAGAATGTACAGCCAACTTTATCACGCCAAGTACAGCCAACATGAGTGAATCCCTCGATGAAATGCTCATCCATCGCAGGAAATTCTTTTTTATGCTCTCTCCAATATTGCTCAAAATCCATTAATTCTAGATTCATATCAGTAAAACGTGGTGGTTTTGTTGGTGGAACAATGTGATTATGCCTGATTTCCCCAGAGGAAGTCCTCCAATAGAGATTCTGAATGCCTGAAAGATCTACATCACCTCTATGTATTTTGACAAGATATTCCAAATATGATTCCTCGCCATCGTTTACAATAACTGCATCAATCTCCCCCCTATTACGAAGCATAATTTCTGCCATGGGCACTCTTCTCTCTCCTAAATTTAGGACAGCTGAAGCATGAGGGCCACCGATTACAACTCTCTGAATTCCATGTTCCTTCGCATATTTTGCTAGATTTAGGCAATGCTGGTAATTATTGGTGTTAGCGCTGAGTCCTAAAACATCAGTTCCGCTAATCTTTTCTTGAAGTTTTTGTTCAGAATAAAGCTCACCATCCAATATCTCTATCTGCCATGATGGAAATGTGTCTTTTATGAGAGAGCCAACAACTAAAATTCCCATAGGATAATAGATTCCATTCGTTGCACTTCCACCATAAAAATTGGTTGGACATATTAGTGTCGTTTTCATATTTTTCACTACTAAGTGATAATGTTTCCGTAGAAACATTTAAATATTTGCTGTCAATTATTTACGACATGATTGATAAATTGATTAAATTCGGACTTGCAGAGAAAGAAGCAAAGGTATACCTGGCCTGTTTAGAATTGGGGGACTCTGTGGCAAGCGATATCGCTTTAAAGAGCAATCTGCCGAGAACATTGATCTATGATATTCTGGAAAGATTGATAGATTTAGGATTGATTTCGTACTCCATCAAAACACACAAAAAGATCTTCAGAGCAGCCGATCCTGAAGAATTGCTTCGAATAATCCATGAAAGAGAAGAAGCCGTGAGCGAAGCATTGCCAGAATTAAAGAGATTGCAAAGAATAAAAGGTGCTAAAAGACCTAGAGTTGAAGTCTATGAAGGAAAAGAAGGCATGAAGACAATCATGAGCAATATTTTACGTTCTGGAATCAAAGAATTTCTCGCTTATGGCAGTTCAAGGTCATCATTTGAGATTATTCCCGCATTTATAGAAGAATGGCACAAAGAGCGAATCAAGAAAAAAATTGTTATGCGAATATTGTATAATAATACAAGAGAGGCGCGAGAAAAAGTAAAAACTAGAAAAACATCACTACAATTTGCAAAATTTAAATTTATGCCTATTCAATTAGAGTCACCAACCGCAACCGTTATTTATGGCAATAAAGTGGTTTTGCAATCATGGACAAAAGAGCCTTTTGCAGTTGTTATAGAAGATGAAGATATGGCAGAAAATCAAAAAAGATACTTTGAAGAAATGTGGAAGATTGGACAATAAACTAGAATAATTTCTGAAAAGAAGCAAACCACAAGATTTATATAGCACATATGTATCTAATTATCATATGATAAACAAAAACATATTACAACATTGCCATCGGGAAGGATTCCAAGATGAAGAAGTCTATGGAGCATACAAAATCTTCTTCGGCACTTTAGTCTCCCAACCCAGACTGAAGATCATCAATCTTTTGCGTCATGGCAAAAAAAATGTGACTGAACTTGTTGCTACTTTAGGCCTAGACCAGAGCGCAGTCTCCCATGATCTTGCACGTTTGAAAAAATGCGGCTTTGTCAAGACTGAAGTCGAAGGTAAATACCATTATTATATGCTCAATGAAAAGACTATTAAACCCCTCATGCAGCTCATTGATGAGCATATGTCTCACTATTGTATCCATATTTTGCGAGGTGAACATCATGAACACTAACTCTTCATTGGCTTGGATACTTGTAGGTCTACTTACCTTATTTATTCTATTTGGATCAGGCACTAGAGGTTTTGGATGCACTGGTTATGGATTCATGGGCTTTGGCATGTCTCTTTTTTGGATACCTGCTCTTCTTTTCCTCGTTTTCGGCATTATCTGGTTTTCACAACAACTGCAACACAACACTAAGCAACGGAGGAGATAACAACTATGAAAAGGGCAATGATGACTATCGAAGGCATGCACTGCGCTTCTTGCGCTTCCAATGTTGAGAAAAGCTTGACCAAGATGGGTGGTGTCAAGAATATTCGCGTTAATGTGCTCATGAAGAAAGGCTATGCTGACTGCGAAGATACTGTCACTGAGGCTGATGTCAAACAAGCAGTCAAGAAGGCAGGCTATACAGCAACACAAGTAACATTTGAGAAAGTTTAATCTCTAAGGAAACGACGACATGCATAACCACACTAAATCACCTGATGACTCTGAAATCACCAGCTGGTTTTACAAATTAGTTTGGTCCTGGGTCTTTACCTTACCTCTAGCATTCTTAATGCTGACTGATAGGCTCTTTGGTGTTGCGATCTTTCCTGAAGTGTGGATGAACTGGATTATTCTAGGCTTAGCATTTCCTGTGCTCTTTGTCTTTGGTTTTTCCACGATTCGAGCTGGTTTTCGAGGATTCTTTACTTTTTATTTTTCCATGGACTCTTTGATTGCTTTGGGCACAGTCATTGCTTATCTCACAGGGATACTCACTTTTTTCCTTCCTACTAAAGACTATTCTGGCGTTGCTGCGATGATCATGGCTATTTTTATCACTGGAAAATATATTGAAGCACGAGCAAAGGGAAAAGCGACACAAGAAATCAGAAAACTCCTGGAATTGGGCGCAAAATATGCACGCGTTGTACGCAATAATAAAGAACTACAGATTCCAGTCAGTGAAGTGCAAGTCGGCGATATTCTCATTGTTAAACCTGGAGAGAAAATTCCTATTGATGGTGTCGTCATCAAAGGAGCAAGTGCAGTAGATGAGAGCATGGTCACTGGAGAGAGCATGCCTGTCGAAAAGAAAATTAAAGATCCTGTCATTGGTGCAACTCTTAACCAAGACGGCATTCTCTATATTAAAGCTACAAAAGTTGGAAAAGACACTTTCTTGGCACATATTATCAAGCTTGTTGAGGAAGCACAAGGAACAAAAGTACCTATTCAAAAAGTCGCTGATCAAGTCACAGGCATCTTTGTACCAGTTATTCTAGTATTAACTTTACTTACTTTTGGCGCCTGGTGGTATTTTAGCGGTGATTTAGGACAATCTCTAGGAACTGCGATCGCTGTGCTGGTTATCGCGTGCCCTTGTTCTCTAGGCATGGCTGTGCCTATTTCCCTAACTGTTGGAGCAGGCATTGGAGCAAAACATGGCATCCTTATTCGAAAGGGTGAAGCTATCCAAACTATGAAAAATATAAAAATTGTTGTGTTTGACAAAACAGGCACGATTACTAAAGGCAAACCAGAGGTCACTGCACTTCATAGTCTTGTTCCAGAGAAATATCTCTTAGAACGTGCTGCAAGTCTGGAGAAATTAAGCGAGCATCCTCTAGCGCAGTCTATTGTTACCAAAGCAAAATTAAAGACTTATCTTCCTGTGCGTAAATTTTCCATAGTGAGAGGCAAGGGAGTTGTTGGTACTATCAAAAATAAGGAAATTATTGTCGGCAATGCGCTTTTCATGCAAGAGAAATCTGTCAATCTTAAACCAGTTCAAAAAGAGATTACCAACTATCAGCAAAAAGGCCAGACGGTCATGATTGTCGCAGAACAGAAAAAAATCCTAGGAGTGATTGCTGTTGCTGATGCAGTCAAAGAAGATTCTATTATTGCACTTCGTCTTTTAAAACAACAAGGATACAAAACAGTGATGATTACAGGAGATCATGAGCAAACTGCACGAGCAATTGCACAACAAGTAGGCATTGATCATGTCATTGCAAATGTCCTGCCGGAAGACAAAGCAAAAGAAGTGCAGCGTCTTCAGAAATATGGTATGGTTGCTTTTGTTGGTGATGGTATTAATGATGCTCCTGCGCTGAAACAAGCGAATGTTGCTATTGCCATGGGCACTGGCACTGACATTGCTATTGAGGCTGGAGATCTCGTTTTAACAAAGGGTTCTTTAATAGGTGTTACACAGGCAATTACCTTATCAAAAAAAACTTTTAGCAAGATTAAACAAAATTTATTCTGGGCGTTTGCCTATAATGTTGTTGCTATTCCTGTAGCAATGGCTGGATTGTTGCACCCAGTAATTGCAGAATTGGCTATGGCTTTAAGCTCTATTACAGTTATAACGAATGCAAATTTATTGAGACGACTGAAGCTACGTGTAAAACATAAATAACTAGAATTTTATTCTTCTTTTTCTACAATAACTTGCGGGATTAACTGAACGACGGCAACACTATAATGTCCAGGCAATCTTGGAGTAGCCTTTCTTAACGCATACTTTGCTGATTCAATAGCATCTTGATCTATCTTGACTGAAAAAATAGCTTTTCCTCGTTTGATCTGTGCAGCAATACCTACAGGTCGACCAAAAGATAATTGCATACCAGTCTGCATACGGTCAGCACCTGCGCCTGTCAACATTTTGTTTTCACGCAGGACGTGATGAGGATACATTCTGACTTTGAGATAGTAATTGTTGCCTAATTTGAGATTGAGATGACGGTTGATAATCTGACGCGCGCTTTCGATAGCATTATGACGCAATTGCAAAGCATCTTTTGCGATTAAATCTACACGGACTGCATACTGCTTTTTGACGTCACCCATGTCGAAACGAACGACTTTGGAATTAGGAACTGCCTTGACATAAGATTTGTGCTTGAATTTACTCTTTCTAGTATAGGGACGCTCTATGCGCCTGTATGATACTCCTTTACGCAAACCTGCCATAGAAAGATCACCTTCTAGATGGTTTATAAAGTTTTTGTGCCCCTAAAACTGTGCTTTCTTCCAAACTGCATAAAAGTAGCTTCGATAAATTTCAGCCAGCTTTTGATTATGAATAAGAAAAGACATAGGTCTGCCATGCTCAGAAATATGAGTAACGACATTGCTCTTGTAAATAGTGATTCCCACAGGCGTGATTTCTTTTGTATATCTTATCTCTTGATATCTTGTGAGAAATTTCTTACCATATATTTCCTCAAAGATAGAGCGCATACGTTCATGCGCAAGGAGTCTAAGCTTGATTCCTTTCCTCTTAAGCGCCTTATTATGCTGCATAAAAAACAATTTTATTTGTCTCGTTTCACCTAGCGCCTGCTCAATAACAAACGCTTCATAACTCTCGCTGCGATTTAATGATTTGAGTATTTGATTGAAGATCATCTTGAACCCATTAAACCCCTCATATATTTCTGCAATTGTTTTTTCTTCATGTGTCTTGCGATATTCTTTTAGTTCCGGGAGTATTCTCTCTATGTTTTTTCGTTGTTCTGTTACTTGCTTCGCACGCTCATCCAGAAGAGCAAGAATATTCTCTGGAGCGGTCGGCATAAAATAACGACGGCCACCTTTTTGAATATAACTAATAAACCCTTTTTCGATAAGACTATTCAAACAATAATACACAGTTGAGCTTTGAAGACCGGCATGACGCGCAATTGGACTATTCGTACTCTGCCCGAGTTTTAATAGCGTGAGATAAACCGCTATCTCTCCTTTTGTCAGCCCAATCTCCCTAAGTTCTTCTTTCATTCAATAGTAACTGTTGAATGATATTTTATAAACATTGCGCTCTACAAATAATTACTATGAAGTTACACCAAATAATTCCAGTATTATTGGCATTGCTCCTGATTGCTGGCTGTACATCAGAACAATCATCAAACTCAGAGCCCATTAGCATAGGCATTTTGTTTCACCTTACTGGCCCAGCAGCTTTTTGGGGGGTTGGCGAGTATAATGCGGCGCAACTTGCTCTTGAAGAGATTAATGCCGCTGGAGGGGTTAATGGTAGACCTCTAGGGTTTGTTGTGGAGGATGGTAAAACAGACTTCATACAAGTAACGACCGCGCTTAAAAAGCTCATCACTATTGATAAACTTCCTATAATCATTGGACCTACTTGGTTTGGACAAGCCGCAGCTCCTCTTGCAGAAGAAAGTAAAACCACTATTTTATCACCTTCTACTGGCGTCACTGTATCACGAGAAACATATTTCTTTAACTTATGGCCAACTGAAAGACAAGAGATTATTCCTTTAGTTACCTTCATGAAACAAAAAGGACATCTGAAAATTGCAGTCGTTTATAGCCAGAATGACTGGTCTCTTTCCATGAAGAATAACTTTGCAGATGAAGCAGCAAAAAACGGACTCACTATTGTTAAAGAATTTGCAACCAGCCCCGATGAGATAGATTTCAAGACACTCATAACATCTATCAAGGAACTTCCTGTTGACGCAGTCTATGCTCCGTTTGCATTCTATCCAAGCCAAGGCGCGTTTAGCAAACAGGCAAAAGAGCTTAATTTAGTACTGCCCCTCTATTCGAGTTCTGGCACTGAGAATCCAGAGCTCTTGCACGCATTTCCCGCGGTCGATGGAACTATCTATCCTTATCCATTGCGAGGACCAAAAGAAGATGCATTTGTGAAGCGTTATGAAGCACGATATAATGTTTCTGCCGCACCATCCGCGGCTTATGCTTATGATGCTGTACTTCTTGTCGCTGAAGCTTTGCGCTCTGAAGCACATACATCAGAGGATTTTGCTAAGTATTTAGAAAATGTTCAAGCATATCCTGGCGTCACAAATAGCATTACTTTTGATAACGGTCGTGTCACTCATAAAGAACATATCCTTAAGATCGTTAAAGATGGAACATTTCTCGCCTTGTAAATCAGTAGGCGCTTATTATACTTAAGTTACTGAACCTCTACCTTATTTGCAATGGCTTGACCAGGCATGCCTTTTTCAAAAATGACACGCACTGCTCCCTTATTGCCGTGAGCGTCAGCCACTGTGTCTGTTTATAGTTAAAAGGCACAACCGAAAGCTTAATAAATATTCACTAACTGAATATTCAGTAGGTGCATACATGAAATTCATCAATCGCCAAGAAGAACTACAAAAACTCGAAGAGTACTATAAGTTGTCCCAACGACAGCTTATGACAATAGCGATTTCCGGACTGAGAAGAGTAGGAAAAACCACGCTTGTAAAAGAGTTTATCAATAATAAAAAATCACTTTATTTCTTTGTTTACGATTCAAAAACCTCTGTAGAATTATTAAGAGAATTTACAGAGGAGCTACACCATCACAACATAATAACAGAACTAGAAGCTGTTTCATCCTGGAAAGTTTTCTTTGACATTCTGTTCCAGCGCTGCAAGCATTATGTCCTTGTTTTTGACGAATTTCAGAACTTTTATACTATTGATACGAGTGTTTTCTCCATTCTTCAGAGAAACTGCGACGAACACAAATCTACTCCCTTGAACATTATACTTTTAGGATCTCTTATTGGTTTGTTTAGAACTATCTTTGAAGATAAAAAAGAGCCGCTCTATGGCAGAATCTCGACATCCATATATCTTCAACCATTTTCTCTTCCACACAGTCTTGAAGCGCTACGTATTCTTCATTATAAAAAAATTGATGAGATGCTCAAAATGTACAGTATATTTGGAGGTTTTCCAAAGTATTACGCAAGCATGGAGCAATTTCATCTCCTAAATAAAAGCTGTTTAGAAGTCATTGACTACCTCTTCATTCAGGACAACGCACCACTAGAAACAGAAGTAACAACCATTCTCAAACAAGAATTTGGAAAGCGCAGCTCATTGTACTACTCTATACTTCACTCTATTGCCATGGGAAAAACGAAGATTAATGAAATTGCTAACAATGTTCACATGAAAGAAAGCTCCATCACTAGACACCTGGCAGAACTGGAGAATAAGTTTAACCTCATCACATCCCTGCGCCCCTTAGATAATCGGAAAAATACGCGTTATCATATCACACATCCTCTTATTGTCTTCTGGTTCGCCTTTGTTTATGATAAATTCTCCCATTATTCCCTGAAAGACGCATCACAGATTATGAATGATATTGAAAGTAAATTTAATACGTTCTTTGGAAGAAGGTTTGAAGATATTTGCAAAGATTTTCTCACTGGTCTTAACAAAAAGAATAAACTTCCTTTCCAACTGGACTACTTAAGTAACTGGTTTGGCTCAGCGAGAGAGAATAATGAACGCAAGGAAATAGAGATTGATCTTGTCGGATTAAACAAGAAACAAAACAAAATACTTTTTGTAGAATGCAAATGGACAGACGATGTTAATCCCTATACTTTATTGCAAGAGCTTAGAGAAAAAAGCAAGCATGTCCAATGGCACACAAATGAGAGAGATGAATACTTTTACTTAATAGCAAAATCGTTTTCAAAGAGCATAGAAGAAAAGAATGTTGTCCTTTTAGACCTTAAAGATATGCAGAAAGAACTGCTCACATGAGTCTTATCATAAACCTAAATGAGAGAAAAAATTTATAGATAAAAATAATTACTGCACTTCAACTTTATTGGCTATGGACTGACCAGGCATGCCTTTTTCAAAAATGACACGCACTGCTCCCTTATTGCCGTGAGCGTTAGCGACTACACCTTTGATTTCTTTACCAGCAGGGCTTTTCCAGACTACTTTCTTAGCCTTCATCTTCATGGCTGCTTCTCGCGTGTCTACGCCAGATATCTTGACAATCATGTGATTATCAGATTTGGTGTGTAAACCGCCTCTAAAGTTGAGAATTTGCGCTTGCATGGTAACTTAACAGCCCTTCTTTTGGTTTAAAAAGCTTTCTCAGGTGCGTCTTTGTCTTTTGTCCATCGCTGTATTATTTCCAGGTAGGCTTTTTTTCCTTTTATCAAGTCACTTTTCCTTATTTTTTCTTTATCTGTATGCGCGTATTTGTAGTCGCCAGGTCCGAAGACTATAGCTTTTGCTTTCTTTGCCCAAAAATACATCTCTGTGAAGTATGGAGCTATTTCTTTTTTGCCTTTGCAGTCTGCTAAGAATCTTTTGTCTCTATTTATAGTTGGCTCAAAATTATAGAGTATCTCCACATTTTCTTTTGATATGCCTTTCAACAGCAATTCTTTTACTTTATTGTTCCGACAGATTGTTCTTACTTCAATAATGGCTTCTGCAGAGTCTGCTACTACATTAGGTGCTACTCCTCCACTTATCTTACCAATATTTATTGTAGTTTTTCCTAGCTCTGAATCTTCTAGTAGCTTTTTTCTCCTTATTATTTCTAATATACTTAAGAGCTGATTGATTGCTGATATTCCTTTTTCTGGTGTTGCTCCTGGTGCAGTTTTACCCTTACATTTTATTTTTATTCCCAGCAGTCCTTTTTGACCGTAGACTATTTTGCCATCTGTTGGCTCACCTACAATCACTCTCTTTGGATTCACGATCTTTATTGCTTTTTGTATACCAGAAAAATCTGATTCTTCACTGACATCAAACAGCAAGCCAAAATCATTTCTTCCTAATGTTACAACTTCTTCTGCAGCACAGACCATGGCAGCGATGATTCCTTTAGTATCACAGGCACCACGACCGTAAAGCCATTTTTTATCTTCTCTTAGTGGAAGTTCTTTTGATACTGTATCCAGGTGGGTTGTCAAGAGCAATCTTGGTTTTCCCTTCGTTGCCAAGATATTAAAACGATTTCCTACTTTCTGCAGCTTTACCTTGAATGATTTCCTTAGTCGTTTGGCTAGAAATACGCCCACTTGTTTTTCGTTCCCAGAAGGGGAGGGGATTCTTAGCAAATCTCTGGTTAACATTATGACATCTATCTTCATTGTGTTAAGTCCCTCCTGAGGTAGATTCTGTTTTGCAATTCTTGACCTGGATCGTAGACTTTTCCCCGAGAATCACTTGAGTCGGGAATGTCTCTAAATCCCAGTTTTCTGAACAACACCATAGAAGCTTCGTTTCGCTCATCCGTTCTGAGTACAACCTCTCGCATCCCTTGTTGTCTTGCTCTTTCCAGATATTGCAGCCCTAGTGCTGTGCCTATTCCTTTCTGCCTTTTGCTTCCCCTTACTGCAATCTCATCCATGTAATTTGCTTCTTGCTGGACTTTACCTTCTAAAAAGGGAAATTTCTCTAAAGGTAGTTGATAGCCCCAGGTAAATCCTACCAGCCCTTTTCCATTGTTGGCAACGAGTACTATCGGGTTTTTTTGTGCGAGACCAGAGACCAAATCATTTTCAATCTCTCCAAAACTCCAGAATTCTCTCAGCATTAATGGTTTATTACATCTTTTGCAGATTTTTCGAGGTGTCCATACTTCTCGTTTTCCATAATTGATACCGCAACTGCAGCACTTCATATATTCATTCCATGGTCGCTCAGCAAAGGCAGACTTGTAGACTTTTACTAGCTGCACTAAGTCATTTTCACTATAGGTCCTGATTTTAGGAACAGTGAAGACAATCAGCGCTTGCTTGCACCTTAGCCTCCACTATTTCTTGCTTTCTTTCCGATGTTTCTTTCATTGTTGTTTCCTCCATAAGGTTGTTGTTATATGTGTATCTCCAGATGTTTAGTCTCTGAATAGATTGTAATGAGAAACGTTAACAGTGATGATGGAACAAAGAACTCTCTTCTGCAAACATATTTGTTGAGAGTGTAAACGTTGTAGAGAGATATCTCGAAGAATTAAGCGTCCTGGTGATGAATACAACCAGTGCTTGTTGCACCTTGTGCCTCTACTGTTGTTATCATACTCTTACCTACATATGCTGAGTTTAAAAAGCTTTCTCACCTTTTTTCATATTCTTTTTGCACCTTTAGAAGGGATACTCTTATAAATCAGAAGCACTCTTCTTTCTGATGCTACGAGGGAGAAAAGGGGCTGTTTCTTTTGGCGCTGTAGTAGCGACCTTTGGTGTCATTCTTATCGGTCTTGGTATTGCCTGGATGGTTGCCTTAAACTGGGCAGTAATGCCTTCAGCACTCAAACTTTTGATTCTTCTTGGATCTACAGCAGGAGCTTATGTCGCTGGTGTTGTCTTACGCACGAAAGAATATGCAAAAATTGGCGAAGCATTACTTCTTCTTGGATCTCTTCTCTATACCTTGAGCATTTATCTTATAGCACAAATTTTCAATCTCTCAACTTCTGCACAAATGCAAGCTAACTTGTCTCTTCTAGGATGGATTGGTGTTGGTGTGGCTGCTTATGTTTTTACATCGCCTCTGAACTTAGTTGTTGCTTTGCTGCAATTCTGGCAGTGGATTAGCTCACAATATATAGCTCTCCATACTCTTGATTATTTCAACTTTGGCATAGGCATCTTAACTGTTCTTTATTTGATTATAGGCATTGGCATGTATGGCCTCACTCAGATTCATAAATCGACTAATCATCCTTTCGCCAAAGTCTACCGTTATTGGACTGCATTGTATATCTTAATCTTGACTTATATCTTAAGCTTCCAAACGTTCTTACCGATGCTCTGGCCAAAAGGATTTAGTCTTTCCAACCAAGGATTGCTCTTTTTGCTTGTTCTCGGTGCACCTTCCCTCATTATTGCTATGATAGGCATCTCAAGGGCAACAGGCAGGCAGAAATTATCACAGAAAGAAGTTTTTGGTTTTGTCAGTCTTTCCTTGCTTTATATTGTTCTGATTTGTCTAGCAAGTTTAGTCACTTCAAGCAATGGTTATGGATTTCTTGGTGGCTATGGCAAAGCAATGGGAGTTGGAATCTGGGGACTTTGGCTCTTTGATAATGCACTCTTTATCTTAGTCATTTTAGGTGTCATTGGCTATGGGACGCGCTATAAATCATCATCTCTTGTTAACTTAGGCATTATATTTTTCAGCCTTGATATTATTACTAGGTATATCGGCTTTGCCATGGACTTTGGTGGACAGTTCGGGTTTGCCTTTATGTCCATTGTTGGAGGCATCATTCTCATTTTCGGCGGATTGTTTATTGAACGATGGAGAAGAAGCATCCTTAAACAAATGCGAACTTAATCATGGTCTTATCTCCTGCTCAGGCACGCCAAGAATATCGCAAGCTTTGGATTATTCTTGTCTTTTTTCTTGTTGTCTTGGGAGGTTTTCTCCTGTATGTCTCAGCTCCTCTCCTTGGCAGCAAAAGCACTATCTTAGCAACACAGCCTGTTGATCCTTTTGATTTCTTTCGAGGACAATATATCACCATTCGCTATGAGATCAATTTGATTCCTGCTATTCTAGGTGCAACTGTAGGCGATACTGTCTATGTTGTTCTTCAAGAGGATCAGAATAACACAGCGCGCTTTGCCTCCAGCTCTTTAGAAAAACCTTCTGCTGATATTCTCTTTATTCAGGGCCACATTACTTATTTACAAGGCGACCGTATGGGAATTACTTATGGTATTGAGCAATATTTCTTTGAGCGTGGCGCAAGTTTCCCTCAACGCGATCTAACGGTCAAAATTAAATTAAACGGCTCTGGCAGAGCAAGAATCTCTGAACTCTTGAGCAATGGGGAACCAGTCACTATGACTTATAGAAATCTTACTCTAACTTCCTGAGGCTATATTTTCTGCATGATAATATAACAATCCTTCTCATTTCTTTCTACTAAATTTAACCCTAGCTCTTCCAATCGTTTTATGACTGCCTTGGCAAAGTCTCTTCCCTGCTCGATTTGCGGTCTCGGGAGATAGTGATAGAGCTTGCCATTTCTCTTCAAGACACGATAGGTTTCAGCATAATGCTCTGTAGAAAAAAATAATCCAGAAGAACGCGGAGTGCCAGCATCATATATAATAGTATCAAACGACTCTTTAGGTGCATTTCTCACCAGTCGTGTGACATCACCTTCCAATAGTGTAATATTTTTTCTGGTGAATAGTTCTTGCGACCATGGACTGAGCTTTTGCAATTCTAAGACTGTTGGATCGTGCTCAATAGTTGTCACTTGTTTTGCTGTTTTTGCCGCTGTCATTGCTGTATATCCTAATCCTGTACCAGCATCTAAAATATTTCCTTTCAATTTTTCTTTCTCAATTCTCTCGATAAATGGCTGCTTGTGCATGGATGTACCAGATATCTGCAAAAGTGGGCGACCAGATGTTGGAATCAATTTATAGAATTCTCCTGTTTCTGGAGAGGAATATTGCATTTTTTCAACACTTTTTCCCTTGATCAAATAACAGCTCTTGTCCTTGTCCCGTACTTTTGGCAAAAGGATTATGTTTCCTTCAATGAGAGGTCCTTCTTCTGTGAGCTGTACTTTTGTAAGTGTCTTTCCGAGATCTAAAGAAACAGCTGCTTCTTTTTTCCTATTTTTCAATGCATGATGAATTTTTCTGATGTATTCTGAACTAAGTATAGACATCTTTTTATGCTGCTTTTTTCAGCTTAAAACCCTTTGTATGACTTTTACTCTAGTTCTTCTCAGACCTACTTCTAAGCAGTTATATAAAGTACTTATTTAGCTCATTTTGAAACGGAGCCCAATTTTGCCTCTTTTTTCCTTTTTCTTAAAACTTTTGAGCGAAAAGAATGTCAAATTAACCTCTGATTGGAGTAGCTAAACACGTATACACTACATTGTAACATTAAAGGGAGTTTTGAAAGTAGGGGAGTTTATAAAACATTCTTTATTCACATTAATATACCCCTCTTAAGTAGTGACAAATAGAAAGCTTTATATAGTAGTTTATCTATAAATGATTATGAAAAAAGAGATATACGTCGTTTGTAATGCAGGAAAAGAAAGAAGCAGGGTATTAGCTTCTGCTTTAGACCGCCATTACAAAAGCCAAGGAGAAGAGGCCTCTGTAGTTGCAAGAGGATCTTTTGGATTAGGTGAAAATGATGCTCAAAATAGTCTTGCAACAAAATATGGATGGGTTCCTCCAAAAGGATTTGTTGAGGTTATGAAGAGAGGGGGTCTTGAACTTCATACTGACGCTTCCCAAATATTAACAAAAGAAGAAGCTCAAAGAGCAACAAAAATTGTTACAGTAGACCCTTTAGTAACTAAAAGGGTAAGAGAAGCTTATCCAGAATGTGCAGGAAAAGTTGTTAATGCTCTTGAAGTTCTTGCAGATGACAAAAATCCCTTTCCAGACTATCTTGGCGGGAGATCAATTCCAGATGCTAATTGTGGGTATTTAGCAAGTGATGTAAGGTCAGCACTCCATTCTTTCAGAGATAGCCAAGAGAGACTAATAGCGGTTAGAGGAGCTTTGAAAAGAGATTTGAACGAAGCTGAGACGACTTTTGTAAATAACTATGATATAGATAATCCAGTTAACCCAAATGAAGTTATGAATATTCCAAGAGGATTTTGTGATTATCTAGGTCACGAACTAGATTCTGAATCAGCATACCTAGCTGAAGCAAAGGCCCTGTCATTAATAGTGTCACATTTATTAAATGAAGGTCATTTAGATTAAAATGGAACTAAAAAAAGAGGATGGAATTAAAATTTGTGAATTTTATTCTATTGGAATGTTAAAAGATTTAAAACCTTTAAAGGGTGGTCTTTCAAATTATAATTTTGAGCTAACAACAGAAAAGGGAAAGTTCATCATTCGTTTTTCATCTAAACCTCAAGATAAAGAAGAATTAGAGAAAATAAGGATTCAGTTAAAGGCGATAAATTTTCTTGCAGATAACAATTTCGATTATGATTTAACAATCCCATTGAAAAATAATAAGAAGGAGTATATTGGAGAAATAAATAAACTAAATTTTTGGATTTACAAAAAAATTGACGGAAAGACTTACAACGATCCAGAAAAGGTTGATATAAAACAACTTGCACAAATAGTGGCTAAATATCACATCATAATGGATAAAATGTCTCTTGAAGGTATTAAATCAACTTTTTATGATTACACTTTTATTGAAGAGGGCCTCAAAAAAATTAAGACTGCAATTAAGGAAAAGAAGATGAAAAATGAAATTGACCTTTTTGTTGAGAAAAATCTAGTTCGTCTTGAGGAAGGTTTTAAAAGAATTTCCAAAATTGATTTTGGGAAAAAATTTATAATTACCCATTCAGATTGGTGTGTATTCAATTTTATATTTGAGAAAGACAAAATAAAGGGATTGATTGATTTTGATATGTTTCAAATTGCACCATATATTCAAGACATTGCGATTGCTATTAAAGAACATTGTGTTAGTTTAGATGGAGATTGGGATAAAACAAAAACAAACCTTTTTTTCAAAGAATATGAAAGAATACGGCTGATAGACAAATTTGATAAGTACCATATAAAGGATTTAATTATTAGAGACAGTCTTGGTGGAGTCATTAACTTTTATTTTCACAAAAAAAAAGTGGATGAAAATAAACGTTTGTTCATGCTTAAATGGTTCATTATTCCGATGAATAAATTTCTTGAGGATATTAAAAAAGAAGACTATTATTAAGATTATCGGACTTCTTCATTAAACCTTGCTCAACTTAATCAAATCAAGCCACCTATTAAATCCTAATTCTAATTGAGGTATAGCAAATTCAGCAGGCGTCTTTTTTCCTAAAATGTTTACGTAGAAATAGCTTGTGACTGGCTTCGCCCACTAGTCAAAGACTAGTGGAAATCCGTTGATTATAATAAGGAATTGAAAGAAATAAACCAAATTTTGAAAGAGAATAATAAAGTAGTTTTTTGACCAATAGAACTGTCAAAAAAGAACGAGGGGCAATGAACCATCGTAATCCTTTAGAGAAAAGAAATTCTTTTAACTAAACACTCTTAGATGAGAACTTTTTGTTTTCTTTTTCTTAATTCAAATTAATCGTACCGTTAGCGATCAGCATCAAGAGAATACCCAATCCAACCATCACTAAACCTGTAGCCAAGCGCATGTATGCCTTGTAATGTCCCTTCCATTCCTCGATCTTCTTCAAGTTTGTACCGAAGTAGACTGCCAAGAGAATAACTATCAATGGTATGACAAAAATCACATTGTAAATCAACAAGAGATAGATTGCTTCTAAATTAAAATTCTGCGCGAGGAGCGCTGTGATAGCTAAATAAGGCCCACCAGTGCAAGGCAGTTCTACAGCAGCAACAAAAGCTCCTAAAGCAACAACACCAGGGATGGAAGTGTTTTTTGCATATTTTTTGATTTTCTCTACATTGCTTCCTGTCAAACGCAACGACAAGCCGCGACCATACCAAAAGAAGTCCTTAATTTCCAGAATACCGCCAACAATCACGATGAGCGCGACTACCATGGTGATATATTCGGTAACAGTTAGAGGAATAAATGACAAGAAAGCCATTAGTCCTAATCCTGCCAAGAAATACACTACGTAAATGGATAAAATGTATACTGAAGCAATAAACAACATTTTTCTTCTGTTATGCGACAGCACCATTAACGTAGAGATAAGCAGAATTAGAACACCAATGGCGCAAGGATTAATAGAGTCAACAGCTGCAGTAGCAAAGACTGTTCCCAATCCAGGAAGACCAGCATTCACTGCCATTGAATCTCACCTTTCTTCATCGCAATTTCATAACTCTCGCAAATACGCTCAGTCTTTTCTTTTTCTTCTTCTAATTCTATAATAATACAATCACCAGGTGGCACATTAGTATAAGGAGACAAGAGATACTCTTCAATATCTGCCACTTTTTCCTGACTCATGATCCACTTCTTCGTGTTGTGTGGATTACTGATTTTATAGACGAAGACTTGCAGTTGTGCAGGTTTGCCATTACATAACATACCTTCTCGCATTTCTACTGAACCATAGATAGTTGGGTAGGTCAGCGAAGTTGCATCTATTTTTCCCCCAATAACGCTGAAGAAACTTGTCATACTAATGTCTTCGGGATGCATGACATCACCTTCGACATGGATACGATCATCATTGTGCTCGTGAAACACTGGTGTTCCTACTTTGTTAGCAAATCCCTTAGGATCAATCATATCTAATTTTTTATCACATTTCCATACTTCAAAATCTGCATGCCAGTGAACAGGACCATGTGTCCATGAATTAATATTGCTATGGACAGTTTCATAAAAAATGACAGCTGTGACAAATACTGTTACCAGAATAATAAGGATGAATAATATTTTTTTAATGCTTTCAAGCTCTTTTTTGTTCTTACCGTGCGCTTCATAATAATGTGCAAGCATGGCTGCTGCAATGATCACTATAAAGGGAGACCAATAGAACCAAGAGCTCTTTGACCAAGAGGCTGCTTCAGTACCATGGTCTGCAAACACAAAAGGCATAACCAATAAAACTATAATACCTACTAGAATGTTCTTTTTTACCCTCTTTTTTTGCATCATACTTTCTGTAGTTTACACTTCTTTTCTGATTTTTAAATGTATGCGCTATGAGAGACCACGCGAGAGTGAAGAAAGAATTATTTTATTGCTTATTTTTTTCTTTATACATCTTGATTGCCTGGAGAATTGCTTTTTCTGCTTCTTTTCTTGATAGTGTTTTATTTACATCTACTTTTGCACCCTGCAACTCCTTGTACATCTTGAAAAAATGTTTTATTTCTTCAATCATGAGATGCGGCAAATCTTCAATCTTATTGATCTTATGATGTGTTGGAGTGTTTGCATTCATGGCAATGATCTTGATATCATCTTCACCTTTGTCGATCATCTCAATAGCACCAATAGGACGAGCCTCCACTAATACTCCAGGTATCAGAGGAAAACGAGAGATAACCAGGACATCAATAGGGTCACCATCATGCCATAAGGTCTGCGGGATAAAGCCATAGTCACCTGGATAATGCACCGCGCTATAGAGCACACGATCTAATTTCATGATGCCATATTTCTTATCATATTCATATTTGTTTCTTGAACCTGCGGGAATTTCCACTATCACGTTGATTTTCTTAGGAATATCCTCTCCAGGTGGAATGTCATGCAGATAATTAGTCATGATTTTTACTTTACAAAAAACGATTTATAAAGTTTTCTTGCAACCGCCCAATGGCACCCAAGATTTTTCTAGTTTCTTGTTTGCTTCTTTTATTATATAGCTGAGATATTCTTCTGTGACTAATATTTTTTATCAAAGATAGGGATTGCCAATTGTTCTAGACAAATGATTTCTATTACTATGTGTTTTTTTGTTGTAATGATGCCTGCACGCTTGAAACCACTGCTCCTTGCGATTTCTATGAGCTGCTCTGCATGTTCTCCAGACTTCTGCAATAGATGTGGAGAATGGCGCTTTTCTGCTTGAAAATGAGTGATTCTTTTCCTTTGTACTCTTTCAATGCTCTGCTTACTTCTTCTTTGGTTGCCAAATCATGAGTTACCCAGATCCATGCCTTTGGCTGCTTGTTTTTCTTCTCAAATGATTTCACTAAGAGTATTCTTCCAGCACATGAAGATGAAGTTACAAAATCTGGAGATTCATTAATAGCTGCACACAATTTCTGGATTTTATTATCTATGCTTCCTTTGTTGGACATCAACATTTTTATAGTCTGCTCTTTGCCTTTCTTCTATGCTCACACCAGAACAACGGAAGCGCCTAGAAAAGCAGCATTATAGAATGGTAGGCAGCCATAGCGCAGTCAAGACCTGCGGCTGGACAAAAAATATGATCAAAGGCCAAGGCGGCTGCTACAAACTAAGATTCTATGGGATTCAAAGCAACCAATGCATGCAGATGACAACAAGCATGAGCTGCGCCAATAGATGCACGTTTTGCTGGAGAGACTTGAAAGCGCCTGTGTCCAAAGACTGGAAGTGGGATGTGGATAAACCAGATTTTATCTTAGAGAAAAGCTTAGCAGCACATCATAAATTACTGGAAGGCTATAAGGGACATGGCAAAGTAACACCTGGTTCTTATCAACTCTCAAAAACTGTCAAACATGTAGCACTTTCCTTGACTGGTGAACCCATAACTTATCCGAGAATGAATGAACTCTTAGATTTATTTCATGCACAAGGTATTTCCACTTTTATTGTAACGAACGCGCAATTTCCTGAAGCCATCAAAACCTTGAAGCCAATAACACAATTGTATCTCAGTTTAGATGCGCCAACCAAAGACTTATTGAAGCAGATTGATGTTCCTTTATTTACAGATTATTGGGAGCGACTGAACCAGAGCTTAATCTATTTGAAAGAAAAACAACAGAGAACTTGCATTAGACTGACTATGGTTAAAGGTATGAACATGGAATTATTACCTGACTATGCCAACATGATCATGAAAGGCCATCCAGATTTTATAGAAGTCAAAAGTTATATGCCTATTGCCGCGTCTCGAGAACGACTGGGAAGAGCTTATGCGCCGTTACATGAAGAAATTGTAGCTTTCTCCAAACAGTTAGTTGAACACCTTCCAGAGTATGAACTGGTTTCTGAACACATCAGCTCCAGAGTAGTCATGCTGGCAAAAAAGAAATTCAAATATGCAGATGGCTGGCATACATGGATTGACTTTCCCAAATTCCAACAATTAGCATTGGCTGGCAAACCTTTTACAACAGATGATTATCTCAAGAAAACACCTCTATCGCTTGTTGGCATCAGTGGCAAGGGAACCTTAGACAGAGAGGATCCTAGATACAGACATACAAAAAAAGTGAAGCCTTAATTGATCACTTCAACGTCTTTAGATAAGTTTCTTTGTCACAAATATGATCTCCATTGCGCTGCATACATCCTTCACATGCTGGCTGTCCAGTTGGAACAAAATCTTTGGTCGGCTGCATCTTCATCCACATCCCACCAGTCGCTCTACAAGCATCTTTAAAAGACATATCTTTGTAAGGATTTTTTGATGAACATGCTGTGATTACTAGTAAACTTATTAGTGCTAAAATAATCATTCTTTTCATGTTGTTTCCTCCTTCTATAAAGGCCTAATGCCGCAAGAGCAAAAATAATCCCTATACCTAGATGTGATGCACTTAAAGTATATGAGATTGTACTACATTCATTATCTTGAAAACAGCTTTTTTCTTCTGCTAAATTTGAAGAATCTGTAATAAGATTCACTAGAACAGCTCCTAATATAAGTGCTATAACAACAATAGTCACACCAATCTTTCGTTTATCCATCTTTTTCTCTTGTCTTTCAGATTTAAAAATTTACCGTTCTTTGACGTTAAAACTCATCATCATACCACTATGTAAATGCTCTGCAATATGACAATGCATCATCCAAATACCAGGATTGCTGAAATCCACCAATAGATCTACAGTAGTTCCTTTAGGAATCAGAACAGTATCTTTCCACACAAGATTAGTATTATCTTTACCATTCTCTCGGACTACTAAGAAACGTTGACCATGCAAATGAATTGGATGCTGCATAGGATGCTCTGAATTCTTCTCGTTTTTAATTCTAATTATTTTTATATCTCCTTTGTTGACTTCTGCCATAATATCCATGTTTCTTTTTCCCGTCTTTTTATCTTCAATAAACCATGACATCATCAAACTGTTATGCATCTGATTCATCATGAACATCGTGTCTTCCCATTCAATAGGCTCGTCTTCACCATGCATGTCCATATTCATCATCATACCACGCATATCTATGTCTAAAGTATATTCGAAGTCGAGTTCTTGCGCGAAGTATTGCTTGTACTTTGCAGGATCTGTTGATGGTAATGCTTGTGCTGTTGGTTGTGCCTCTGCTGGTTCTACTATTAAAGTTCCCAACTTATAGACTGCATCCGGAGTAGTATGCACAATAACATATTCTCCTGGCTGCGCAAATGCTGCCTCAACTATATATCTTTCTGCTGGCGCAATGATAACACTGGATGTTGTAAATGACTGTTCATATGCACCTATGTCGCCGCCAACTACTTTTAGAACTGTTTTTTCTATCGAAATATTAAAGGGACGGACATTTGCTGTGTTCAAGAGATAAAAGCGAACTGTCTCTCTTTGTTTTACCTTGATCTGCGGCTGCACTTCTCCATTGAGCAGCATGACATTGCCAAACCTTCCCATCAAAGCGAAATTAGTGAACTTTTCTGAGAAAGGATAAAAATCATGTTTCTCGAGGAGCATATCATCTACAATTAAAGGAATCTCTCTTGGTGCTTCTTGTGCTTGTTCTTGCTCCACTAGAATCATACCATACATACCTCGTTCTTGCTGGATGTCTTCACGAATATGTGGATGATACCAAAAGACACCTACGTCTGGGAAGAATAATTCATAGCGGAAGGTCTCTCCAGATTTTACTGGTGGCTGTGAGACATCTGGAACTCCATCAAATTTGTAGTTGTGACGAAGGCCGTGCCAATGGATTGTTGTATCTTGACCAATACTATTCTTGAAGTCAATAAAGACTCTGCTGTTCTGCTTGACCTTTAAGAGAGGCCCTGGAAATTGTCCGTTGTAGGTGAAGAGTGTCAGGGTTCTGTCATCGATTATCTTTGCGACTGGCTTTGCTTCAATAGCATAAGTTTCACCATTCTTGAGCTCGACAAGTTGTGAAGCAAGCGCTGTCTCCTTTATTGACTGCTTTGTGAGCAATACTTTCCCCACTAGCAGAATAAGCATAATTATCCCTATGATCAATATACCTTTCTTTATTCTGTCCATCTTTTTTTCAATTTCACTTTTACCATGCAAATACTCGTTCTGGCATTGCAGGAATATTTCTTATAATTACAGCAAATGTTCTTGGCTGCTCTATCATATCAAAGACCAGCATATTATTACTGTGATGTCCTGACAATTTAGCCACTGGTGCAGGCTTTATATCTTTTTTGTTATAACTAAGAGTGGTAAGCTTTTGCAGATCAAATTGACTTAAATCAACAGAATGTGTATTCGCTGCTAAATTAATATATAGTTTTCCTTCTCTCCATTGCGGAGTCAATGCTATCTCTACGTCTCCAGATTCTGTGGTACCTGTTGTGATTGTTTTATACTGCTGGTCTTGCGTTCCTTGCAAATTTTGTGACTTATTAGATTGTGGATTTTCTTTTGCTAAAATGGTCATAGTAGAATACAGCAGAAACCCTATAATTACAATAAAAAATCCATACATAATTATATTACTCATTTTCATGGTTTGTTTTTCTCCTTTGTATCTTTTCTTGTATAAACCAGACTATTGCTGCTAAAGCTAGGAAACCTCCTATGATCCAGAAAAATATTGCAAATTTTTGCACTGCTGTGAAAGGAATACCTGCAATCAGCAGACCGCTATTGAACATGATCATCTTCTCAGATATACACTTCTTTTTGAGATAGAGGAGTATAGTAGCTGCAAGTATAACAAAAGCTAGGCTCCATAAAGGAATTGCTATCTTCGTTAAGAATAACAAAGGCATACCCACTATAGTAATCCCTAGCACACTGAGCATAGCAATCAATCCTAGGCAAATACTATGACATATCTGCCAAGAGCCTAAAATGCTAGTTGCTCCTGAGAGCGTTCCGCTTGCAGTGATGAGTTTTTCTTCGATGTTCTTTGCCATGTTCACACTTGATCAATAACTCTCTTGAGTTTTTCTTCTACCTGCACTGCAATTTCATTTAGCTTTGAATTACCAATTTTTTCCATTTGCACTGTCGGTCTTATTGCCGCGACTATTGTTTTTCCTTCATTCACATAGACAATGACATTGCAAGGAAGCATCAATCCCAAATCTTGCTCTTGTTCTAATGCTTGATGCGCCAATGTTGGATTGCAGGCTCCTAAAATAACATAGTCTTCTCTGTCAATGTTGAGCTTCTCTTTGAGCGTTGCCTTTACATCTATCTGTGTTAAGACACCAAACCCTTCTTTCTTTAACTCTTCTTTTGTTCTCTCTATTGCCTTCATCATAGGCATCCTGACTTTCTTTTTGTAGGCATACATGATTTTCTCCTCCTTAGTTTTTTAGTTTCTTATTTTTCACTAGTCCTATGTTATATATCTCTTGTTGATCAGACGGTCTAAGACTCAAAAGAGTACCAGAAAGATTTAAGAAGTTTCAAAAGCAACTTTTCTTTGATGCAACTCCTTCAGAAACTCAAAAGACTTGATGTAGTAACAAAAGTCGGCATTCTTCTTATCTTCATGATGCTTGTGTATATTGGTCTTCTCTTTCTTCTCAAACCTGTCTTTCTGTCTGCAGAGACTTTAGAAGCTCATACTACTGTCATGGGAGATCATATCATGACTTTTACAAGCCCAGAGCAACGCAATCTGAACCTTGCAGCTATTTTTTTGGCATTACTTATCAGCATTGGAGTTTGGCTGCTTATTAAAGGACCAACACTTGCAACAACACCAGCACCTCAAACTGAGCAAGAACATAATTTGAAGGTTATTAAAACAGTCTTGTCACCCGATGAGAAAAAGATCCTTACGGAGATTGAGAAAGCTGGAGAAATTACTCAAGATTCTCTGCGTTTTCGATTAGACTGGAGCAAGGCTAAAGTTTCTGCTCTTCTCCTGCAGCTTGACAGGATGAATTTAATCCAGAGAGAGCGACAAGGCAAAACATACAACGTCTTTCTTAGCAAAAAAAAATAACCCTTTCGGTCTTGGACGGTCTTACAAACAAGTGATATATAGTTCTAGCTTTTCCTCCAAGAAAACATTTCAGGAGGTTTTCATCTATGAGAAAAAGAAAAGAATCAAATACGGCTGAGCCAGAGCGTCAAGAGCGAGAGAGGAGAGAAAAAGAAACCGCGACCTCTCGCTGCTGCTCTATGAAGCCACTTTCCTATATGGAAAGCAGACATGTACATTCCAAAGGACCAGAAGAAACTACACCAACCAATACTAAACTGCTTTTGTTCTTAGCAGCTGCAGCATTCATTATAATGATCTTTAATCAATTTCAGCTTTTGACTATTGCATCTGCAGCAGGAGGCATACCTTTAGCAACTGGAGTTAGCTTAGTCGCTGCATCTGTAGCACCCACAGGAGTACCAGAAATCTATGGCAAAGAATTAGGCATTAGCTATGATGATGTGAGCGCCAATGATCCGCAAAGAGCAGACCAAACTATTAGCGTCTTAAAGGCTTATGATGAGTCTCTTACTTTGCAAGGCGTAGAGTTAGATCGTTATATTGGGATAACGTCACAAATCAGCTGTGAATATTGCTGCGGAGCAAAGTCCATTATTTTTACCAAAGAAGATGAGCAAAGAATAGAACAGCAGATTCAAGACGCAATCAAGAGTGGCAAGATAACAGCAGACCAGGCAGACCAATATCGACAAAAAGCAGGCGGCGCAGCTTGCGGCTGTGCACATAGTTTTGCTATGCGTGGACTAGCTAAATATCTGATTACTGAACATGCCTCAGAATACACTGACGAACAGATCTTAGAGGAACTTGCCAAATGGAAGACTTTGTTTTTCCCAGGACCTATGAGCACCAAGGCAGCAGCCATGAAAGAAAAAGGCATTCCTTTCACCTACAGTAATTTGGGAAGCAACGAATACCGAGGTATAGAAAAAGATGTTACTGTTAGTGGCAGCGCTGGCAGCGGTAGCAGTGGTATGGTTGGAGGTTGCTAAGATGAGAGAAGTTATACCAGGAGGTAAACCCATGAACAATAAATTGATAGTTGGTTTGGTAGTAGTCTTTGTAGTTTTTTCTGTTTTCCAGTTTGTTCAGATCAACTCTCTGAAGAATAGTCTGGTTAATGGAGCAAGCACAGGAACAACAACAAAAGCCCCTACAAATAGCGGTGGTGGGGAAAGCTATGAAGCTATGATGGCTCGGATGCATCCCGATCAAGTCGCTGCTAAAGGAAGTGGCAATGCGCCAAGCATGGTGGGAGGCTGTTAGATGAATAAAGAAACACTTATTGCTCTTCTCTTAGTTGGCCTCATTATCTTGGCAGGGGTTCAAGCTATTGAGATTAGCGGTCTGAAAAGTGATCTCGCGACTGATGTAGGACAACAGAATATAAACGGCAATGCACAAGGAGCGACGAGATATTCTCCGTCTGCATCTTCTGCCTCTTCTTCTGCTGGCATGGTCGGTGGTTGTTAAGCTATGAAGGCTAACTTTTTTTTCTTCCTTTTTCTTTTTTTCTTTGTAGGAAGCATAGCAGTTTCTGCGACAACTGTAACTATTTACAAAAGCGAAAGCTGTGGACATTGCAGCATTTATCTAAAAGAATTTAAGGCGTTTCTTGCAAAACAAGGCATAACTGCAACTGACATTGTAGAAAAAAGCATTCTCGGAGACAAAGCAGCATTACAAGAGCTAGATAGTTTTACTCGCAACAACAACATCCCCTATTCGCTTCAGGGGCATATGGTCACTCTCATCAATGATCTTACCTTAGAGGGTCATGTGCCTTTTGAAGCATTAGAACAACTCTTTACGCAATATCCTGATCAACAATTTCCAAAATTAGTGCTCTTTCAAGACTCTATGGAACCTTTTGAGACTGATTATACTGTGCTTTTTCCTGATAGTACTACGCAAGCTTGCACAACCAAAACATCATTTGCAGAATGTACCAAACAACAAAGCTCCAAAGTCTCTTCAACACAAACTTCCTTTTTCCTTCTTGTACTGTTTAACGCCTTCTTAGCAGGTATTCATCCTTGCACTATCACAGTATTACTTTTCTTCCTAGCATTTCTCTTCACCTTACGAAGATCAAGACTTAGCATTCTGAAAGTTGGCGCTGCTTATATTGTTGGTATCTTCTTGGCATATTTTGGCATTGGCGTTGGCATCCTTCGCGCTGTCACTTTTTCTGGAGACCCACACTTTGCAGCAAAGATCGGTGCATTGTTAGTACTTCTTTTAGGTGTTTTTAACATTCTCAGTTATTATGGCAAAAGCACTTGGTCATTGGGTATACCTAAGCTTGTGAAACCTACTGTTGCACGCCTTCTCGAACGAGCTACAATTCCCACCATCTTCTTAGTTGGACTTATTGTTGGCATTTGTTCTTTCGGCTGCACTGCTGGCATCTATCTTTCTATTATGAGTCTCCTCTTAGTCAAGACACAGTATCTGCAAGGAGTGTTGTATCTTCTTCTGTACAACTTCATGTTCATTGTTCCTTTAATCATTATTCTACTCATGGCTGGCAACAAGAAAGTAGTTGCAAAACTTGAGCATTTAGAACTAATAAAAGGCAAGCGTCTAAAACTGATTAGCGGCATTATTATGATTTTATTATCATTGCTTATCTTTTTACTGACATGGATGTGAAACTATGATAACTTTAATCTTATTGATTATCACTGTTCTTTTTTTTGTCTTTACTTTTTTCAAACGAATGTTGCAGAGAATTTTTCCTTTTTTTTTCTGCGCTTTATGTGCTAGTGTTTTCCTGACATGGACAGTTCTACTCAGCATTAGTTTTTTTGCTGTTCCTCTGGATACTACTCTTATAGGAATCCTTATGGGAGAAAGCATTACAGGCATTATGTATAAACTTACTTTACAACGACAACTACAACCAAAAAATTCTGTCCTAAGCCTCTTTATTTTGCTCTTAGGAACAACACTCGCTTATGCTGTTCTTACTTTCACTTTTGAAGCATCGACACTGTTTGTTTTGCTTCCTCTTTTCTTTTTATCACTGTTATTATCACTTCCTAAACAAAAGAGCTCATCACAACAACTACGCAGCCTGAGGGAAAAACTTGAACATTGCTGCTCATGATGGTCTTGGACGGTCTTATGAACAAGAGCTATATAGTGATTCTACAGAAGAAAAATATCAACTTATGGAGGTATATTCAATGAAAACAAAAGGAAATAAATTATTTCCATTTTTAGCTGTAGCAAGCATCTCGTTACTTGTCGGTATTTTTACAGGAACTGACACTCTTGTTGCTGCAGACCAAGCGCAGATGCAACCTATGATGCAACAAATGGGAGCTATGATGACTTCAACAGACAACATGCCTGAAGGCTGTGCAACCATGATAAATGGAGCAATGCACGGAGGTAACATGGGCGCTATGATGCAAGACATGATGGGCTCATCTCAAGGCATGACTCAAGAAGAACACGAGAGCCATCACAGGTAAGACTATGCAAGAGCGAACATCATCTTTATGGACTGGAATTATTATAGGAGCGCTGATTATGTTTTTTGTAGTGAACTTTCTCAGCAATAACTTCTTCTTTGCTTCTATGCTTTCGCAAAATTCCTGCTCCATGATGCATAGCTCTTCCTCTACCTTTCATCATTTAGGATTTTGGTTAACACTGACTATTTTAGTCATATTCGCAATTGTGATTTATCAATCATCCCATAATCAAAAAAGAAGGGCTGGTAGAAAATGCATATGAAAAGTCATACTCTCTGGATGATACTTTGTTGCGCTCTCCCTTTACTTCTTTTACTTGCTATCAGTTTTTTAGGCATCACCAACAAATATCTCTTCTGGTTTGCACTGCTCTTATGCCCACTTATGCACTTCGTCATGATGCACATACACAGCCATACTTCTGAAGAACAGAACAAAGGAGGTGGGTGCCATTGAATTTCTTTGAGCAGCATAAAGGAAAGATAGCATTCATTTCATTTCTGGTCTATTTTGTAATTATGCTCTTGATTATGCATCCTACCTGGTTTCAATAGCTGATAGTAAATAAATAAATTTTGAAGAAAAAATTAGTCACTTACTTGGATTTCTACGTCTTTTCCATAGAGTTTTCGCAAATCTTCAAATATTCTTTCCTTGATGAATACCCTTGGTGGAATTTTTGTCTCAGCCAGAGCTTTCTCAAACTCCTCTAGACTACTCTTTTGCATCTCTCCCAGACCACCATTTGCCAAGAGCTTTGCCTTATTGACCTGCTTCTTCTCTGCATCAATATCCTCTATAATATAGGCAATAGTATCCAGCAAAAAGATGTCTCCAAATTTTTCACCATACTTGATTCTGATGCGAGCACGCTCAAGCTCTGCACCACGTCTTCTTTGGACGTACTCAACGACTGTCCTGATGAATGTGGCAGTCTCACGACGAACCTTTTCAATCTCATGCTTGTTCATCTTCGTGTAATCATATTTGACCTTAACAATGTTCTTAAAGTCTTCCAGGAATTTCTTAGGGAATCTTCCTTGATCGACCAAGCGCTTCAATCCGAGTTCTGGCTTGACCTTCTGCATCTTTTCTGTTACTAAGACCTCTTCCACTGCACGGATGCAGCTCTCATAGAGCTCATTGACAAATTTCTTTTCTGTCTGCTTCTCAATCTGGCTGAAGAGCTTTTTGATACGCGCAAGATATTCTTTGACATCTTCCAGCAACTGGTCCATCTGCTTTCCAGAAATCTCCTTGATGACACCATGCTCAATGTCTTTGTGCGTCTTGACCGTGTTTGCGAGAATGTTTGCGTATTTCTGCTCCAATAATTTTTCCTTCTTGACGAAGATTTCTTCAATAAGATTGACTGTTTCCTTTGGCGTTGGAGGTGGAACTCCATATAACATTAAGGCAGCCTGGCTTGGATTGAGCGCTGCATAGTAGAGGTCTTCGCCGACAATAGTCAATAATGTCCCTTTCGCTCTGTCGACTAAACGAGTTCCCATATCCATATGCACATCAATTGCTTCTGGTGATGGACGAATTCTGCCCATCTGCAACAATAATTTCCAAGACATAAAGATGCCACGATCATAGAGCGGAACTCCATCTCTCAAAAATGTGAAAATAACTGGAGAAGCTTCCTTGATAGCATCCCAGAAATCCGTTAAGATATACACTTGAATATGAAACTCTTTCTTGACGCCAGCAATAGTTGCCGCTTCATAGCCCATACTTCTGATGATTGCTCCTAATTTGTCCCTGAGCTCAAGACGATTCATTTTCTTGACATCAGTATCATCAATAACGATTGCAACATCAATATCATTGCTTCTTGCATCTCCCCTGAACAAACTACCGACAGCAACATAACTAACTACATATTTCTCGAACTTCTTGATGACCATGGATCGATGAATTTCACTTACTTTGAGTGCGCCAAGCAGATCTTTTGCGTCGTAGACAAAGAAACTGTAAGAAATCAAATTGAGCAATTCATATTTGCCGTCGAAACAGGCTTCACGCAATTCTGTCAAGATCAGTGTTTGCGGCTTGAGATCTTTGTCAATCTCCTTAGCTATATTGTCCAAAGAAGCTGCTACTTTGTCACGAAAGATGAATTTGTCTTCTTTCAAGTCTTGAGTGTCATCTACTAAGACCAAGACATCATTAATAGTAGAATCTTTCTTCTCTGGAGGCAGTAAGGCAATACCAATAATCTCTTTGTGCTTCTCCAATGCTTTCTTCTTGAATTTCTCTAATTGACCTTTTAATGTCTCAAATTTCTTCTTGAGCTCTTCTTCGGACAGCTGTGGCGCTGGTGGTTGCTGAGAAGGAATCGCTGGTTGAGTATTCATAGGATTGCAACATTTTGGTTGTTTTTAAATGTTTCGTGCTCTTATGCGACTATGGGCGCATTTCCAGTTGTTCCACATCGAGCATAATCGTACAGTCTTGGAGGAAATGGTATACGATTGCCTTTTACCGTTGTTCGGCATCTTCTGACAAGATCGCTTAAATCACTTCCCAACATACAAGCTAAGCCCAATATTGCAGCTTGAATTCTTTTTTTATCTTTTACTCCTCTTACAGTTGCTACTCCTCTTTCATGATGGACCACTGCGTATACTTCAGATGGCAGGGGAGTGTTCTTTGTAGGCCACATGACCTGACAGCAAATGTTTCTCCTCTTTCTGCTAAAGAAGCTGTTGGGAAAATATAATGATATGTACCGACAGTAACGCCAATATAAGGAGATGTTTGCCATGTCTCTCCGTGTATAAGTCCATTTTTTAGCGAATAGGATGAAATCCGTTTCATTTTTGATGACGACTTCCTTCTTCTATATAAATTTATGTTACTCTATTGCACGAATAATGTACGACATGTTCCACGACAAGGACTATTACCACTGCATGTACATCCCAAATATCTAGTATTTTTTCTTAGCGCGGTACTTCCGTATACAGCACCTTCATCACTATATACAGCACCTTCACTAGCACCATATCTTGCTACAACACTATATCCTGCACCGGGTTTACTATATTGGTTCTTTGCATTATACATTTTAATGACAATTCTTTTTACTTTTTAAAGATATGGGCATATTTGGCAATACCTTTATAAATCACTGACCAATAGTATCACAACACTATGAAATCACTGTTATTAGGTATTCTCTGTGCGCTTTTCATATCTGCCATTACATCAGTGAATGCTCTAGATTTTGACATTACGAGCGGTTCTGAACTCAGCTTTGGCGGCAGAAACTCGCATAAGCAAGATCTTTTTACAAGAACTATTACCATCAGAAACAATTTTGGCGCTGACATTCACTTCGAAAATATCCAGCCTGTCTTCACGCCTCAGAATGGATTTCGTCAATCAGGTGTTGAAATCAATGACACACCATCCTCTCTTAATTTCAGTGAGCCACGACCAGTTTCTGTGAACATTCGACTGGAAGATTTTGATGCTGTTGATGAAGACTTGGAACCACGTGGTCCTGTAGATATAGGCACTCTGAAGTTTACTGCAACAAAAGTCAATGAGTCCAATGGCAATAGTCAGGAAGGACCTGTTGAGACTGGCACTGTTCTCCTGAAACTTGAAGTCAAGAATGACATTGAGATCTTAAGCGTTGAACTACGAACAGGAGATAATTCCTTTAGCAGCATTGACGCAAACGAAGCTGTCACTATACTTATGGATGAAGACTATGATCTTCGTTTTAAAATCAAGAATAATTTTGAAAGCAATTCTAATATTGAATTTGAAGATATTTCCATCAAAATCCTTTCTGATGATCTTAACATCGACAAGTCAACTTCCATCAGCGAGATTCTTCCTGCGCAGCAAGGAGAGAAAACAACGAGTATCTCTGTTGATGACACAGGCACTGGTGCAGTAAAAGTCCTTGTTGAAGGCAATGATCGCTATGGCGGAAAACATGGCGAAATCTTCTTATTTGAATTCACTGTCGAAGAAGCAGAGGAAGAGGAAGAACCCGTTGATGAACATGATGAAGATGGTGATGGTGTTCCAGATGGTGAAGATGCCTGCCTAGGCACTGTCAGTGTCTGCGATGTTGATGCTAATGGCTGCCCTATTGATAGCGATGAAGATGACACCTGCGATTCTTTAGATCCTACTCCACAACCTTCTAGTCAGTCAGATGATGAGAAGATTGATACTTCCAGCGGCAATAAGGATGAAGACCTTGAAGAAGATACTTCAAAAACAAAACAAACAGCAGAGGACGAAGATAGCACGTCTGGATTTATTCCTTTCCTGATTGGTTTTGCTGTCGGCATCATGGTTACTGCCGGATTTAGTGTCTTGATTAAAAGCTAATATTCATGAGTCTAGAAGATACCATTAGTGCTGCAGAAATCGCATTATCTAAAAGAATACATCGCGTTAAAAGCCTATCATCCTTATGTGCTGGAGGCATCGCAGCCTTATTTGGCGCTGTATGCACTGAAGCTTATGACTATGAATACTTATTGCCTCAACCTTATTTCTCCCTTTCTCTTGGAGTCATCACCTCAACGCTCTTGACCAATCTGCTTCATCAACCAGTCAATATGTTCTCTCGGCAAGGATTTCCTCTTGCTCTTCGCGGATTGACGATAGGACAAAAATTATTTTCCAGAAGCAGCGCACAGGAAAGAGTCGAACAGACAAGAACAGCAAATATTCGTTTCCTCGAAGACCTTATCCCCTTAACTCGTGATCCTCTTGCTCAAAGAAGATTACAAGTCTCTCTTGCTCTTGCACAGAAACAGTATGAGCAAGCCATTCGAAGAGCAGTGCCATTGTTAGAAGCATATGAGCAAACACGACCTCTTGCTTTGATCTGGAATCGAATACGCGGCCTGTATGAGGATGCTGCTACACATCTTGTTAGACTTCATCATAGCGCTGAATTCTCTCTCGGCCAGAGTCTTATTTATCTTAGCAGAGGTAATCTTCGTGAAGCAGAAAGAGCCTTTTCCTCTGCTTGTTCAGCAGATGATCCTCTTAAAATACCCATTAATTGTCTCTATAGTTATTTCCTAGACCTTCAGAGCAGAAGAAGACCAGATCATGCCAAGAAAAGCAGGCAACAATGGGAAAACACTGTTGAACTCATCCTGCGCGATCCAGTCTTGCAACAACGCTTCCATCGTATTGGAGAATCAAGAAATGAAGTTCTTGAGATAGGAGGAGAAGGCATCTTACATGACACTTTCATCTTCAAGAAGAACAAATTTCCTTCTTATCTTGCAAAAGAATATGCACTCAGCAGATGGCTCCATACTCTTTTTCATGGAGACTCCATTGTTGTACAACCTCTTGCTTATATTTCTCAAGATGCATCACCCGTCTATGTTTCCAGACGTGCCCAAGGCATTCCCCTAGACGAGGCTTTGTGTCATACATCCCCATCCCTGCTCTTAGAGCGAGCTATAGAATTTATTCATAGATTTCAAACAACAGCAACCGCAGCGCAACATACTTTGCCTTCTGGTCTTATCGATGAACGCAATTATCTTCGTTTCTTTAGAGAAAAATTTGTGCATAGAGTTACTTCTGACACAACACAGCAAGAACATCTTGCTCAACGCTCCTCATTTCTTGCAGGCTTATTAGATCATCAACCACGCATGCTTATTCATGGAGACTATCATCCCAGAAATATTTATACTCATGGTGATTCTCTGACACTTCTAGATCCAGAACATATGACTCTAGCTGCTGCAGAATTTGATCTTGTCGATCTTTTGGAAAACCACTATTACTCTGTTGACTCTGCACTCATGCACCAACTTCTTCAATGCGCACATCACTCTCTTGCTCCAAATCGAGCTTATGAAGAATGGCTATTCTCTTGTTATATACCAGCAGCTGCTTATCGCCACCTTCATAGGATGGGTGCTGTTCTTGGATCTTCAGATGCGTTACAGCCAGATACACTTGAACAACGCAAAAAAGTCTACTGCCAAAAGGCACTTCATGCACTAGTTGCACTCAGAACTGGCAATCCAAAACTCTATGATTCCTGCCGAGCACTTGAAGACTTGGTTGTTGCTGCCTGACTAAAGAGCATAGTCAATTTCGCTTCAACAACACTGAGAATTTGCCGTATCATATTCTTCAGTAGAAAACAAGTCACAACATCAGCTTTCTTCTGCAACAGCTCTTCTTTCTTCATGAGCAGTATTTTCTGTTTTTCCATCGCCAAGAGATCTTGTTTTACTCCTGTGAAATAGAACTTCTCCATTGTAGCAAGAAAGGCCTTACCATTCCTAATAAAATCCAGGATCTCCTCGTTAATCTCTTTCTTTAAGAGATGATCTGCCAAGTGCTTTAATGAGTCCCCTATCTCCTCCAATCTAAAGATAACACTTGTCAGCATTGTTGCCGGATCGTTTGTTTTTGTCAGAATACGCATGCAATAATCTGAAAACTTATTGATCTGAATATCTGCATAGTACGCCACATGATGGATTATCTTTTTATTCTTCTTTTCTATTCCTTCGATGATATTGTCAAACATCACCTGCAGAGAGAAGAATATACGCCTAAAGATGATTGCGAACTCGTCCTGTTTAATCGAAGATATCTCCCTAATGATATATGTTGATGGCGTGTTTCGTATCACCTCCATCCCAATGCATCTATCAGTAATTGTCTGCAGCAGCTCGTGTATCTCTCTATTTTTGTCAAGTTTATCATCCCTGACTGCTTCCTCTGAAAAATTCAGATGCATTTCGTCTGCACCTGAGCGATAGGCTGCTGTGAGCTGGTACCATATAAGCGATACATTGAGCTCATGCAGATCCAGAGACACCTTCAAACCTTCACGAACCTTACTCTCTGGCTGATGCAGGAGGAGATTTTTCTCTAGTTCCTCTATCTCTAGCGAATCCCCTTTCTTAATATTGTACTTTTTCGCCCATTTACTAGGCAGGGAAACCATCAAAGTACTAGGACCTATTTGATTGACTTTCCTCTGCATACTGAAAAGTTTCCGGTTTTATATAAATAATTGAGGGCTATACTGTATATATTCTAATTATTCTAATATTTCAAGCTATTATTATAATTTAATGACAATATCTAAATCTTCTTCCGCTTTCTCTAGAAATATTCCAACCATTTCGCAAAGGAGGCGAGACTATGAACAAACTATTATATAAGGAGCTTTTAGTGCTGTCTTATCTTCGAGACAATGCACGCATGAAATTGACCACTTTATCGAGAAAGACAGGCATCCCTGTCTCTACGATCTTTGACCAGATGAAGACACCCTCTTCCTTGATGACTAAATATACAACCTTGCTTGACTTTGGCAAACTTGGCTTTACCGCGAGGGCACAGATTATTGTAAAACTAGCGAAGGAACAACGCGAGCAGTTTCGCCTTTTTATTCTGGAGCATAAATCCATTAATTCTGCCTATAGAATCAACAATGGCTATGACTACCTCTTAGAAGGCGTGTTCCATGACCTCAAAGAACTGGAAGAGTTTTTAGAGACTATGGAAGAACAGTATCCCTTGAAAACCAAGCAAGTCTACTACATTATTGATGACCTGAAACGAGAGCAATTTCTCAGTGATCCGAGCTACTTAGAAATGGTAACGCAAACTGTTTAGTTATTGACAGGTATAACCTTACTGTTTTTGCTACGTTCTGTAAGGTTATCACCTTGAATAACTAGTGTAGAAAGATCGACCTGATAAATAAAATTAAGTCTAGTAGTACAAGATTGAAATGTTAAGAATAGTGAGTTGTTATTAGCATTCCATCCATCAACTCCAAAGAAGTATAGCGGAGAATTAACCGTTGGAGCATTTGGGTTCATGTAGTGAGGAACTCTTTCAATAGCTTCTAGACCTGGTACATTATACTGTTCTACCTTATCTGTCTCAAGATTATGGATAAAAAAGGATTCACAGCTAAAATTCTGAACTCTACAGTTTCTATCATATGCAAATCTCTTACCATCAGGGGACCATTTAGGATGCCGCTCATCATATAATCCTCCTATTCCTGTTCCATGATTTCTTTCACTGCTCGTGTATGTCATTCTCCTTAGGCCACTGCCATCTCTCTTTATAAGAAAGATTTCAAAGTTATTACCTAAGTTTTGAGAAAAAATGATGTCGTCACCATGCATATCAATATCTTCGGCATTAATACCGAGAAAGCCAAGATTTTCTAAATTTAGCGAATAGAAAGGTGTTTGCGGCTGTGTCTGGTTAACGTTAACTGTAACATTTGGTGCTGATTCTTTAGCTAAAGTGTGTTGTGTCTGTGCATCCGCAAGACCTCCTGCTGCTAAAAGTCCTGCCCGTTGTGCTAATGACAACCCAGGAACCGTTGATAAGGCAGTATTCGCTCCTACACTGATATAATCTGATGGTTCTAACCCTTTACAAGATGCTAGTGTTAATGCTGATACTATGGCTATTTTCTTGACTAATAACTCTAGTGACATTATTGATTTGCATACTTCACAATATATAAATTTTCCTCTCTTTCATTTCTCAATGGTAACGCACTCTTTACAGCCCGTAGATAGCTTTAAATAGTGGTTTGCTATGTCCAAGGCATCTTTCCAAGGAAAGAGATCCATAACAAAGCAAGGAGTGAAAACTCATGCAAGAAGAACTTTGGATGCATTTATTCGCTATGGGCGACGATGATGAAGATAAAGATGAAGATGATACTGATGATGAAGATAACGAAGACTGGTAATTGCCAGTAGCACTTTCTTTATCTTTCTTTTTTTCCTTTTAGGTTCGGGTTGAGCCTTTCTTTTCTTCTTTTTTGTATCTTTAGCAATTATTTTTATAGCTAGTATGATAGATTAGCAAACAAAAAAAGACAAAATAATTAGAATTGTCCTGTTTGTAAATAATGCAATGCTATTTCATGTTTGTATTTTTATGTCTGGATTTTACTTCTGCTATTTGTCTTTCTCTTTCTGCATGGATAGATTCTACTAGAGCATCCAAATTTTCGGCGCAACCCTTCGGGTCTTGGACTAGTGGTACCCGACCGACAGCATTCGAATCCAAGAGCCCGCCGACCCCGAAGTTGAGGAAGTTGCCCCCGTCCCGGCCAGCCCTACGGAGACCTGACTGATCATTTGGAACATAAATTTGAACACCATCTTCATTGTCTTTTGCTGCTACAAGATCTTGTGTTGCTGAATCATAGCGTACTCTTCCATCTTTCTGTAAGTAAGGAGCTTCTTTGACTGTAGTAAAATCTGTTCGTTTCAGAGTCCATCCTTCTGCAGTATCAACTTTGACAGGTTTAAGACCTGAGACTAACAAAGGCACTGTGGTTGCTGTCCTGCCTAACGCTTGCAATACTTCAATTCTTAAATTTTCATTAGGTCCAGGATTTGGGAAGATAGCGATAGTATTTGAGTCTGCATAGGTTGTGTCTTGTTCTAACAATATATCCCAATAACGAACCATATCAGCTGGGCTTTGCACTCGCAAGTTATCACTTGTGAACTGTTCTCTCAAGAGATCATGAAAGAACATATTTCTTGCTGTATTTGACCTAGTAAGTGGTTGTCTCGGTTTATGTTTTGTTGTGTATTTTATACCTTTTCTTCCTCTAAATGCTGCATTCAGAATAGCAACTGCTTCTTCCCCTCGTTCGTCATAGAGTAGATTTCCTAGAATAGGAACTGGAATAACTGGATTTCCTGGTAATTGATACGCTTGTACTGCTTTTGTTTGTGTTTGTGTCATAGCTATATGCTCCTTTATTTTATTCAATGTTCTGTTACTTCTCTCTATTTAAAGATTTCTCTATGTATTTACTTAGAAGTGGTATATGTTATCTTGAAACAATATCTCTTTTTCTCTTTAGAAAGACTATTTACATATTTCACAAAATGCCTGATTTCTTCGGTGAGAGAGATTAGCATTAATGTATTTGCTTGCGGTTGAATAATCAATGGATCTTTTTCTGGCATTGTGAAAACATCATACCCACCAGCTTCTGCTGACCAAGGCAACATAGGGTTATAAATTATTAATATTCCTTCTTCCGGCGTTTCACTGTCATGAATTAGGGTATAATCTTTATGGGCAAACCGAATTACTTCCATCTGACACTCCTTAATTTGCTTACCTGTAATCTCTTCCACCCATAGCTTAAATATAGTGTCCTGGAAGACTTCCTGAATAGTTCTCAATGCACCTATCTCATCGGCAAGAGCATAGCTGTATTTGTCAGGGGTATAATGCTGTTGATAATGCGCTCGCTGCATATGCTGCGCTAATGTTTTTACCTTTTCCTGCTTGAAGAAATCCTGCAACTGGACATGTGGAAAGTCTTTTTCCTGTGCAAATGCCTTTTTGAGCGCCTGCATTGTTTCTTCCTGCAAATAGATAGGATTCAGCCATTTCTCTATTTTTGTTCTGTCATCGCTTGCCATGGAACCATCCTGCTATGCTTAGTCTTGGATTACTGGTATTCACTTCTGACACTTGATGGAATGAATCAGGAGAGACTTCAAAGATGACAAAAGCATTCCATTTAGGAGGATAAGACTTGACTACTTCTTGAGGTATATGATTTTTTGTTGAGAATAATTCCAAGGCACCGCCATCGCTTTTCTTGAAGCCTTGCGAGAGATTATAGACATAAGCAATGGAACGCCCTTCCAATTGGTCATCATGCGGCAACAAATAGCCTGTTGGCGGATAAACTGCGCCAAACGCATCTATCTTTTTGACCAGTTGTTTTCCTGTAATGGTTGTCAAGATTTTGCGCAGTTCTTCTGATTGAAGCATCTCGAGAAATTCTTTGATAAGAAGTTCGCTGACTTGAAGTAAATCTTCTGTTTGAGCGAAGAAAAACAAGTCTGCATCTTTCTCTTCGAAAGGCAAGGTCATCAGAGCTTTTCTTATCTCTACAGCTTTTTCAGGAAGCAAGAAATCCTCAAAAATAACATGTGGAAACGGCTTGTTCTTCGCAAACTGCTCTTTGATCTGCTGCAGCTTCTTCTCTGTCAAATAGACTGGGTTGATCCATGCTTGAACGAGTGATTTCATGGATTCTTCTGAGAAAATAAGTTATTTAAAGGTTAGGCATAGAAGGTGTCTTGTGCAGCTCTAGTTTAGTGGCAGAATACGACCTTCCCAAGGTCGGGATCGGGGTTCGATTCCCCGTAGCTGCATTTTGTTTACCTTGCTTGTATAGCTTCTTAAAATGGCTTTTCTGAGTACTTATATAGTATCACTTTAGAGTAGTAAAAATAGGAAGGTTTATATATGAGTTTAGCTTAGTATTAGGTATGAAAAGAGGCACTGCATACGCATTTTTGGATAGGAATATTGAACCAGAATTACCAGCCCTCAGAAGCATGACCCAAACACCTAATGATTTAGAGATCTCTGTTATAGAAGGTGTAAAAAATCTACCAACACAAAGAGATCCTGCTCTTAAAACCATTGTCAGACAAGCTCAAGATGCTGGTATGAACTATGTTTTACAAGCTCGTTATCGAGGAGCTACAGGCAAACAAACAGCAGGTAAATTAGCAACGGTCGTTAATCAAGCTTATCAATCCCCTTTATATCAAAAAGATGAACCTTTCAGAGGCGAACTTGTTTTCCCATCAGGAAAGGGTTACGCGTTGGCAGCTTAACATGACTCTAAATCTTTTTGTAGGATTTGAAGAAGAACCAACGGGTTTAGAATATTTAATGCGGAAGCGAGGTTACACTAGCATTGAGAAACATAAAGATTATTTAATTTTTGAAAGAGCAAGCAATCCTTGGCCTCGCGTTTTTTATTCCCCTCATGTAGAGAAAGTTGATAACCCAGAAGATGGACCTAATTGGGATGATGCTGGTTTTGACGTTGTTTCAGAAGTAAATATTAATTTTCCCCATAGTGATATTCCTGTATGGAGTGAAGCTACTGAATTATCTGATCAATTAGTACGTGAATTACAAGGCATACTTTATGATCCTGAAGCGGATGAATATTCCACTAAAGCGGATATTTAAGATTTATATTTTTTTATTTTATTAGTACTCTAGTTCTCACTGACGAGACAAACGAATGGGTTTAATGATGTTAGAACGAATAAAAGAAAAAAAAGAAAAAAGTTAGTCTTTTTGATTCTAAAGAAGTGTTATTCTTAGAACTTTTTGTGCTTTGGATAGCATTCTCGACAGTAGACAGGCTTACCTTCAGCAGGCTTGAATGGTACTTCACATTCTTGCTGACAGTCGCTACATACTGCTTTATGCATTTCTCTTGGGCCGAAATTTCTTGGGCCTCTATTTCCAAATCCTTCATTATCTCTCATTGTTGTTTACACCTTGTGTATTGGTTTATTTCTGTAGTCCTACAACTGTATCCCTTAGAAAGAGAATTCATTTGTATACTATGCAGATATCTTGTTTTTCTAGTATTTAAATGTACCTATAGCCAATTTATAGACCATTTTCCTCTTTTCCTTTTAAGAAAATGCTATTTAGGAAACACTATAAGAAGCCATTTATGCACGAAATTGCCATAGATTGCCCAAAAGAGGAAGAGCGCCAGAGCAGCAAAAACATAATGTCTAACTGTCGGCTTTTGGCGGTCATTGAACCGCTCTTCTGTCAGCATATATGCAAGCAAGGGAAACAACCCATACACACTCATAATAAGGAACGCCATGATTAGACCAAGTAAAGGGTTTGCGACAATGCCATCAAGAACCGCGCCTTGCTGCTCGGTAAACAACCCAAAAATGCCAGAAATGATAAAGACTGCTTTTTTTGAGAAGCTATATTTTCTCAGCAAAAGGAACCATGCCAAGATAAACATCCCATAATAAAACGCTCCCATGAACAGATCCACTGCTGGGTTAGGATGGAGCAGGATTTTTTGCTCTGGCGGAGCGTCCAAATTCTCAAGAATGGCGAATGATTCAGTCATAAGACCAAACAGCAGACCAGAGAGCATGAATGCAACAGGCAATGGAATCTTTCCAAGCAACACTGCGAACTTATCTTTAAAGAGATAGACTACAATGCCCAGTGGAAAGATGAGACCTTGTGGACTATCAAGAGAGAGCAGGATAAGAATGACTACAAGCACCCAGAGAAATATCCTCTTCATTGTCCTTTCTCTGAAGACTTTCTATTTAAATGTTCTTAGTCAAGTAGACTCAAACTTCTGATTTGTCTCGACGTTTTATTTTCCGTTCCTCTTGTAGAGCTAACCATATGCTTAGATCTAAAATGTAGGCAGAACAACAAAAATCTTGAAGATTCAAATCTAGAGGATCATACCTTTAACAACTCACTATACTCCTAATGGTCAATTGGACTAGGTTTATCCACTCCAAAAGGGAAAGCTTTATAAATAGATACTCTATTTCCTTCCCTACCTTAGTTTAACACACTTACCAACATGCACCTATATAAAGTATTCACTGTTTCTTCTTCTCTTGCTGCCTTACGGGCCTTAAGAAGTTCTTATTTTAGCCACCTCATTTCTCTAGAACGAGCTGAACTAGGTCATACAACCTTTGGTGTTGTTCTCAACGATCGCAGCTACCTTCAAAATTTGGGCGTCCCTCCCAATAGTAGGCATCATCCCAGCTCTTCTTCTCTTTATAATACGCCTTTTTTCATGCGTATTGACTTCTGTCATGCTTATAACCAATACATATTACATCGCAATGGAACAACCGTTGATCTTTTTGTAGGACCTTCCCGTCACGCTGCAACTTCTTGGGACTGTACAGCAACAGTTGCTTATGTTCTTGGATTTAAACAATTAGCATCAGGCATAGTCGTCCCTCAAACTGCTTTGAATGCTTGCCAGCGACGCTTGATTCGTGATGTAGCTCCACGACTGGAAGAGCTGCTTGCCGCTAAACAATTGGTAGAAAATAAATAAGAAAAGAAGAAGAAATTATTTACACATCATTCTATGTGCTTCACAACACATGTATGATGCCATCTTGAAGAAATTTCCGACTGCAATCAAGAAGATACCAACTACATAGTATAGGAAAATCTTGAGCATGCCGATGCCTTCGAAGCTTGTCTGCATCTGGAATCCTTGCACAATAGCGTAGAGACCTGCAGCCATCAACAGAACACCAACAATCATCTTACCCATGCTGCATGAGCATCCTTTCTTAGACGACATGGAACTCATCATTTTTTTCGCCATGTTTTTACACCCCCTTCTCGTTTTAGAGCACACTTTAGCTATTTAAATCTGTGGTGTCGCTTGAGAGTTGTAAAATATTAGAATCTTTCTTTCTTGGAGAATGCTTTCTCAAGGCTGAAAGGACCATTACCATGTATTAACAACAGCAAGAATGCTGCAGCATATAACAATGCAAGCTCCCCTTTATTGACTAGAGGATTCCATCCGCCGCCAGCATGGACCATAATATAAGCCACTACCATTTGACCTGCTGAGAAAAATGCTGCTAATCGCGTCCAGAGACCAACTAGCACTAAAATACCTGCAATGATTTCTATCCAGCCAGCCACACCCATCAATGAGAAGAGCGCTGCTCCGCCATTGCCACCATACCATCCAAAGATTTTTTGGGCACCGTGGGCAAAGAACATGAAACCAATAAGTATGCGTGCAATAACATAGAATATAGACTCGAAACGCTCGAGCTTGTTTTTCATCGCGTGTAACATCAACTTTCTTTCTAGAAAGGTGTTAATAAAGATTTCTGTAGTCTAGAATCTGTGTATTGAGACTTCTTTTAACTTTTAATTTATTTACTACATATTCTTCTAATGACATCAGTAAAACTTTCATCTTTTCTTTTATTGTCTTTCAAGAGCTGATATGCATCCTTATCAAGCGCAAGTGTTTTTGCCATAGAGTTTTAAAGAATCTACTTATTTATAAAACTAGCCTTTATTTTTCGTATTTTTTCCGATAGATGCAGAAGATTATTATGTTTCACCGAAAGATTTCCGGAAAATTCTAAGCAAAATATATAAAGAAGTTCCTCTTATTCTAAGTTATGAGCAAAAGAGAGATTAACTGGGTTGTAGTCTTTTGGATAGGTGTTGCTATTATTTTCTTCTGGCTCTTAGCTAGAACCCTTGGATTTTTTCATACTCCCCTTATCATACAATTAATTCCTTATTTCGGGGGAGCAATAACTCTTCTTGGCATGGCTAAGTCAGTTGGAAGTATTGTCCAAAAATTAGATAGAGCACTAGTTGATATTAGTGAGATTAAAATAGAATTAAAAGAAGTTAGAAGAGATATCCACAGATTAGATAAACGAACTAGTATTTTAGAAACAAGAATGGGCGCTTTGGAACTTAGAATTGGAGCTTAATATTCTCAAGAGTTATCTTCTTCAGTTCATCAGTACTCTGCTAAGCCTTTAGATGCTCCTCAATGATGATATTTTTCATTTTTAAGAATAGTATAAGCCCTGTACAACTGCTCCAAGAATACCACGCGACACAATTCATGGGGCAAAGTCATAACAGACAATGAGAGCAGAAGATTAGCTCTTTTCTTGACCACATCATCCAAACCATAAGGACCACCCATGATAAAAATAATATTATGTTCTGTTTTTTTGAGTAGTGTTGCAAACTGAATTGAAGTATATTGTTTCCCTTCTTCCGTTAGGACTATGACATAAGCATCTTGAGATTTGGCTATGATTTTTTCTGCTTCTTTTTCCTTGCCTTCATCTTTGATTTCAATCACTTCCAGAGAACAGTATTTTTGCAGACGCTTCAGATACTCTTCACAGGCTTCTCGATAATGTTTTTCTTTTAATTTTCCGACAACTAGAAGCTTGATTTTCATAATTTACTCCATAACACATCGAAATCTTTTTTATATCCCTCATAAACGTCTTTGTTCTCTATTCTTATGGAAAAAGGCTTGTCTTTCAAAACCTGAATGATCACCTTGCCGTCAAATATGAATGTTGTCGCATAGTTATCTGCTTCTCTTGGAAGAAACTTTCTCCTTGAACCTATATGCCCAAGTTTATTGAGCGGTGTTTTTTTCATAGCATGTGTACCTATGGTCCATAACTGCTTTTTTTTCGCGATGTCTTTAGCGACATGCTTTGCACTATACTTCAAATATTGATATATTCTCCCAGTTGCATTCAAAATTCTCAAATTCTTGGCTGCCCTAATTTCCTCAAAGACAATCTTTACACCTTCAATGCCCTCAAAAACCTCCACTTTTCTGGTTTGCTGCGTTGCTTTCTTGATTCTTCTGATAGACTGCATCAGGTCTCTGGCGACTCCTTCCTTCTCCTTTATCTTCACCAATAATGATTCTGGATCAGTTATAGAAAAAAACCTCTTTCCTTTTTTATGCACATAACACACCAGGCCTTTATCAACCAATTGCTGCAAGATATTATAAATTACAGTCCTATTTGATGAGGACTGCTTCGCAAGATCATTTGCAGTTATTTCTTCAGACTTGGCTAGGATGCTATAAATCTCTGCTTCTTTTGCAGACAACCCCCATTCACGTAACCACTCTATCACTATTTTCTGCCAGCTCTCAGCTATTTAAATGTTGTCGTTTTATATGACAACTTAAGCTTATATTCTGCTGTTCTGCGATTCTTTTATGAGACAAAAACAGCTAATAGTTTATTTGTTGCTTCTCCTCCTAGTTATAGGCTTGTTTAGCATCCTTCTTCTTCCTGACGAAAAGGAAACTCTCCCCCATGTGGTCTTTGCAGAGATGAAGTCTCCCATTGCTGGACCATTAGCACTTGCCCATCTCAAAGGCTATTATGCAGAAGAAGGACTTGATGTTGAAGTCCAATCATTTAGTATAGCAAGACTGGCCGTTGATGCCATGCTCAGCAATGCTGCAGACTTTGGATTCGCTGCAGATATTGTTGTCATGAACACTTTCGTCCACAATCAACCCCTCTATAGTATAGCAACCTATAGCCATGGCGGATCAAACAAAATACTTGCCAGAAAAGACAGAGGCATTACGCAATTACAAGATCTACGAGGGAAAAAAATAGGCACGCTTAAAGGAACTGCATTAGATTCTTATCTCTTCAAAGTTTTAGAACATGAGGGCATCTCGTTCAAGGATGTAACTCTTGTTAATCTACAAACCCCTGACATGCCTGCCGCCCTTTTACGAGGAGACATTGACGCTTTTTCCTCAGTTGAGCCATTCATTACTCTTACACAAGCTAAAATGGGCGCAAATGCTGTTGTCCTCCACAACAAAGACGCCTATGATGTCACCTCACACATCCTTGTTCGAAAGGAGATTATAGAACAACATCCAGATTATATCGAGAAGTTCCTGCGCGCAGTCAAAAGAGCAGACATATTTATCAGGGAGAATCCATTGGAAGCAAAACAACTTTTGGCTGAATACACTAATCTTGATGTTCATGCAATGGATGTTTATTTCAATGAAGTCGTGTTTAACTTAGAGCAAAATAAATCACGAAGCATCCTTGAACTTAATCAGGAATATGAGCTAGGCAAACAAATGGGGCTCATACCTCAATCAACCCAGAAACCAGACTTTACACGCTTTATCTACACCTATGACTCGACAGTATTCACAGAATAATTCCGTAAATGACAGGTGGGGAGTTATCTTATCTCTTTCCAGCATTCTCGCTTTTCTAGTATTCTGGACTTTATATTCTATTAGCTCTACTTCTTCGGACAGAATATTTCCTAACCTTCTTGAAATGTTTTTTACCTTGAAAGAGATGATTCACTCTGGCGAGTTCCTAAACCATCTTCTGATATCTCTTTTCCGCATTCTTGCCGGGCTTTCCATTGGAGCTTTTTTGGGTATAAGTATAGGCATCTTAACAGGTATGAACACATATCTTGCAAACTCATTGGGAACCATCATCCATCTTTTCCGCCCCATCCCCATTATAGCACTAGTTCCTCTTGTCGTCCTCTGGTTTGGCATTGGAGAATTCTCCAAAATCACTTTGATTATTTGGGCTGTCTTCTCGATTGTTTGGGTACAAACTCATTTAGGCATTAAGACCATTGCAAAATCTTATCGATGGCTTTCGCAATCGCTCCAATTAAGCAGAATCCAAGAGATAAAACATATTCTTTTTCCTGGAGCTATTCCATCTATAATTGCAGCGTTAAGGATAGCAATTCCTGTTGGTTATATAGTTCTCATTGCAGCAGAGCTTGCAGGCTCGACTTCTGGGCTTGGATTCTTAATCTCAACCGCACATTTATCTTTTCGTCTTGATCGTATGCTCATTGGTATCATAACTCTTGGCGTATTGGGAGCATTATCAGATAGTATATTTTTCAAATTTATAAGAAAACAAGTCAAGTGGTATGCCTATGAAGACAACAAAACCTAAAATACAAATAATCAATCTTGATGTCTGGTATGACTATCTCCATGTTCTAGATATGCTCTCATTTACCATTCATGAAGGTGAAGTTGTTTCTATCATTGGACCTTCTGGTTGCGGCAAATCAACATTACTTTTGTATATAGGCGGACTTCTTCGAAACAAGAGAGGAACTGTCTTTATTGATCAAGGGGATGTTTTTGATTCTTCACCAAATATAAGCATTATTTTTCAGGATCTAATTCTCTTTCCATGGAAAACTTTGCGAGACAATATTCTTCTTGGCCTCAAGAAAGAGAAGATTGACAAAGAAACTGCCATTCATAGAGCAAATCAGTTCATTAAAAAGCTCAACCTTAGCGGTTTTGAGAATCATTACCCAAGTCAACTTTCTGGAGGCATGAAACAAAGAGCAGCGATTGCACAAGCTTATGTCTCTCATTCCAAATTAATTCTTATGGATGAACCTTTTGGATCACTTGATGCCCTCACAAGAAGGAATGTACAAAGTGCTCTTCTCCAGATCATAGAAAACCATAAAAAAACTGTGATTATGGTAACACATGATATTGACGAAGCTCTACTTTTCTCTGATAGAATTATTATTCTTAGTCAAAAACCGGCTCGGATAGTTGCAGAGATCGCTGTCCCTTTCACTAGGCCGCGAAAGCACGATCTCTTGATGCATAAACAGGCAGCGTTTCTTAAGAAGAATATTTTCAAATTGTTAGAATAGACCAGCCAAGAAAGAAAACCAAAAATATATTTAGATTAACTATTTGCGGGCGAGATGATTTAGAAAAATTCTCCAAAAAATTGGATTTCTACATCCTAAGAAAAAAACAAAACTCCAACAAGCTCTTAATTCTTATCAACTTTCAAAAGATAAAACTTATAAGAAGCAATTAATCCTTTTCTGATATGAATTCTGTTACTAGTAATACAAAACAAATAGATCAAACTACTTGGGAGATTCCTACAAGCTATAAAAAAGGCATGCTTGTTCCTGGACGCATTATTGCAACAAAGAAACTTTATGACGCTATGGACAAAGAAGTTTTTGACCAAATTGCCAACGTAGCTATGCTTCCTGGCATTCAAAAATACTCATTAGCGATGCCGGATTGTCATAGAGGTTATGGAGTAGCTATTGGAGGAGTTGCTGCTTTTGACACAGAAACTGGAGTGATTAGTCCCGGAGGCATTGGCTTTGACATTAATTGTGGGATGCGCAGCCTTGTAACTAATTTAAACATCAAAGAAGTACAGCCGAAATTAAAAGCATTAGTAGATCATATTTTCACCACTGTTCCTGCTGGAGTTGGCTGCAAAGGTTTTGTCAAAGTAAATAATCAACAATTTGATGATGTGATGACTGATGGCGTCAAGTGGTGCGTCGACAATGGCTATGGATGGAAAGAAGACATCATGAGATGCGAAGGCAAAGGAAAAATCGACTGGGCAGATCCGAGTAAAGTCTCTGACAAAGCAAAAAAAAGAGGACTAGACCAGTTAGGCACCTTAGGTTCTGGCAATCATTACTTAGAAATTCAAGTCGTCAAACAAGAGAATATCCATGACGCAGCCTTAGCAAAAAAGTTCGGCATCACGCAAGACGGACAAATTGTTGTAATGATTCACTGCGGCTCACGAGGACTTGGTCATCAACTAGCTACTGATTATCTTAGAACGTTTGAAACAGCCATGAAAAAATATAACATCACTGTACCAGACAAAGAACTCAGCTGCGCACCTTTTAATTCAAAAGAAGGACAGGATTATTACAAAGGCATGGCATGCGCAGCGAACATGGCATTTGCTAATAGACAAGTAATTCTACACAGAGTGCGAGAAGCTTTCCAACACGTCTTCAAACAAACTCCTGAAGCCATGGAGATGAATCTCATTTATGATGTTGCCCACAATGTTGCCAAAGTGGAAGAGCACAAGATTGATGGGAAGAAGAAACAATTAGTCGTGCATAGAAAAGGATCGACGAGAGCATTTCCACCAGGACATCCAGAATTAATTCCGTTGTACAAGACAACCGGGCAACCTATTATTTTGGGCGGTTCCATGGAGACAGGAAGCGCGTTGTTAGTAGGAACACAAAAAGCCATGGATGAAACATTCGGCTCAACAGCTCATGGATCTGGACGAACTATGTCACGTACTGCTGCAAAAAATACCATTGATGGCAAAGCATTGCAGAAGAACATGGAGAAAAAAGGCATTTATGTTCGAACGACAAGCTATGCTGGATTGGCAGAGGAAGCTGGTGCTGCATACAAAGAAATTTTAGATGTGACTGAAACCTTACAATTATCTGGCATTTCAAAAAAAGTTGTGGATTTGAAGCCCATAGGCAACGTAAAAGGTTAGTACTCATAAGTAATAACTATAGAAATATTTATAAAGATTAAATTAACAGATAATTTTAATAAGCAACTAGTAAGCAAAAAACTATGACCATATCTATACCTCTTGTTAAATCATTGGAAGCAGTTCCAGGATATGCTCAATTTCATCATGATTTAGAGACTACTATTAATTTACACACTCTATCTCCAGACCAATTGAAGTGGGTAGCCATGCAACCTGGAACAATGCTTGAACTTTATCCACCAAAATGTGTCATTGATATCGGAACTGAAAGTCCTCAATTAGCTGTCAATCTTCATCCAACACTTAATGGACACCCAGTCACAGGCAATTTAACTTATCAGGCTCCTCTTTTGTTGAGAGACGTTGGTCGATGGAAAGGAAATGATCTCAGAGATTATAAAGTAAGTAAATGGAGAGGAGTACCTAATGAAAAAATGTTATTTACAAAAAAACCATCATATCCACTTCATGAATTTCTTGATGGTTTAGTTCAAGGATTAGAAGAGAGCACCCCTGTGGTAGAGATTGTTGCATTCCTTCCCATGTCACCAGATGGCAGTTATGTGACTGAATTTACTCCTGAAATAAGTTTTGGTTTGCTAGGACATGGACATTATATAGTATCAACCGTTGCTCAAGATGGAATGAACGCTTTAAGACTCTTAACACAAGGAAGATCTGTAGAAGTTCAAGATGTTGACAAAGATAAACAACTTTATTTATGGAAAGCTGAAATGCTTGCTGATTTATCGGATATGGAGGCATTAATGGTGCCAAGCACAGCAGGACATATGATTTTAATAGCACAACCTATTGAAGCACCAGAAGCAAGTTTCAGAATCAGAGATGATGATAGTGGTATTAACTTTAGAGGTGGTTCTTTTGGTGGGCTACCTACACGTAGTCTGGGAGCAAGCATTGGTGATGTAAGTTTATCACAAGGATCTCGTACTGGTCAAGCATCTTCTTATACAGGAGACCTTACTGCATCAAGAAAAGGCAGAACAACTATATACCATATTAAATATTTTGGTGTAAGACCAGAGCATGCACAATCACTCACCAGAGAACAACTACAACGAGCAGCTAATACTTTAGATACTTTTGTAAAACAATAAGACAAAATTTTTATTTAGAAGCGTTTAAATATCTCTAGAATAAAGATTTTTTATGAAACATTTTGTTTTTCTCGAAGACGTAGCTGTTGCAGACATAGCCTTTGATGCTTTTGGGAAAACACTAGAAGATCTCTTTGAGCATTGCGCTGAAGCGATGTTCACCATGATGGTCAATCTCAAGACTGTTGATGCAACTATAGAACGTGCAATTCACTTACGCGCAGACTCGCTGGAAAACTTATTGTATGATTTTCTGTCTGAATTAGTCTATTTGAAAGACACAGAATTGCTCTTATTCAAAACTGTTCAAGTGACGCTTGGCAAAGACGGCAAAGAACACACATTATCTGCTGAACTGAAAGGAGAAACCATTGACCGCAAGAAACATGAGCTAGGCAATGACATCAAGGCCGTGACGATGTATATGTTTTCTATTACCAAAGAAAAGACTGGTTACAAAGCAAGAGTCGTTGTGGATATTTAATCATAATGAAAAAAGAGTTTTGGCGAGATTGGAAAAAGAGAAACAAAATAGAAGAAACTGCTATCAAGTCCATTAAAAAAGCAGAACATATTCTTTTTGAAAGCATACCTAAGAGAAACATTTATGCCATTTATATAAAAGGAAGTTTTGTACGGAGAGAAATGAATAATGAAAGCGATGTCGATATAGTACCAATAACTTATGATAATAAAACGCTTGAAAAAATAAAGAAATTAGAAGAAACAAAAGGCTATTTGTATAAACCAGCAGAACTTTTACCACATTCGCTGAAAGAATTTGAAAAAGGGAAAAGACATCTACAATACAAAAGCCCTAAGGGCCCGGTTGATCTCACACTACGAAATTTGCATAGGTATAAACTCATTTATGGACGACAGGTAGATACAACTAAGTACCCTATAAGGTCTGATTTAGAATTTTTAAAGGGTTTTATAAAAGCATTTAAAACTACTTTTATTCCTATGTACAATGAAAGCAAGTTTGACTTTTCTCAACTTATGAAGCAGATATTTTTTCTTGTTGAGCGTGAGGAACGAGTTAAAGGCAATGAACCTTTGTACTCCTGGAGAAAGTTTGCTCAATCCATAAAAGATAAAAATCATATTATTCATGATGCTCTTCAGTATAGACTGCATCCTACAAAAAACCAAAAAATGAGGGCAAAATTATTAACAAAATTACAACATTATCTTAAAACTCTAAGTGATAAGTATCTATAATCTTATTTAGCACTACGGAATAGTACTCCTCCATCACAGAAATGCTTAAAAAGAAAGTAGAGTGTTATCCCATGAGAGGTTGAGAAGCTCTATGATTAAGTTCCTACGTGATTTTGTCCAACGCATGGTTGATAAGCTCTTTTCCACAAAGAGACATATAAAAATGGGCCTCTATGGACCTCCTAATTCTGGAAAAACTACCCTTGCTAACCGCATTTGCAAAGACTGGTTAGGAGAAAAGATGGGTTCTGTGTCTAATATTCCCCATGAAACCAGAGAAATCCAGATCAAAGAAAAAATTCATATCAAGCACAAGAACAAAGAATTAACGTTCAGCCTTGTTGACACTCCAGGCATTGCCACTAAAATCGATTATGAAGACTTCTTGAAATTCAAAATGTCCGAGAAGGAAGCAAAAAGCAGAGCAAAAGAAGCGACCAAAGGCGTCATTGATTCCATCAAATGGCTGGATGACATGGACTGCGTTGTAGTTGTCTTAGACTCCACGCAAAATCCTTACTCACAAGTCAATGTGACTATTATAGGCAATCTAGCTGCAAGGGATATTCCTGTTCTGATTGCAGGAAACAAAATAGATTTAAAGAAGTCCAGCTTAAAGAAAATAGAAAGTGCATTTCCACAATATGATGTGGTGGGCATCTCAGCTATGCATGGAAAAAACATGGAAGAGTTTTATGAGTCTTTATTTAGGGTACTAAAGTAGGGGTGAAAGGGAAACATGTTAAAACTTCAATTTGTGCCATATGCAGACATTGAGCACTTGACTACGAATGATCGTATTGACAAGCTGCTTGATATCGTGAAAGAAAATAAAATTGTGTTGATGCAAGGACGACTCCATCCAGAAGAAGAAGGACAACTTATTCAACAGACGATGCAACAGATTGAAGAACATTTCCGGGGCATTGAAATCTGCACTATCTACCCTGAGGAGAAAAATCTCCAATTACTGAAGCGTGTCCGCAAAGAAATGGTCAAATACATTGTGGGCAACAGAGATGGCATTACTATTATCGGGCCGGCCACGATTGTGCGCGAGATCAAGCGAGATCCGAACAACATGATGCTGCTCACGATGCACACTGCAAGCGGGCGAAGCAGCTCACGAACTAGAAAAAGCAAGCAGAATTCACGCTCTCGCAGACGAAGGTAAACTTATGCCCCACCAATGCGTCAGATGCTCTAAGTTGTATGATGACGGATCTGATGCTATCTTAAAAGGATGCAACTGTGGGAGCAGATTCTTTTTTTACATGAAGAAGCAGGCTATCAAAGTTGCGCAAGAGATGACTGCCAAACTCACTGTTGAAGACAAACAGCAGCTTGAACAAGACGCCATGGATTTTATCGGTGAAGAGCAAGAGCCAGAACATCCAGTCGTGCTTGACTTAGAATCTATTCGCATGCTGCAGCCAGGCAAATTTGAGATTGATCTGATTGATCTGTTCAAGGGAAAGCCCTTAGTGTATAAATTAGCTGAAGGAAAATATGTGATTGACATTGCTTCCACGTTTGGCGGCAATTTTGACGAAGATGAGGAAGAGGTGCCTGCACCAACAACTACAGACGAAGTCAAAGATAAAAAATGATTTTTCTATGTATATCTCTCCAAAATTAGAAGTTCGCGGCACTTCCAAAGGAAAAGCATTATTTGCTAGAACACCAATAAAAAAACAGGAAGTTCTTATTCGATTTGAAGGCAAGATTCTTGATCATCCGACGAAGTATACCCTCCAAATAGATCTTAAAAAACATTTAGAAGGACCTGGGGCAATTGATGACTATATCAATCATAGTTGTGAACCTAATACCTACGTTCATTTTCCTACGCTTATTTTACGAGCATTAAAAATTATTCAGACCGGTGAAGAGATTACACAAAATTACTTAGCAACAGAGTATGCTCTACAGAATCAATTCCATTGTCAATGTGGTACCAAAACTTGTTTAAAAAAAATTCATGGATTTAAGTATCTAACTCTGCAACAAAAACAATCTCTACGTCCTTTGCTTTCTCCTTATTTACATTCATTGTTAGAATCAGAAGAGAAACAGTTATAAAGTTCTTTATGTGATTTCTACTCTGATGGGGATATCGTCTAAGCCGGTTCAGGATGAGTGCCTCCAAAAATTTTGGAGTGAGCACTGGATGTAGGTTCAAATCCTACTATCCCCATTTACCCTATTATGCCCGATAAATGAGATGAGTATTTTTTATGGATAGTGTTGGGTTAAACTTTCGCTTCCATCTATCTAATGTTCTTGTTTCTGAACCTTGTAAATTTAGGAATGTATAACCTTCTTCATGGGCTAAACGTGCTACTTCATAGATCACTCTTGTTGGTAGATTAGGAATTGTTGTGTCATAAATCAAAGCATTTGCAGCAGCACAAACAAAAGATATCCTATCAGTAACTGTATAAGCAATTATATGATCATCAATGGCGTAAACGAATGATTGTAAAAATCCATTTGATTCCACTGCTAAATAGAGCTCGTGTGCTGCTAGTGTTCCCTTGTTTCGTCCTTCTTGTTTTGCACATAACTTAGATACTTCATCTTTATGAAGTCTTGGATCATAGGGTATAATATCAATATCAGGCATGGATCGTGAACACCCATTTAATTCTGTTCTTACTTTTCTGTAAGGTTTTCCTGATAAGGATAAAAGTTCTTCAATTTCAAGAATATGTTGTGGAAATGTTTGATCGTCATAAGGTGCTTTTGCATCCCAAACCTCATGTGATTGATAAACATCAAAACCATGCTCTAGAAATGGATGAATAGACCATATCGCTACATTTTTTAGAATAATAGGTTTACCAACTGTTTGCGTTAATGACTTAGCTATTGTTGTTAATTGATTTGGGTGTGCAAAATGATTGGGAATAACTAAAGCAGCATCATCTTGTTTAACTGTAAGTGTAAGGAAAGCGTTTTCTGTCACATATTTTAAAGGAAGATTTCTTGTAGCTTGTAGAACATATGCCCAACTGTCTTCAAAGTGCAGACTATATCCATTGTATCGCCTAATTTGTTCTCTAAAGAGACTCTCATCATCCAGACTTAGAGGTGTAATTATCTTTCCATCTACAAGATTTTCTAATTTACTTACCATATAGTAGTTACAATATAAGCATATAATAAATTTTGTTGTAATAATTGTTACAAAAATAGAAAAGCTTTTAAGAGTATTAATTCTTTAAGGATTCATGGAAACTCAAATACTTGAACAGTTTGGCTTCACAAAAAATGAAATCACTATTTTCCTTGTATTGGTTAAAAAAGATTCAGCTAGTGCAACTACCGTAGCAAAAGAAACTGGCCTCAATAGACCCTATGTTTACTACGCTCTTGAACGCCTCTTAGAAAAGGGTTATATTTCACAAATCAAAGTAATGGGTAAAAAACACTTTAAAACACTCCCCCTTGACCAAATTAAAGCTTTGGAAGAACATAAACTTGATATCCTTAATCGCCTAGTAGAAAATCTCAAAACATTGCAACATAAACAAGAAGATGAAATATCTGTAGAAGTCATCAAAGGATCGCATGCTATTAAAAATATCTTTAAATTAATTCTTTCAGAAATAAGACCTAAACAAGAACTTCTTTCCTTAGGATTAGATGAAGAGAAAATGGAATCTTTAGAGCCCATTTATATCAAAAAAGTGCTCAACTATTTTAAACAACAAAAAATAACTGAGAGGCTTATAATTAAACAGAAGGGAAAAACATTACCATATGCGACAATAACTACATATAGATCACTCAAACCGGAACTCATAGGAAATACTGCAAAAATCATTTACCAAGACACTGTTATAGAACTTCTTTATGGTCTACCTTTCTATGCAATTATCATCAAAAATAAAAATCTTGCAGATACAGCAAGAAAACAATTTGAGTTCTTTTGGAAACAGGCTCAACACCATAACTCTTAAATAGACTTAACCATTCTAGAGTAGTAATGAAAAGACTTTCCTTGCTGTTGCTAGGACTTGTATGTTTCTCTGTAGTTGTAGTCGCAGCTCCAGATCAAAAGCTCTTTCATGACATCAAGATTTCCAACATCATCATTAGTGAAGAATCTTTACGCTGCAGCAAAGAAGTGTTAGTGTTAGTTGACCTTGAAAATAAAGGGGCTTTTACTGAACAGGTGTATGTCGAACTTCTGAATGCACATTTAGGAGTTCATGCATTTTCACCTCCGCTTGAAGTGTTGCCTAAGAGTAGAGAGCAAGTACTGATGCCTTTGTATTTCCCTAAAGAACCACAAGGGACTTATACTTTTGATATTTATCTTTATGGAGGGGAGAACATTCACCAGACGTTTCAAACTTTTTCCTTTGCTGGTTGCAAGACTGTACAACTCACTTCTTTTATACAAGATCAACAGCCAGTCACACTTCCTAGACCCTCTTCACTGCATGCTAATGAAGAACCATTTTCTTTGCTGTTCTTAGGCACTTTAGTCTTGGCTCTTCTTTTAGGCCTTGCAGCAACCCTAGCTTTATTTCGATTCTTGTAACTTTTGTTACTACCCGAAAGATTTATATAGTAGTCATAACTGAACGATAGTAATAATATCGAGGTCTTCCTCGAAAACATTGGGGGTTATCAACATACCATGAAATCAACATTGATTACAGCACTATTCATTTTGTTTGCTGTCTGTGCAGGCTTTAGTTCTGCTGCAGCACCAGATTATGATATTCTTTCTGTGGAGGTTAATGACCTTCAAGTGTTCGGCGGAGGCAACACTGTTCCGAACCTCGATGTTGAACGTGGTGACACTTTAGACATTGAAGTCGTCATTCAAGGCAACCAATCTATTCCGGGCGGTCAAGTTCCTGACGTTCGCATTGAAGCAAAAATTGTAGGTTATGAATTTGGCACTATCTCAGATATTTCCGATATCTTCTCTGTTGATGAAGGTTTAGTCTACAAGAAAAAGCTAACTTTAGTCATTCCAGAAGACATTGATGCTTCTGAATTGTACACTTTACGCATTGAAGCTTCTGATCCTAACAATGAAGAACAAGTTGAATTCCAATTGAACATTGATGAACAAAGACACTCTTTGAACATCTTTGACATTGTTGTCAACCCAAGCACTTCAGTTATGGCAGGACAGCCTATTTTCCCTATTGTTCGTGTTGAGAATATGGGTGAAAAGAAAGAAGATGATGTGCGCGTCACAGTATCTGTTCCAGAATTAGGCATTTCCACAACTAATTATATCAATGACTTAATCACTGAGCAACAGGAAGACCAAGAACACTTCAGACTAGACGAGAGAAGCTCTGCTCAATTAGACTTCCTCTTACGCATTCCTGAAGATGCTCAGACTGGCGAATACACTCTAAAGGTTGATGTTATGTACAACCGAGGTCACAGCCTTTTGACTGAAACCAGAAAGATCATGGTTCGAGGCATAGAAAAGCCTAAGGAAGTTGACACCTTAATCAACATTGACAGCACTACTAAGCGAGTCAACCAGAATGAGGAAACCTCTTACAAGTTGATGTTCGCAAATATGGGCACTGAAAAAGGACTCTATACTATCCAAGTTGATGGTGTAGCTCCTTGGGGTCAATACAGAGTTGAACCTGGTTTCATTACAGTTCAAGCTGACGGCACTGCTGAAGCAAATATCTTCATCAGAGCAAACGACAATGCTGAACCAAGAAACTATATTTCTGTTGTTCGTGTGATGATGGGACGAGAGATTGTCCATGAATTCAATGTGAACACTGAAGTTGTTGGCGTTCAACAAAAAGCAGCAACTGGCTTTGCTAACGTTAAGACTGTCTTAGCAGTCATCTTCGTTATCTTGGTTATTGCTTTAGTGGTTTTAGGCCTTATTATCGCTTTCCGCAAGATGAAGGACGATCGTGAAGGCAACGAGACTATGAGCAATGTTGCTGAAGGCCAGACCTATTACTATTACCCACAATATTCAGGCAACCAACGACGCTCCTAAGCGTTCGTTTTTTTCTTCTTTTTTATATTATATTTATCTAACTTCTTTTTTTCTTATTGTATCTTAGCAAGCTTCTCTTTTAACAAAAAAATAATCTCAGCAATGTAGTGTTTTCCCTGCTCTTGTGTGTTTATTTCTTGTATCTTGTGTTCTGCCTGCTGCAACAAATCAGCAGCATATACTTTTGTCTTATCTAAACCTTTTGTCTGTATAATAATATTCTTGATAGACTCAGCCGCTTCCTTGGTAAGCTCTTTGTTTCCAAGACCTTTCTGCAGTATTACTTTTTGCTGCTCTGAAGCATGTTCAAAAGTCATGGCCATGATAAATGTCTTCTTTCCCTCCTTGAGATCTGCATAAGGTATTTTTCCTGTCTCTTCCTGCGATGTAAAGAGGTTGCCTAGATCATCGATGATCTGGAAGGCAAGACCAAGCACTTTTCCGCATGCTTTCAACTTGATGATATCGGATTCCTGTGCTCCGGCAAGGATAGCACCCAAGGCTAAAGGACCTGTGGTTGTGTAGGCTGCAGTCTTGAGATTATAGGTCTGCAAAATATCTTCTTTTGTCACCTTCTCTGCTGCATTGATAATGTCCAGCGACTGACCATAATATTCCTGCTCTAGAATCTCATTTATCTCTCTTATGACTCTTATCTTAATAGTTGCTGGAAGCGATGATTGCTCCACTAGTTCATAAGCTAACAACGCCGCGATATCACCTGCTAAGATAGCTATGGACATGCCTAAATTCTTGTTATATCCTTTATAGACCTCATAGATTTTATGGACTGTCGGTTTTCCCCTACGCAAGTCATCATTGTCCATGATATCATCTTGAATCAGCAGCGATGTTTGCAGCAATTCTGTTGTTAGAGCAAGTTGTTGCGCTTCAGGCGTGATTTCTCTAAATAAAGCATATGCAGACAAGCATATTAAAGGACGTATCCTGCTTGACTTGCGGAGCGTGAATTCTTTGATCGTCTCCATAATATGGGTAATATCTTTGGGATATTTCGCAAGGGTCTTAATTTTGTGATCAAAAAACTCTGTCAGTAGACCATTGACTCTCTCCTTGTAGTCGCCAATATGCTCCATGCTTAATCCTTTCTGCCTGTTCTTTAAATATATTTCCTTGTTACCCTTAGTTGATGACACAACGTAAAGTTTATTAAGGAGTTTCCCTTGAGAGAGTAGGGGTATACACATAACATATGAAGGTCTTAGCATATAGTCTTGGAATTTTTCTAGGATTTTTTCTAGCTTTGACAATAGTATCTGCAGCAGAATGCGGGCAAAGACCTACTGATCATTGCACTATCTCACAGAACACTGCCTTTACTCCAGGGATTTATCAGGTTGAGAATATAACAGTTGCTGCAAATGATGTTGTTGTTAACTGCAGAGGTGCAATCTTCAACAAAGTAGATGCTATTGTCTTCCGTGTCGGCAACACTAGAGGCGTCACTATCAAGAATTGTTCTATCATTGGTGGCAGAGCTGTCACTAATGAAGTATCTTCAGGCACGTATACTCCTGTCGAGCAGCTCACTGTTACTGATAATATTTTTGAAGGGGGGAACATACCTGTTTATCTTAGCAACCATATTGCCAACTATACTCCTTCCAATGTCTTTCCCAATCAGCAAATCATCAGTAATACTTTTATCAGCACTGGTGTAGGAGGCGTTTATTTGCTTTTCATGAACAATAGTGTTGTACGCGATAATATCATGAGAGATATGCTCCCTCCAAACTATGAAGGAATAGTGTTTGATCGTTCTGCCAATAATATTGTTGATAACAACAATCTCAGCTCTGCAAAGATTCACCTTCTCACTGATTCACAAAATATCACTATCCAAGACAATGTTATCTCTAATGTTTACCTTGCTATGGAATTGAGCGAAAGATCTGAAGGAGCAGTTATCAGCCGCAATATTGTTACTGGTGTTGACCAAGGCATGTCTATCCGTTCCAGCAACCATTATATTAGAGGCAATCTCTTTATTGGCAAAGATATTCTTGATGATCCCGAAGGAGGCAACAGCAGAGGCATCGAAATCTATGGCGAGAATACAACCAATATTACTGTCTTCTTGAATTTTTTTGACAACATGGCAGAGCCTGCTTATGACACTGGCGCTAACAATACTTGGGATGGAATTATTCGTCTTTTTGGGCGGGATTTCAGCTTTGGCAATTTCTATGGTAACTTCTACAGAGATAACCAAACTCGTCGCGGCTTTGCTTGCATCGATATTAACTTTGACAATATCTGCGATAATCCTTACACTTTTGATATGAATGGGCTTGACAATTTTCCTATGCGCTCGCGATCCTCACCAGAAAACTCAGGCGGTGGAGGTTGGTCTGCTAACGCTCCGCAAGTAGATCCTATAAATCCCTTTTACCTTAATGAAGCAGATCAAGTCTATGTTGTTATTACAGCTATTTCACCACTTAATCTTTCCTTACGCTATGACATTAAAGATGACCAAGGGCAAGTTGATCCCCGCTTTGTTCCAGTTCCTGGACGCCCTAATGAGTTTATCTGGGACACAGATCTATTGTCTGCAGGCAATTATACTTTCTTGGCTGTAGCCACTGATGAGCTAGACTTAAATGGAGGCACCTCTTTTGAAGTGCATATCAGCAACAGCGATACTGATTGTCGCAATTATTTACCGCGTGTCGTCAATGGATGCGAGATTAAAGGCAATACTGTCTTCTCTCCTGGAATTTATACACTTCCTAATGGTCTTCGCTTTACTGTGAATAATGCTGTTCTTGACTGCAATGGCGCTGTTCTTGACAATGCTAATGCCAATGTTGCTGGCATTCATCTTTTGAATAAACAAAATATTGAGATCTATAATTGCCAAGTACAGCACAATACTCAAGGACTTCTTGTCCAAGGGTCAAATAACATCCTTGTTAATGGATCTACATTCTCTTACAGCACTGAAGAAGGCATCAAACTAGAAAATTCCCAGAATGTCAAACTTGAACAAAACATGATTACCTTAACACAATGGGGAGTGAGATTTTTTACTTCTGATAACAATCAGTTAATTAACAATCAGATAGTCAATAATGAGAATGGTCATATAACACTCTATGCCAGCTCAGCCAATAATATCACAGAGAATAATGTCTCTGACCTTCAATTTGGTGATCCAATTTATCTTGATAATGGAGCAACGAATAATCTTATTTATAGAAATAACTTTCAAAACTATGGTCGTTACGCTTGGAGCACTGGTGCTGACAATATATGGACTGTCAACAACCAAGGAAATTACTGGAGCAATTGGAATACACAGCCGAATGGATTCCCTCGTGTTTGCATCAATAATAACTGGGATGCTCTCTGCGACAATCCTTATAAAATCAGACCAATTACTTCTTCTTCAAATGCTTCTGATACTGCACCATTTGCTCGACCTGATGGCTGGAAGCATCCTTATCCGCAATTTACTGTCAGCAATTCGACACCACAAGTAGGCACTCCAGTCACCTTCACCATTACAGATCCTGCAATGGCTGGTAAACTCTACTTTGTTCTTGCAGATTTAGCATTACCTCCTCCAGGTCAAGGCATTCCAATAGGAGATGGGCGTGTCATTGACTTATTAGGTACAGGAGTCTTTTATGCAGTCTTTTTTGATCCTTACTCTATAGGATTTGTCTTCGCTGGTAGCTTTGACGCAAATGGCGTCGCTACAATTACCTGGAATATCCCTTATATTCCTGAGTTGCATGGATGGCCTATCTACTTCAATATCCTTCCTTTTGATCCAAGTTTAAGCATGCCACAGACTATCTTAACAACATATCGCTCTGCAGGAGTTGTGTTACAACGATGAAAACATCATTACGTATCTTGCTTATTTTCTTTCTCGTCGGAACATTAGTTTTTTCTCTTGTTGTTGCACGCGAGAAAATTGAACGTGACTTCCTCAATGTACTCTTTAGTCAAGAGTATATTTCTACATTAGAAGCATATCAAGAACGCTATACGCCTGCACAACTGATAGACATGAAAATCCATGGGCGTCTTCCAGTCCTACCAGTAGAACGCAAACCTACGGAGCTAGTTACTGACGCAATAATTGTCGAAGAACAACAATCACCTAATAATTTATTACTTGAAGAACAAAACATACTCTCTTCTGAGTCTCTCTCTGAACAGACACCCTTACCATCAGTTGCTGAATAAATTATTGATCGACACCATAACCTTTAAATAAACTGGTTGCACTACATTCTTTTATCCTTAGTATATCAGTCTAAAAGAGGCTAGAACGCTTGTATCAGAAGTTTATTACCAAAAAGGGGAAGAAGATAGGACCTTACTTCTATGAGAGCATTCGCCTTAAAGACGGCAAGGTCAAGACAGTCTATTTAGGCAGCAACGAGCAGGTTGCACTACAAAAATTACAAGGTTTACACCAACAATATGGACTTCCAGAGCAGCTATCACATCACCAACAACCACCACAACAAGTGTTGTCTCCTCTGCATCAACTTCGTGAACAGATTCAAGTATATGAGCAACAGCAGAGCGATCTTAAAACCAAATATTCTTTTTTAAAAAGGCAATATAAGAAGAACATTATCTCTACCGAGCTTTTCAACCAACGATATAATGCTCTCTTTGGTGACATGGGACATACACTTACTTTTATCCACTACGACTCTGAGATCAGCAGACTAGAACAAGAGATTCTTCATATCATTGCCGCTCAACGAGAACAACAAGCACCACAGGAACAACCACAGCGAGATTCACCAGCAAAAAAAATCTTAACCATTCCTTTCTCTCCTTTGCTCATTACTTCTCTTCTCTTCCTTCTTTTCTTTAGTTTTTTTCAACCTAGCTTGATAGGACTCTCTTTTTTATCTTCTGAACAACCTTCTACTCTAGAACCGCTTAATTTAGTTACCAATATCAGCACCACGTACACTCTTAACCTTCCTCCAGGAACACAACTACAATCATTGAAAGTCAGCGGTTCTTATCAAGAGCAAGAAGGCAGCTCTGTCCGTATTTATTTAGTCAATGATAATTACCTCATCTATGATAGCCAACGAGAAAGACCATCACTCATGGAACGCCTTAGCGCAACGCTCTCTTCTTTCTTCTCAGGAATAACAGGCATGGCTGTTGTTACACCAACACAGACTTCTTTCTTTGTCATGAATACCTCTTGGAATGAGCTGCCAACGTCTGCTTTTCAAGAAGAGAACAACCTCACTCTTTTTATCAACCAATCACCAGTCTCTTCTCTTTTCTTCCATGCTGTTGCAGGATCTTCTCTTATGATGACGGATCAAGCACAAGTATTGACTCCACCTAACAATCTCTTTTTCATCAAATTTTATGCCTTTAATCTGACAGAACTTAACTTTACGGAAGGTAGTTTTACCAGCACTGCTGAGGGCACTTCATTATACCGATGTTCTTTCTGGGATTTAGAATCTGGTCTTTGTCTTGCCTCTTGGGAAGAAGTTCTAAATCTCACCTCTGGTATGGACTATACATTCCAACTCTCTCAAGGTATTTCAGCATTTGCAGAAGCTTCACTTACACCACGTGAGCAGAATATATCATCCAATGAAACTCTTTCTGCACCTGAACCACCAGCACTTGAGACCATTCTTCTTGAAAACCAAACTTTCTTCTCCAGTGTTTGCATTGATACTTGCTCTATCGCCAACTTCACAGAACCAGAATACAAGTTAGTCATTATCGTTACCAACACTACCTTAAATCTGTCTTCTTTAGAATACACTATACTAGCTCCACAAACCAATCAACAGGCACCACAACGACGGATGCAATCACCACTCTTGGAAGATCTTCTGCGACAAAAACAAAGAAAGATCACCTTTTCTGCTGAAAACCAGACTCTTCCTGTGCATAAACTTCGACAAACTCCCTGGCAGTTACCTGCTGGAATCGAGGCTGCAGACAACTGGGAAAAGCGATGTGAAGGCAACGACTGTGTGCAAACTGTGTACTTCAGAGACAAATATTTTGTCAAGGATGATGACAGTGTTGAACTTCTGGAGAATGCATTGGAAACCAACTGCGATGGTATTAGTGATGTCTGCGCACGAGGCAAGAAATACAGGGCAGACTTCAAGCAAACACCTTTGGAAGACGAAACTATTGTCTTTAGCCGTGATGATATAAAAATAGCTTTTCAACCACTACAAATCCGCTATGTTACTGATACCCAGGAATCTTTACTTTCGAGCGCAAATCCCATCTATGGTTATGGCGAGAAGAATACCCTAACTTATGATAAGATTTTTGGTCTTGGCACACAGATGCGTATTACTGTCGAGCCGAACTTTCTCAAGGAAGAAGTTATCTTTTCCGACAAATCACTTTTACGCAACAATAATATCCAAAGCACAGATGGTTATCTCTCTATTGACTATCTGGTGAACCTGACTGGCAATCTCTCTTTTGTTTCATCAACGGGCCCAATCACCCCACAATTGCATGAACTGTATGTGTTCAACAGCAGCCCGCTCGACAGCCCTTCAGAAAATATAGCAGTGCTTCCACAGCCTTTTGTCGCCTCTTCAGATGACTATCAATTAATAGACTATAGTCTTCTCCAGACAGCTGAAGGATTAATTCTCAGTCTTCGCGTGCCTGTCAGCTTTTTACAGCAAGCTACTTATCCTGTTGTTGTTGACCCTACTGTCACTTTAAACCACACCAAGATTCTGTTTGATGGACATGTCTCTTTTGATATTGAGGCACTTTGCTACGATCGTTATACCACTGGTGCTCAATTACTTATAGGAAACAGAAATGATGATGTCTCGACTTGCGCGGGAAATCTTGCAACTACGAATCGAGCTGATATTGAATGGGATATCACTTCTGTTGATAGAAATGCTGATATCACGGATGTCAACCTGACTCTTTATGTTGAAACACTCTCTGTATCAGAAAGTACTTTTGAGTTCTATAAGATGGATGCAAATAATACATTCTATCCAAATGATGATAGTGGAAACAGTAATTTTTATACTGACATGGGTGATGGAACCAATTATCTTTCCTCTAGTGTTAATACTCTTGGGGCTTGGAACTTCAATCTTACACAGAGCGCACAGCTTGCTCCAGATCTAGAAACTATCTTATGGGCACAACGAGGATGGTGGAATATTGGCATTAAAACTGAAGAAATTGGTTCTGACAAAGCATATTATGTTACTTCTACTGAAGGATCTCTTCTTAATAGCCCAGTCTTGATGATTCAATATAGCTTGCCTGTCCCCTCTATCTTCTTAAATGAACTTGCCAACACTAGTGTAGTGCATAGACTAGAAGACATCCTGCTGAATGCGACAGTCTATGATAATGAACCACAAATCCAAGAAGTAGTCTTCTTCGCGAGCAATAAGACTGTTCCAGATGGCGATGATATTGTGCATATAGCACTCAATGTCTCCAATGCCAGCGGCGCAGAACTGAATTGGACTGCTCCTGTCTGGGAAAAAGACCAGTATACTAATCTCCTGCTGCACTTCAATAACAGAAGCATCTATGGTGAGAATGACACGTATGTGGTTGACTATTCAGACAATAGCTTCAATGGAACTATTATTCCAAATGGCGTCAGTATTGATCGCTTGACTTTCTATAATTTCACTGGTGCACAATTGGGCGCTGGCATGGGCTTCAAAGATAGCGGACCTACTCCACTTCCGGATCCTCCACCAACTTTTGAAGACGAGAACATCTCTTTTGGTGACAAAGATGAACTTATTGGCCTAGACTATACATGGTTGTTCTGGACGCGGATCTCTAATACCTCTACTATGGGAGATCTCCTAACCAAGATGAGCGGTACAACAGGCTTTAAAGTCACGCAGGAAAAAACCAATCTTGTCATCACAGCCAATACTAATGTTATCAATATCTCCAACTTCTTCTTTGACCATGATATGACACAACTCGCCATTACTTTAGACAGTTCCAGCATTATGAGCATTTATAAAAATGGCACGCTTGTTAACTTTTCCGAGGGTATTTCTATTACTCCCAATAATGCTCCCTTTGAGCTACTTATTCTTGGGCAAGAGGTTGTGTTTGAAGGCGTCCTGGATGAATTCGTTGTTCTCAATCGCTCGCTCAATGCTGAGGAAGTCATGCGATCCTATCAGCTTGATCCAGGCACTTATTACTGGTTTGTGAACGCAACTGATGACAGCGGAGAACCTTTGGGCGTCAATATGTCTGATATCTTCACATTCACTTTCAGCCCTATCCCTTATGCTATTCTCTCTACACCACCCAATGGCACTATCATTAGACCAAGCTTTATAGATGTCATCCTCAATACAACAGTCTATAGCGACGCCAATAACGCCCTGACTGTCAAGATCTTTGGCGACAACACTTCTTCTCCTTCTGGAGAGTCTCTTCTCTACATGGAGGAAAATGTTGCTAATGGGACTGAAATCAAATATAACTGGACATCACCTGTTGCTATCAATGGCAGCGGCACTATGGTACTTCTTCATCTTGACAACAGAAGTGAATTTAATGAAAATGATACTTTCTTTTACGACTTTAGCGGGCAGAACAATAATGTAACCTGCAGTGGCTCGAACTGCCTCGCCTTCTTCAACCTCAACCTAACTGGAGGAAAATTTGCAGGAGGACTTGAATTCAAAGGAGCAACGCCAGGAGGAGCACCATTTGATATTTCTGACGCGAGTTATTTCGACCAGCTCCCCTTGACTGTGGAGACTTGGGTCAAATTTTATACACTTCCAAGCGAGAATGGCAACAATGGATCATCGGTGCAAATTATTGCCACAAAACTCCATGTTCCTTCACCTAGTTCCTGGACTTTAGCTATACGTGATGGCACTGGAGATGCCGCTGATAATATCGTCTTCTCTGTCGCCAATTCCACCAACAGCACTTCCTTCCAGCTAAGCTATTCACCCCCAGTTGAAAAAAATGCCTGGTATCATCTCGTTGCCGTTGGAGAATCCAATGGAACATTCAGCTTATATGTCAATGGCGAAAAAATCCCCACTACTATTCAATCAGATATCTTTAATTCAACATTCACTCTTCGCTTGGGTGGATCACCAACATCACAACCACTCAATGGAACCATTGATGAGTTCATTTTTTACAATCGTGCGCTCTCTTCTTCTGAAGTTACCACACATTATAGCCTAGGAAGACAGACTTATTATTGGTATGCTAACGTCAGCGATGGAACTTATGAAAATCAATCTGAAACTTTCCAATTCCCTATCAATAGCCAGCCTACAGTGAGTGTTGGGCCGACATTAACACCGACTAACGCCAATACGACAGACACTTTCACCTGCACTTTCACTATCACTGATGATGATCCTGATGATATTTTGACCTATAATGGCAACTTTAATAATATTTCTAGTGGCGATTTCCAGACTTTCAGCGGCGCAACAACTAATGGCACTTCAACACCACAATCTGCTTCAGGAGATATTCAAGGAAAAAATGACCTTTTTACTTGCGACGTTACTCCGAGTGATGGCAAAGAAGAAGGAACCATAGGCACTTCAAGCACAGTACAAGTTTTAAACAGCCCACCCAATACTGTCTCTTTGACAGGTCCTGAACATCTGAATGAAACCTTTAATAGAACACCTTCATTTGACTATGGCACCACAACAGACCCAGATGATGATACACTGAATTATACACTCAACTTAACTTGTCTCTCTACCAGCGGAGGCAGCTGCACTGGTATAGGTGATGATAGAATTCTTAACTATACTTCTAATGTCTCTGCATTGGGACAAGAATTAGCTTATTTTATTGATGACACTCTCTTCTATAACTGGACTGTCTTAGCTACTGATGGAGAGAATGACAGCGACTGGGCAGAACCAGGACGCAGCATCAATATCAGCACGTTTGTTTCCCTTGTGCTTACCAGCAGAACTGTTGATTTCAAAACTGCAGTCGTTGGCCAATCTAATGAGACTTATTGCCCGCCAGCTATTCCTGTCGAACAGACAGTACCATCACTTGTTTTGGAAAACACAGGCAATGTTGAAATTGATGTCAATATCTCTGAAAATAGCACCTCTTCCTTGTTCAGCTCAACCCCCGCTCCAACGAATAACTACCTCTTCTATGTTGAAGTTCCTGAAGATGAAGGTTCTCTGGGCGTTACATTTTCCTCAAACTCAACCACGAGCAGAACACAAATACCAAGATCAGACGGCACTGCAAATGCAACAGCGTTACAAGACTTTAATCATACCAATATCAACGACGCTGCTTGTATCATGATTAATATCACTGTTCCTTCAGATGAACCATCAGGTTATAAAGAGTCTATGCTGGAATTTATAGGCTATTACAGGAGCTCATTCCTATGAAACCAATACTGTCTTCTCAACTCTTCTTCCTTATCTTTTTGTTATGCATTTCTCTCCCTCCTTCTGTCTCTGCTTTAGGCATGGCACCTGGCAAAACTATTCTTGATTTCACACCTAATAAGGCAATCACAAAAGAGATTTTACTCGTTAATGATGAACAAACACCATTAACGCTTGCACTGGAAGCGACGGGAGAGCTTGCAGATTATATTACTCTCTCGCAAACACGCGTCACTTTAAATGCTGGAGCTTCTGTCACTATCCCTTACACAGTTACATTACCTCAACAGTTTCCCCATAGCGGCAACTTTGAAGGAATGATTATTGCACATCAAGCATCTGCTGCTTTGCCTGGTGAAAAAGATACCATCAATATCGGAGCAGTAGTCGGTGTTGGATCTACTGTCCAAGTTAAAGTTTCCTATCAGGGAAAAGCACTGCTTGCTTCGCTTACTATTTTACCCACAGCGCCTTACAAGCCAGTTGAATTTCTCGCGCAGGCTCAAAATGCAGGGGATGAAGAGCTGGATACTGTTTATATCACTGCTCTTATTTATAATCTTCAGCAACAGCAACTCGCAGAAATCTCTTCTGAACAACAGACATTACAGATGCGCCAACGAGCAAATTTTGTCGCTACGTGGGATGCTCAAGTCTCCTATGGAGAGTATCATGCAGTCATCACTTTCTTCTATGATGGACAACGACAGCAAGTTCCTGTAGATTTTGTCATTGGCCATTTCCCTCTAGAGTTACTAGATCTTCGTGTCGAGGATTTCATCGCTGACGAGCAAGCATTGTTTGTTACCACTTTAGCAAACACTCTTGACGAAGCTGTTCCTATTATCAGCAAGATTACTTTGGAACGAGACCAACAACCAGCACTTTCTCTTCCAGAACAAGCTGCAACATTACAACCACGCGGTACTGTTGATCTCAAACATCTTTGGCAACTTTCACAAATACCTTACGGCACTTATCAAGGAACCTTAACACTCACCTTTGGCGATTCAATAGCACGTCGACCATTCTTAGTGGAGTTGTCTTCTACAGGCATCTCTGCATCATTACTCCCTTTTAATTCATTGACTGGAGCAACCGTAACTTTACAACCTGACAGCAATGAGATCTCTCCTTCTTCACCATGGTTGATGTGGGTTATTCTTCTGCTTTTAGCGCATCTGTTATTCTTTGTGTTCTATCTTCGCAAACGACAGCAGGAAAAGGAGATTTTATAACTTTCTTCTTGGAAACCCGGTAAAAGAAAAGGTTTAAATACTTCTCTCGAAAAATATTCCCTATGCTAAAAAATGAGGCAGAAAGAGAGATATTGGCTATTCTTCTTGTTGTTATCATTCTTATTTCTATTCTGGGAACTTGGACTGTTTTGCATCTTATTGACCAAAAACAATCTGTTCTCGACACTACTACTGGCGCTTATATATCTCTAGAAATCTTACCTTCTGATACACCAACCCCATCACTCACTAAAGGAGATGAACGATGAAGATCTCCAGCAATATGCTTATTATTCTTGTTATTCTAGCACTGCTCAGCATTATTACGAGTATGTTAATTATTCTTGATCGTCTTGGCGCGCCATCCATGTTAAGTGGACTTGCTACTGCAGACATAGGAGTTGTCAATGTTACTATTAGTGCTACAACTGATATCAATTTGATTGTTGATAATGTTGATTTTGGCACGAGCACCTTGTTAACTGGAGGACAAAACACTTCAGTCAATACTTCAGACACTGTCTGGGGTGGAAGTGTTAATCCCGGCACATTCTCCAATCCTGGACCATTTATGATTCGCAATGATGGCAATGCAGAAGTCAATCTCACTGTCAATAGCAGCGCAACTGCGCAATCTTTTATCGGCGGCACTAATCCTGGCTACTATTTTGTAGGATCTTTTGCTGGAGCACGGGATGGTTGCGGAGGTGCTGTAGGAGATAATGTTACTAGCAATAGCACGATTAATCCTTTCAGCACTACACCTGTTCCGATCTGTGACAACCTGACTTTCCCTGATAATGGTGACCAAATGAATATCAGCATTTTCATCGATATACCTCCAGACGTTGCTGCAGGTCTTAAGACAGATTCTACTTTTGAAGTGGATGCCACTGCCTTATGTGGTTGTTAAGAAGACCGATAAGTTTAAAATCGTGATTTCTTTCTCTTTTCTGTTAGGCATGAAAACGAGGGCTATCATCGGATTAGTAGTATTTCTTCTCTCTGTCATCCAAGTCTCAGCCATAGGCATTTCTCCTTCGCGTCTAGAACTTCCTTTTGAAGCAAATACTCATAAGGAATTCACCATCACGCTTCTTAACTCTGGGACAAAACCATTAAATGCAAGCCTTGAACTCAGAGGAGACATTGCTGACTATTTCACTGTAGAAAAAGGCTTTTTTGTTATTCCACCTGAACAAAGCAAGACGTATTTTGTTACAGTTGATTTTCCAGAACGGATCAAGCGACCAGGCAACCATATTCTCAGTTTTGATGCTGTGCAAGCGCCTATCCAAATTCCTGGTGCACCACGCAAAGGCATTGCCGCAACAGTGACTGTGCACTCTGAACTAGTTGTTTTTGTCCCTTATCCAGGCAAATATGCTGAAGTTTCACTAGACATGCTTGATGTTAATGAAGGGGAAGAAAGTTTAGCTACTGTCACTCTTGTCAATTATGGCCTTGATGTTATACGCTCCGCGGAAGCAGTCCTTGAAGTTTCTGATCCTAGCGGTGATATTCTTACAACTTTACGCAGTGCACCTGCAAGCATTCTTTCACAACAAGAATACTCTTTTGAGATTCCCATAGCTACTACAGAGTATCCTGCAGGTATCTTTCCTGTCAGCGCCTTTGCGACGTATGACTCTTTAGTCACTGATCCTGTTGAGGGCATGTTGCGCATAGGCAGCCTTAGTGTCAATATCACCAACCACACCAGTGTTGTCTTTACCAATACTGTTTCTGCGTATGAACTCTATGTGCAGAACCTTTGGAACAACAAGATAGAACAACTGTATGGGGAGATTCAACTCTTTCGCGGAAGCATTCCTGTTGGTTCGCTTCTGAAAACACCATCCATCCAAATTTCACCCTGGGAAACCGTGCTTCTTTCCACATTTTTGGATGCCACAGCGCTAGAACCTGGCATGTATGAAGCTAAAGTCAAACTTTATTTTCATGAACAAACTTATGAAGCTACTCTTCCTCTTACCGTCCAGAAACCTTTTGCTCTAGGCATTACACATATTCTTGCAGGCATTATTATTCTTATGGTTGTAATAGACATTCTTGTCTTCCTCTATCATAGGAGAACATCTCATGAAAAAGATTAAGATTATAACTTTAGTGTTTCTGCTTGCCTTGTTGACTGTCCTCTTGACTATATTTTTCTCTATAAGAGCTCATCCTCTTGTCAAACAAGAGATTCCCATAGATCTAACTGTTGGAGGTTATAGTGGCATTAATGTTGACACTGATGCACTCCATTTTGGCACCTTGCTCAAGAACTCTAGTGTCGATAAAGTCATCGTCGTTCGTGCAGACCTTGCTGACAGTTATATTATTCTCGATGTACAAGGCATACCATTTGTGCAACCAGAAATAAAACGTTTATTTCTCAAACAAGGAGAATCACGAGAGGTTATCCTTCGCGCAACTGTAGATGAGCGCACACAACCAGGATACTATCAAGGAACTTTATTGATCCTTATACGAGAAGCATGATCACAAAACCACATCATCCGGAACCACGGACAGTTTCATCAAAGAGTCTTCTCCTGTTCATGCTCTTCTTCACAGTTTTTGCTGTCTCTACTTTTCTTTTGATTGAGTATCTTAATATCATCAGCGGTGAAGCTGTCGGCGATAGCGGAAGCGTACAACTTCGCATTCTCGAATCAGAAGCTGTATCATCAGAGGAAGGCGCAGCTCGAGCACGACTCAAGGGCAAGTCATTGCTCTATAATCTTGAAGTAGAACCGTCAGAAATCAAGCTTACCTTACAGCCAGGATCACAGCACTCTTTTGCTATTACTCTACGCAATGTCGGCAGCGATGATCTGCATCTCTATCTCTCTACTGATGTCTCTCTTCTCGATATCTCTGAACCTGAACTGATTTTACCGCCTGGAGCAGAGCGACGTGTTACTCTTTTGATTGACCGAACACAAGAACACATAGCTCTTGGCACTTTGACTATTGAAGGCATCTCTGCGTTCAAACAACTCCGTGTGTTTCTTATTATTCGCTCTCCAGAGAAGCCTTTTTCCCTTGACGTTGCTATTCCAGCCTCGTTCAAACACAGACTGCCTGGACAGCCACTATCTGCAACTATTTCTCTGACACCTGCTCCCTTAGGACGAAGTCTCTCTTTTACCTATCTTGTCAAGAATGAGAAGAACCAGATTGTCTTTGAAGAGCGAGAAAAAACACCTGCGCTTACTCAATCCTCTTTCCAGAAAACTTTAATCTTACCTTCTTCCTTGACCTATGGCACTTACTACCTTTTTGTCCAGACGACTATTGATGATGCTCTTCTAGAAAATGCTGATGATTTCTCTCTGGTCAGCGCCACTCCTGGCAGCATGGAATATCCAGAACAAATCTATCGCCAAAGCCCATTATTCTTCTTCCTCATTATTCTAGCTATTCTGTTCTTACATGTCCTCATGACCTGGCGCAAGAAACGCTAATCACACTTTGAGACTTACTACTTTGCTGATGCCATTGGTCTGCATAGAAACACCATAAATCTGCTCTGCTTCAGAGATGATGGCATCATTGTGCGAGATAATAATATACTGCGCATTGACAGCATATTTTGCAATGAGTTTTGAAAGCAACTCAGAGTTTTTCTTGTCCAATGCCGCATCAACTTCATCCATAAGGTAAAAAGAAGCAGGATGATGCTCTTGAATAGAGAAAATAAATGACAGAGCTGCCAGAGTTTTCTCTCCACCAGACAATGATTTAATGTCTAAGAATTTATTGCCTGCGAGACGAACACGGATTTCTACACCTGCTGACAGAGGATCTTCCTCATTCTCTAAAAAGAGCAAAGCTTCCCCTTTTGCTGACAAAGAAGCAAATATTTCTGTGAATTTCCTCGCAATGGCCTTATAGGTTTCCATAAACAGATCTTTCTTCTTGCCTTCGATCTCATACATCATCTGCAGCACATCTTCCTTCTCAGACTTGAGCTTGTCTATCTTCTTCAACAACTCGTCGTATTCCTTCAATAACCCTTCATACACTTCTAATGCGCGCAGGTTGATGTTACCCATGTCGCTCATGTGCTTTTCAAACTTGTTTATTTCATCTTTGAGTTTGTCCAATGAGATATGCTGCCTTAGTTCAACACCTTTGAACTCTTCATATTCCTTCTCCAAAGCCTCTTTTTCTGCTACCACTTTTGCACGATTGATGTTCACTTCGTTGATCTTATTTTGTATCTCTCGAATCTTCATATCTTCAACAGTGACATCTGCCTCTGACTTGGATATCTCCTCTGAGAGCTTGTTTCTTCTCAAGAAGAGGTTCTTGTATTCCTTCTGGAACTTCAATGCTTTTTCTTCCTGTTCCTGTAATGCTTTCTGCTGCTGCTTCAATTGTGATTCTAAATTGTCTGCTTCTTTCGTGAACTCTTGGATCTCCTTGTCATGCTGCTTGACAATCTTGAGTGTCTTTTCCTCTTCTGGCTTGTAGATGCCTGAGACTTGCATGTCTATGTTCTTTATTTCTGTCTGGAATTGCACCACTTCTTCACGAGTTTTCTGCCTTCGCTCCTCCATATTTGTCAAGGAGGACGCTACTTGCGGATTTGATAATCCTTTCATGCCATCCATAAATCTTTCCCGTTCTTTCTTGAGCCCTTCTAATTCTTCCTGCATTTCTGTTATCTCTTTCGTTAGAGCATCTACTAGTGAAAATACTTTATCTTTTGCAGCTTTCTCTCGCTCTTGATATAATTTGTCAACGTCCAAAGAACCGACAGAGGCTTCGACTTTGATCATCTCGCCTTCCATCTCGCTCTTCATCTTGCGCAATCGTTCAATTCTTTGTTCTAATTCATCACGACGCTCTTCCAAAGTTGTCTTGAGTTTTTCCTGGTGCTCCAGCTCTTTCTGTGACTTTCCTAAACCCTCCGTGACTTCTTTTTGCTGGAAGCCCATGCCTTGCGTTTTTGCTCTGAAACCTCCAATCATGGCACCAGAGACCTCCATCAAATCTCCATCTAGCGTGACCATCCTGCCTTTTCCAATACCAATACGGCGAGCAGTATCCACGTCATCAACTACATATGTTGAACCGAAGACAAAAGAGAACACGTCTTTGAACTTTTTATCATAAGTGACTAAATCTAAAGCACTGCCCTGCACACCTTTTCCTGTAAGGGGGGTGCCCTCTGCACGCGCTCGTACCTTGTTCAGCGGCAAAAATGTTGCGATACCTGCACGAGCTTCTTTCAACATGGCTATACATTCTGCTGCGATCTTATCGTCCTCAACGACAATGCTTCTGATGCGAGGACCAGCAGCGACTTCCAAAGCACGACTGTATTTTTCAGATACTTTTCCTAATTGCGAAACTATTCCATAAATCTTAGGATTGTTCAAACTGAGAATCTTTTTCACAGCACTATCATCCAACAGAGAACCCTTGAGACTTGATTCTCTTGCCTGCATGGCAAACATCTGCTCTTGCGACCGCTGCAGTTTTTCCTTGACCTCTCTTAACTGCGTAGCCAAGACACTGTCTTCCTCCAGAGCTTTTTGCAACTCTACGGAAACTTTTTCCAATTCTTTTTTGTGCTTACCAATGTCCATACCTTTGCCGAGCTTTGTTAATTTACCGATATGTTCATCCAGCTGTTGTATCTCTGCTTCCAACTGGAATTTCTTGCGCAATGCATCCTGCTGCTCTTCTGTCTGCTTCTGAATTTGCTCTTCCAACTTTTTGACCTTTTCTTCTATCTTGTCCAATCCATCTGTTGTTCCGCCGACACCATATTTTTCCTTGAAACGCTGGATATCTTCCAATAAACGCGATTCTTTTGTCTTCGCTTCCTCTATCTTCTTATTGATAGTAGTGCGAGACTGCTCCAATTGCTCGATAGTCTTCTTGAGGTCTTCTAGGCCATTTTTGAGTTGTTTTTTACGCTCTTCGACCTTTGTGATTTCGTTTTTACAGGTGTGCAGACGCTCGGTGTGCTTGACTAAATTAGTCCTGATAGCTTCAACTTCCTTTTGCACTGCAATAGCATCTTTCTCGCCTTTCTGCTCGATTTCTTTTCCAATATCTTGCAGCTCTTTTTTCTTGTCTGCAACGCTCTTCTTTACTTCTTCAATCTTTTTGGTAAACTTGTCTTGCTGCGCTTGATGATCAGCAATTTTTCTTTCTACGTCTTCTACTTTTTTCTTTTTATCCTCTAACTGCATGTGAATAAATGTTGCCTTGTTTGACTTGATATTTTTTTCTAGATCTTTGTACTTGAGCGCCTGATCACGATCTTTTTTCAATTCGCGAAGATTTGCCTCACGCTCAGTCATGATGATAGTAGCTTCGTTTAATCTTTCTTCTACCTTTGTCAATTCATTGATTGCTTTCTGCTTTTTATCTTCATAGACTGAGATACCTGAAATTTCCTCAATAATCTGACGACGTTCTTCTGTCTTCATCTCCATGAAATGCACAATGTCACCCTGCAGCATAATGTTGTGCCCATCAGGATCTATTTTCGCAATTGCGAGCAAATCCACGACTTGCTGACGCGTATGCACTTCATCATTGATCTTGTAAATGGACTGGCCGTTCTGACGAACAATACGACTGACTTTTATCTCGTCTGCTTCTACAGGGAATTCTTTTTTTTCATTGTCAAACACAATAGACACTTCTGCTTCCTTCATGGGGCTGCCTTTTTTACCGCCGTTGTAAATCAGATTAGCAGATTTTTCCACTCGCATGCCTTTTGCAGACATCTTTCCGAGAACAAAACACAAGCCGTCTATGACGTTCGAATTATGTAAGAACATACCATTAGCCACAAAATTATGTTGTCCTTCGACTGCAAGATCATAAACATACTTTGCTCCTTCAACTTTTTCTATCGAAACTATTTTTTCCCAGTAAATGTTAGAATATAATAAATTAGTAAGCACTTTTATGATCTGTAAGGCTTGCATTACTTGTATTTGAACAGTCTCTTTGATAAAATTATGATATTTCTGCAAGTTCTCTGTTCGTGCCTGAAATATTCCTTTTTCCCAATAATTCACAATCATGCCTCTAGATACACCTATGTATTGTGCGGCTTCAGTTGTTGAAAGCTTGAGTGTTTTTCTTGCAGTTGCTAGTGTTGCTTGATGTATTTGTAATTCTTTGTAAGTTTTAACCATCAACTGTAAACGATTCTCAAAGATAGAGAGAACTTCATTTAATCCTTGACGGCTAGGACAACAACGGTTTTCTATATATGCTGCGAACTTTGGATGCTGTTTTCTTAATGGCTTATAGTTAATATTGAGCAGTTCTTTGCATTGTTTTATTAATATATTTACCTCTTGTGGTAGGAGATCATGGTTTGGATTCTCTTCATAATAATTATTCTCGAAATGTTTCAACATTCTTTCTAATCGTTCATGTTTATAAGAACATTCAAATTTAATATTCTGATAAAATTTAGTTAAATTTCCTATTCCATTAATATTGAGATAGTAGTAAGGTCTCTTTATTTTTTTCTTTGTATTTGAAGCATATTTTATTTTTCTTTTCTTTGTGCTATGAATACTAAACCTTAAGAGAAGCATTTGTATATCGTCTATTAACTTCTCATTTTTTGAACTATACTCTATTTCATTTCCTGCTTCACTCACATAGCCATCTGTGTCAAATAATCCTCCTAAAAGGGCTCTAATAACCTCATTTGAAGAAACTAATAATTCTTGAGGGATATTTTTATAGAGATTTGTAAGAATTTTACTTTGGAAAAGGCGTTGGAAAAAGAGTACATGTTCTTGATTGTTTATAACCGTCACATCTGTATATTCATATTTATACCTTTTAAAATTTGAAAACCTAAATAGTCTCCCGTATTTATCTTTGAAATCCTGAACTATATTTTCATCACTATTAATTAATGTTACTCGCCCCTTTCTGATATGCCCATCACCAATAAGATATCCTATAACGCGAGCAAAGTCACTGTCAATTTTTTTATCTTCAAATGTTATTTGTTCCTTTGATTCAATGTTTATAGAGCGCGGTGCTGCAATGACATCGTTTGTAGTTAAATATTCTACAACTTCTGAACATATCTTTCCATTTTTAAATGTCATAACTGGATGACACCCAGTAGTTATAGAACTCTTTCCAGATTGCGTGGTTATTTTAAAGAGATCTTTTTCCCCTTCACGTTTGATAAACGCTTGAATTGGTCTTTTTTCTATCTGCATAGTCTCTTTATTTAATGCAAATATATACAAACTGTCCGGGTTTTCATAGGTGTAAACTCCATTGTCTGTACATATACAGCTATTACTTCTCTCGAGGTATTCTTCTACTATATCACCAATCTTTTTTTGAGAACCATCACTCATTAAAATACGCGTATCATAGTGCGTCGACTTGCCAGAACCATTTGGGCCTAGTATGCAGTTAAACCCCTTTCCGAACTCCAAATCGAGAGGTTTAGCGAAGCTCTTGAAACCCCTAAAATGGAGCTTTTTGATGATAGTCATTTACCTTTTATTGCCAGTTTTTTTCTTTATAAACGTTTTTGTCGACATTTAGGGACGAAAGAAAAAGAAATTTTTATAAGCAAGGACTTTCCTAGGTGTTTATGCATACTGATCAAGACACTAGCTCTCTGAGTTCTCAAGCATTTCGTGCACGCTATGGATTCTCAGGAAAAGAGAGTATTCTTCGCATTACTGCCAAGAGAACTGGAGCCTATGATGCTGCAAATGATAGGTATATAGCTCTTCCTCTTTTTTTGGAAACATTAGTTCAAGAAAAACAAATCCCTCCTCTTCCTATAGCTCTAGCACCATCTGAGCCTCTAAAGAATCTCTCTGATAAACAACTTTCTGAACGAGAATTCTCGCTCGATGATTTAGTCCTAAGCGCCTTGCGTGCATGCTCAAGAGACCCCTCACTTCGCTCCGTCGAACAACCGTGCCGAGGCGATGTCCAGGTATTTCTTCAGCGCGAGAAACAGTCACCTTTGGAAGAGCAAGGCGCATATTCTGGCGCGCTCATCCCGCATTTTATAGACTATTGGAAAAAGACTCATCGACGACGCGATCCGATAATTATCTAGAACTCGCCGAGCTTCTTCTGTGTTTTGTTATTCTTATGATTTTGCCAAGAGACCCAGGATTTTCTGAAGATTTCAGGATGCTTTTCCCAATTTTCCTTGAGGAATTTTTGCGTGATTGGATCGGAAGGATATCCTGCACCTAAGTTACCATATTTTTTCTTCATTTGTTCAATAATTTTATCGCCAGTAACTTTTGCTATAATGGATGCTGCTCCTACAATTTTATGATTGAGATCTGCCTTATGTTCACAAATTATCTTTATTTCATCCATACCTAATCTCTTTTTTATGTATTCTGTATATTTTGCAATGTTAGTGCTTGGACAATCGATGATTGTTTTGTTTGGTTTTAACTCTTTAATAATTTCTACGGACTTTAATGCTTCCAGCCAATTGAGATTTAACTCTTCGGACAACACCGCTTCATCAATTTCTTTTGGTTCGATGATAATAATTTTGTATTTACAGATCTGTTGAATTTTTGGAAAGAGTTCTTCACGTTTTTTTGATGTAAGCAGTTTAGAATCTTTGACTCCTAGTTTGTCTAGTTTTGGTAAATCTTTCTCATCCATCATGACTCCAGCTATAACTAATGGACCTATAACTGGTCCTCTGCGTGCTTCATCAATCCCTGCAATGAGATTCTTTCCCGTTTCAGTCATTTTCTACCAATTTAGGTGTTTTATAATTAAACCTTCTTATTCATATTTTTTAAATCCTTCTGCTTATAGATTTTCTATAATCTTAAGAATTATTTTATTCTTTACGTGTTCTCTTGACTTCTGCAACAATCTCTTCCTCCGTGAATTTTTTCTTTATTGTATCTCGCAGTGTTTTAAATTCGCCGATAAGCTGCTGCTTGTCTACTCTTTTCATAACAATAATATCTTTATCTACTAAAACGACACTAAAGAGTGTTCCTTTCGGCGCTGGCATTTTTTCCCTTATTTGTTGTGGGATGACTACTTGTCCGCGCTCTCCAATCGTTGTTAATTCGACATGCATGATGATTTACCTCCTCTGATATAACATACTAATATGATTATCATATTTAAACCTTTCTCTAGGTCATTTTACTATAGAAAACATTAAATAACAACTCTGAAGGAATTTAGACATGACCTCTTCACTTGAACTAGCAGTAGACCTACAGATGCAAGAGTTCACTCAGTTCTTGGGTCCTAATTTTCAACAGAACAATTGGTGTCAAGCACTTTATAGAAAAAGCCTTACTACAGTTCAACTTCCAAGACCAGAAAAGTGTGAATTTCTTGAACCACAGGGGCAACCACATATTCTAGTTCCAGAAAGACTCTTAGTTTTAAACGATAAAGGAGCATGGCAACAACACCCAGTTGTATCTATTCATTATGGAACTTATGAAGCAGTAAAATATAGACATGGAAGCCTAGTTGTTTTTCTTCTTCAAGGTTATGCTCGAATTCCCCATGATATTTCATTAAGGGATGACTCATTGGAAACTTTTTACCAAGAAGCGAAGCGTTTAGGATTGACTTCTGGATTTACTACAGGATTACAAGGGTTTTCTCAAGGTGACTATTAATCTTCAATATCTGTGTTAAACAATGTTATAAACTATACGATACACTTATAATACATACTATTCACTATACACTATGAAATTCCTCATTATTGGCGATCTTCATGGCAATAGGCCTAAGATTCACTTCAAGGCGTTTGATGCTATTATAGCACCTGGCGACTTCTGTTCTGACGCTTTACGCACTGTTATGTTTCAAGCATTGCAACTGAGATTGAAAGATCCAAAATCAAAAGTCATGTGGTGGGACCTTATCAGCAAAAGAAAAGCCATTGCGATGATCCAGAAGTCGTTAGCAGACGGACGAAAGATTCTTGCACATCTCAATACCTTAGGCGTTCCTGTGTATGTGCTGCCTGGAAACTGGGACTGGACAAAAGACCATGAAAGCAAATTCCCCTTTCTGCGACAAGACCACTGGAAATTCTTGATTAAGGGATTGAACAACATCCATAGTCTTCATCTTCAATTGTTAGACATAGGCAAATTCCAACTGATAGGGCATGGCATTACTTCAGGACCAGAATATCCACAACATGAAGAAGAACTAGCACGCTTTACCAAAGCACAATTAGCACAGAAGAAGAAAAAGTACACCTTGTTGTACAATCAACTAAACCGCCTTTTCAAAAAGGCCACAAAACCTGTCATCTTTCTAACTCATAATGTTCCTTTCAACACCCCTCTAGATGCTATTGCTGACGTTCGATCTCCGAGATATGGACTTCACTTTGGCTCTCTTTTAGCCAGGGAGATGATTGATAAGCATCAACCACTAGTGTGTGTTGGAGCCCATATGCATGAGCATTTTACTTCCCATCAGATGGACAAGACTACAGCAATCAATGCTGGCTTTGGGTCTAATGTGAATGTCTGGCTAGACATAGATGGAAATAAAATCAAGCATCTAGAATTCAAACGACGATAATTTTTATAGAGTATATTCTGCTAACTTTCTTACAGGACCAATCTTTCTGTAGGATTATTTTATGTTCTACGCCGAACTACTCTTACTTTACCATCTGGATCTCTGACTTTATAATCCTGATTAGAAGACTCATTAGAAGACTGATTAGAAGACCTATGAAACAATTTAACAAACTGATATTTTAAAAGAGGTTTTCTGTAAGCTGCAAAGTTATCTCGTTCCAATTGCATTCGATGAAGAATACCTACTATTGGTGCTTGTCCTTCGAAACAAAGATCGATAGTTGTTCTTCCTCTTCGAATTTGGAATCTTTGTTCAACAGACATATGCATATACCGTATTCCTTGCATTTTTGGATCTAAACTTAAAGTCGTAGCTGCACCAAGCATGCGCCCAATTTCTTGAGATGCTTCTGCTACTTCTGGAGATTGACTAGATGTTTGACTTGCTGCTCTTACAAACTTACATAATCCTCCATATCGAGAATTAGTATTGTCATAAGCAACTTTCAAATCTATATCTCTATAACCTCTTCCTTCTTTAGCTCCTTTGGCTACAGAGCCTACTATTTCTGCATCTAGACCTTGTTGTCCTAATGCTCTTTCAACAGCGAAAAGTAAACCTAAATCTTTGGCTTTAATCTTGCTTTCCGTTAAGTTTGTTATTGTCATTATCTTTGTTCTCCTTAGCTCTTTTTTACATACACGGCTACCATCCTAGGAAGAGGGTTACCATCTCGATCAAAGGCATCTTCTATTCTAACCTCACCAGGCTTGTACCCTCTCCTAAAATAATCTTGAAGTATTAATGCTCTTAATTTTTGAGATTTTAAATCTGCCCCAAGACCACTACAAGACCCTCCTCTTAGTTCTTCGCCACCCCATAGAGCATCATTAGATAAACGTGTCCAGCCTTCTGCTGTCAGTTCTTCTTCTAATGCTGATTTTTTCCATTGATGTTCCATTGTTTAATTTCTCCACTCTAAAATTTAGAGATTTTTCCTTATTTTCCATTGGATATATTAGTTTATAAATCTTTCTATTAGTAGTTACTCATAAGTAGTTATTTAATACCTTCAAAATATCTTCTTTCGATTTTGCTGCATTCATCTGCTCTCTTAGCTTAGCACCATGCACTATTCCTTTTGTGAAATATTGACAGATCTGCTTTAAACGAACAAAAGAGCCTTCCTTATCAAGATTAGCATACTCTCGACAAAGACTTATTTTTTCTTGGGAAGTTTGCTCTATTATTTCACCAGTTTTTTCATAGTGGAGAATATTCTTGAAGATCATAGGATTATGCTGTGCTGCTCGACCAATCATGACATAGTCACAGTTTGTCTCTTCCAACAACTGCAGCGCTTTTTGCGGACTGTCAACATCGCCATTGCCAATCACAGGAATACTGACTGCTTGTTTCACTTGCTTGATGAGATGCCAATCTGCTTTTCCTGAGTATTGCTGCTGCTGTGTTCTTGCATGAATTGTTAGAGCGCAAGCGCCTGCTTTTTCAACGACTTTCACTAATTCTAAAGCCTCCACTTTTTGAAAGCCTGAACGCATCTTGACTGTGATAGGTTTGTTAACTCCGCTGACTAATCCTTCAATAATCTCTTTGACTTTATCCTTCTCTTTCAACAGCGCTGAACCATATCCCTGAGCAACAATTTTTTTTGATGGACATCCTAAGTTGAGATCAATGACATCGAAATTCTTTTTGAGTTTGTTTGCTGCTTCTACCAAGATCTCTGGATTACGACCAAACAACTGCAGACCTACTGGCTTGTCTTGCTCATTGGTTTCTGCCAGCTTCAACGTTCGAGCATTATCACGAAGAATAGCTAGAGAAGACAATTGCTCTGTGTATGCCATGGCTGCGCCGTACTTTCTGCATAAGAGTCTAAATGAAATATTGGACACTTCCACCATGGGCGCCAAAAAAAATTTGTTTTTTACCTTTGGAAAGCGCATGATATCTTCATTTATGCACAAGCAGCATATATAGGCATGCCCTGCTGATCGAGTGCAGCATATCCCTTGCCGTTATAAGTTAAAGAAGGTCTTTGCTGTGGGAATGTGTCTGTCAATGCATAACTAACCTGCGTTCCCATGTGCAATAAAGCAGAAGTCCTTGTCTGCTGGTTTCTCTGGAGCACAACGCCATTTACTCCTGTGCTGGTTTCCATATTGAGAGCAAATGCCGCAACACTTCCTTGAAACATGAGGGGTGTTCTTTGCTGAAAAGAAGATCCTGCACTGCTTGCAGGTATAAAATCAAGACTGATTGTTGGTGTGTATTGCATGTAGAGAACATCAACATTACCCACTGATTCAGCTGCAATAGCTTCGACGAGTATAATGTCCCTTCTTTGATCATAGTATCTTGTGACATTCGCTGTTGCATAATCGACGATAGTTATTCTTCTTTGCGCTCCCTGTGGCGTTGACTCTCCCGTCAGAAGATAAGCATGATCTGTTGTTGTCTTAAGGTCAATGACATATTCGTTGGGATTCAAACCTAGCTGGAGCACTTGCTTTTGATCCGCTGGCAAACAACCGCCAGCAATGCCATTTTGCGCGTGACTGCACCACATCAAGAGATCATAGCCATAGCCGCTTGCATATCCCAAAGTCCATGCTCTTCGCTGCGCATAAGCATCTGCATGACCCTCGACACTATACTGCGCATCGCCTGCAAAGATTACTGACTGCTGACTGCAAGAAGGCAAGGAACATTCCTTGATTTCCTTCAGTGGATTTACTTGCGACTGCTCCTGTATCCAGAAGAGATGTGCTGGTGCAAGCGCGATATCACTAATAATAACGCTATGAGTTCCCTGAACCATGGTTGCTTGACCATCATCTCGCGTGAAGAGCTGCTGATCCTGCCCTGCATCAAACAAGACCACATCTCCTTGTGTGAAACCTGGCTGAGGAAATACTGTGTAAACTATCCATCTTCCCTTGATGAGCACGTTCTCAATGATAGGCTGCTGAAAAGGACTGCCAAACAAAGGCAATGCACGAGGCAAAGCACACTCATGCAGTACACTTGTCAAAGCTGTGGCGTTTCTTGTCTTTAACGCCTCGACTTCCGGGATGACAAACAACATAAGTCCTATTAACAACAAGACTAGCATCCCTTTCCAAACTGATTTTTTTCGCATATTATTTACTACTCTTCCGGAGTTTAAAAAACTATTCTTTCCTTTTCTCTTTGATAGAGAGTAATCTTAATCCTCCTGCTCCAGAAGATAGATGCTTCTTACAAGATTTTTTTCATCTCATCTAACCGCTTTTCCGCTACAATTGCTGTTGAAAACATCTTCCAGAATATCCTATTTAACCAGCCAATCCATTCTTTATCTTTGATAGTATAATAGAGAAACATTCTCTTGTTTAATTCATTAATCTTTCCTGTTGGCTCATTTACTTCTTTTACTCTAATTACTTTGTTATCAACAATAAATGCTCTTAGTGGCTGATCTCTGTGATGAATTTCCACCATTTCCTTGCCATATTTAAAATTCAAAGACAACATTCTTTCTACATTTTCCTTTCCAGCAATATCTACTCTAGCGATAACTTTTATAGGTATTTTTTGCCTGACTAGCTGTTCCAGACATGCAAATAGATCCGCATCTTTTCTCTTGAGATTGACTAAAGACAAGTTTCCTGAGAAAATAAACACTTGTTTCTTTGCCTGCTTGAGATACTTGATGAGCTCTTCTACATTTTGTTCTCCCTCTTCTTTTCCTTCTTCGAGAGAGACTTCTTTTTGATTATCGGGAACATACTGGTAGATGTCAAATGCTGAAAATTCCTCTTTTTTCTTGGCCTGCATCAAAGTCTCTTCCAGCTTTTGCTGGATAATAGAATGGCTTACTTTTTCCACTGCCGCCCAAAAGACTATCTTCAATGCTCCCCTTGTACCTTCCCTAAACGTCCTGGTTGCAATGGTGCCGAACTCTTTCTCTATCTCTGCTACATAACGATCTGCGGTCCTCCAGTTCTTCTTGATGAGTTCTGCTATTTCCTGAATGGAGCGAGGCTTGCCATATACACTGTCTTCTATCTTCTTGATCACTTCCGCGTTCAGCATAAGGAAGCCAAAGAACTGTTTTATTTAAACTTTTGCTTTAGTACAACACTACGGACAATTTTTTGTCAATAATTTGTATATAGTTCTACAAGTCTGTGGATTTCTATCACTTGGAGGTGATTTTATGGAATATATAGGCGATACAGTCGAGGATGCTTACATCTTTCTTTATGCATGGAGAGAGTTACCACGTCATGAATGGCAAGAATATCTGTCAAGACCCGTCCATTTATATGAACAACATCCTTTGACTTTTTTTTATAAATAGAGAGAAGACTATTTTAGTTATTCTAAAACCAATAAAGCCAACATAACAATTATACCCAGGATAAACATAGCCAATTGCATAATAGAACGCTCTACTTTGATCTCATGGTGTAACTCTGGAATTAAATCTGAGCCTGCAATGTAAATAAAAGCTCCTGCTGAAAATGGCAATAAAAACTGCGTCAATCCTCCGACATACGCATTGAGGAAAAAAGCTGTTAACACTCCAGCTATAGCAGTAAGGCTCACTAAAAAATTGCACCAGAGCGCTCTCCCCTTGGACATGCCAGTATGCAGGAGAATACCAAAATCCCCTAATTCTTGCGGCAACTCATGCAACAAAACCGCGATAGTAGTGGCAATACCAACTGGAATGCTGACGAGATAGCTAGCGGCGATGATAATGCCGTCAATAAAATTATGTGTAGCGTCTCCGAGTAAGTTCATAGTAGCCAGGGTGCTTTCCCTCTGCTGATGATCCAAGTGATGCCTATGACCTGTATGATTAATATGATGACAGTGATGCCAATGGACGAACTTTTCTACTATAAATGAAAGCATGATTCCCAGAAGAATAGGCACAGAAATCGCCAGAGTAAACCCTCCTACTTCCTCTACACTTTCCGGCAAGAGATGCATAAACGCGTCACCAAATAAAGCACCTGCACCAAAACTTACCAGATAGATAAGATGATGCTTAAGAAATGATGAACGAACAAAGAACGTGATAACGCCGATTAAAGAGAGCATACTTGAGAGCAGAACACTTACCAATGCATATATCATCATTTCATTCATGCGCCCACATCATCTCTTTTTCTTACTCCTCTTTAAGCATTTTCTTACTATTTTCTCTTCATTTCTTATCCATATTTTAATACCTATTCTGTAAACATTCCATGTGTCTTTTTATAAATATTGTAGAGGATATATGCTTTTGTCTTTGCATCAACCTCAGCAGCACCCTTCTCATCTAAATTCTTAATCTTACCTTTCCGATGCAATGCCGGAATACCTGTCAATTCCTTAAATCCCAAATACAGATGCTTGAAGGGAGAAGTTATAGCTTCTCTTTTCTCTTGATTTTCCTGTTCCTCTCTTGCCTTCTCTCCCGCTCTCAAGAGATATTTCTCCAGATCATCCTTCATGGCTTGAATAGAAGCATCCACTGCCTCAAGAAGTTCGAAGTCTTCCTTCTCTATCTTCGACTTATATTCTGTAATGTCATCCTTGATTACTTTATCGCCATCTTTTTTCACCTGCGCCACAAACGCTTCTATGATAACGACGGTTCTTCCCCTATGAATAGCACCGCGCTGCCCTTCTGACTGGAATGCAATCTCAGGCATGGCAACATGATTAAGCTTCACGCGGATCACTGGGAAGAATTCCTTGAACTCTTTCTGCTCCTTCCCGTATTCCCCTTCTGCCTCATATTTTGTCTCTATTCCTAACAATTCCACTTCTATCTTTGATGTTTCAAAAGCAGCGATAATATCCTTGTCTGTGGTTGTGCTCTGCATCTGCAGGCGCTGCACATTCTTCAGATAGGGGCGAAGCCAATTGAGATAGAGACGAATGACATTATAGTGCTGCCGAAGATATTGTGTCTTGAATTTCTCCCCTTTCATCAACTCATCATAAGTTTTTTCCTTCCAGTAGAAATATTGCGTTAATTTTCGCTCCAGAACTTCACGAACCTTTCTGTTGATACCACCATATTCTGAGCCTCCTAGTTTGTCGACTTCTTTTCTCACGTCATCTTTTTTTGGGTGGATTGAAAAGAATAAATCTGGCAACGTTACAAACCCTACCTGCGATCCTAATCCTAAGACTGATGCTGGATTCTTTGATCCACCTTCGACAAGATCCACCCAAATACTTTTCAGAGCTATTTCTGCACTGCGATCACCAGCATAACTCTTCTTGTAAAACTCTAGACGCTCATCGATGATGCGCAATTCCCTGATAAGCTGAAATAATGTCTTGAGCAATTGACCAATATTCGCCATCAACTGCTGGAACTTATCTTGCTGCATTCCTTTTCTCTGCTCTGCCATGCCCCAATACGAAGATGTTTCACCTGCAGTGTATATATCTTTTATTTTTTCTACACGACCCCATTCTCCAGACAGATTAAGGCCAAACGGAGGACGCTCTTCCATAAACCGCAGCAACCAGAAATAAACAGCTTCCACACCACTCACAGGAGAATCAACAATTAACCTGTATCTTGCAGGCCCAAAACCGAACTTTGAGGCTCCTTTACCAGAAGAACCTAGAGGCTTCTCATTGGCAAGATCACCCTTGAATTCACCTTCCTTCTTTTTCGCGAACAACGACTGTACTAGGTCTGCCATATCTCTTAGTCTACATATTTTCTCTTCATTTAAAGGTTTTGCTGTGTTTTTATTATATCACAAGACTCAGCATTGATAGAAATCAAAGACAGCACATCCACTAAAACTGTCCGGAGGTGTTACTTTTTTACAGTGTGCGCTTGCCCAAGAGTTATCTCCGGCATTGTTGAATGTATTGGCATCAAATCCAGAACAATCCAATGCATCATACTGATTCTGTGCCTTCTCCCATTCTTTCTTCTCGTCCTCAGTTAATTGGTCTGCACAACACTTGCAATATTTTTGATTAGGATATTTTGCATTACAGACGCATTTGTAAGGGTTAAATTGCTGGCCATTGCCTTGAGCAACAGCTTCACAGATTGTTTTCACTCTAGGTCGATGTGTACTACCTTCCTTTGCCCTATTCTTTAAGGCACACATGACAGCACTCATACAGCTATCATCGATGTTACTTCCGCCAGCTTCAGCGTATGCCATGCAAGAGGCACATTTTTTCTCGTCAGTACATGGATTAACATTGTCTTTACAGACACATTCTCTCATTAATTCTCCTTGTGCATCTTTCTTGTAGTCGCAACATTGCTTCACTTTTGCTCCAGTCTCTGTTGTTCTGTCTGGACAATCACCATAACAATTATCCCCCTGAACTGCTCGTGTTTTATAGACACAGGCATTAGGAAGCTCGCCACCTTCCCCAGACCAAACATATTTTCCTTGAGGCATGCTCTGCGATGCATAAAAAGAAATCAATAGTAATGCAAAAACCATCAAGAAAAAACCCTTCTTTTGCATACATATCTCTTTCCTGTCCTTCTATATAAACATTACTCAACACAAGATATATAAATTACGGATAACGCTACTCTTAAGAAACACATGGGTCTTTTCAACTTTTTTCGCAAGAAACAACCGGAACAACCTATAGCCTCTTTGGGAGGCAGCGCAGCATGGCAAGAAGATACTTTTCAAGCAGCTGAAACTTTTCGTGAGCCCTTGTCTCCTTTGACTGGACTTATTTCTCCACCCTCTCTTGAGAGACCTCAAAGTTTTTCCGCTGCAGAATCACAAACTATTCTCGCAAAGTTGGACGTTCTCGCTGCACGTCTAGAGCAGGTCAATATCCGCCTCGAGAAAATAGAACAAGCATTGCGTCAGCAACAACCACAACAGCAATCACCTTATCAGGCCTTACGACGATGGTAAAATCTCTTCCCTGGCTTTTTTATCTGACTGGACTAGCAGTGTTTATTTTAGATCAAATTACTAAATATGGTGTGCAACTTATAGGTCTTCCTTATACCACCAACACTGGAGCAGCATTCGGCATCCTTCAAGAACAAACCACTTTTTTAATCTTTATAGGGCTTGTCGTCATTGGCTTCCTTCTCTATTACAGCCATGAGCATCAACTCGCTCTTGGTTTTCTCCTGGGAGGAACTTTTGGCAATCTTATCGATCGTGCGCTTTATGGCTATGTGGTTGATTTCATCCATCTCCCTTTCTGGCCGAGCTTCAATGTTGCTGACACTTTCAACGTTCTTGGTGTTCTTCTCTTGCTTCTTGATTCTTTCACTCATCGACAGAGGTAGACTGTGGCTTCTCTTCCTTTCTGGAAAACCAAAGACATCCAGCGACTGCGTGGACTTGCAGAGAAACGTATCTTTCACTTGAATACCACCCCTGAAGATTCTACTGGCGACTATGTTTTGTATTGGATGCAAATGACTCAGCGCACGCGATTCAACTTTGCACTGCACTATGCACTTGAGCAAGCCAACCGCTATAATGTTCCTTTAGTGGTCTATCAAGAACTACAGGAGGATTATCCTTATGCTTCTGACAGAATGCATACCTTTATCCTGCAAGGCGTCAAGGATCTCTATACTTCTTTCAAAAATCTTGGTATCAACTACGGCTTTTATCTTGCTCATGGCCAACAACAACCTGCACTGCATCATCTGATGAAAAAAGCAGTCTGCGTCGTAAGCGATGACTATCCTAGTTTTGTGACTCCTCATGCTAATAAGGCTGCAGCAGAACAATGTCCTGTAAAATATACTCTTGTTGACTCCTGCACTGTCGTGCCTTTACGCTATTTTCCAAAACAAGAGTGGAGCGCCGCAACGATACGCTCCAAGATCAGGAAAGTACTAGCTGAAGCTCTCGAAGAAGTAGTTTATTCACCCCTTCATAATACAGCATCATTCACCTATCCTGCTTATTTTTTACCACCTGACTTCAATGTCTCAAAAGAAGTAGCGCGTCTGCATATAAATCACACCATACAACCAGCTCCATTTATCGGTGGAGAAAGTGCTGCACAACAACAGCTTGCTCGTTTTCTACATCATGATTTAGACACTTATGATGCCACCAGAAATGATCCTACACTAGAACGAACTTCAAAACTCTCTGCGTACTTGCATTTTGGCATGATCTCACCTGTTGATATTACCTTACAAGTACTCAGCCATAAAAAATTATCTGTTGACCGATTCTTGAAGAGCTTGATTACCCCTGATGCTGTCACTGATTTTCTGGAGCAGTTGATTGTCAAAAGAGACCTGGCGTATAACTTTTGTTTTCATAATCACCATCATACAAGCTTTCGCTGCATTCCTCGCTGGGCGAAACAGACACTCAAAGAACATCAACAAGACAAACGAGCTTACCGCTATACGCGGGAGCAACTTGAACAAGGACTGACGCACGATGCACTCTGGAACACTGCACAACTGGAGATGGTGTATAGCGGCAGGATGCATGGCTATCTTCGCATGTACTGGTGCAAGAAAATTCTAGAGTGGACAAAAAAACCTGCAGATGCTTTCGAGATTGCCGTGTATCTCAATGACAAATATCAACTTGATGGCTGTGATCCTAATGGATATACAGGCATTGCTTGGTCACTGGGAGGATTACATGATCGCCCCTGGTTTACTAAACCTATCTATGGCACTGTTCGTTCATTCTCTTCGAAAGCAATCTACACAAAATTCAGAGTTGACCGCTATATACAGCATGTGCAGGACACCATTATCAACCCACATCTCCATCAAAAAAATAGACAACCAATTTCGAGCATTATGCCTGATAGAGATTTAAGAATGCCTTCACTTCATCGATGAACTTATTGGTCTCCCTGATGAGCTCGTCTTCCATACGTACATATCTCTGACGGGCAACGACCTGATCATAAATTTTCCTTAAAAACGCCATGAACCCTTTGCTCCACGCACTATCATAATCTTTCACAAGAGAAGCAGTAATCTTGAACTCAATAGAGCATTTATTGGTCTTGAGCTTGAGACCATTGCGTTCTATTTCCACACTCTCCATTCCTAAAATCATAACATTGATTTCTAAAGCCCATTTAATATATCTGTCAATCTTTTTCTCAGCTACCCAGTAGAACTTGATATCCTTGTTCTTGCCATTGTCCTTCTCGTGATATTCTTCTTCAGCAAAATCATAGCCATAATTCGCGAACCAGACAAACATAGACTTATACAATTCACTGGTGTTAAAGACTGACTCTTGTTTAATCTTTGCCGCGTCTATGATAACCTTCTTTTGACTCATATACTTCTAGAGAAGCAGGTACCTTAAAACGCTTTTGGTTCTCTCTAGAAGACGTGTTTCTCCTATAGAATACTCACAGAAACATTCTTGATGCGTTCTGTCACATTTTCTGATGTCAAGGCTTCTTTCAAACACTCTTCTGCATATGTGAATAAACGCGGCACTTCAGCATAGAGGCGACCTTGTTTTGCAATTGCTCTTTTATGCTGCCGCTTGAAATGCATGCTTGCCTGCTTCAGCTTTACTGGAGGCCCCTGCCGCAATGCTGTTGACGCCAATGGTTTTTTATCCATGACAAAATAAAAATAGGAGGAATTATTATAACACCATCCTGCTTTGATGACCTTAAACTCACACTGTTCTAATGCTCGTCTACAAAATTCAAATGCCTTCAACATCTTCGCGCCTGCAACATCTTTCTTGTCCTTCAAAGGAGTCACTGAGCAATACAACACTTTTCCTTTCTTCTTCAATTGTTCCCAATTCACTTCTTCCTCTTCAAATAACTTTTCTGATGGACGTCTCAGCAATTTCTTGCAAGCCTTGATGAACTGCTGATATCTTTCTTGTGACAAGGCAGCCGCAGCATTACGCTCTGGCTGGACAGGATCTAACAAGATCAATGGAGAAACCTTCTTTGCTGGATTCAACTTTTCTGCCTCTTGTTTATCACCGATAACTGTTCGCTCTTTCCATTTTGCAACTGCACGAACCATGTTCATAAAAGAACCATAGTGGATAACTAACAATTCCATGACATAGCCTGAAAATCCTTGAATATAGCTTTCTGCACCATACACTCCTTGCGCTTTTGCAAATAGCTTCGCCAATCGAATATCATCAGTCAACTTCTTGTGTTTTCTTACATATTGGACATGTAAATGTGAAAAATCTGTGATATTTCTTGCTTCTGCTGCTTTTTTTATGTCTAGAATAGGAACTATCTCCACAGTATAAGGAGGCATTATCACTTGATAGTAATCTCGAGAACCATGCAGATGATCTACTTTCTTGAACTGCTTCTTGACTACTTTTCCCAGGATATCTGCTAATTGATCTGACTTATCATGATATTGTCTGACATTAAACTTGACATAAATATCTATGTCATGCGTTCCTTTCAACCATGTGTCTTTTGCTCCAGAACCACCCAAGATAGGTGTTGCTCCAGAAATATTTATCTTGCTAGTTACTTCTTTGACTACTTTCTGCAGATGCTGCTGCTCTTGTGGCGATGGTTTACAGGATTCCAAGATTTTCTTGTACTGCATACTTTACTTTCTTTTTTTCTCGATCATATAAAACTTGTGTTCTGGATACGACACAGGATTTCCGACAAATAGCTGTTTTCTCGAAAATATTTTGACATAGGTTCTTGCTTCTTTCATTCTTCTCGCAAAACATTCGGTTTTTTTGCCACAATTGATATTTAACAGTTCATCTTTCTTCTTCCTATGCTTTCACACCCAACATCGCCAAAACGCTTGTTTATTTACGCAGGATTAAGTCTTCTTGCACTTGGCTACTGCACAGGGCGCTGCAGCAAGACTGCACCAGCTACTCAGACGCCATCCTCTTTAGAACAAACTATAACTAAAACAGTTCAGGTACAGCAACCTGTTCCCTCGCCACAACCAGTAGAGCAACCTCTTACGATTGAACAACGATTATTGCGCTATCTTACACATCCTGTCCACCATCCAGGTGATCCCAGCCCAGCAGATATTATTTTTCAGCACCCAAACACTATTTCTGGAATCAATGACAGCTGCTGGAACAAATTTAAGATATTCGCTAGAGAGAAATTCTACGACATCAGCAATGAAGCACGCTTTACTTACAGGGAGACCAAGGACTATCTCAAGGACAAATGCATGGAGGCTATCAAATGAAACTTATCAGAACTTTACTACGACTGAAATTCTATGCTGCTTTGATTGGCGCCGGCTATCTGATGCACAGCTGTGTCAACAATGACTATCGCTACAGAGTCAGCAGAATAGGCTCAACTCCTTATCTTGTTGACACGGAAAACAACCAGAAAGAGATAATCCAGCAATCTCATTTCCAATTAGGCAGCACAGAATATCGCATTCGCAACTTGTACCATGAATCTGATCTTCAGCAAGTTGTAGAACGATTAGAAAAAGAACAGGAGACAAAAAAATGACGATCACTTTAATAGAACCCACAGGACTTGAATTTCATATGGGACAAGACTCTTATCGACAACATATGACTACACTTCGTGAGAAGAAGGAAGAACTAAGAGCCATAAGAGATCATGTTGACCGCATCACAGGGCAATGGTCTGGCATTTTTTCTCTTTTTAGGAAAGCAGACAAAGCAGATTTGCGGCAGCTAGTAGATCAAGAAATTTGTGTTCTTGGCGACATCAGCGGCACTTTAGATAACATGACACAACTTTACGGTGGAGAACGTGAGCACTTATTGGCTTATTTTGCCCGGCTTGAAAAGCACCTTGAACACAACCAAGAATGCAAACCTGAAGCATTAATTCCTATTGCACGACCCCAAGGAGCTTTAGCATTGGTGCGATCCATAAGAGACGAAATACACAATGCTATGCAAGGGATGATAGGAAATCGCCAAGCTGCTATTGAACAGACGTTACAAAAATACGCCGAGAACTCTAGAGCGCTCATGCAACTATGCCAGCAGGCTTATGGAAATTTTGTTCTTATTAGCGATCAGATGCGTCACGCGCACGAGCATTTACAAGCAATGGGACCAGCTCTTGTCAGCCTTATTGAGCTGAATGAGGCAAGAAAAGTTGTTAGTGCATCTGTCGACAATGTGAAATCCATCACAGACACTATGTGCTCCACTGTTGACAGAGGATATACACAACTGACAGACTTTATCCACCATAATCGCGTCCCTTATCTGAATCATGAAAAGAAGCGCATTGAGTTCCTCTCAGAGCAGTGATCTCTTATGGCACAGACAAGCGATATCATTGTAGGAATCGTAGCATTCATAATCAGTCTCTATGGCGGGATTTCCTCAAATATTGCAACTGTGGTCTTTGGTATATTACTTGTCTTCATTACTATAGCCTTGCGATTCAACGCACAAGAAGAAGAGATAAATTTATTAAAGCGTGAGATCAATATTCATTATGAACTCCAAAAAATCTGGATGGAAATCGAGAGGTTACAACATGCAAAATCTAAATAAGATAGAACAACCTAGAAGGAATATTGACTTTTTTATAGTCATCCTTATACTTCTTCTTATTGCTTTTGGCTACCTTTCCCTAAGAAGTTTTGGAATTCTACCCTAAATTATACAGGAATCTATTTAAACTTCTTCTTCTTTTTTCTTCTTGATGAAACTTATTTGCTGGAACGTCAACGGGATAAGAGCAGTCCTGAAAAAAGGATTTACTGAGTGGCTGCAAAAAGAACACCCAGACATTCTCTGCCTGCAAGAAACTAAAATCGACAAGCAAGAGATCCATGGCAAATTCGACCACATCAAAGGCTATCATCTGTACTTCAATTCTGGCAAGAAGAAAGGCTATGCTGGCGTCGCTACCTTCAGCAAAGAGCAACTTGACCATGTCACTTATGGACTAGGATTAAAAGATTTCGAGGACGAGGGCAGAGTTGTCATCACAGACCACAAGCATTTCTCGCTGCTGAATATTTATTTCCCAAATTCTGGACGCGGACATGATCGAGTTAAATATAAATTAGACTTTTGTGACAAAGTGTTGCAAGTTTGTGAACACTTACGCAAACAAGGAAAGAAACTTATTATTTGCGGCGACTACAATATCGCGCATGAAGAAATTGACTTAAAAAACCCGAAACAAAATCACGAGACTGCAGGGTTTCTACCAGAAGAGCGAGCATGGATGACAAAGTTTCTGCAGAAAGGCTATATAGATATCTTCAGGAAGCAGCATCCTGGAAAGGAAGGCCATTACACCTGGTGGACCTATCGCTTCCAAGCTCGACAAAGAAATATCGGCTGGCGAGTAGATTATTTCTGCATCACGCCAGACTTGGAGAAGCATGTCAAGAAAACAGAGATTCTGACGCACGTTATGGGGTCTGATCATTGTCCTGTGCTGCTGGAATTAGACTTCACTCATTGAGATTTCTCTTCAAATGACTTGATCTCTTCTGGAAGTTTGCATTCTTCTTTAGAAAATATAATTTCTTCACATTGAGCTATTGCCTGTTTGCATAGATCCATCATTCGTTCATAGTCTTGTTCTATCGCCGGGATTTTAATATTTGCACCATATCGCGCAGCTTCTCTTCTATCAACATCTGATGTTTCTTCTTTTTCCCTATATACTGTGATTCTCTCAATGAACTCATCGTCATACTCTACGAGCTCTTTATCTTTGATGTACTTCAAGAAGGCAGCTGTGCATCGTTGACTTCTACTCTCGACACCAAACTTACTCAGAATAGCTAAGGCACAATAATATAAGGTATAAAACCATTCTTCAGGCAGCTTATAGTCAACTCCTTTGCTCTTATATATCTCGCAGAACTCAAGATTCTGTTTTGCCTTGGCAATGTATTCTTCAGCTAATTCTTGATTTTGCTGAGTTATTAGCAATCCTTTATGCTTCTTTCCTCTAATATCATCTTTTTTTGCGTTGATGAAACATTCTCTTACTTCTTTGCTATTCATTGCTGCACTCCTCTCATAAACATAACAAACTTGTCTTGACCAAAAAGAACTACTCCTTCTTTTACAGCATTTATTAAAGCAATGTTTGGTTTTTTAAGTTCCTCTTTTAATCCTGCTGGAGCACAGATGATATTATGAATCGGCTTTACTTGTGTTTTCTGCACCTGCATCACGATGCGTTCAATATCTAAGATATTACCTTTTTTTGAAACAACACTTAAGACATCTATATCATTCGCTTTTTTTGAGGAGACAAGCATACTTCCATAGAGAATCAGAAAATCCACTTTTCCTTTCAATGCTGTAAAATTGATTACCCATCTTCTCTGTGTCGCTGCTTCATGTTCTAGTATAAGGGCGAGTGTTTTTTCTACCAGAGGATTCTCCCATTTCAAACTTACTGTATAAGGACTATTGTCTTTATTGCCTATCTTCTTTAAGGTGAGTATATTGTCTGCTTCGAGCTTTTTGAGTGCTTTCCATACGCCTACATGAGTCATTCTGAGTATTTCTGCAAGCGTTGCTATGGTTGGCGATCCAGAGGCGTACCTTAATATCCTGGTGAGGATTCTTTGCGTTTTGCGTGATGTGAAGTCCATATTTATCGTTAACTCCTAGTTAATGCTCATTAACTTAAAATTAATGCTTCTATTTAAATGTTTCGTTTACTTCAAAATTATGGTCTCTAAATTTAATCCTTAAATAACGATCATTGTCCTGTGCTGCTGGAATTAGACTTTCCTTAACTCTTTTCTTACTTTTCAGAGGATACAAAACTTTATATAGCAATTTTGAGTTATTTTTCTCTATGAAAAGAGGGAATGTCAGCAATAGAATGCTCTTTTTTTCGACTTTTGCCTTATTACTTGCTGGATTTTTCGCCAGCTCTTATGAAGAATCTATCACTGGACAAGCCTTTGGCAGAAGCCGATGGGGAGGATCTTCTTATTCATACAGACCATCTACTTATTATGGTACACCACTTCAACAGCAAACACAAACACCTACTACTCAACAAGCCCAACAACAAAGACAAACATCTTACACTTTAACTTGCACTTCTTATAAGAACATTGGACGAAATGGTGCCAATGTGAAAGTAGCATTCAATGGACAAGATGGAAGAGCTCTTGCTATCACAGAAAGACTTTTCGCAAATTCTGATTGTCCACAAAATAGTCAAGGCAATCAATTAATTTACACTTGCTCCCAAGATGGAAGATCCATTACTGTACCATCAGCAACTGCTCAACCTCTTTCTGCTCAAAATGCTTATAATAACATTCTTTCGTGGATAAACACACAACCACCACCTTTAGTCGCAGGCAAGATGCAACCTTGTACTCCTGCAGCTACTGGCAGCACAGATGGACAACCAACAAAGATACAACAAGGCGCTTATTATACTTTAACCTGTCGCACCTATAAGAGTGTTGCATGGGAAGGCGCTACTATTGAAGTAGGATTCACTGATGCAAGCGGAAAAGTCACCAAGATAACTGAATATCCTTTTAGAAACTCTGTATGCCAACAAAACAAACAAGTAAGCAATACTTGCGTTACAGAAGGCAAATCTCTTACTCTTCCATCAACAAGCGGTGATAAGCCACTTTCTACTCAAGAAGTTTACAACAACGTTCCTAAATGGGCAAGCAATCCTCAATCACCTTTAGTCAAGACCGCTCTCACTTCTTGCATTAGCGGACAACAGCCAGCAGCACAACAGCAGAGTGGAAGTTGGGGAAGCGGATCATCACAACCTGCTCTAGCACTTAAACAATATGAATTTGGAGCTAAATGCCAGAAAGTCGTTCCTCCTGGCGCTGAAAACTTGCGCGTTTCCTTTGGTTCACCTATAAAGATCACTTATGGCTATGGAGATAAGAATGCTAACAATTATGTTGATGCAGTTGTTCAAGAAACTTTCTCTCCGAGATGCTCCACAAGTGGTACAACACATTTTATTAGCGAAGTCAGAGAATGCAATACACCTAGCGACGCACTCTCCTCTCCAGTTTCCTTACCAACACCACCAACTGAACAACAGATAAGAAGTGTCATGGCACAATTACGTTCTAGGGTTTCAACACTGCCTTTAGCAACAAGACCTTGTCCAGAAGGAGAACTATGCATCCCAGGTGTAGGATGTAGCAGCACTGCTGCATAACGCTTTCCTTTTCTTCTTCCATAATCTTTAAATAGCATTCTAGGGAACTCTTTTTCAACTAGTGAGCCGGTGGTCTAGCGGTTATGATGCGTCCCTTACAAGGACGGGGTCGAAGGTTCAAATCCTTCCCGGCTCATTTTTCTTTTGGGATAGATACATCTCTTCAAAAATCAACCCATTTATGCTACCTTCAGGCATGCTTCATTTTTCCTGCGGCTCTATACCAACCCATACCACATAATGATCTGAATGTTCTTCAGTTATGCCTTCACTTACTACTCCTTTTTTTCCAAATTCTTCTAAGGCGTCATCGTTAAGTATAATTCTGTCATATGCACATGACTGCTGCCCTACACTTGTATCTGCATCGCCAAGTATCCAATGCCAAGTATCAAATTCTTTTTCTTGTTGGGGATTATAATAAGAACAATCTGCGTTCAAGTCTCCTATAATAATTATATTTCCATGTTTAGGTATTGATTGTTCAAGAGCTGCAAGTTCTTGCTGCACGACTGCTGGCTTGACATGCATATTGTACACTGTAAATTTATATCCTTCTACATCAAAAGTTACTGTTACTGGAGGTCTTTCCCAACGATCTTGCTTGTCCGGATTATAATCTTCCCAATTGACCACACTAATTTCTTTTCCAGTTTCCAGAGAAATAGAACGATACAAAACTCCATATTGTTCTTTGCTAGATGAACGGCCCGCTCTGCTTGAAAGCTTACATCTATACTGAGGCAGATGATCACAGAGCGCTTGAAATGCAGATCCATTCTTGTCGCGTATTTCTTGCACAAACATAATATCAAAATCATCGATGATATCAGCATAACCTTGGAGCAATTCTTCTTTTGCCGCTTTAGCAGTGCCATAAATTTCTAGATTCCAATTAGCAATAGTAAGCGCTTTTACATTACGAGAAGGATATGGATCTTTATCTGGAGTTTCTTTAACTACATTTCCAGTAATATTATCTAATGAATACCAAAGTACTATGACAATAACTACGAGAGCTATTTTTGCTATAATCATATTTGCTTTTCTATTCATATTAGTATTCTTTTCTATTCCTTTAAAACATTTTCTTAAGAAAATCCGCAAAAAACATAAGACAACCCAGAAATTATCCGCTAACCAAAAATGAACCTTTAAGACCTTCTGTAAATAACTTTACATTAGTTCTCAATCCAAATCCCCGCTCCAATGGAATTACAGATAAAAGAAAAACCATGGAAAGATTATTTGGTACAGATTGGCATACAACTCGTGAAGGAAAACTCTTCTTAGAGGATTTAGCGCAGCCATCAACTCTCTTATATGGTCTCTTAGAACGTGGAGCTAGAAGCACTACCTGGGAGAATCGTTTATTTTTCTGGAAGAGACTAACCTAATATCTTTTCTTATATTCTAGAGATTATTAAGCTACCAAGTGTTCGACAATAGCCTGCAAACCAGAGACAACTCTTTCCTTTCTTGACCGCATGTCTGGTCTGAAAGGCTCTCCTGTCAACTGCTGAATGCCCATAATGTAGCGAACAGCAATCTCTCTGCGCTGCTCATCAGTATAACCTTGGTCTCCTTCAGAAAAACCACGGGCAAATTCTTTGGAGTAAGAAGCAGGATTTAATTCCTTGATCTCGCCTCTCGCTAATCTTGCAAGCTGCCGCGCATAATCACTAGCCAGCCAAAAACGTGAGGAGTCTAAGGTGTATAATTCATCTTGAGCAACTATTTCTCCTTCAGTGTTGACACCATGCTCTGTTTTTGTATCAACCAAAATTAATCCTCTGTTTCTGACGAATTCGCTGACAACACCAAAAGCAACTAGCGCAGCGTTGCGTATGTTTGCATATTGAGCAGTAGTGCATATACCCTCATTAATAAAGAATGTAGGAGCAACAGACTTATCATGCTCATCAGATTTTGTGGAAGGCGTGTCCAGAACATAAGGGAGCTTGCCGTTGGCGATCCACGCGCTATTTACAGGATGACCGCAGAACATAGTGACGTCATGTAGCCATGCTTGATACAAAGACGTTGTCGTTGCGCTCTTGGCCATGTACGCTCGTAGCACCATCTCAATCGGTAATGTTCGTAAGTTTTCAGCAGCAATCACAACACTAGTATCTTCTAAGCCAGGAACATCGAATTGTGAAGTTCCTAATGCATCTTGTGTTAAACGTTGCATAACATAATGATTTTTTGCCAAGATTTGATCTTTGAATGGGATTTCACCCCTATTAATATCATGCGTTGAGATTCTCTCTGTTCTGACCATAATGCGCAAAGGCGTGTTATATTTTGTATGCAAATGAGGATTCGTAAAAGTAACTCGCATTTTTTCTTTTGCTACACCATCTTCTCCATGGGCAATAAACTGTTCAGCAGTATAGTTTAATCCTGACATATAAGGTTGAAATTCTCTGTCCCATCGTTCTTTGTCTAGAGTAAAACGTCCTTCACCGTCAAGAATGGAATCAGAAGATTTTCCTGCGGCGACTACAAAATTGCGCAATCGAGGAATTGCGCCTCCACTTAGAATATCTTGCGTGCTCGGCGACGCAGTTTCCTTTGCCATATACTCTTTGACTAATTTGCGTGCTGCATCTTCTGTTAGAAATTCTGCCATGATTCTGACCTCCTTAGAGAATATCTCCTGGCTCGTAGTTTGCTTGTGTAGCATATTTTGTTAATATTGGTTGCGCCTTTGCTCGAACAGCTGCAATCTGCTCTCGTGCATTGCCTATAAAGTGTTGTTTGTCAGCCAAAATACTTTCAATACTTCCTGCAGTTATGCCTTTGTCCCTGAATAGAGGATCATCTGCTAGACGAGCTGCCAGTGTTGGTGGTTTTCCTTCTTGCCGCATCGTTAAAGCTTCTGCAACAGCATGCTTTTTAATACTACCGTGTGCTTGTTCTCTTCCAATACCTGCTTTGACTGCCATCATGAGTATTTCTGACGTTGCAAGGAATGGCAAATAGCAATCAACTTCTCGAGTTATGACCGCAGGATACACACCCATAGAGTCTATAACATCCAACGCTGTTTCACAGAGACCATCTGACGCATAACAAGCATCAGGCAACACAATTCTACGTAATACAGAACAAGAAACATCTCCTTCTTCCCATTGATCACCTGCCAACAGTGCAGCCCCGAAAGCATACATCTTCACTGCTTTCATTAAAGAATCTATACGCTCAGCATGAGGAGTATTCATCTTATGTGGCATTGCGCTTGAACCTACTTGCCCTTCTTTAAATCCCTCTGTCACTAATTCATAACCAGCCATTAGACGCATACCTTTAGCAAAATTCGCTATACCTGAGCTTAAATCATGCACATTACCAAAGAAAGCAGCGTCTAGTGAGCGTGGATATACCTGTCCAGGAGCATCAAGCACGCGAGAAAATCCAAGCAGCGAAGCAACACGTTGTTCTAATGTTTGTACTTTTTCCGGACTGCCCAATAAAGTTAGCATATCAAATTGTGTTCCTACAGCACCCTTCATACCACGTAAAGGATAAGTGTTGAGAAAAGTCTCAAAGTTCCCTAAATGATAATGCAGCTCTTCGGCCCACATTGCCATCCGTCTTCCTAAGAGTGTTAGTTGTGCAGGCTGATGATGTGTTCTTGCTGTCAATTCAATATGTTTATATGCTTCTGCCTTGTCTAAAAGGTGTCTCAATACAGCAACGTGTTTCCCAAATAAGAGTTGCCCTGCTTGTCTGAGTTGCATCTGCTCGACATTATCTGTCAAATCTCTGCTGGTCATTCCTAAATGCAACACTTCTGGCGCCTGAGCAGTTTCAACAAAAGCTTGAATACGAGCCTTGACATCATGTTTTGTCCTTTGTTCTATCTCTCTAATCCTTGCTAGATCAACAGTATTTTTTACAGCTTCAAACCTTGTTATGGCATCAGCAGGTATGTCTACACCAAGTTCTCGTTGCGCCTTCATCACTGTAATCCACAGTTCTCGCTCTGCAATAATTTTTCCTTCTTCAGAAAAAATACTATTTATTGCTGCAGTTGCATACCTTTGCGAGAGAATGTTATCGTTTGCCATGCATCTCTGAACCTCTTAAAAATGCCCAAAGCACCTTTCTAGTGTAAATCCCATTGCCATACCATGTTTGTTGACAGCTTCAATGATAGCAGCATCATTTATGGATCCGCCAGGTTGAATGATTGCTGATATACCACATCGTCCCAAGCGTTGTATAGAATCTGGATGGGGGAAGAATGCATCAGAAGAAACTACTGCTCCTTCTAGAGGATTGGATGAGAGACGATGGGATTCTAGAATACCTTTCAATGGATCATATCCTATTCCTTCTCTGTCCATTGCTTTCTGATATGCCTTGACTAATGCTTGCTCAACAGCCCCAACTCTCTCTTGCTGCCCAGAACCAACTGCTAAAGTAACACCGTTCTTGACAATAACAATGCCATTGCTTCGTGTGCCAATATTCACATACCATGCAGTGAGTAAATCACTCAGTTCTTGTGGTGTTGGATCGCGCTCAACTACTACAGATTTTCCATCGGGCGTTCTGACCAGAGGATCAAGAATAAGTTGCTCAGGACCAAGAATGCTGCTTAAGTAAGGTGCTTGCACCAGAACTCTTCCTGTTGGCAAGCCTTTGATATCATATAATCCATCAACAGAGTCTCCCTGGAATTTAGGTAATCTATCCAGTCCATCATAAAGGATGAGTCGTAAGTCTGATTTTTCTCCCAAGCGTTGAAGAGCATCTGCAGTGAACGAAGGAGCTGCAACGCCTTCGACAAAAGTAGTCATGAGTTCTCCTGCAGCAACAAGATCCACTTCTCTGTTGAAAACAACTATAGATCCAAATGCGCTTCGTGCATCTGCATCTCTTGCTCTGCGATATAGCTCATCCAAGGTTTCATTGTCTGTTTGTCGCGCAAATCCTGAAGGAATTAAATGTTTCATCACAGCGACTGCTGGCCCGGGGAAAAATCTGAGAATATCTAAGGCTCTAGTAACGTCCATGTAATTCGTTGCTGACAATCCTCCTTTGCCTGTTTTTGCAAGACGAATATCAGTTTCAAGTGCTAATACACCCTTTTGAAAACGATAGATTGCTCCCGGTTGATTTGGGTTTTCGCCATAGCGCAGAGCTGCTTCTCGTACTAGAGCGAGTGGTAACTGTTCTGGAAATTCTTCTGTCCTTACAGTTCTATAAATTCTTCTGAATTCAGTGACATCAGTGCCTCTGGTCATGCGACACGCTCCTCAGCAACAGTAAGTCCAGGTCTAACTTGTGTAGCATAGTCGAGATGAGAGAAATGATCTCCAATTAACTTATCATAATCTCCTACTAGATGTAATGCTTGTTGTGCTAAGGCAAAACGTTTTTCAAGAGAACTTCCACGATGAACTAAGGCATGGCCAAGGAATCTCTTATATTGGGCTGGACTTGAAAGGACAGCGACGCTATGCCAGTTTTTTCCTGCTGCCTTGACCATAGTAGGCCCGCCAATATCTATATTGATGCGTGCATCTTCCGGATCGCTGCTTTTCGCAACAGCTTCTGAAAATGGATAGAAGTTGCCGACTAAGACATCAATGTAGACTCCTCCAATGGATTGAAGATAGTCTTCGTGCGCAGGATTATTTCTTTCTGCGAGAAGTCCTGCATGTACTCTTGGATGTAAAGTCTTGACTAGACCACCTTCCATCTCTGGAAAGCCAGTAAATATTTCTACAGGAGTGTAATGTGTTGATGCTCTGGCGCCAAGAGCTTCTGCAACTTTTCTACCAGTGCCCCCAGTGGAATAAAAATGAGCATCTGGATTAAGATCAAGTATGCCTTGAATTAATATATCTAAGTCTGTTTTATCAAAAACGCTTACCAGTATATGTTGTGGGACTATAATATCTCTCACTGGAAATTTGTTTTCTCGAATTGTCATCACTGCACCCCCGAAGAAATATATACAAACATAAGATTCATCGAGAGCAAGAGGCATATAAATCTTGCTGTAAAAAAATGTCCCAAGTGAGTAATAAAAGAAGAACACAATATTTATATGCAATCAGAAGCGCAATCGCTCATGCCGAGAGAATCACTGCCTAAAGATGCATTCTTTGCAAAGCTTGATGCGATAGGTCTAGCAGTGACTTATGATGATGTTCGCCTCAAGACTGGTTATGCAGAAACTATGCCTGATGAAGTCGCAGTAGCGACCAAATTCTCACGGCGTATTCCCTTACGTATCCCTATCACCAGTGCTGCCATGGACACTGTGACAGAACATCCTATGGCCATTGCTCTGGCGAAAGCAGGCAGTCTTGGTGTCATTCATAGAAATTTAACTCCAGAAGCACAAGCGAGGGAAGTTGCCCGTGTCAAGTTTCATCTCCATGCGCTGATTAGAGATCCTATTACCATGCGTGAAGATCAAACGATTGCACAAATATTGCAGACAAAAGCAGAGAAAGGATACTCGTTTCACACATTTCCCATTCTCAATGCAGAAGGAAGATTAGTAGGCATTCTTTCAGAAAATGATTTTGATTTCTGTGCAGATCCATCACAACTGGCAAGAGCAGTGATGAGTATGCATCCTATAACTGCGTCACCAAGAACCACAGTGCAAGAGGCATATCAAAGAATGATTCGTGAGAAGAAAAAATTATTACCTTTAGTTGATGCAGAGGGAAGGCTTACTGGACTCTATATCTTCAGCGATGTCAAGCGAGTGGTGACTGCAAGTAATTCCACATACAATGTTGATGCTAATGGTCAATTACTTGTTGGTGCAGCTATTGGTGTAAATGATTATGAGCGGTTAGAAAAATTGCTGGCAAAAGGCCTCGATGTTGCAGTCATTGACACAGCACATGCTGACACAAAATCAGTGTTGGAGACACTTCGTGAAATAAAAAGAAGATATCCAGGTCTTGATGTTGTTGTTGGTAATATCTCACAGCCAGAGTCTGCAAGACGTCTGCTTGATGCGGGTGCTGATGGTATTAAAGTTGGGCAAGGTCCAGGTTCTATTTGTACTACCAGAATTATTGCAGGTATTGGTTGTCCACAAGTGACTGCAGTCTATAAATGTGCTCAAGTTGCAGACGAGTACGGTGTTCCTGTATGTGCTGATGGTGGTTTACGCTATCCTGGCGATGTTGTTATTGCTCTCGGTGCAGGCGCCTCATCAGTGATGATGGGGAATATGCTTGCAGGAACAGATGAAGTTCCAGGTGACGTCGTTTATTTTGAAGGACGGCAATGGAAAACGTACAGAGGCATGGGTTCACGAGCTGCCATGGAGAAGCATGCAGCATCACGAGAACGATATAGAGCAGGAAAATCAAGCCTTGTTTCAGAAGGCGTAGAAGGATTAACCCCTTATAAAGGAGCAGTCATCAAAGTTGTGCATGAATATGTTGAAAGTTTAAGAAGAGGTATGGGATATGTAGGTGCTGCATCTGTGGAAGAGTTACGAAAGAAAGCAGACTTTGACCGACTAACCATTGCTGGCAGAGAAGAATCACATCCTCATGATGTTAAAATAATACGGGAGCAATAACTTTACACAAGGTGATAACAACTATGACTTTAGAACATCTTGTCGGCGATGCAAGAACGCTTGCCATTGTCTGCAATCAGTGGGGAGATACTGGCAAGGGGAAATTTGTTGATTATTTTGCAGCAGTGTGGGCAGATATTGTTGCGCGCGGCACTGGTGGTGCAAATGCAGGTCACACCATTGTCGTCGATGGAAAACAATTAATTCTCCATTTGATTCCTTCTGGCATCCAGCATGATCACGCTGGCAAGATTAATGTCATTGGCACTGGCGTTGCTGTTGATCCTAGAGAAGTCATCAAAGAACTCACAACATTGGATGCGGCAAATGTCTCTTACAATAATCTTATGATCGCGCATGATGCAAAGCTTGTCTTACCTCAGCATCTGCTTATAGAGCGTTTGAAAGAAATGCTTGCTGGCAAGAAGAAAATAGGAACTACTGGCCGCGGCATTGGGGAAGTCTATGGCGATCATGTCCTGCGTGTAGGCTTGACTGTCAATGACCTGCTCAATCCAGATAGGTTCAGAGAGAAACTTGCGAGAAACCTGCAGGCAAAAATGCCTTTTCTCAGATCCTTTGACAGAGACACTCTTGAAGCCATGCTGCAAACTCCAGCTCTTGGGGACGGCACATTTTTTGACAAGGAACATCTTCTCAATAGTGAAGCTATTATTGATGCTTACTTGCGTTATGGACAAACACTTGATCGCTTTGTTCATGACACTAAAGCCTTCTTACGAGAACGTCTGGGCAAGAGCAAGATTTTACTGGAGGGCGCTCAAGGGTTCTTGTTAAGCATCGACCATGGCGCACATCCTTATGTCACTTCATCAGACTGCTCCATCCAAGGCTTAGCAAGAGGCGTTGGCCTTAGAGAGCATGAGGTGGACAAAGTGCTAGGCATAGTCAAGGCATTCTATATGACACGCGTAGGTGAAGGCGCATTCCCCACAGAGTTTGGAGGAGAACAATCTGCGACATGGTGTGAAGCACATAAACGCGGAGAGGAAGAAGCACAATTCCCAGATGTCAGCGTCAATGATCCAGATCCTTTCAGACAAGGCATCGCCATTCGAAGAGCAGGCCATGAATATGGAGCAACTACTGGCAGACCTAGAAGAACTGGATGGCTTGATCTACCCTTATTACGTGCTGCTGCCGCAGTGAATGGCAGAGAGGTTATCTTGACCAAAGTAGATGTGCTCAATGACTGCGAGGACATCACTATTTGCACACATCATCACTATAAGGGACCAGAAATACGACGCGGCAAACAACAGATATCTGATGGAGCATTATTTGATCATGCACTTGTCCAAGATGATATTCTTCGCCATTGTGAACCTGTGTATCAAACATTTCCTGGCTGGATGAGTGACATCAGCGCGTGTAGAACCTATGAAGCATTACCAGCAAAACTGCGTGTTATTCTAGAATACGTCGAAAGAACAGCATCAGTCAGAGTCCGCATGATTGGCGTTGGACCTGAAAGACACCAAACCATCTTCAAACCCTGATCTCTCTTTTTTCGCAACCTATAAAAACAGAGATGAAAACTTTGTTTTATGGAACGACTCTTTGTGTTTGGAACACTGCGCGATCCTGCTACCTTACGGGAAGCTGTTGGACGAAATATTTCTGGAACACCTGCAACCTTAACCGGCTATCGACGAAGACATATTCTTCATGATCATGAACCTTATCCTGTACTTCTTCCAGACAAAACAAGCGTTGTTGATGGACTCTTACTGCCTGTGACTGCAGAAGACCTGAAGAAACTTGATGATTATGAAGACAAAAATATCTATGAACGAAAACAAGTTACTCTTACAGATGGAACAAAAGCATGGGTCTATGCCTTGCGTACGACGATCAACAAAGACAAGCTTAATTTTCTTCCTGAATCTTCACGACGCAATAAGCTATGGATTGCTCTAAGCACAGTCATTCTTCTCTTTCTGTTTTTTGTATCTATAGGGCCTGGCTATCATCTGCTGGCATATCTGCAGAACATGATTGTCAGCACTCCTGCACAGGATTTCCGCATTGCATTGTCTGATGGACGAGTTGTCGTCTTTCTACCGTTGGTCTATGAACAATTGCGAGAGATCTACCTGAACCAGCAAACCAAAGAGTTTAGCGTATGTCTACAAGGCAAGAAAGAAGACATGACTTACAAGATCACTGGTCTAGAAATTCCGAATACCTATGAGCAAGAAACATTTCATGTCGTTGCCGACTTATGTGACAGTGCAACCTTAATAGCACTGCATAGCCATCCTTACCAAAAGTGCATCTTCTCAGAAGCAGACATTGCCTATTATCAAGCATTTGCCAAAATTAATAAAGATGGATTGATTGGTGTGATGTGCGAACCGACACGATTTGGCTTTTACCCATGACTGAACAGCAGAGAAAGAAGAAAAAGAAAGATTTATATAATTTGTAGACGTACATTTTCTATGCCTTATATGGAAGTCAAACAAAGGAATGGGAATAAATATTATTATAGAGTTATCTCTGTAAGAACTATGGGAAAAATTGGTAAAAAAAGAGAGTATTTAGGAAGGGACCTTTCAAGCAAGGAATTATTAAAAAAAGAACTTATAGCAGACAGAAATCTCCTTAAGATCAAGAGAGATAAAACAATCCAGAAAGTAAAATCAAAAATTCTGCCAATCCTTAAAAAACACAAGATAAAAAAGGCTGGAATTTTCGGCAGTTATGCGAGGGGAGAGCAAAAAAAGAACAGCGATATAGACATCCTAGTAGATGCACCCAGAGGCACTGGCTTTGGTTTTGCTGGTATTGAAACTGACTTAGAAAAAGCCCTTAGAAAAAAAGTAGACCTGTTAACTTACAAAGCAATTAATAGATACATAAGGAAGCGCATCTTAAGTGAGGAAGTAAGGATATTATGAGCAAAGAAGCAATTGTATTTGTAAGACATGTCATCGATAGCATCGAAAACATAGAGTCTTTTACAAAGGGTGTAACTAAAGCCGACTTTATGAAAAATAAAGAAAAACAAAGCGCTGTTGTTCATCAAATAGAGATAATCGGGGAAGCTGCAAAAAATATTCCTAAAGAGTTTAAACAGAAATATCCTTTTATTGCATGGAACGATATTATCCGCACCCGCGACAAGATAACACATCATTATTTTGGTGTTGATCTAAATATTGTTTGGGACATCGTCAAAAAAGACCTTCCAAAGCTTAAGAAAAATATAAGTCAAATTTTACGCAAAGAAATTGGAAGTTAGTGACCAGATCTATGTCTGAGAGCATGACTGACAAAAAACCAGAAGACAAGAAGAAAAAGAAAGATCCTTTAGAAGAGATTATGGATATTCTGGACTCGTATGAAGAAGGCATGACACCTAGAACTGACAAAGATTACGAGATGTGACTATTTTCTATCTCGCACTGTGCTGCCAACAACCATCGCTGCAGCAATCAACACCAGATTCTTGATGATATACTGCCCTTCTAAAGTCAAAGTCAATACTGGAATTGGACCATACACTATATCAGGCAACAAAATCAAAGGCAAGAATGTTCCTGCCATCTGCAATGCCATTAAACCTATAGCAAAGCGAAGCAGAGGCTTGAACAAGAAGCAAACTCCTATGAGCACTTCCCACCACCCTAAGAAAGCAACGAACCACGTCGGTGAAAACCAATAGACTGTTTTTGCAACCAGCTCTGATGCTGGACTTAATCCCAAGGGCTTGAGGATTCCCAACCAGATAAAAATAAGCGCCAAGGAATATCTCAAATAATTTACGCCGTGATGCTTTAACCAGAGAGTAATCGCTTTATCGATGTGATCAACCTTGCTGTCAGCACGCATGTGTTATATTCCTTGGTGTTGTTTTCTTTCGTTGTATGATCTTATTTCTTCTTGCTCAACAAATACATCAATGCCAAAGGCGCTGCCCAGTTACTCCACCGCTCGACGAAATCCCATATAGGATCTCCTGCCAATGGACGAAGAAGCGCTGTCCAGAATCCCCAGAATGTAGCCCAACCAAGAATGTATTTATTTGGCTTGAGCAACACCCAAGTACCTACAAGCATATCCATAAGACCGATCAAAGGCAAAGCAGTTATAGCAAAAGATTCAGAAAATCCAAGCGCAGTAAAATAAGGTATCCAGCTTTTTTTAATCATCAGCGCAAAGACACCATGGCCGATAAATGTACCGAAAATACCTATGCGTAAAATCCATTCTGCTCTTTTCATCGCATTCATAAAGAAACTCACCTCTTTCTTCCTGTCACTCTTCTTCCTTATAAATGTACCTCTCTTCTTGGAAAGTTAGTATCGCTCACAGAGGACGCATTCTCTTTCTATACATCCCTCAATCTTTTGGTTATGCTTCTGATTCCATGCACGAAACTGTGTCAAAATGACTTGCAGCTCTTTTCCCTTGGCAGTGATATAATATGCTGTTTTGGATTGATCTTGTTCTGGAACCTCTTTGACAATGATGTTCAGATTCTCCAAGGCTCGCAACCGTTCTGTCAGAATCTTTGGACTTATTTTTTTCATCTGACGCATGAGCTCATTGAATCCTTTCCCGCCATAGAGATGAATTTGCTGCAAAAGAGGCAGCGTCCATTTTTTCCCCAAGATTTGCGCAACATCAGCTACAGGACATGATTCCATTGTTTTCACTTTCTTTGCAGAAACTGATGCGTTTAAATATCTTTTTACTGCGCATTTTCCTGAGTGTAGAGTCCTGAGCGTAAGGTATATAAACCATGCTCCCTACTTTCTCTTTAACGGTGTATGTATGGCAGTAAAAAAGAGGAGACATGTGCTCTTACCAGTGCTTCTTATTCTAGGTATGCTTGTTTCCTTGTTTCTCACCTATGAACATTTTGTCCCTGAAGCCAGCAAATTCTGCACTTTTGGAGCTTCGTTTGACTGCGGTATAGTCAATAAAAGCCCCTATGCTAACCTTGATGGCATTTCCTATTTACTTACAATTGACCTTGGATGGACCAAGAATATGATCAATTTAACCCAATATGGTTTTTTCGCTGAACTCTTCACTTCCAATGCTTTCCTAGGCTTCCTGACTTTAGTCTTCTTGTTGTTCCTCTTCCTTGCTCATCAAAAGAAAACATCCTGTCTCTGGATTCAAGCGAACAAAACTCTATCCTGGATGCAAGGCATCTTGATTTTTGGCGTTCTGTATGGCTTCTATCTTTTCCTAATTCAACACTTTATCTTGAAAACCTATTGCATTTTGTGCATTGCACTTGACATCGTTCTTGTTATCTCATTAATTATTGTCTGGAGGATGAACCATGGCAGTTCGAAATAAACTTTTCTTCTTGTTTGCTGCGATGCTTGTTGTCGTTGCAGGGTGCAGTTCTGGAGGTTATCCACAAGCAGAAATTGACAAACTAGCACAGTGCATCACTGCAAAAGGCGGTGTCATGTATGGGACATTCTGGTGTCCTAAGTGCGCACAAGTGAAGAAGAACTTTGGCGGAGCGATGAACTACATCTCTTATGTCGAATGCGACGCCCGCGGGGAGAATGAACAAGCTGAACTCTGCATCCAGAAAGGCATTGACAAGTATGCTACTTTCGTCTTCAATGATGATCCTAACAAAGATAACTGGTTAGTAGGAGTTCCTACCTTTGAGGAATTAGCGACAAAGGCAGGTTGTCCTTTACCACAACAGTGAACGCTTATGGCACTAGACATCTCTCTACCGACATGGTCTGTTGTCTTTGCGACAGCAGCAGTGGATTCCATTAATCCTTGCGCCATTGGCGTGCTCATTTTATTGATAGCTACTCTCTTCAGCCTATCCCATGATCGCAAAAAGATGCTCTGGATAGGCATTATTTACATATCTGCAGTATTTATCACCTATCTCATCGCTGGCTTTGGCCTGCTCTTTTTCATCCAACGCTTGAATATTGCTGATGAACTCAGCTGGCTTGTCGGAGGACTAGTAGTGTTTATGGGCATTCTAGAAGTGAAAGACTTCTTTTGGTATGGCAGAGGACTAACGCTCAGAATTCCAGCAAAACGTCTAAAACAAATTAAGAAATATATGCGTCATGTGACTATTCCTGGAGCAGTTGTTCTTGGAGCATTTGTTGCAGCAGTTGAACTGCCTTGCACTGGAGGGCCTTATCTGGCTATCACTACTTTGCTTGCAAAAATAGGACTAACTTTGGAAATTTTCTGGCTGTTAGCAGTCTATAACTTCATCTTTGTCTTGCCTTTGATTATCATCTTGCTTCTCGCTTATTTCGGCGTCAGCACGAAGAAAATGAAAGACTGGAAAGACAAGGAAAAGAAGTGGATGCGCTTAGCCATAGGGTTAGTGCTGATTACTTTGGGAGCAATCCTTATCCTCTGGGGCAACGGCTGGATTGGACTGACCTTGATTTAAGGGAAAGATATATATAGCTGCGTCCAAAATCTTATATTCATGAAACAAAGAATTCAACGCGTAGGCATTCTTTCTGTGGGAAAAATGCATGCTGTCATCTTTCTTATTCTAGGCTTGTTCATAGGCATCATCACCTATCTTGTAGCCAAATATCAGCTAACACCTGACTCTCCAGCACCTAATTTCATCCTGATGCTTGTTGCTCTACCCCTCTTGTATGTAGTCATGGGCTTTTTTCTTGGCATTATTTGCGCTTGGCTCTACAATCTTGTAGCGAAACGCATCGGCGGCATAGAGATAGAACTAGAGAAATAACTTCTTTCTTTGCAGAGGATACAATGCTTGGCTTCTATTCGCAAAGATTATAAACCATTATACTCTAACATATATATGTCACACAAGGTATTACATGCTTGTCAAGCTCCTGAGGAATTGCTCAGAGATCCCAGATTTAGAGAACTCCATACAGTTGCTGGTTGCTTCTATGAGCATCTCACAGCAACTGCTGGCTTCATTTTTAGAACTCAAGATCTTGAAGCATATGTAGCGCGCCATGGACAAGATCCTACTTTAGTAGAAGGCGGAAGCGCTGAGTTTAGGAATTATGCTGATCTTTTTCAGAGACTTCTCCAACAAGGAATTATCTACTCTGAACTCCAACAACATCGACAAGGAATTGATGCGCTTATTCGCGACAGTTATGTATGTTATCGCTTATGGGTTCAGAAATCAACAGAGGAAACTATCGCTTCTTGACCCAGGCTTTTCTGAAAAAATCTTTTTTTTCTATAGCTTTCTCAACAGCTTCTTGACTTTTCACTGCCTGCTTGATTGCTTTTTTAATGTCTGTCATGTTCTCTTCACCTTAGAACAAGTAAATAATAAAAAATCAGGAGAAGGATGTTATATCTTTTCATACCTTCCCTTAGGTAAATGACCTATATAAATATTTTTATGCTTTAATTTCTTCGACAACACGGTCTTGCGCTTCACGACGCATCTTTGCCTGCGTATTGCAGATCAAACAACGACCACGCTGCTTGATAGGACGATTGCACTGGATGCAATATAATTGTGCCATAAATGTTCACCTCCGCCAGGAGATAATCATTTAGTTTTTATTGCACTTGCGGGAGATTTTCCGAAATCTTTCTAGTCTGCATCATAATTCTTTCGTGTTTTGTGCTTTCTTTTTCGGTTTTTCGAAGAACTTTACTTAAACATAAATGTCTCTTCCACTGGAAAACGCACTTTTCGTCTTGATTTTTCTGTGGTGTAGCCTACAGCAACTAACGCTGATGGAACAATATTTGCAGGCAAGTCCAATATCTTACTGTATTCCTGTGAACTAAATCCCTCCATAGGACAAGAGTCGAAGCCCAACGATTTAGCTCCATTGACAGCGTTGCCTAGAGCGATGTATGTTTGCCGCTGCGCCCAAGAGAGCTTTTGCTCTGAAGTCATAGGTTTTTCAAAGTCTTTCATCATCTGAATATATCCTTTGATCTGATCAGCTTGAGCACCGTTCTTGATCATTAATTGTTCCAATCGCTCAATGTTTCCTAAAATGTTGGTATCTGCACAAAATACTAGCAAGTGTGAGCATGAGGTTATCTGTGGCTGGTTCCATGAGACTGGGAACAGCTTCTCTTTCATTGTTTTGTCTTTAATGACCATGATCTTCCAAGGCTGTATATTGAATGAAGATGGAGCATTGCGGATGAGCTCGAATAACTTCTCTATCTTTTCCTCTGGTACTCCTTTACCATCGAAGCTCTTTGTGGCAAAACGCTCTTTAGTTATCTGTTCAAAATTCATTGGTATTTCTGGTGGTGTCATAGTGTTCAATGCTCCTGTGTATTGTTCATATTCACTTCTATCATTAAGATTTTTGTATCTTTTGTTGCTTCTATCTCAATTTCTCTTATGTCGCTGAGCGCAATAGCATCTTTTGTATCAAGTTTTTCTTTTTCTATTCTGGCTGTACCATCAATGACAAAGATATACACACCTCTGCCAACATTTAGAATATAGGTATTCTTTTTTCCTTTGTCTAGTTCTAAGAGACTAAGAGATGCATCTTGGTGTATATATAGTCTTGCTTTATCTTTTTCTCCTGAAACTACTGTAGTTAGCATGTTTTTCTTGAGCGTGTATTGTTTCTGATCATATCGCGGTTTTACATTGACTTGGTTAGGACGAATCCAAATCTGTAAGAGATTGACTGGTTCTGTAGTTGATGGGTTGACTTCTGCATGTTGTACACCTGTGCCTGCAGACATGACTTGGACTTCACCTTTACTTATAGTGCTTGTGTTACCCATATTATCTTTATGTTGTAATATTCCTTCTAACACGATGGAGATAATTTCCATATTCGCGTGTGCATGTCTACCAAATCCTGTTTTAGGTTGGATGATATCATCGTTCAAAACTAGTAAATCACCAAAGCCATTAGCCTCTTCATCATAATCTTCACCAAAGCTGAAGCTATGTTTGCTGTCTAACCAATCAGTTTTTGTTGCTCCTCGATCTTGAGCTCTGTGTAGTTGTTTTTTCATAGTGTTCCTAAAAAAAGAAAGAAAAGCCCAGATTACTGAGCCTTCTTGAGCTTTTTGATGGCCTCATCGACGCCTTTCGCTTCACTCTCCAACCACTTCTTGTAGTCCTGGAGCTTATCTACCTTTTCCTCTGTGGTAAGGAAACGACGACCTTCCATCTCTGATCCACAACAGCTTGTTTCGCATTGCATTTGTTCCATGCCTCCGTTTTCATTCTTATTGGATGTACGATATCGTATATCCGATACTTCTATATAAATGTTGTGGTTTGTTGTAGGTAGTTATTTTTCTCTGAAATAATCTATAATTCTTTGAGGAAGAAACGTCAGCTTTACTATCTCTGCAATCTGAATCACTTCTATTTTAATATTCACACTTAACTTTTCAATAGATTCTATGAATGAAAGGAGCTCTCTATGCGACGGAGGAATATACCATAGGATAATTGAAATGTATGATTCAAAGATGAACCCGGCATAGTTGTCCATGCGCACGTGATTGATGATTTTCTCTTTCTCGTTTGGTGTTGAGTCAATTTTTATGAAATATGCGGAAAAACCCAGTCTAAAGATGTTCAGAATGTATCTAAATTTTTGTATATAATTGTTATCAATTAAATTAGATATTTTTTTCTTAATTGTCTGTCTGTCTAGTCCAATATCAGAGCTTATCTTGAGGATTGAAGCCAAAGGATTGGAACAGAGATAAACTAGTAATTGATAGTCCTTCTTGTCTAATTTAAGGAGATTTGGTCTCTTATTTGGAAGAGGTTTTATATTTAGACTAAAGGGATTGTAATTATCTGGAAAATACTTTATTAATTCATATATCTCAAATTTTGAATTACTGAGATTCTCTAATAAAAATTGATCTAGGTTCTCTGTTACTACATGAAGGACATAATTATATTTTCCTACTGTCTGACATAAGAAATAAATGGAATCGTTATTTTCTATTTTTTCATTAAGCCTGTCTACAAGAAGAATATATGACTTCAGTCCAAAATGAGGGATATTAAGTATTAAAACAGGCTCAATCACCTCATTTTTAATCAATCTCTCAATTCTATAATTTAAGTTAGGAACAGACAAGTGAAGTTTCTTCCCTAATGCCTTTCTCTTCCATCTTGAATCCTGGCTTAAGTAAAATAGAAGCTTTTTATCTGTTAAGTCTAATTTTAGTACTTGTTGTTTATCTACTGATGATAAGACCATTCTTTTATTATATGTTGATTAGTTTATATATCTTTCTACAATATTTAAAATTATAGGAAGATAGATTTAACTTCTAGTGATTCCATAATATAGACAATGACTATGAAAAAGCAAAAAATACAGATTGGAGGAAGAATATGGGCGGAGTCGTAACTGGTAGCGAGATTGTAACAAGAGAAAGCCAAGAAGGAAGAACATTAGGAGTTACAGTGAATGGATATTGTAATCTAAAGTGTTCGCATTGTTATCTACCTCGTGATGGGCCAAAAAAGGTAATTCATTCTGACCTAATAACATTGTATGGGTCTGCAGGATATGACCGCATGGTAGTAGTCGGTATGGAACCATTTGTAGATAAAGCTAGTAAAGAAGCAACTCTTGCTTTGTTAGATATGGCTGGAAAGAAAGGTTCAAGTTTGGGAGTAATGACCAATGCAATTGGTCTCTCGCAAGAGGATGCTAAGCAATTAAGAACTAGAGGAGTGAGCTATATTGATGTCAGCATGGACGGAGGTCCTGAAACATATCAAAAAAGAAGAGGAGTTACATTTAGTAAAGTCGAAGAAGGCATCAATAATGCACTAAGAGCAGGTTTAATAGTTCATATATTGCATACACTTTACCGCCAAAACTCTACTACAAGCGATATTAAAGATATGCTTGCAGTCAGAAGAAGTCTAAGTCTTCCAGAAAAAAGTCTTATCTTATTTTCTCCATTTATTCCTGTAGCAGATAGAGAAGCTGGAGAACAAGAACTTGGCGATTTATTGGCTATTTTAAAAACTACATCATTTATGGATGCTCCAAAGACTCACCTAATGCTTGATGAATTAAATACAAGGCAGTTTGGCGGCATCGACAGTCCAGTTATAAGAAGCATGATTGCAGAAAAAGGGCTTGAAGAAAAAGTTCATTTAGCCTCCACTCAAAGCACAGATAGAGTACTTAGAGTCACATGGGATGGTTGGGCAGTGCATCCTCTTGCTTCAGTAGACGTCTCTAAATATAATACCAATGGAGTTAGGGTAGATAGTTCTAGCGACTTAAGAAAAGTTCATGATATATTGGTTCAAAGAGCAAGTGCGGGCAAAGAGTAAGTGTATGGATTGGATATAATAGATATTACCATTTAAGCTTTGCCCAGACATTAAGTTCCTGCTGTGGAAATTTTTTATAAATGCTTCTCTGTTTTTTTGTCCTTCAGAGGCAACACTTAAATAGCTGTTGGATATCCAATAGTCTATGAAAGATTCTAGCTGCTCTACGAAAGGATTTCTGTCGTTGTTGCTCTTGTGGATGGTCAAAAAGAAGCCATTGACTGGTGCTCAATTGGCTACTGAACTCGAAGCTAGAAAAGGAACCAAACCTAGTCCTGGAACGATTTATCCTGCATTGAAGGATTTGGTGGAGAAAGGACTGTTGAAAGTGAACAGCAAAAAAGCATATTCTCTGACTGCCAAGGGCAAAGCAGAATTGGAATCTGGACTGCAGACGTTTTGCACCTTGTTCAGCGATTTCAATGAGATGAAAGGCAGCTGCTGTCAACGATAGCTACTTTTTGCCCATAAGAAAAGTTTTTATAGCTAGTTGATTGTGTATTTTCTGTGAAAAGAAAGAGCATAGCACAAGAACAGCTACTTCTGTATAGGACTATTTTTGTCCTGGTTGCAACGCTTTGGATTTTCTCTGCAGACCTTGCCATTCTTAACACCCTAGAAACAACAAGCACCTCTCTTGCTCAACAGAATTCACTTACAGGAAATTTCAATAGACTAGCAGGCTCACAATTGCCTGATCCTGATGTCAGAGATCTCTTGATCTTTAATGGATTACTTATTATCTGTTTCACTGTAGGTTATGCTTTTTGGGAGCAACGAAAGAGAAGACCTATGAAAAGAGGACAAGCAGCTATGGAATTTATGATGACTTATGGCTGGGCAATTCTTGTTGCCATTATTACTATAGGGGCTTTAAGTTATTTTGGCGTTATTAATTCAAAATTTGCTCCTGATACTTGCATAATTTCTACTCCTGGAATAGCTTGTAAGCAATCATTAGTTAAATTTGTAGGTAATGATCCCTTAGACTCATCGGACTATAATGGTGTTTATCTCACTTTAATCAATAGCTTTGGCAAAGACATGGAAAATGTCGCAGTGACTGTCCTGGTAAACTCAGTTGCTTGCAATACTTATGCTAACGATCAAGGAGCTCCTGCACCAACGACCATGACTAATGGAGATTTGCAAAACTTTTATGCTAACTGCGACGAAGTACCCACTCCAGTTGCTGTCAAGGGCAAGTTCGCAGCAACCTTACGTGTAGCTTATAGTCTCAAAGGACAACTACTGACTCACATTGTCGAAGGAATAATAACGGCTAAAGTAGAACGATAGGCAACTACTGGTGTAGAAGGAGAAGTTGAAGAGTGACTGCCTGAGCAGAGGTACTTGTTCTTCAGTTTTTGTTGTTTTTAAGAACTTATTTCTTTATTTAAGCAAGAATACTTTATTGCTTTGCTTGTTCGCCAGCTGCAGGATGTTCTTTCTTCTCTTTGGACTTTTTCCAGAGCTCTAGAATACTCTGGGCGTTTTCTGGAGCAGGAGCCTTGTGCTCTTCTGGGAGATCTACTGTTTCTCCTTCTTTATGGAATTTTCTAAACCTGATGTTCTGGTTGTATTTGCGCTTGCCGCCACCCATACTGCTCTTGAAGAATGAGTTATTTTTAAATCTGGCGGTTACGAATGAGAAAGCTCTCTACTCTGCCAATGCTCTTTTGACTACTTGCTCGAAATGGACACCATAGATAGCTAATTCTACAGCCATAGGCAAAGCCCTGTGTTTAGTTATAGCAGTTTTCCCAATCAATTTCCAGTACCTGAGCCTTGCTTTAGAGAGAATCCCTATCTTCCAGACGCTTCTGAGAAATGCCTGCAGATCTGCTTTAGTCATTCTTGCATGGACGGTTGGCTTGTACTGCCTGATGAATGTCTCTATTCTTTTGTAATAATATTTTCTGGAGTAAATGGTGGAGAATATCTTTTTGTATCCGGCGACTAGTTTTTCTTTGTTCATCTTAGGAATGAAATTGAGGATTGCATCAGTGTTCCCTCCTGTAGTATCAGTGAGCAATCTTTTTTCCGCTTTCAACCGGTGCCAGAGCCTTGTCTGTGGCAAAGCAGTTAATAGACCTACCATGGCAGTGACTACTCCTATTTCCTGGATGAATTTTATCTGCGTGTCAAAGATACTTTCTGTGTCTGTGTCAAAACCAACAATAAACCCGCCCATGACTTGCATACCATGCTGATGGATTGTTTTTACTGCTTCAGCTAGATCCCTTGTCACATTCTGGAATTTACCACATTCTTTTAATCCTTCTTTTGAGGGAGTTTCAATGCCTAAAAATACTTTGCAGAAATTTGCTGCACTCATCAATTGCATCAGCTCTGGATCAGCAGCGAGATTGGTACTTGCTTCAGTCAAGAGAGTGAAAGGATACTTGTGTTCTTTTTGCCAAGCTATCAGTTTAGGCAACATTTGCTTCACATGAGTCACATTGCCTATGAAGTTGTCATCGACGACGAAGATAGAACCTCGCCAGCCTGCATCATAGAGACTTTGAAATTCCTTGATCATCTGCTCAGGAGTCTTTGCTCTTGGGATTCTTCCATTCATGATAATAATATCACAGAACTCACAGTTGAATGGACAACCACGTGAATATTGAATAGCCATTGTCGCGTAATTCTTGAAGTTGATCAAGCTCCAAAGAGGAAGAGGCGTTGTTGTAACATCAGGTCTTGCTAAAGAAGTATACATTGGTTGCATTTTGTTTTTCTCTAAATCTGCCAAGAATAAAGGTAAAGTTATTTCTGCCTCGTTGAGAATAAAATGATCTACATTTTTAAATTTTTCATGCTGTGTGGTAAACACTGGACCTCCAGCAACAACTGTTTTGTTTTGCGCTTTACAACGATCAATGATTTCTTGAGCACTGGTTTTCTGGACTATCATGGCACTGATAAAAACCATATCTGCCCAGGCAATGTGCTCGTCTGTCAATTCTTCTACGTTCACGTCTATGAGCTTTTTATTCCATGATTCTGGAAGCATGGCTGCTATAGTCAATAATCCCAGAGGAGGAAATGCTGATTTTCTCTTGATAAATTTGAGAACGTGCTTAAAACTCCAGAAGGTGTCTGGATACTTGGGATAGATGAGTAAGATGTTTTTCATAACAGAACCTATGTTTAGTATAGCTCTTCTCCTTCTTAAAGAATAAGGTTACTTTTTGGAAAGTCTTTGCTCTTGTTAGCTATATACTCTTAAGAGCCTGAATCTCAACTCTCCCTAATGTTATATGATTCTTAAATGAATTTGGTTGTCTAGAATTTTCATATAGCAGAATGAGTGTTCTAAAAAAGAGAAAATTAAGATCATCTTTAATTATATTAATGTGCATCAACAATTTTCTGCATTCTTTCTATATCCCCGCATTTGGAAGCAGTTTCTCTTAATTCTTCAGTTTTTCTTTGCTGGTACTGATGAAATCCAAGGATTTGATATTCTAAGCCTGCACGCAGGTGCATTTTAACATATTCCTCATAGCTTACAACCTTATCATTATCTGAATCAGCAAACCCTTTCTCTCCATATATCTTTTCAGCTAATTCTTTTCTCTTGGCGTCTCTCTCAATCTTTGCTTTAAGAATTCCTTCGGCATCATTAAATGCAATACTTTTATTAGCAGTCAAATCCTTACGACCTAGATAAACAAAAGTTCTTCCACTTGGTTGAGCAAATATGTCTTCTGTTATAAGGTCTATTTCACCATCGCTGTTTTGGTCATATCCCTGATACAAAATAGACGTAACTCTTGTAACCCCGAGTCCATTTGAATTATAAACTCTTGCAATTGATGCTGGATTGTCAAACCTCTTGCTACATCCATTTGATCCGATAGCAAGTGCTACCAAACCTACATAAATTGCATTCTTAATTGCTTCTTTCATTTCTTATTACTCCTACTCCTCTGATTTAATCAAGATTAGTAAATTAAACATCTATATAAAAGTAATCCCACACAATGTGTTGGGTAAAAGAAAGATTTATATATTATCAATAATTTATAAAAATATGCTTGACTCATTAAGAAATATAGGATTGACTGCCTCGGAGGCAAAGGTATATAATACACTTCTAGAAACTGGAAAAAATACTGCTTCAGGAATCCTTTCTAAATCTAGACTAAATTCAGGAAGAATATATGAAATTTTAGAATCATTAAAAAACAAAGGTCTAGTTAGCTCAATCAAGGAAGGAAAGAAAAAAAAATTCATAGCTTCTCCTCCAGAAAGGGTTTTAGATTATCTTAATGAAAAAATTCAAGATATAAAAGATAAAATGGGAGAGTTTGAAAAAGAACTACCAAAATTGAAACAAAATTTTGAGAGTAATCAGCAAGAAATAGACGCCGAATTATTTATAGGAATTAAAGGAAATAAAACAGCATATGATCTATTATTTGCAGAAGCAGGCAAGAATAAAGATAAAGAAATAATTATTCAAGGTATTACAAAAAAAGAGAGATACCCTAAAGAAGTGTTAGATTTACTTATGTATTATGTTTACAAAAAGAGAAAACAATTAAAATTAAAAGTAAAAAAAATTGCAGATTATGATGCAAGAAACGAAAAAATGTATTTAGAAGACAATTCAGAAATAAGATATCTTCCATTTACATCAACAACCTCAATGCAAATTCTAGGGGATGTCGTAATGGTTCAATTCCCAGTTGACCCCATAATTACCCTCATTATCAAAAATAAAAACATTGCAGAAGATTATAAAAAACAACTAAAATTCCTCTGGAAAATAGCTAAAAGATGATTTATACCTTAGTGAAGAGTCTTTAAGCGCAACAATACACTTTCAAAGAATAATCTATAGATTAGGAAAGACTTGATTTATTGTATGAGAAATATAATCTCTTTAATTTGAAGATGATTATTTCTGCGGATTGATGAACTTGAAAGGCTTATGGATGCCTATGTGTTCATACTGCTGTCTTGTTTCTTCTTCTGGATTGCGACGCTGGATCAAAAATACCTGATCTTCTGGTCGTACACGTTCTTGAACAGGGAATGATATTTCATCTCCTTTTTTAGCTGCTGTAATTATCTTGTCTTCTTTTCTAAGCTCTGCTACTCTTGTTTTGTAATAACCAGTTGTTGCTCCAGTAAAACAGACTTCTTGATTTTTCTTAAGCTCTCCTTCTTCCATGAGGACTGCCGCTACTTTTAACTTGGGATAATATCTTGTTACTTTTCCTATCTTTACTTTTTTCTCCTTTGCTGCTGATCCATAGAATTTTGTCCATGAGTCATTGGTTGGAGTTCCAACAAAAAAGTTATCTGTGAAGCCACGGTTGAAGACTTTTTCCAATTCCCTGACTAAGAATAAAGCTTTTTCTTCTGTGAATTGTTTTTTATTGATTAAATCTATGGCTTCCCTGTATGCTTTGGTGACAGTGTAGACATATTCTGGACCTTTTGCCCTGCCTTCGATCTTGAAGACGTCAACACCTGCTGCTTGTAATTTATCCAGGATAGGAAGAGCACAAAGATCTTTGGGTGACAGAATAAAATCCTCATCAAGGATGAATTCTCTTCTTGGATCTTCAATGTCTGTTATCTTGTATTTTTTCCTGCATTCATGGAGACATTGGCCTCTATTTGCTGACAAGCGGTTATGGAACTGGCTCATGAAACATCTACCAGAATAAGCAACACATAAAGAACCATGAACGAAGGTTTCTAATTCTATAGGTCTTCCCTTGTAGTTTAATTTGTCTTTTTTTATCTGCTCTTTTAAAGATTTTATCTGGTCTATACTGCACTCTCTCGCTAGAATAATTCTTGGAGAAAACTTTGCGAAGAATTTTATGGATTCATAATTGGCTACTGATAATTGCGTGCTGATGTGCACCTCAATGCCTCGCTCATGACACATCTGGACAATAGCCATGTCTGTCGCTATGACTGCATCCACTTTTGTTTTCTTGACTTCTTCGAGAATTCTTTTTACTTTGTCTAATTCATGATCATAGATGACTGTGTTTAACGTGAGATAGCCCCTGACTTTATTCTTGTGAAGTTTTTCCATGACTTCTTTTAGTTCTGTGATATCAAAATTTCTGGCAGATCCTGCACGCATGTTAATCCATTTGATACCGAAGTAGACTGCATCTGCTCCTGCTTTCAGGGCTGAAGATAATGTTTCCCAATCACCTACTGGTGCCAAGAGTTCTGGTTTCATATAAGTTTTTTTCCTTTGTCATAGAGGTGGATGCAATTGACTGGACAAGCTTCTGCTATCTCTCTCTGCTCTTGTACTTCTTGTTCTGTAATCTCTTTGACTTCTTGATCATTTTCTTGCGTATGCTTTGCCAAGGTGGCTTTTCCATCTGGTCCTAAACTCCAGTTTTCAGGATCTAGTGAAGTGCAGGCACCGCAACCTATACATTGCGGCTTGTCGTGGACGATTGCTGTTTTCATGGGTTTTCTGAAAATACTCTCTCTATGGTTATTTTTAAATGTGGTGGTTATGAGAAGGGAAAGTTATTGAGCTTTCTTCTTTGTCGGTGTTGTAGTTATTTTAACGATAATAATATATAGATAGAATTTTGAGGTTTATTAAAATGGAATTACCAGACACACAAAAACAAAGAAGTAACTCTTTTGATATGGAAGAATGGACAAAGGGAAGAGAAAAAACTATTCAAATTAGGGGAGCGATATTAGACTTAGAAATTAAAGTTGAAACCTTAATTGATAAAATCCTAATTAATTATTATTCTCGACCTAAGAAAAAAGATGAATTTTTATTAGATTTATTACTAGATGAAAATTTTAATTGTGGTTTAAAGAGAAAAGTTCTATATAAAGTTATTCATAAACTTGGATGGTCTCCCTGGGTGCTCACATTTAAAGAGTTTAGAAAGAAATTATATCGTATTGGAGAAATTAGAAATTTTATTGCTCATGCAAGATCTATTACGGATCTTAAAGAACCCACTGGAAAGATGTTACTTGATGCTGCAAAAAGAGAAATGAAGGATATTGAAGAGTTACATAAGGAAATTATTCCACTTTTAAGTGAAGTTTTACCAGAACTTGATGATATTTATAAAAAAGTCCTTGAGCATAACGCTATATAGTCTTTACAAAAATTTATAAAGAACGTAAATCTTACGGAAGATATGAATTTTTTCCGGAGTAGTAAAAGAAATTATGCTATCGCAAAGAATACAGAACCTCAATTTTATGTCTATACGGTTGAGTGTGAAGATGGAAGTTATTACACAGGATATACTAAAGACTTACAAAATCGTGTAATTAATCATAAAATGGGAAATGGTGCTCAGTATACTAAAGAAAAGGGTGTAAATAGATTAGTCTATTTTGAAAAATACGTTAAAGAAGATGATGCTAGAAAACGAGAGATATTTATTAAAAATGCTGGTAGAATTTATAAGAATTCTTTAGTAATGAAATTTCAGAAAGATTTATTATCGATTAAATTATAATTCCTTCAAACCTTTCATATTTTTTATTATAGTGTTATTCTATTTTTTTCTCCGATCTTATCAATAACTCGGTGCAGTAGTTTACTTTGACATAAAGTATTAGAATTTCCGATCAATATTAATTTCTTCTTAGCTCTTGTTATAGAAACATTAATCAAAGTTCCATCTTCAATAAATCTCAATTTAGATTGTGGAAATGCATATTTGTAGCTTTTTGCAAAGCTTACTATAATTATATCTTTCTCTCTACCTTGAAATTTATGAATAGTATTAACTTCTATATCTTCTGTTTTGATACTTGTGAGAAACTCCTCTATCAAATTTTTTTGTTTGACATAAGGTGTAATAACTCCAATATCTTTTTTATTTATTCCATGTTTAACAAATAAAGAGACAATATAAGCTACATATTCGGCTTCTTTTGTATTTGAGCAACTAGAACCTAATTCGTCTTCATAATACCCTGCTTTTGATGTATCTATAAACATAACAGGCATTTTTGGATTCAAAAATGAAGGATTATCAACTTTTAGACTAAGTATTCTTTCTGCAACTTCTTCAGATGTTCTTAATCTTCCTTCATAAAAAATTTCGCTTGCAATTTGCGCTATAGTCTTATGCATCCTATACTGTGTTTGGAGAATGGTCGATGCTTCAGGATACATTTCAAAAAGTCTATTAAATATAGATAAATTCATTTCTTGAGATATATCATCATCTTCTATTGGTTGTAATTGCTTATTATCTCCAACTAGGACAAATTTCTTACATTTTAAAAGAGGTAATAAAGACATAAAGCTTGCTACTTGGGTCGCTTCATCCATAATTGTAACATCAAAATTTATACGATCTAAGAAATGATGACCTGACGATATCACCGTAGCGGCTATTATCTTTGCTTTCTCAATAATATCAGATACTATTCTTTTTATCAATCTATCTATGTTTTTCTTGTAAATATCCTGCGAATATAGTCCATTCAAATATTGTTTGTCAAGATCTTTTTTATGGTTAATTTTAATATAAAGATCTGTATTTAGACTCTCTCTCCTTACATTAAATAATTCAATTTTTCTTTTTAATGTTTCTATATAGATTTTATAAACTTCTTGATTTATATCCGACATATGTTTTCTTAGATTTTCTTTTTCTTGCTCCATTAATAATGGGATATACTTATCTTGTAAAATATTATATGCTTTAAATTCAAGATTTAACGCATCTTTATCTGGATATCCTTTTCTATCTGGATAGCTTGATTTGAATTTGCTTTCATTTAATTTCTTTAGATTGTTATATTTTTCTTTTAGTTTTAAAACTTCATCTAAATATCTTTTATTCTCTTCATATTCATTTTTTAATTTATTGAGTTCTTTTTTTTGATTATTGGAGAAAAAAGAAGAAATACTTTTACCAATAATTAATAGCTTCATCTTCTTTGTTAGTTTTTTTATATTCTCAACATATTCATCTTCTGGTATTTTTGATTGTAAATTATTCATTTGTAAGATATTTTTACTCAAAGATAGACAAATCTGTGATTTTTCATTGATAGCAGTCATTTCATCATTTACAGGCATAATATTAACGAAATCTTCGTGATAATCAGGTCTTGAAATTAATAAATCATACTTTTGTTTTTCAGTGATGAGTTTTCCAGTTTCTCTATCAATAATATTTCTTTCACTCATACACTGGTCAATATTCTTCTGTAAAAAATCTTTTTCTTTCCCTATCATTGGGATAGTGTTGGATAAATCTTCTATCAATTTACGGTATCTCTCCACCTCTTTCCAGTCTACATGTTCTTTCATTCTCTCGAATATTGAGAATTTTCTTACTTCTGGATCAGTCTTATCAATAGGACCTATTCTTACAACATTTATTGACTCTTTTTTAGGCATTCTTTTTATCATATTATCTACGGCTAAATTTGTCCATGCTGTTATCAATACTTTTTGATTTCTTTTTACAAATTGGCTAATTAATTCTTCAATGACATACGTTTTCCCAGTTCCAGGAGGACCGATTATTAAATGAAAGTCATTTGCTTGAATAGAGTTGACTACGCTTTCTTTTTGATCTTCATTAACCCCTCTTGAGATAAAAAAAACTCTTTTATTACTATACTCGGGTTTTCTTTTATTAATCATAAAATCTAAGATTCTTTCATTATCTAGACTAATTTTTCCATTTTTTATATTTCCAATAACATTGTGTAGTCTCTTTAGGATTACATTTATTTTCTCTATATCTATAACAACTTTTTTATTTTCAAATTGTAATGGATTAGTATTAATTTTTACTTTAAGGTCTGAGTTATAAAACTTTTCTATAACTGCATCAGTATTCATACTTTCCGGAGTATCTTCCCTAATAAGAATTGAGGAACCTTCAGATACATAGGGTCTCTTAGTTGATTGCAATCTAATGGTTAAATTATTATTACTCAAATCTATTTTTTCTACAACTCCATTAAATGTTATCGGTTGCTTTTTTTTCACTTCAATGAATTTTTCTATATCTAAAATAAATTTACTGTATTTTTCAGTGTTAATAGAAATTTCTTCCATATTATCCTTTGTTTGCTAAAACATCCTTAATTGCTCCTTCTGTGAGAGAATTACTCTCTTTCCATATATCATTGAAGAATTGAGTAACTTTAGCTATCATTATTCTATCTTTAAGACATATTCCTGCCTCATAATTGACAGATAAACCTCTTTTAGTTAAATTAGCAGAGGATATTATAGCTACTGAATTATCTATTATAAGTGTTTTTGCATGTAAATTGTTATTATATCTTATCTCTGCTCCAAAATCCTCTTTTAAAATCCTAAACTTCTCTAAATCAGTTATACCTTTTTGGATATCTTCCCTTATAAGACGTGTAATTATTCTAATGTTGATTTTTTTCTTACTGTCTATCTTTCTAAAGTTTGAAAGTTCATCAATGATGTGTGTTATCCAAGGAGAACATATTAATATCTCTTGTTGTGCATTTGCTATTTCTCTACTAATCTCTCCATAAACTGTATTTGATGCTTCATTAGGAGTTGTTACAATAAATGTATATGCTTCTTTTGACTTCTCTAGATCTAATTTTAGCTTTTTTTTATCTTCTTCAAGATCTTTTATTTCTTTTAGAATTTTGTTTTGTTCTATTGTGTTTAATTTCAAGAGTTTAATACTTTTCTCTAGTTCTTCTACTTGTTTTTCTAATAGTTCTTTTTTAATGTTAAGTTCTTTTACTAATTTCACATCAGTTCTATAATTTTTTATCTTATCTGCTAAATCAATAATTTCTTTTGATATGTCCATTTTTACTCTTTTCCTGGTTTCCATTTTAAAAAATCCTTTCTATCATGATATATTACGCAGTATATGGCTGTTCCTAGAATAAGAATAAAGATGCTTGAAGTAACTACCAAAAAGAGAGGATCTGAAGAAACATCTTTAGGAAGATAATTTGTGAATACAGAATCATATAATTTTCCGACAAAGTAAGCTAAAATAACACTTAAAAAAGTTAAAAAGAAATTTTTTCTATATTCTTTCATATCTTCTCCTCAATCTTCTGTAACGTCTTCAACACCTGCTCTTGCATGACCTTATCTCTCCCTGAAGGCAAGGAAGGTTGAGATGCTTTTTTCATAGGTTTCGGAAACAGTGCGAGTTTAAAAGGTTTATCAGGCAGTAGAAGAAGAAGCGGAAGATTTCCTGACTTCTCCCTAATGAGGTAAGTTTATATAGTATTTTCCTTATACTGAAAGATATGACTAGACAACAGCCCATACAAGAAGTAGTAGAAAGACCTGGTCCTAAAGAGCAATCCCAAGTATTACGTTCATTACTGGGATCTGCACCACAACTCAGTAAAGAAGAGCAGAACAAGAGAAAGACATACATGAAAAAGATGGTTAAAGAGCAGGGAGAAGAAGCAGTAGACACTTCCTTTCTGAAAAGTTAGGGTTAGATTTCTGAAAGTAATTTTGATCGTATTCTATGAGCAAATTTTTTACCTATGTTTTAGACAGTGATTGGGCACTCTATGACAGCATTTTCTATCTTATGTTTACTGCTGACAGGAGTCGTTATTTGCTGTGTAAAGTTTTCTCTTTTTGCATTTGTAGGTCAAAATGTCATACTTGTAATCATACAAACATTCTCCTTTGGTTTTTAATTGTTTCATTTTATTATTGTAGAGAATTTTTTTGGTATCTTTATCTTGTCGATACTTCTAAAGGTACTGCAATTTTCGCTGGAATTTCTTCTTCTCTATTTCTTACTTTGAAACTTATTCCTAGCACGATACCGTTTGGATTTATAGTGACAGTAAACTTCGCGTCTTCTAAATTTTCTAATATGTCCCTCCCTATAGTAAATAATGCAAAAAATTCAGTAGCGTGCATAATCTCAATACCTACAACTCTTCCTTTTGTAGATACATCTAAGACTAGTTGTCCAGCATCAATATTTCCTTTAAATTTCTCGTCAGCAGAGAAGCCTTTGTGAATAGCTAAAATATCATTGTTCTTATCATAAAAGAGTAGTTTGTTTTTTGTCATTGTTATATCCCTCTTTTCTGTTTTATCATCGATTGCCACTTTCTATACCTCATAATATAGGTGAGGATATATAAGTCTTTCTTGCCGTGCCTATCAAATATGACGGGCAACCTCATAGTTCTGGTATTGCTTATTTTAAAATGAAGGCAGTTAATTATATCACCATGTTTACCAATTTCTTGATATGAATATACTAATGTTTCTGCGGTGAGTAAAGTATGTACTACCTCTTCTTTTTTTCCTTCTCTGAGTATCAGTTGATATGTGAAGTGAGGTTCATTATACGTAATCTCTTGAGGCGTATATGTTCGTAATTTTTTCTTTAAAGACTCTATATCGTCCTCTTTTACTTGTTCCATTTCTTCTTTTTTATGCTACTTCTATAAATAGTTTTGCAGGCACTTTGAGAAGTCACCGGAAACTTTCTGATTAAGCAGTAAATTATATAAGTTCCAACATAAAAATTAACTCTATGAAAAAATATATCAAAAGATGTAGAGATTGTGGCGGTATGTGTGACACCAGAGATAGAACCATTAAAATAAAACTCAACCATAAAGATATTGAACGACTTGAAGATGCTATTTTTTGTAAATATACTGAAGAAGATTATCTAAAGATAATAAAAAAAGCGAACAAGATCTGGGTACAAGTATGCGAAGAAGAAGAAAAATGGCCAAAACATTAACTATATCGTTCTTCCTTGAATGCGTTGCCGTGATTATTGTATCCCCTAACTTCCCAGAAGCCAGGCTTGTCTGTACCAGAAAATTCCAACCCTGTCAAGAACTTGCTTGTTTTCCACGCATACAATTTAGGAATGAGTAAACGCACATAGCCATGCTCTTTTGGAATAGGTTTGCCTTCCAATTCATAGACTAAAAACACATCATCACGCTCCACATCTTTTCTTGGGACATTGGTTGTGTAGTTATCCGCACCATATTGAATCAGATGTTTCCAGGAAGGATCTGGTTTTACTTTTTGCAGAATCTTTTTCAGAGGAATACCAGTCCAGTGCACATCTTTTTTTGACCAGCTTGTTACGCAATGGAAATCTTGGACTACTTTGACTGGACCTAGTTTCTTGAGGTCTGCTAAAGAGAGACTTTGCTCTACGGCTAGACCAGTAATTTGTAATCGCCACGTTTGCATATTCATTTCTGGCTGGATGCCTAAATCCAAGACGGGAAAACCAGGAGTCCAATGCTGACCAGGAGGCAATCGCTTGTCTTGCAGATGCTCATGATGCGTGCCTTTCAATGTTTCAGCAATCTTTTCTTTGGCTTTGACCCAGCGCTCGTTGATGGACATAGATGAAAGAACTAGAGATTGTTTAAATAGCTTCGCCTAACTCTTCTGCAATATGCTTCTCTAATACTGCACTCATCTTTTTTCCCTGTTTTCTGCAATATTCTCGGAATTTTCTCAAGAGACGCGCATCTAGAGTAAAGTTAGCCCTTATTTTATAATCTACTTTCGGGACTTTTCCAGTTCTTTCAAACTCCATGAGTGCTTCAAAGATTTCTGGACGTTCCTTGATAGCTTTCTTCGCTGCTTGGACTATCTCCTTACCAGATGGCATCTTTGATCATTCTCCTGATTGTTTTAATCTCTTGTATGCGCTTTTGTATGACTGTTGTGACAATTTTATCTACTTTGGTTGGGTCATAGGTCTTTTTGTGGACTTCTGCATATCCTATAATGAGGGCTGCCGCTGTTCTCTTGTTGCCTTCTTCAAAGACATGATCCAAAGAGATAGACCTTACTAGATAGGCTAACTGCGTAATCCAGTCCTTGGTGTTCTTTATGGATGAAAGAGCAAATTCCAAGCTGCCTTTATTGACTATCTTTCCTTTGTCAAACTGCTCGTTGATTTCGATGATGTCCTGGATGCTTAACATTTTATACACACTAATGTGTATGTATTTATATAGTTATCGCTCTCTTCTTCGGAAACTTGTCTCTTTATTTCGTGCTGTTTACACTTCTTAATGACGTTTTTTCGACGAAATCCTTATAAGCAACCACTCGTTGTTTGTGCTGGGGGCACAATATGAACAAACGTTTCGTGTTAGTTCTGGTGAGCATTCTTCTAGTCGTAGGCATTGTCTTTGCCGCTCAAGAAATTGATACTCTTATAGATTCCTCTCTCCAGGAAGAAAATATTCCTCTTCCAGAAACACTTGCAGATACACCTGTGGAACCATCAGAACCTGAAGAATTACCTTCAGAAGAACAAATACTTGCTGCTTTACTCTCTCCAGAAGGTTATGACGACCTCAACAATAAACCGCAATCATTTTCAGAAGCAATAACTCTTGTTGCACAGCAATTTCAACCAACATCTCTCTATGACTAACTCATGAAAAAAACACTCTTCTTTTCTATTTTCTTTTTTTGTCTATTCTTGTTCGCTCTTCAAACTATTTCCGCTGATCCTGATGGATGGAGCAATGAGTCATTAGTGACTTCAGATACTGCTCGTGGAGATTCTATTTCCGTAGCTACAGACCAACAAGGCAATGTCCATATCACTTGGACAGATCTACGAAATCCTTATTTATCCATTTACTATAAAAAACTGAACAATAATGGCGCTCCACTAACACAAGATATTCGAGTAAGTACAGGAACAAATCACGCTTATGTTGGCGATATCGCTACAGATGTACAAGGTAATGTCCATGTTGTATGGAGTGAATTAGACACTCTTTACTATAAAAAATTGAGTAATGGTGGTGGATCACTTACCAACGCTCTGAATATTACTCCTCTCTTTTCAGTTAATAACAATAGAATTGCTGTAGCTACAGACCAACAAGGCAATGTACATGTGATTTGGTATAATTACGTAAGCAGTGCCAGTAATGGTATTTATTATAAAAAATTGAGCAATACCGGCGCTCCCTTAACTCCAGATATTCTAGTTGCTTCTCCTAGTTACGCTCCTACTCCTAACATAGCAGTAGATCCACAAGGAAATGTCCATATTATATGGGAGAGCTCATTACTTTTCCCTCTTACTGATATCTACTATGCAAAACTGAATAATAATGGCAATAGCCTCTTGTCTCCTAGACGAATTTTTTCAGGCCCTGGTGGAGCATTTCACCCCACTGTTGCTGCAGATCAACAAGGCAATGCTCATCTCGCTTGGATAGCTGAAAGGAACATTAATCAAAATTATTTAGTGTATTATACCCAGTTGAACTCTCTTGGCAATAATGTAACGCCGGAAATGACTCTTACTTTTGGTGGACGTGCTTATTATCCCCATATCGCTATAGATTCACAGAACAATGTTAACTTTGTTTGGATGGGAGATGCAGGTGGATATGGATTACATTATGAAAAATTGAATAAAACTAATGGAATTATTATTCCCAATACACGTATTACTTCTTCTCCTACACGTCCACAGGAAAATAATTTTGCTTTAGATCGCAATGATAATGTGCATGCTGTTTGGCTTGATAGCAGACTTCACTTTGGTTTTCCTATGAATGTTTATTATAAACGATCTATTGATCCACCACAACGATATCCTGTGCTGTTAGTTCATGGTATTTACAGTGATGACTCTATCTGGGGTTCTGTGGAGAGTAGTTTAAGAGATGAAGGTTTCGAAGTGTATAGGGTTGGGCAGGTCAATGGACGACAAGGATTAGTACCCAATAATCAACCTATAGAAGTGAGTGCGCTTGATGTTGAAATTGCTCTCCAGAATGTCAAAAGAATTACAGGAAAACAAAGAGTAGATATCATCGCTCATAGTATGGGGGCATTAGCAGCAAGATGGTATATCCATAGTCCTTTTTACAAGGGAGATATTCATAAGCTCGTCATGTTAGGCGTACCTAATGAAGGAGCTCCTATTGCCGCAAACATTTCTGTTTCTGGACTTCCATTCATCAATAACGTCTTGTTTTATGTTATTGGTCAAGTACAGGGAAATGACTTTAATGATACCGCCCGCAAAGAAATGATTCCTAACTCCCCATTTTTACAATCTCTTAATACGAATTATGCAGAGAGAGGAGTCAATCATATAACTATAGCGGGAAGCCGTTTAACAAGCATACCTATTCTTAAACTACCTATTTGCATAGTGCAACCAGACTATTGTACATCGATCTATTATTCAGGACATATAACTACAGATTCTATTGTCCCTGTTAGCAGCGCAAATTTTATTGGAATATGTTATCAAGCCCACCTTACCCACGCTTCACCATTGGGACCAACCTATTATGATCAATCATCGACCCAACATATTATCAATATATTGCAAGATCAACAACAGATAGGACTCCCTTCTTGCCAAGAACAGCTAGAAGGCACTACTTCTGCAGACAGCAATAGTGTGCAAGTATTTAGATTAAATAATCAAATTGCTGCTGGACAAACACAGACTGTCCTTGACGAACTTTGGACTGGATACACGTTTATGGCCACTATAGCTGGAAGTTCTGGCTCTTTGAGTTTAGAACTTGTTTCTCCGTCAAATGAAGTCATTAACGCTACTACTTACGGCAGTTCATCTTATTCGATCACTTATGAATCACAAATGGAAAACAATACGTTCATGGAATGGTTTACTTTTGACGATGGCGAAGAAGGCAACTGGACTGTCCGTGTACGAGCACCAGCAAATCTTCCACAGCCTGAAAACTATGAAGTACTTCTCTTTGTACCTAAGGATGTTTCTTTAGCGCTTACTACTGATAAAGATATTTATCGCCCTTCAGAAAATGTACTTATCGTGGCAGAAGTCTTTAATGGAACACAACCCATGCTACAGAGCACTGTCACTGCGATTGTTGAACAACCAGACTCTTCCATACGCCAGTTCATTCTTTTCGATGATGGCCAGCATAATGATCAACAAACCAATGACGGCATTTACGGCAACAACTTTACGCAGACTGCTGGAGAGGGCATCTATTCCTTACGCGTCAATGCTTCTCGAGGAGACACTTTTGACTTACAACAATCAAAAACTGTCTTTGTTGAAACTTTCCCAGATTTAGATGTAACAGATAATGATATTCAGATAACTCCTGGACAACTTATCTTTGGACAAAATCAAACGGCAACTGTACGAGCAACTATCAGAAATATAGGAGAGAAAGACGTCATTAATGGTCTTGTTCAATTTTACGATGGAGATCCTAGTGAAGGAGGCATCTTCTTTGGCAACGCAACAGTCGCTCTTGCTGTGAACGCTTCAACTTCTGTTAGTGCTACACTACAACACACTGTCTCTCTCGAACCTACTTTTATTATTGAAGGCATGCCTTCTTTAGGACAGCAATTGAATCTGACACTCACTGAAAAAGACTTTAAGAACCATGATGTGTATGTGGTTGTCAATTCTTATACCTCTCTCGAATCTAACTATACTAACAACAGAGCGCATAGAACAATAGGCTATGGATCAAAACCCTATATCCTAGCAATTTCCTTAGGCGACACTCCGGGAATACCCTTAGGCAATGGAAGATCTATTCCCTTAAATTATGACGGCATCTTTGAAGCCTCTTTATATTATCCGACAGCACTTGGATTAAGCAACAGTCAAGGAGTCTTTGATACAGAAGGACAAACAACAGTCACCTGGACCGTCCCGAATCTTCCTTTCTTAGTCGGACTACCGTTCTATGTTGGCTTTGTGACTTTGGATACCACACAACCCTTCCCAGGATTGATTCACAGCATCTCTCCTTCGCAACAAATAGTTATTCAGCCGTAAATTAGTTATCTAAAATTAGCATAATATCAAATTATAAGACTACTTCTTTAGGTATCTTTACCTGGATATCTTTGAGCTTTGCACTTCTTTTTTTGAAATTAAATATGGCGAATCCTTTCCATTCGTTGGTTCTTTCGTCTCTCCTTTCAAAAACCCCATTGTTTATCTCCTCATAATAAGCTTGCTGCGGCTTCCCTATTCGTAATTCCAGCATGTCCCCTTCCTCATCATAATGCACGTGAATTTTGTTTTTCATGGTCTTATCTTTCTTGTGTGAAAGCATGTTATCACGAATCCGTTTCCGTTTAAATATTTTACTGCCACCATAAGGTACTTTTTACTGTCTTTTCTATAAGTATAATAATAGTTGACTTTTTCATCTTCAATGTCTGTTTTTATGAACAAGGGTTTCATCAATGTTTCTTGTATCTCCAGCTCGTTGCTCATATCTACATGTTCTCTACAAATATGCTTCCATCGCTCCTTGGTGAGATAGACTTCCCTTCCAAACTTTTCTTTACAGGAGAAAATGATATCCATCTGCTTTTTAGGTTTTGTATTCTTGATTATCTTACCGTAGATTTTTCCGGAAGAATAAACAGACATATTGAAAATGTTTCGTCTCTTCCCGGAAGCATTCCTCTTTTTTCTAGCGAGAGTATATTAATCTTAGACAACTTCTTCGTTCATGGACTATGCAAGAATCAAGGCAAGCTACTATCGATCAAAAAGACGAGCTTACTTCCGCCAGAAGTACAAACGACAGCATATCAGAAGTTCTTTGAATCTTATTCGGTTCAGCAATCGTTGTGGCAGCCATATGAACTGCATTCGGTTTTCTCTGGGAGAAAGCTGGCAACATATCGCGAAGAAAGTGGAGATCTGCTGTGCATTGCGAGAGATGCATCATGATTTCCTGACTGAAGCTATTTTTCTGAATGGTTCGAGATGTGATATACTGGATGTTACAGAAGGCGTTGTGTATGAGATATTGCATTCTGAGACTGAGGAGCAGTTAGCTGAGAAAGTCTTGAAGTATCCTGAGACACTGACTGTGATGAAGGTGAAATGTTGATGTATACTCTCTGCTTTTCTAAGAAAAGAGTGCAAAAGAAATTTGATTATTATATTTCTCTAAGACAGGATATCCTTCAGAAACTCGAACGTCTTAAACTAGAACCAAGAAAAGCTCTAGATACACACCCTTTATCTAAAGAACTAACTGGGGCTTGGAGTTGTTGGCTAGGTTCAAATCTTCGCTTAGTTTATACTATTGATGACTTGAACAAGACAATCAAAATATTAACTATTGGAACACATAATAAAGTCTATTAATATTTAGATTTCCAGAATTTTCCTTTTCTAATATTTTCTAAACTTTCTTTAATATCTTTCATCATCTCTTTGTTCTGAAGAATTTCTGCTGTTGATTTCCAGGATTGGAGCTGCTGCTTAGTATATTTTACTTCTGATTCCATTCTTTTGAGCTTCTCATATTCTTTCTTTTGGATGGTTACTGTTTCCATAGACTCATTAACTAGTTTGGATTTATAATTCTTCTGGTCAAAAACCCGCATTTTTTTCGCTTTACAGACGGTTCTTTTCAAAGCTCATAATCTTTAAATAGTCTCTTTTTTGGTTGTTTATACGTGCGGTAGTAGTTAAACCTGGTTAGAATATTGCCTTGCCAAGGCAATGATCCGGGTTCAAATCCCGGCTGCCGCATATCCCTTTACTTCTAATGCACCGTACTTAAGAAATATTTATATAGTGTTTGTTACAAAATTATAGAGCATGCTTAAGCAAGAACATAATAAACTTAAAAAATTAACAGCTGCTAAGAGGAGTCAATCGTGACAGATCGCAGCGAACCTAGTTCTAGTGAAAGCGATGTAGGCGATATTGGGCTCTTACCATTGGAAGAGATGATCATGCGTGAAGCAATCTCTGGTATTCCTGTTTCTGTTGGAACTTGCGCAGAGCTTTTTACAGAATTCACGGACGACGAGATCCAGGCAGCGATCAGACGCCTCTCCGAAGACCTTGGCTATCTCAAGCCAGCAGAAGATCGTGAACCAGACGAGTACATGTGTTATGTGTACGACCGTCGCGGCCCCCGACGCTTGCTACGTGAATTTAGAGTGGATCCTAAGTAGTGCTCAATTTGATGCTGCAACACACGTTGTCACATTCATGCCTAGAACCCTTCTGTCTATTTTTTCTATCTGACTTTGACTGAAACAAATAAACAGCATATTCTATAATATTATGAAAGATGAGTGCATTCGATAAGCATAAAAAGACATACTTAACTTCTTTTTTTCATGAGTCTAGAACTACTTATGCAAGCACAGGTATTTAGAGACAACTACCCATCAAAAGTAGCGAGCGCTGTTAGCTTCATTAAGGACCGCCTAAGATCTCATACCCAATATGGTTCATCAAATCACACTCCTGTTTTTGGAGTCGTTCTTGGCTCAGGACTTGGAGACTTAGCAGACTCTGTAGAACAACCAATAGCCATCCCCTATAATGAAATCCCTAATTTTCCACAGACAACAGTTTCAGGGCATGAAGGAACACTTTTGATTGGCGCATTAGAAGGCGTTCCTGTAATCCTGCTCAAAGGGAGAAAACATTACTATGAAACCGCCGATGCACCATTCAATAATGGCATACTTCATGTAGTTTTTCCTGTTCATGTTCTTGCAGGCTTGGGCGTTCATAATTATTTTGTCACCAACGCAGCTGGAGGACTGAATCAGCGATATGCTGTTGGAGATATTATGATTATTCGATCCCATATAAACAATCTGCCTAACCCCTTATGGGGTCGCCACTATGATTTTTTAAGAGTCGACAATAACCAAATGACTTCGAGATTTCAACCTATGAATGGCGCTTATGATCCTGGACTCATCAAGCTTCTTCGCCAAGCAGGCTCAGCACATTCAGAACAGGTTCATGAAGGCGTTTATCTCGCAGTGTCTGGTCCAACTTATGAAACTGAAGCTGAATCTGTAGCTTTCAGAGACGGATCAAAAGCTGACGCTGTTGGCATGTCCACAACTCCTGAAGTTATTGTCGCGAGAAACAGAGGAATGAATGCAGTTGGTTTTTCCTGCATCACCAATGTTATTGCTTCCGATGGAACGAACGCGACAAACCATGAGGAAGTCAAACGAGTCTTGGAATCTCCAATAGTTAGAGACAGATTGTCATCGACAGTAAGAGAGTTCTTTAGGCTCTATCGAGAAAGAGGATAGTTCTCGACGTCGTGCATATATCTGTGAATGCTTCTTATTTTTCAAACAAAAGATATATATTTGAAACTACTTTTTCTGTTATGAGATCTCCAACACATAAGCCTGGTCTACCTTATTCGTTAATAAGATAATTAGACTCATAATTATTGTAACACCCAACAGTTCGTAAGTATGTAGCTGACAGTGTGTTTTTCACGTGCTTGACTGTCTCTGGCGTATGCCTGAATTTTATAGTTCCTGGATTTTTCGTCTTCCAATAAATTTACAGATACTTGATAATCAAAACCGCATGAACAAAACTAATACGACGCAACAACTTCCTGAAGTATCGCAAAGCTCTTTCTCCTTGTTTTTTGTTTTTTATTTTACTCATAGTCCTCACAGGAGGAGGGTACTTTGGCTGGAGACACGCTCACAATAGACACACCAGACAGACTGCTGAGCCTGCAGTACAAAGTGAACAAACATTTATAAGAGCCTTCTATTTGTTTCCTGTATGCGCTTCAAAGAAAAGTTCATTGCCAAATACACGAAGCTTACAGATTTTGCAAGCTATCAAGCGAGTGTCGCACAATTTTTACGCAGATCCATTCGCATCAACACATTAAAGATTTCTTCCCAGGAACTGAGCAAGCAACTCATACGACAGGGATGGAATTTAGAGAAGATACCTTGGTGCAAGGAAGGATGCTATATTTCTGGAGAACGCAGAGACATCGGCAATCTGGAAGAGCATAAAGAAGGATTATTTTTCGTGCAGAGTAGTGTGAGCATGCTTCCTGCTGTTGTACTAGATCCTAAGCCTGGTGAACGAGTATTAGACTTGTGCGCTGCACCTGGTGGCAAGACTACACAGATGGCTGCGATGATGCAGAACAAAGGACAGATTGTTGCTGTCGAGTCTAGCAGTTTCCGTGCTACCATCTTACGAAAAAATTTGCAACGTTGCGGCGTGATCAATACTGATGTGCTGTGCATGCCTGCTGAACGTTATCTAGGTAATTTATTTGACAAAATCTTATTGGATCCTCCATGCTCTGCCTCTGGCACTATCAAAGGCGAAACTAAACACAGTGCTCAAACACTGCAAGAATGGAATCCCATCACTATCAAACGATTGGCACGACTGCAAAAGAAACTGATCAAACATGCATTCTCACTCTTGAAACCTGGCGGCACTCTTGTCTATTCAACGTGCTCTCTCGAGCCTGAAGAAAATGAGGAAGTTGCGGAGTATCTGCTGGAGAAAGTTGGCGGCACAGCAGAACGCATAGATTTGTCTATCAAGGGAGATTGCAAGCAAGGACTAACTGTCTGGCCACAGTATCAAGACACCGAAGGATTTTTTGTAGCGAAGATTAGAAAATAAAAGAAATCTTTTATTCGAAGAGCTTACTTAGACTTAACCCTTCATTGGTCCTATGTATCGCCTCAGCAAACAATGGCACCAGCGAGATAACGCTGACTCTTCCATGAGGTTGTGTCCTTAAAGTATCACTGACAAACAGTCTATCAAACTCCACAGCTATCTTCTCGATACCTTCAGTAAACAGAGCATGCGTACAATATGCGTAGACTTTTGTTGCACCTTGCTCGCGTACAGCACGAGCTGCCTTCACCAAAGTGTTACCAGAATCAACAATATCATCAATCATCAAAACATTTCTTCCTTTCACCTCTCCCAGAACACTAGGCGAATCACCTTTGCAGGATCTGTTGCAATGAAACGACTATCAGTATACAATGATTTGTCCAATGGCAGTGGACTAGAGCAGGTGCTTGCAGAACCACAAATCTCGCATCGATAAGCATATCCTTTTGGCGCATTAGTGTTGACAAAACTGTCGACTATTGTACAGCTTGCACTACACTCCCCATATGCTGTCACTGTCATGATACAGTTACGGAAGTTTTCATTGGTTACTATGTGATTCAAGATGAATGCCTGCGCTTGTTTCAAATTTGCTGGCGTGTCTGTCTCTGGTTGTTTTGCTGGCGCCAAAGACAGCATGATGCCTAATACTATGACTACTGCAATGACTGCCTCCAATGTTCTGATGAATCCTTGCTTGTTCATGCTACCACACCCTGATACTAATGGTTGTCGGCGTTATTGCTCCACTAGGACTGATGACTTCTGCTTTTATCTCCTTGACGAAGATGTCTGCCTGCTGTGTTGGCTCTTTACCCCCAATAATCTTCCCACCATCCTGATAGAGAGCAAATTCCTGTCTGAGAGGATAAGTCCATGCTTGTTTCAATGTGCCATAATTAGTCATCGTTGGATTTGCCAGATCATCAATCTTGTCCTGCTGCAGACCACGATGCGTTACTGTAGCTCCTAAGATTGCAGTGCATGCTGCAGGGTTATTCGAAGGAACACATTCTACTCGCATGTCTATAGTCTCATTGAGATACCTCGTGGTGCCAAGAATCATAAACTTAGTCCCATCACACGAAGCGTTACAATTCAGTTCTATACGTCTTCCTGGAATTCCTGTGATAGGATCATATCTACTATGGGTTTGCGGTTTGATTGCAGTGAATCGAATGTCTCCATCTGCTTGTGCCCTTATAAATACCTGCGTTCCACCAGCAACATCTTGAAAGTGCTTCACAAACAAGGGAGTCTCATGCACAAACCACTGCACCCTGTTCAGAAAATTATGCTCCACTATAGTTATTAACGTCTCTTGGTCATACTCTACACGCGCACCTGGCTTGAGAAAAATGAATAAGGCTGTGATAGCTATGATAAAAATACCCATGCTTATACTCCAGTCAATATAGTCCAGTCCTTTCTTTCCTTTCATAGAATACTGCCCTTGACTGTTGTGATTATCAATGCTGCTGCAGTCATCAAAATGATGGAATGCAATAATCCTTGCTTGATGGTGCCTTCTGAGAACTTTCCTATCATGATACCTGCGAATAATCCCTGAATCATGATTAACCCGAAGAATGTTGGATTGAGATTGAAATCGCCAGGCGCTGCTCCACCAATAGAAAGATTACCTAATTTAGGGAACAACCAGAGCTGCAGGACTAACATGATGATAATAAAGATGAAATAGACAATATACCCTTGGACGACCTGCGAATAGATGGATGCCTTTCTCTCTTCACGCATCTTCTTGATATTGATGACAGAGTCCACTACAGATTCCAGAACGTCAGAGATGTCACCACCACTCTGCTCTGCCTCCACTAAGATGGAAATGGAACGCTTGATGACTCTATTGTTGGTGTCTGTACTAAAAGTTATGAGCGCTTTTCTTGTTGGAATACCCCATTCAATCTGATGCGCCAATTTCTGCAGATAAGACGTTAGAGCACCGAAATCTTTTTGTGCAATGTTATGAATGGACTGCGGGATAGAGACGCCTGACTTGACTGACTCCACTAAGGTACGAACAAACTCCACAAATTTCAGCTCGATCTCTTTTTGCCTTTTGTTCTCTGCGAAGAAATCTATCCAAAAATGCAACCATCCCAAGGACAAAATGATGATTGCCAAAGGCCAAAATGGTCTTTTCCCCCAGAAGAGATAGACATCGCCAGCTACCGCTGCACACGAGATCAGGATTTCCACAATGTATGCTGCTTTGAACTGGTTCATTTTTCTGGGTTGATGATGTTAAGGAATAGTATAAAAGCAATATTAAGGAATGGAATGACTATATAGGTTCCTGCTTTTGCCAATGTTCCTACACTAAATCCTCCAATGTTTCCTCCTAAAATGTTGATGATAGCCAAAGTTACAATAAATAACAATGGTGCTGCAATCAAGATGGCTGTGTAGATATCAGAGTAAGTAGCCAATGTTTCCACATACTTCTTGCGCTCCAATTTGTAAGAGTTCATAGTGTCATCCGCCATGCTCTTGAGATAGGATTTCAATGATCCTCCTGATTCAATGGTTGTAGTGATACCTGTTAGGACATCTTTCCATTGCTTGGAAGGTGTTGTTGATGCGACAGTCTTCAATGCTGTTGATAGATCATAACCGAACAAATTGATATAGTTAACGATGCGCTTGACGTCGCTGTTCAATCCTTTGTACTCGTTTGCACTCAAGAGCAATTTGAACATCACCATAGGCTCAGCGCCAGAACCGGCAATCGTTGACATGTGGATGATTGCGAAAGGCAAATCATTTTTTATCTGATGACTTCTCCGACTGACGACTATCGATGGATAGACGGCGAATATGACTCCCACTACTACACATACACCCAGGCCAATCAGGAAAGCCAGCATCAATGCAGTGGCCATAGTGATCTGCAGATAAAGACCAATAAGTATGGTAACCAAAGCTACTACTAGGAAAGCTATCAGCAACGCAAAGACCATCATGTTCATGTACGTTTGCGATAATACTTTCACGCCTGCCATGCGCAACTGCTGCGTCAAATTCTTGGAAAATGCCGGAAAATGGTGCTCGATATTCTGCGCAGATGAGCCTGCAAAAGTATTTGCCAATTTACCGAAGAAGTTAGGCTGATAGACTGTATACTCGACTTGCAAAGGCTGCTGCTTTTTCGGCGCTTTCAAACGCTCCAGCACTTTTGGATCCGCGTTAATGTCTCGCAAGTACTGCTTTCGTTTCCTTTTCGATACCATGTATTTATTTGCGTGTACATTGTTCATGATCAGAGATTAAATTTGCGGATGATTTCTTGTGGTGCTGTATAATAAACGTTAATTATTTTTTGCACTTCCTTATAATCGGTAATATTTCTCTTGTATAATTCTATAAATAATTTTGTTCTTCTGGAAAATTCCTGCTGCAAATAGTCAGGAGACAATCCAAATTCCTGCACTAATTTGTTGAACATGACACTTTCAGTTTTGAAAAAGAAGGCATCTGTTTTTGGATCCCAGACAAAAGGAGTATTAGTTATTGCTTCCCCCTTATCACTGACAGACACAATTTCTGCAACTGCCTTGACTCTACGCACTTCTTCACCCTGCACATGGACCTGCCCCATAATACAGACAATGTCAATAGTTTCTAATAATGTACCAGGCAAATTAATAGGCTCATTTTCTAATCTTTTAATCATTGTATCAACATCTTCAGCGTGTAAAGTACAAGCTACTGCATGTCCAGATGCTGCTCCCTGGAATAACACATATGCTTCTTTTCCACGAATTTCACCGACAATGACATAGTCTGGACGCTGACGGAAGGATTCCTTGAGCAAAGCGAATAAATCTACTTCTCCTACATTTCCTTCTGCACCTACTCCAGTTGCTTCTCTTGCTACAGATGGGAGCCAGTTTTCATGCATGAGATTTAATTCGTGAGTGTCCTCTATTGAAACTATTCTAGACTCTGGCGGAATAAAAAAAGCAAGACTATTAAGCATGGACGTTTTTCCTGATCCAGTACCGCCGATGACTAAGAAACTTGCTTCATGCTCAATGACTAACCAGAGATAGGCTAACATTTCTGGAGACACAGTTTTGAGCTGCATTAATTTTGTTGGACTATAAGGCTCAGCAGTAAATTTACGAATGGTGAATGCTGGACCTCTTGTAGAAATGTCCTGTGTATATGAAGCATTGACACGACTTTTATCTGGCAACCTTCCATCGAGAATCGGATGCGCGTAGGAAATATATTTGCCACACTTTTGCGCTAGTTTTTCTACCAAGGAAGTTAATCGCAGCGGATCAGGAAAAATAATATTGGTCTTGATGTTTCTGTATTTTCTGTGGACTATGTACAAAGGAGCATTACTGCCGTTACATTCAATGTCTTCAATGAAGTAATCCTTCATCAAAGGCTCAATCTCATTTAGGCCAACAAAATTTCTGTAAATGTAATACATGATTTTCAGGAAGGTTTCTTCTGTGACTTTGATGCCCAGCTCTGCCAGCAACACAGCAATGTTCTTCTCGAGATAGACAATGACCACATCTGACCGTTTAACGTTGATGAAACTGATATTGATCAATTCTTCGATGCCTTTCTCCACTATGGCGAGAATATGGGCTTCATTATCATCTAATTTTGGCTCTTCAACTTCATATCTGAGTTCATCATTTGCCGGGTCCCAGTAGATATGAGCGAACGCATAAGGAGGAATCAATGGATACATAATGTTAATCTTAGTCTTATCCTGCACGTCTGGGAGTGTGATGACTTCTGGAACAGGATCTAAGTGAAAAGAAACTTCTGGTGTTGGTGCTGGAATACCTAAGTCTTCATCGGCCATGCAATCATCCTCTTTTGATGCTAGAACAGGGTTTTCTGGTGTTTATATAGCTTTTTAGAAAATAGTTTTAATGTATTTTCATGCCTGTGGCAAGAATAAGTGTCTTTGATAACCTTTTCTTCCTAATGCTTTGGCATGTATGGGTCTCACTCTTTCTACCACTTCCGGATACTTTAGATAAGTTAGCGCCGCAAGGAGCTCTGCAAACTCAAAAAAACATCCGTCTTTAATTCTTCTATTTTCACATTCCCATTCAACGTCAAATGTATTCAATGCATGTTTTTCGTCTCTAGCTACAGGCTGTTTGAAAAAAGGATAGCCCTGTAAATCTTGTTTACGTTTTATTTTCCATCGAGGATGATCACGAAACGTGGATTCGACAACTCTGCCCAGATCTTGCTCTATCACGTGATACCATTCATGTAGATAGGTAACTGTGAACCAATCAATATCATCTGCATGTCTTCTCATTGACTCTGCACTAAAGGTTATTTTAAGTGGTGTAAATTCTACACAGGCAATACTACTCTCAAAAAGCTTTTCATCAATAGTTACTGGTATGTCTTGCTGCAGGAAACGTTCATAGAAAGATTCCAGTGGAAAATGTGTTATATCTTGCATTAACATAGTAGCAGCATGAACATCTGCTTGATAAAGATCTGGTATAGTCTTACCTCTCACATAATAGTCCGAGTGTACTCTATTTTCTAATAGACCACATCTTGTTTGCCCTTTAGGCATACAAAGTAGAGAAGCTACAATAATGGGGATGTTATGGCTGTGTAGTGAGACAGGTTTATCCCTATAAAAAATACTTGGAAAATCACGTGTCTCTAAAATATAACAACCTTCATGTTCTCCATCATTTATGGGTTCTTCGCCTTTCTTTTCTATTAATTCTCGATTATCTTGTGTCAAAAGATCAGAAGGTATATGAAAGCGATCAAAAAACTGAGACCGACTGTATGGATAAAAGTAAAAGGCAGGGTTCATATTAACCAATATGATAAAGGTTATAAAAATCTTTTCTTTTTGAACGAACAAATAAGCATTTCTCAAAGACCCCTAGAGCGTTTATAAATGCTGGAGAGTTCTTTCTATCTATTCTTCTAACGACCACCTAAATAGACACTTTTGATCTTGGGATGCTTCACTATAATCTTCTAAAAAAACTATGAGTGCATCGCTAGAAATTCTGCTCCTGTCATAATATTCACTTTTGAGAACTTTTTTAGTTGCAACAAATGTGGATCTCCTGTAATAATATATTCAGCATCTCCCCCTATTGCTGTTTCTAAAATAATGTTATCATCTGGGTCTTCTTTAATGATATGTAATGTATTTGATATATGAACAACTGTTGATATTGCTGTTATGATTCCTAGGAGAGTTAATTTTTGTTCTTCTGTGAATGCAAACTTTGGATAATCCATAACTCTCATGAGTTCGTCTAATTGGTTTGAAGATATGATCAGTTCGAATTCTCCATCAATGCATTTTTCAAGCAGTTGTTTTGGCTTTCCTTGCCAGCCAAGAGCAGAAATAAACATATTTGTATCTAGGACGATTTTTTTCTTGCCCATATAATAGCCTCGTCTACATCTTTTTGTGTGATATTTTGTTTTTTGAATTGCTGCTCAATCTCTTTTGCTAATTTTTCAAATTCGGCTTTTACATCAGGCATTTTCACTCGTTTAAAGAGCACACCTTCTTTTATGGAGAATTGCATAAATTTATCTCCGGGATGAAATTTTTCTTTGCTTCTAATATCTTGTGATACAACAAGCTGCCCTTTTGGGCTCATTTTTACTAGATCTGATTCCATGTTAATGCCTCCCTAGTTTTAGTTAAACAGTTAAACTTTCAAACTATTTAAATCTTTTGGAGACCTAAGCACCGCCCAAATAGACACTTTTAATCTTGGGATGCTTGACTATGGACTTATTTCCTTCCAAGACTATTTTTCCCTCTTCCAGGAGATAGGTTCTGTCCGCGAGCTCAATGGCTTTCTTCGCGTTCTGCTCCACCATGAGAATAGCAATGCCTTCATCTCTTAATTTTTTGATGATGGAGAAGATTTCTGTCTGTGCCTTTGGAGATAGTCCTAGGGAAGGCTCATCCATCAGCAACAAAGAAGGATTTTGTATTAATGAGCGAGCAATAGCCAATACTTGTTGTTGACCGCCGCTCAGACCAAAAGCTACTTGCTTTCTTCTCTCGTGCAAGATAGGGAATTTTTTATAGACTGCAACAAGATTTTTCTCGACAACTTCTTTTTCTTGTGTTAATTCTGCACCTATGACAAGATTTTCTTCTACTGTTAAATTAGTGAAATTGATTCTGCCTTGGCTGACATAGCTGATGCCTAACTCGACAAGCTCATGCGTCTTGAGGTGGGTAATATTTTTTCCCTTGAAGAGTATTTTTCCTGACGTTACGTTGGCTATATTGAAAATGGACTTGATAATCGTGCTTTTTCCTGCGCCATTAGGACCGATTAACGCGACTATCTCTCCCGGCTTGACGTTGAGACTAATATCATGCAGTACTTGCAACTCTTCATAGCCTGCGCTGAGATTATGGATAGATAACATACCTACTTCTTACAACATGAACCATATAAAGGTTACTCAAATCAAAAATATCTGTGTTTTTAATGATTAATTTAGAAAGATAAAATTATCTTTTAACTCCTAAATCCTTAGCATAATAGTTTTTATAATAATGACTGCATATTGTACATCGATATCCTTCCTATAGCTAAATAATATCTTGATCTTCTGCTGTCGTATGCTTCGCCCCATACATGTCGATCCACTTCTACAAAAACATGATTATGTATTTTCTTTTCCAGATTATCTTCATCATCTTCTCTCATTGAATTCCTTTACTAATTACTAATTTAGTGTTTACTACCTCTTTCACCACCATAGGAATTCTAGCTTGTCTACCTTCATATTGAAGATATTCTATTGCAAAATCGTATTCTTCTTCCAGACTGGGAAATGACTCTGCAGCAATATTCCTCTCTTGTGCTTTAAAAGCTGCTGCCACAAGTTCATAGCCATATGCATTATACATATTAGGATTTTTTCCATATTTTGCTATGAAAGATTCTGTAAACTTAGGTAAATAATTATCATCTATTAAGCCAACAAAAAGAACGCCATCTAATACGTCTCCAAATTCTACTAAATACTTTTCAGTGATATCTGATCCAATAATTATTTTCCCATTATAATTCTGTTCTCGTAAAGAACTTGCCAATTTAAGATTACTTATTGGAGTCGCAGATACAATATAAATAGCATCTGGATTCCTGTCTATAGCTTTTGTGGCAATAGTATAGAATAATGTTTCGTCTGGAAGAAATTTGTCTTTTCCTGCTAGCTGTATATTATATTGATCAAAATAGCTTTCGGCATATCCTAGGAGCAAATTTCCTGTTTCAGTATTCTCTGTGATAATATAGGCTGTTGTTCCATATCTCTTTATAGTTTTTGCGGCTTCTTTTACCTGAAACTTTAAAGAAGGATAGGTACAAAATATATTTACATACTTATCAAATTCATCTGTGCATAAAGTTAGTCCTATGACTAGGGACTCCTCCTTGTCTTTATTATTCATTGCGCCTGCGACGCTATTTATTGTGACAGGACCTAATGGACCAACAATTATTGAGATTTTGTCAAAATCACGCAACTTCCTGTAAGCATTTATGCTCTTTTTGCTCTCAAACCCGTCATCTTCCATTATGATGGTTACATCTGGATTCTGCTCTTTGTATAAATTAACTCCATCAAGCACGTCTTTTCCAATCTCTGCGAATTGGCCGGAAAGTGGAAGAATAATTCCTATTCTCTCTTGTTCTTTATCCTTTGTCTTCTCCATTGAAATTAACAGCACCAGCACTATAACCAGCAGAAGTACAATGACCGATGAAGCTATTATGAGTACATTTTTTCTTTTCATAGATCTAAGATTGTGAACTTTAGTATATAACTTTTCTTGTCATTTATGTTAACAAAACAGTAAAATATTTAAATAGTATCATTCTTTGTTATTATAAATGAAGAATAATATTAAAGATAGGAAGGTGCATATCAACTGGGTTGTGAAAGCCCTCGTGCACACTAAAAAAATTAAAGAGATTGATAAATCACTCTTAAAGATTATTATAGAAAACTCTAGACTATCTTTGAAGGCAGTAGGGAAAAAGCTGAAAATCAGCAAGGTTGCGGTATTTCATAAAATAAAAAAGCTTGAAAACCTTCAAATTATCACCGGGTACTCTACATTTATAGACTTTACTAAGTTAGGGCTTAAGATCTACAATGTTGGCATAAAAACTTCCATGACCTTGCAGGAAAAATATGAATACGTGGAGCAGACTGAGAAACTCCTTTTCATAAACCAGATCCTCTTGCTGTCTGGGAGCAAATGGGATTTCTTAATAAGAATCATATGTAAGGAAGAAAATATTAACAATAACATTAATTTACTACAAAGAGATAAAGTCCAGCTTATAGAAGTTATCCAGACAAACACTGGTTTATTTTTCTCACAGCAAAAAAAAGAAGTAATACCTTTGATTACACCTTCAGCCATAGAGCCTTTTAGCAAGCGGGATATTTTGGTTCTTAGAAGACTTGCTGAAAACTCTAAGGAGAAGATTATAGATCTTGCGCAAGCGTTTGACTGTGACCCAAAAACCATACTTACCACTATAACTAATCTGAAGAAAAAAAATATTCTCCGTATGTGCATTACCACCACCAATCCTTTTATTTATGGCGGAGAATTATATCTGCTCATGATTACGACAAAATCTCGATCTGCTCAATTACCTATAGCGCATGCACTGGCGAGAACTAACTCTTCAGGGAATCTGCTGAACATACAAGAACCAGACATTATAAGCTTCCATATAGTTGAAAGTTTCAAAGATCTAAAAAACGTTGAGAATGTCATCAAACCTTTCTTAAATAAAATAAGGCACTATGAATTTGTCAGAGTTGAAGAACAGACTCAATATAACCTCTTCCCTGATGAGGCATACCATCTCTTATTAGAATCATCAACTTGAGAACCAGACAGGTAGATTATGTACTTACAAGCATAAATTGATTATTTCTTATAGTTTTCAAGAAAAAAAGGATAAGAGACATCACCATTTGCATCAAGCATCCAGACATTGTGCAGTCTTTTAGAACTTTCTTTGAGACGTTATGGAAGCATGCTAAACCTGATAACTCTTATATTACTAAATCATACTAAAAACATCATCATTTTAGGTTATTATACTCTCTCAAAATAGTATCTTTTACTACTTTAACTATTTATGATAATCAAATTAGATGATTATAGCGTATAGAAATATTTATAAACCTATTCCTATAGACTTTACCTATGAAAACAATACTCTTGCTGCGCATACTTGAAAAATACCCTCTTTTCACCTTTAATGAGTTTGTCAGAATTACCGGCAAAGGAGTCAACTATTGCAGAACCCACCTCTATCGGCTGAAAAAAGAAAAGCTCCTCTTTGAACTAGAGAAAGGAAAATACACAGTCCATGAAAACCCTCTTTTGTTTGCGTCCCTCATAACCACCCCTTCCTATATCAGCTTCTGGACTGCGCTGCGATTTTACAACCTTACAGACCAGCTCCCCATGCAGATCATGATCGCCTCGAAAAAATCAAAGAAAGCTGTGCATTTTCTCACTACAACCATAACCTTCCATAAACTTAGATATTTCTGGGGGTATGCAAAAACCAGATATGAACAGTTTGACATCTTTATAGCAGAGCCGGAAAAGTGTCTCCTGGACTCTCTTCTTACCGGCACAGTTCCGCTGCACGAAATTGCAAAAGCCATAGACTCTGCAGAGATTAATCTGGAGCAGCTGAAAGCATTCGCGATTAGAACCAAAAACAAATCATTGCTCAAAAGACTTGGCTTCTTACTGGAGCAAAAAGGACTATCTGCCGAAGAGTTATTAAAGCACATAGATTATAATTATATACCTCTAGACTTGCATCATAAAAAGCAGGGCGAGAAAAACAAAAAATGGAGGATCATTAATAACCTGGCACATGATATCGCTTGACGAGCTAAAAAAAATCGCCAGAATAAAAAACATCAGCAATCTGGGCTATGTGGAGAAAGACTATCTCCTCGATGTAGTTCTCTTTTCCATATCTAAAAACACTAAAAATGAGCTTGTTTTCAAGGGAGGCACCTGCCTCTACAAATTTTACAAAATAAACAGATTCAGCGAAGATGTTGACTTCAGCGCTGTCAAAAAAATAAACATCGATGATCTGATGAAAAAAATACTCGCGGACCTAAGCTTATTCGGCATAGAAGCAGATGTAAAAGAAAAAAAAGAAAGATATAACACTGTCTTATTGACTCTCCTAGTGAAAGGCCCCCTTTATACTGGCAACAGAAATTCATTATGCAGCATCAGAATTGACATAAACCTGAAGTCAGAAGTTGTCTTAGAGCCCAGGTTAGAGACCCATCATTCACTCTATCCTGATATCTACGCCTATTCTCTTCTGATTATGCAGGAAAAAGAGATCTTAGCAGAAAAAATAAGAGCCATAATTAACAGAGATCATGCAAGAGACGTTTATGACCTCTGGTTCTTATTGGAACGCGGGATACTCTTTGACAAATCCCTCATCGCAACAAAGCTCTCTTATTATAAAAAAGACTGGAATTATAAGGAATTCGTCTTGAGAATCCAAGATAAACAGACTGTGTGGGATGATGAGATGGGACAGTTGCTCATGGGCACAGCTCCTGCTTTCAAGGATGTTGCAAAAGCTATTCTTCAAAAAATAAACTTTTCTGTTTAGACAGTATACAAAAAGATATACTTACTATAATAAAATGTTTAATCTAGAATTGGACGACCAATAATTTTGCTCTTGCAGGCTTCCTGCGGCTCTTTTGCTCTCAAGTGAAATCTTAGCTTATTCACCCAAATACGCCTCGAGCACTTTCTTATTCTTTTGTATCACTTTCGGCTTTCCCTCTGCAATGACCTTGCCAGCGTCCATCACAATAATACGATCAGCAATATCCATAATAAAATTCATGTCATGCTCAATCACAAAAATAGTTTCTCCCTGCTTCCTTAAATTCTTTAAAATAGTTTTTATTTCTTTTCTGATCAAAGGATTAACACCAGCAACTGGCTCGTCCAGCATCAACAAGCTGTGTGGTTTCGCTAACGCTATTGCCAAGTCTAATAATTTTCTCTGCCCATAACTGAGATCAGTCACATAAGTCTTGAGATCCTTGTGCAATCCGACGATCTTGAGCATCTGCTGTATTTTTTGTGTTTGATCTTCCTGTTTTTTTATGAGACTTCTGAACACATATTCATCGTCTTCAGCCAGGGCAATTTCCAAATGGTCTTGCATTGTCAAATTTCTGAACAAGCGCACTTCCTGGAACGTTCTTGCTATGCCTAGACGAGCAATCTCATGCGGTATATTTTTTGCTATATCTTGCTGCTTGAAGATAATTTTTCCACTGTTTTCCTGCTCCAGCTGCGAGATAAGATGAAAGACAGTTGATTTTCCAGAACCATTTGGACCAATCAATGCTGTGATAGATCCTTGCCGCACTGCGAAACTACAGCCATCTACTGCCTTGATACCTCCAAAATGCTTGTGGAGATTTTTAACCTGTAGCATCGTACTAGTCACGCTAGATCAACCCTTCCGAACAAGCCACGCGGACGAATTAACAAGATAGCAATTAAGATGACAGCATAAATAATCTGACGACTAGGACCAAGAATCTGGCTGGGCAGACTTAAAAAACGTAGAGCTTCAGGCAACAGCACTAAGAGGATGGTTGCAACTATAGATCCTTTCATTGATGCAATGCCACCGACTATGACAATAGTAACGACAAAGATAATTTCTGTCAACAAGAATGAAGATGGATCAATATACGAGATATAATGCGCGAACAAACTGCCTGCAATGCCCGCGCATCCAGCAGAGATCATCATGGCTTTCGCCTTCAATAGAAATGTATTTTTTCCCAACACTTTCAAGCCGACCTCATCATCGCGCGCAGCCTGCAACAACCTACCAAATGGAGAGTGCACTATTTTTGTCAAGACAACTACAATCAAGACGCAGACAACAAGCGAAAAAATAAGATAATCTTGATTAGTAGCAATAACATAGCCGAAGAGTGATGGCTTTGGAATTCCTGGAATACCAAGAGGACCACGCGTCAAGGACACCCAATTCAACAAGATGGAGTAGATTACAAAACTAAATCCAAGCGTTGTTAGCGCAAGATAATCACCCTTCAACTTGCGTGTCGCTGCGACCAAGATATATCCAAACACGGCAGCAAGGAGACCTGCAACAACAAAAGCAAACAGAAAAGGAACTCCTGCCCTAACCAACAATGCTGATGTGTAAGCACCTATACCAAAGAAAGCGACATGACCTAAATTTAATAATCCTGTGAAACCTAATGCGAGATTTAAGCTAGTGACTAAGATGATGTAAATAGCAATCAAAATCACGAGATGCACTAGATATTCAAACATGCTTCACACCTTTCTTGATGCCTAATATTCCTTGCGGTCGCCAGAGCAAGAAGATGAACAACAGGATGAATGCGATAGCGTCTTTGTATCCTGATGGCAAATACCAAATACCAAAATTCTCAGCAAATCCCAACACAAATGATCCTAAAATTGCGCCAGGAATACTATCAATCCCGCCAATCACTGCTCCAGTAAATCCCTTGACAATTAAATTTGTTCCCATATAGGGATAAAGATTGTGTTCCAAAGCAATTAAGATACCTGCAATGCCTGCAAGCGCACTGCCAAAAATAAACGAATAATCCGCAACTTTCTTCTCGTTGATGCCTATAATGCTTGCCAATTCCTTGTTGTCTGCCACAGCACGCATGTTCCTTCCTAATTTTGTGTATTTCATAATTCCATAAAGCACGAAGAAAAGGAGTATTGCGACACCCAAAATACTTAGTTGCATGGGAGTGATTATCGCATCACCAATCATGATGCTTTCCATGTCTTCAAAGTAATTGATGACTTTTGTATCTGCACCGAACAACAACTGCAATAAGTTTTGAAAGAAAATGAGGATGCCCAGACTTGCAATCAACAAGATAACATTGGACGCTTTTTTCTGCTGCAATGGCAAAAACAAGAACCTATACATCACTAGACCTAGGATAGCTGTGGTCAATATAGCTGCGCCGCTAGCAAGAGCAAAAGACAATCCTAACATGGAATAAAAGAACAACAACATGTATCCTGCGAAGGCAACAGTGATTCCGTGCGCAAAATGCATGAATTTATTTGTTGTGTAGATCAGAGAAAATCCAGAAGCCACTAACGCATAGATACTTCCTGCGATCAACGCATTCACGATTAACTGAAGGAGTGCCATGTTGTTTTAGAATATAAAAAATAAAAAATTAACCAACAACCGTTGGTTTTCCATTCGTGATCTGCTTCACTTCGTATTCAAAGCTAGCATCACCATTGCCATCTATAGACAAAGGCCCTGCTGTTCCAGGCCTATTCTTGATAGCATAGAGTGCAGTCTTGATGCAGTTCGTGTCTTCTCCACATTTTTCTACAGCTTCTTTGAGAATATACACTGCGTCATACGCTGTGGCGAAATACACTGGTGGAAGATCTCCAGACAAGGATCCATAAGTTGTCTTGATATTTTCCAAAAGCGCTGCTGCTGCAGGAGCTTCTGCATTGAAAGCTGGCTCAGCATAGATCGCTCCTTCTATCTCGTCGCCATATTCTTTTAAGATATCCTGCGCTGCTGCAAATTCATTCGTGTAAATCTGCTGGTCAATACCCATCTCTCGTAATTGCTTCAAGACTAAACCATATTTAGCTGGCGTCTGAGCAATAAGATAGATTGCGTCTGGATTTGCATCCTTTATCTTAGTCAAAGGCGTTCTGAAATCTGTCGCATCTGAGGAGAAGGCCTCATCAACAGCCACATTTCCATCTTCGCCTACCAAGGTATCCTTGAACACTTTCTTGACTGCCTGCGCATAATCTGTCTGCTCTGCGATGATAGCTATATTTGTGTGCTCATTCTTAACAGCTTCTCGAGCAACTTTGCTTCCAGAAGAAGCATCTGAGGGGAAATTTCTGAAAATATAGTCTCCTGCCTTCGTTATGTCAGGGCTTCCTGATCCTGCTGAGAATAGAATAACTTTTGCAGCTTCAGCAATTGGTGCTGCGCCAAGCGTTTCTCCACTGCAGAAACCACCTAAAATTACCTTTACTCCATTCACATCAATCAACTTTTGCGCGCTAGTTGCGCTATTCTTTGGTGTGCAAGCACCATCTTCATAGATAAACTCGATCATTCTGCCATTGACACCACCAGCAGTATTGATTTCTTCTATAGCTAATTGTATCACTTGCCGTATCGGCTCGCCATATGCTGCCGCGTCGCCAGTTAATGGACCAATAAATCCTATCTTGATTGGACCTTCGCTTGTAGTTGAACTAGATTTATTGCCTAAACTAATGATTAGGACAACGATTGCTATAAGCACAATGCCGAAAATAACTAACCACTTGGCTTGACCTTTTCTTGCTGATCTTTCCATGATCAACCCTCCTGTATTGCAATGGTTTTTTGGATGCTGCTGATGTATATAAATGTTGTTCACTGGCTGCTTTTCGGAAGATTTCCGGTATTTGAGAGCAAGACATATAAAGATTAATCTCTTTAGAAGAGTATGCAAACTGCAACACTGCAAAAGAATGCTTCTGAACCTCCTATATTAAGTCCTGCTTATATTAAGAAAGTCCAGAAACTTATGCAAGCAATTTGTACCAATAAAATTAAAGAGCTTCAAGATCTTAGCCAGGAAGATAAACAAAGTCTTTTACGCGGTCTGCAAGATGTTCTAGAAGGTCGAGTAACCAAAGCTTAGTAGTTTTTCAGTAATTATCTTCATTTTTACTTCTGCATATAGAACTGGCGTTTTTGCTCATCAAATCTTTCAATAGCATATCTCAGCATAGTTCTTGGCATGACCTTGCAGTGTATTTCGAGAAATGTTTCAAGTGCTTGCTGATCTTTTTTGCCTACTTCCCGCAGCATCCAGCCTACTGCCTTATGCATTAAATCGTGCTTATCCTGCAGCAAAAGTTCTGCAATCTTGAAAGTGTCTTCGAAGTTATTTTTACGGATAAACGCAAACGTTGCAATGATGGCAATTCTTCTTTCCCAAAGATTATTTGATTTGACTAACTTGTAGAGCATTGCTTTGTCTTTCTCAAACAAGTAACTGCCGACAATATAATGAGCTGACAAATCCACCAAGTCCCAGTTGTTTACATATTTTGTGTGCTTGAGATAGAAGTTGTAGATTTCTGTTTTTGTTTTATCATCTGCTTTTTTAAACCGTTCTACTAATAAAAGCAAAGCGATCAACCGATGCTCATGGATTTTGCTTTCGAACAATAAAGTAATATCTTGGAAGGATAAGTGTAAATATCTTTTTGCAATTTTTCGAGTGTCTGGAACAGTGACTCCAATAAAGATATCGCCTTCACCATACTGCCCTTTGCCAGTCTTGAAGAAGCTTGCAGAGACTTTTGCCCGTTGTGGACGTGCACATAATTCTAACTCTTTCTTCAGTTTTGCTAACATACACTGTTTTGCAGAGACTTTTTGCTATTTAAAACTAGTTGATGTGGATTTCAATCTCTGGTTTTTCACCTGGAAAACGACCTGAGTGACGGACTAAGACAGCAAACTTTCCTGTGAAGGGGTTGTTTAACTTAGAAGTCAAGTTGACATCAATGTTAGTGTATCTATCAGTGATGACGATAGTATATTTTCCTTCAGTTCTGGACTCTTGGAGCTCGATATCGAGAACTCCTTCTTTGAGCATAGTATTTGGTTCTTGGATGATCGCTTCAGTCTCCATCTCCCATTTAATCAGCTCATTATCCTGATCTACTGTTAATTTTCCAGCACCAATTGTGAAGGGAGACAATTCGCGCTGTGATCCTGGACCTTCGTTGGCTACTTTTCTGATGGTTTCATCTAAAACGAACAAGACGTCTTTGGTTTGTGCTACTGTGTTCCGATCTTTTATCTTGTTAATGAGAGGAATAGCTGCACTGAGAATCAAGGCGATAGCTATGACTCCTAATGTCAAATAGAGGACTGCAGAAACCCAGATGTCTCCTTTTTTCGCTTTCATCACGAGTTATGGGCAAGCAACTGGAACTGTAGCTTCACGACGAGCATTGTTGCAAACAATATCACTACCATCTGTAGCTTTGACTGTAGCAATGGCATCGACTTTACTTAGTTCATTCAGGTTGGTCACATCAATTGGAATCTTGCCGAATGCGCTGATACTTTGATTAACATCTTGAACTGTGACTGTGCCATCTGCTCGTTTATGAGAACGCAATTTCATGCCTACAATATCAATAGAACCGCGATTATCTACGAAGACCTTTCCGCTGGCGCAATTCACTTGCAACTGGAAGTCCAACTGACTAGTGCAAAGCAATGCATTTTCCCTATCCTTGTCCACTTTCTCTGTTGTGCTTCTGAAGAAATCTGTGCCCCAGGTGATGATCATGGCACCTAGAGCAATAGTAAATCCTATAATCAAGACTGTCGCAATCAATGGCGAAATACCTTTGTTGTTTAGCATGTTGTTCTCACTTCCTTTAGATAATTCTATAAGTTACTTTTTGACTGGAACAGGGCTGGAACAAACCAGCACCAACCTTCACCTTGGGAATAATATCTACTTTCTCACCTGTGGTTGCGATATGACTTAAAGGAACAGTGTTTCCTGGGTCAAGAGGTACCACTTCCTCATTTGCAACACCATTCACTACTAAACTAAAAGCATCAATACGACCACTGCCAGCATTCTCCACTATTAATTGACTGCCTGACTCACTGACCACATTAATCTTGACATCAGTAGCACAATTCAATCGCTGACCTGAAATAGCACCTTCTTTCTGGATGATTTCTTCTGTAAATCCTTTGCCCCAAAAGAAGACGATGGACGCTGTGGCTACCACCATACCAATGACTAAAACACTTGCGATCAATGGAGAAATACCTTGTTTTCTACTAACAAGTGTGGGTAATTTTCCGTGTAACACAGACGACCTCTTTTTCATTGATTATGATGATAGGAATGATATCAAACTCCTGTAGAGGATCAATATTTGTATTTAAACTTACCGTTTGTGGTGGCGCTTGTGGGGGAATGACCTGGACAACATCATCAATCACTATCCGCAGGGTTGTCTGCTCCAATTGCCTGAATTTTAGTTTCTGAATAGTAAATTTCCCTGTATTCGTTACCTGCACATCTCTCGGCATAGTAGGACAGTCTATGGCAACATTGATAGCAGTTTCAGCACAGCGAAGCTCCTGCTCTGTCCTATCTATCTCTTCCTGCGTTGTTTGCTCTGCACGATCCTTTACCCACATAGTTACCATAGTTGCTAGACCTATGACAAAACCAACTAAGAGAACCCAAGAAATTAACTGACTGTCCCCTTTTTTTTGCATGGTCTAGTGATGCTGTTGACCTTTTTAAATGTAGTTCTTAATTGTTTTCTGAAAGATATTGTTTTATTTCACTTACTTTTCTTTGACATTTCTCATGAGATTTAATTATTTCTTCCCTTCTTAAAATTACCCTTTACATAGACCTTTCTCTGGTTGGCAATCTCCTCACGGCTGACAATTATGATTTCCGGACGGGATGGTTCGAGCTCGACTTCATACTCCACATTCTCAATCAAGAATTTCAGACGATTTACTGGTGGAGCAGGCATGGACAACAGACAATTTGTGAATGCTCCTGTAGACACACCACTAATATCCATGCGAAGACCTCCCACAACTACATTGGTTCGCAACTGCTGATAACAGCCAGGTAATTGTTCTCTTCCTGGCGGAGCATCTCTGACTTTCATTGGTCTGTCCAGATAATTTCCTATGTGCACTTGACCATTGTACATGAAGGCATAGATGACACCAAATTCAGGATTCTTTGTCTTTGCATAAGAAGAGAAGACAATAGTAAACCTGAGAAACTTATTGATCATATCAGCACTTCCACTCTCCAAGAGCTGATTCATGAATTTTGCGCTTTCGATCTCATAGTTTTTTGCTAAATTCTCAAAATCATCATCGATGACTGTTTCCTTGACTATGTTGGTTTCTGCGACGAGAAGGAAGATGATGAGCCCTAGGATTAATGCCGCAAGCAAATAAATCTGACCTTTTTTTCTCATGGTTTTTTTCCTTTATTTATTTCTAGCTCTAAAAACACTTCTTGTTCCCCACCAAATTGAGCCATCATTCTTGTATTTATCACTATCTTTAAGTTTTGTTAAATATATAGTTGAGTTTCCATCATATTTCAAGTTGAGCTTTAAGAGAGTGTGCTTATTTTTTTCCATAATTAAAGTGCATTTATTGTTCTTTTTATTAAAGATAGTACCAGAGAGTTTAAATCCTTTTTTTATAAACTTCCTTAGGTATTGACTTACCTTAATGACTTCTCCATTTCTATAGATTATAAATCTAGGAGTTTCTGCATTTAGTTTTAAAAAATCAGGAGATTTATTTCTATATTTGGAATCTATATGTAGATATGCTCTTCCTCCTACTTTTAAGACTCTCCAAACCTCTTCAAGAAGCCTTGCTTTATTGCCGATATAGTGAAAGGAAACTTGGCTTATGATTACATCAAAAAACTTAGACTTAAACAGCAAACCTTCACCAGCATCAAAAAAATATGGTTTTGGTAGATTAGAGTTAGGTATTGCAATTCCAAAAGTTTTAGCGTTTTTTAGAAAATCACCTTGATTATGCATACTTCCTTTTTTTGTATTATTTATCCCATACAACTCAACATTTTTATTAGGAAATCTAATTCTTAAGTCCAATAAACATCTACCTTCTCCAAAACCTATTTCCAGAATTCTTACTGTTTTTTCATTTTTCAACCTGGATTCTATAAACTCTCGTAGTACTTTTTTTCCAAACCGTTTTCCCATCTTGTCTAGTCCACGAGAACGATACCAGAGACTCTCTTTTTTCATCATTTCATTATCTCTCTTGCCTTTTTATTTCTTGTCCTTTCCTTACTTAGCAATTCTCCATAAGTCATCAAAGAATCCAGTAAACGACTTGGCTATTGCATTCGATGTTATATGTATGCACTTAAAACCGTCATCATAAGAAAAAATAAGAACATTATTATCTATAATCATAATTGCAGATGGACTAAAATGTAATATCTCCTTAATGGCTGTATATTTTAACTGTTTAAAGAATTTCCAATACTCTGTGTTTCTATCTGAGAACATAACTCGAGCATGCTTTTTTAATGCTACCCTCTGTCTATGCCAGTTTCTCCAGAAATTATTATACTGCTCGTTTTTTGTAGATCTTACCCCCATAATCTTTATTTCTTTTGCTCCTTCTAACATCTCAAACACTAACTCACGAATACCTCGCATTCCCCTGATAAAAAAAACTGTTTCTAATGGTTCTTCGTTTTGTTTTAATTTCTTTAACGACGGAACTATGGTTCTTAATTGAAGCTCTACTTGTTGAATTTCTTTTTCTCTTTCCTTTGTATAGGTAAGTAATGTTTCTGGATTATGTGTTATAAACTGCTTTATCCCATTTTCAGTCACTACTTTAATTAACCCCTTTTCTATCAACTTATTCAAGGTTTCATAGACTTTTCCGCCAGAAATACCTGCCTCTTTGACGATTTTACCAGAACTTGCTTTTGTTAATTTTAATAACGCCAAATATACTTTTGTTTCGTTCTGTGTCAAGCCACATTTATAGAGTATTTCTTCATACATAGTACATACCACTAGGTGGTAGGTTATATTTATATCTTTCTCTTTACATATCTATCCTAAGAGATAACAATTTTTGGAGGAACGACCATGACTACAACCATCGACGACAAAATACAACCAACTAAACAAGAACCAAATCAACAATCTTTACTTGCATTTACAAGGAAATCTGTAGTAGGTGCTGGCTATAGAGTAAGCTCATCTTTCGCTATGGACGCAGTTTACCTAGGACTTATAGCAGGCAATATGGCAGGTTTCTTTGAAAAGCTTGAACCTGATAAACTTGCTCGAGTTGCAGGTTTCGTTGTTGCTATCAATTTTGTTGATTATAAATGGGATGTTACTAATCGATTAGACAAAGGAGCAAAAAAGATACAACAATGGGTTGGTGCATATTTGACTCGATTTGCCCATTCGCGCATGTATGGGAACTAAAGAAAATCTTCATGTGCTGAACGCTTGGTTATTTCTCCTCGGAGATTCTCATGCATAATGGCTGCTACTTCCTTCTTAGGATAATTGCTCAAGACCCAAGCTAACTTGATAAAAGCAGTTTCTGACAGCAGGTCTAAGTAATTTCCCAAGATGCCTGCTTCTTGCAAGAGCCTACCTGTAGAGTATACATTCATATTAATACGGCCGAAGAAAGCTTGTGAGGTTGCAATGACTGGCATCTTTTTCGTGAGCTTGTGGAGCGTCTTCAGGATCTTTGCGTGTTCTTTTGTTTCCTTGTCTATGACATTGATGGGAAAATTCCCTGCTAACCCCATGCCTTCTAAGACAAGACCATCAAAAGATTCGTACATTTCTAATTCTTTAGCAAACATATTTGGATGAGCTTTTACTATACTTATTTTCAAGTTTTCCTTGAATGGTCTTACCAGTACTTTTCTTGTCTTATCTCCTTTTTTATAATGCTGATTGATCCAGGTTATTTTTCCTTCTTTTGTTATTCGAGCGAAAGGCCGTGCATTGATTGCTTTGAAGGCATCTCTTCTGCTTGAGTGCATCTTTCTTGTTTTTGTTGCCGGCAGAAGCACACAGGATTCATCATTACTGGTTTCGTGCATGCAGATGGCAACTTCACCAAAATCTGACTGAACAATAAACCGAGCTGCTGACAAGAGATTCAAAGCTGCATCTGAACTACCACGATCAGAAGAACGTTGACTACCTACAAGCAAGACTGGGATAGGAAGATGTTCTAAAGCAAATGCCAAAGCAGCCGCAGTATAACCTAAAGTATCTGTGCCATGGGTGACAATAATACCATCTACTCCTTCCTTGATCTCTTTCTGGATTTCTTTGGCTAGTATATTGTAATGGCAGTAACGCAGTCTTCCACAGCGATGTTGATGCCAGTCTCTGCGCAGCGGATCTCCTGCTCTGCAAGATCAATCTGGTCTTTGGTTGAGGATTCTGCCCTGTCCTTGACCCACATAGTGACTATGGTGGCTAATCCTATGACAAAGCCGACTAACAATACCCAAGAAATAATCTGGCTGTCACCTTTTTTGCGCATCATCTTCTTTTTACTCTGAGCCCTTCACTAATGCATTAATTGCTTGAACAATTTTTACTAATACTGTTGATTTAATAGAGCCTATGGATTTTATAATGAGTGATTTTTGTATTTTAAAAATATTTTCAACTTTCACAACACTTGGCTCATATAACACTCCTTTCTCAAGGTCATTTTGATTTATCAATACACTATACTGATTAGATTTTATCATCGATGTGATTGCACATACGACAATGTCTTCTCCTGCAGCATTAAAGCTATTATTTGAGACTATAAGTGCCGGTCGTATTTTTTGACCTGACTGATCAGAAAACGGAAATGGCACTAATATAATCTCTCTTTGCTTCATAAATATCGTTTCCAGACTTCTTCATCTTTTGGATTATCCCAAACATTCTTGAGAGCTTGTTCAGCCAATACCAACCATCCAACTACTTCTTTTTGTCTATTCTCATCTAAATGCTTGGTAATCTCTTCTTCTTTTTTTAATACTAGAGAATCATCTTTCTCTATTAAGAATAGCTTTGATCCTGTTTTGATCTTCAAACGCTTTCTTACTTGTTCTGGAATGACAATTTGTCCTCGAGATGATACATGAATAATATCTACCATAATTTCCTCCAATCTTACTAGTAAGTTAAAACTTATTTATAAAGGTTGTGGTTTTTGTGCAGTATACCACATGAGACGAAAAAGATATTTGCTATCTTTAAAGCGAGCATCAATATTTTGCCAGTCAGATTCTGTAAACCCCTGAATTAAAGTCTGATAGTTATAAGCTTGTCCAGCTTTATTACCGTCATAATTTAAAAAATTCCCACCAGTATATTCCTCTAACACAGAATCATCAAAACCGTCATCATCTTCTATATTTCCGCCATTATCTGCATTACATAAACGAGATTGAGCAAGGACTAATCTATGTGGGTGGCAGTCCATTAGAACATGAGAAGGCTGTGAAGCATCTTGTAGAAAATGTGCTACTCTACCAAGCCAGTAATATGATTGATCAATATCCCCGCTAAGATAGAGTGGAATAACATATTTCAACCAATAAGATCTAGCTCTTCGATAAGAAGCTATTTGTTCTCCTAATAATCTTAAATTTAAACCGTCATCATATCGTCCTGAACGAGGATTATCAGGTTCCCAAAAATGTCCTAAAAATGGAAGATCATATGGAGATGGTCCACTTACAACGTCAGTATCCTCTTCACCAGATCCACTAATAATATCATCACCTAAATCATATCCATTATTATCTAAGTAAACATATCTCGAATTTGTAAGATGAGCTTTCATTTCATCTGGCATATCTTTCCAAGTCTCTTGAGATTCATTAGTAATATGTTGATGTACTACTTGGGTGTCCTCTATTTTATATGCCTCTACAACTACAATATTAAGAGCTAAGATAATCAATAATGTTAAAATTTTTGACAGTTTTTTCATTTTTTTGTTGCATATTTATAGGCAATAAACGTTGTTAATATGATAGTATAAGGCAGGATTAAAAAAAGAATGCCCCACCAAATACTCTCAAAATTTAGCTCATTTTTATAAAATGGAGAAAATACTGTATCCACAATAAGTGCTATCATTCCAATTGGGAATTGAATTGCTATTAGAAAAAGACCTAGAATAGTTCCTATAATAACAGCATAAAATATGTACCTCTTTTTTCCAGTTTTAGTATTTTGAAAAAAGAAAGTTATTAGGCTTAGAGGTATAAAAAATAAAAATATAATGTAAAATACTGTCGGTGAATAAAGATCAAATTTAAAATATAGAATAGCTATAATTATAAAAAATATTATCAACCACAACCAAGTAAGTTTTTTTATGATATTTACAATGTCTTTCTTCATTTAACATTCCTCTCCAATAATTTATCACTAACCAAATTATAGGTATCATATCCATAATCACAGAAACGCTTACCACATACATTATACTGAATAGAAGTTAGTTCTAAATTATATCCCTTATTTTCTCCAAAGGTATAGAAGTTACCAATCTGCAATAATCCAGTATTTCCACCATTTATCTTCAAGTAACATCCGTTGTGGTCTTCTTCACAAGTTACAATATCCACAACATATTCTTTATCATCTAGAATATAACCGACAATATCATGTTCTTTAGCTTCTTTTGTTATCTCTTGAGTTTCAACTTCTTCAAAGTCTAAATCATTAAAGTTTTTATAAGAAGCATAATATTCTTCAACTTTTTTATTTTCTTCAGCGTCCTGTGCCTTCTTTATTGCGATATAATCTGGATCTTGAAAATTTAAGATGTCTATACATTTCTCTTGTAGTATTTCATCAACCTCAGATTTCTCAAGAATTTTTGCATCGATCTTCATCCTTAATTTGCGACAAAGGATATAATCTGTTTTGGTAAGAGATTGTCCTTTACTATTGACTTCAATAACCGCGCTATCGGAAAGATTTGCTGATATTCCAAGAGTAATTTCATAGGAATTTATTTGTTGTTCTCGTTCTTGTGAGGAAAGTTCAGGAGTTTCTTCCAGAGAAGTAGATTGTGCTGTTACAAGTTGATTATTTTCTGAATTTTCATTTAAAGATACTAAAGAAGCAGGATCTGCGCGTAAAGTAATTAGTGATAAACTAAGCAGTAAGAAAATACTCAAACTAATGACCCATTTTTTATTCATATACCCCCCATCTAGAAAAAAGCTAGAATGAGCTTCTATATAAATATTCAGCACTACTTACTCGTAGTTTTCCTCTAAGAAGATCAATAGTCAATTCTAACGCTTTCTGGAGAAGAGATATACAAAATTCCAGAAGGTATGGGTAGTTTATAGTTCATAGTGATAAAAGCAAACGAAACAACATAGCCTTCCAATTCAGGAATATTTGGGATGTTCAGAACTGCAGTTGCTTGACCATTGGCATCTAAAGTACCATATGAATTAAAAAGACCCAGCTTTTCAGGTATAACCAGAGATTCATGCAGCACACTTTGACTAGTGCTGTTCAGGGGAATGATTCTTCCATCCTGCAGCACATATCCAGGTTCTGTGCCCAAAGCCATCAAAAGAATATAAGGAGTAAAACTGGAAGCAGGATCAGTGATTGTTATGTTGATTGCATGTCCAACTTCAGCATGACCGGGAAGTTGTATTTCAGGAAGATACATAATAAAAAGAGTTTCAGAACCACAACAAGGAAGAGGAGATTCTAATGAAAAAGAAAGGCCATAGTTAGTGACAGCGGTGTTTGTTTGCTGGCTCTGCATATGGATATTTGAGCCATTGATGGACAAGATGCCTATCTGATCATTTGGACGTTTTTCAAAAAGTGCAACAACGCTTTCTTCTTGACGAGGAGAGTTATGATAAATATTTTGTCTAGTGATTAAAGAAAATGGAGAGGTATCAGCAGTAATAAGATCTCCTTGATTCCTCCAGCAAAAAGTAGTTGTACACCAATAATAAGTGCCGTTGTTATAGCTGAATTCACCGCCGTCGCTTTCTTCAGCAAGTCCTAAATCCATAACACCAGAAGCTTTGTTGGTTACTGTAATTTCAGCACGGTTAATTTGTCCATCACCATCCATATCAATTGCCAGAGGATTATCATTGCCTGCTGAAGTCGCGTTTGCAATATAAGTCACATAACGATTATTCCCGAACTGCAGATAGGTCTTTCCAATAATAGCGCCATTTGCCAGGCTTAAAGATTCATAAGTAAATTCTCTTGTTCCACTGCCTTCTTCATCAAAACTTAATCTATGATCATAAATATCAATGGAATTATAGCGAACAATATGTGAAACAGCATTGGTAGTATTTCCTGTAGAGTCATTCAAATTAGAGAGAATAAAATAATCTAAGATGCCAATATTAAATAAATTTTCTGTTTGTTGCACATCTTCAACAGTCATAGTTTCAGAGAAATTTCCTTCGACAAAGACTAAATCCTTATTATTATCTCCATATTTGAACATGCCATCTTCGTTCGTAAGATAAGGAATTCTATAAGTTGTATCATAACGATTACTAAATTCAAGAATATACTCATCATTTCCTCGTGGTTCTAGAATAATATTGCCGCCGTAAGCAGCATAAACAATTCCACAATAAGGAATAGGTTCGTAATAACAGGTGCGAGGAATAGTTTCTCCACAAAGATCTGTAGTGCACGCGTTGGCATCATCACAATCTGCATCTGAAGAACATTGATCTGGCGGCTGTATTTGACAAAGACTATTCAAGCAGATTTGATTATCGTCGCATGCATTCCCGCAGGCTCCACAATTATTTCTATCTCTTTCAAAATCTACGCGATTTCCTTTGCAGCAAGAATCTTGCTCACAAGTTTCTCCAGTGCTGCACCAATAATCACCGCAGATTGTAAGAAAACATGCTGGCGGAGTATATGCTCGACAGTCATATCCAGACTGACATCCACAATCAGCACTACACCTTAAACAACTTTCACTCACTTCACAAGTGTTATCCCCGCAATAAAACAAGCTAAAAGTTACATTATCTCCACTGCCGGCTTCTCCAGCTTCATTAAGCCATATATCGTTGATAAATATTCTTGATCCGTCCTGCAGAACAAACGATTGATTCTCGATCATTTGAGGAGTAATCTGTTCGTTAATTCTGAAAGTAACAGTAGCAGGTGTAGCGTCTTCTATAATCATCACTTCTATATCATATATTCTTCCACCAAGCGTAAACATTTGTTGCTCTCCCTCTTCCATGGTTCTGGTAAAAGGTTCTGCAGCAACTGATACAGCTAAAAAAACAAATATCAACAGAAAACTCAATAATGGCTGTTTTTTCATGGCCTAAAGCATATACTCCAGTATATAAGTTTTCCTATGCATCATCTGAAGAAACCAACGTTATGGTCTCTGCAGGAGAAATAGCCTGCACCGATTGCGGTAGAGGTTTATTGACATCAAGAGTCACCCAAGCAAAGGACACGGTCCATCCAGCCAGTTCAGGAATATTGGGAATTTGCCAAGTAGCAACTGCCTGACCAGAAGCATCAATCTTACTTTGTGAGTTCGATAACAGCAATTCCTGTGGTTGATAGATGGATTCATGCAATAATCCACCAGGAGTTTTGTTCAATGGAATAAATCGACCGTCACCAAGACTATAAGCAGGTTCCGTACCTAAGGCCATCATCAGCAAGTAGTTTGTATTTGGGCTTAAAGGATGACTAAGGCTAATATTGATAAGATTTCCTATATGAGGATCTCCTTCAACAGTAAGTTGTGGAGGTAGAGAGTGTTTATAATAAATATTTTTGTTGCCATCTCGTAGATCATCCCATGCAACATGTATGTTTCCATAGAGGTCTGCTGTAAGTGAAGAAATAACTGCAGAAGTATTAGGATGTATAGTTATTTGAGTACTGGGTAAGAGCATGTTTCCGACTGCGTTCATTTTTAAATAATAAATATTTCTACTGGTCATAAACGAAATATGAATAATATCGGAGTTGTCTATAGCAATCGAAGGAAAATAAACTGAAAATGGAGTTAGGCGTGTAACTGGCGTAAGATTCATTCCACTCTGATCTAATTTAATATAATGGAGCGGATGTCCACCAGCCCAAACGATGTGAACATCATTATTGCTGTCTGTGACAATTGACTCATGTCCTGTAGGGCGGTTATAAATATGGAGGATATCAGTAAGGTTCATGCCATTATTATCTAGTTTTTTGTAGAAAAGACCATTCAAATTATGCCATATAGCATGTATATTGCCTTCATGATCTAACGTAAAAGAAGGACTATAATGTTGTTCGACAGGCGGCGTGAGAGGAATATCTGCCGTAAGGTTCACACCCATATAGTCTAATTTTTTATACATAATTCTTTCAGTATTGTTTAAGATGTCATCATCTTGCCAGACAACATGAATATTTTTATCTTTGTCTACGGCTATTTTTGGATAATCTGCCCAATAAGAATCAGACAGCTGTATATCTGCAGTTAGATTGATGCCGTTATTATTGAACTTTTTATAAAAAATTCTCTGGTCTCCAATCCTCACATCGCTCCAGACAAGATGAATATTATCATGTTGATCAACAGCAAGAGCAGGATTTTGTGGTGAATGTTGTAGATTTGCAATAGCAATTACAGGAGTTGTATTCAAACCAGCACTAGTAAATTTCTGATAATAAATATCAACATCATTTCCCTGTCTACCTGTCCAAACAACATGTGCATTGTTATGCGAGTCTAGGACTAATCGAGGTCCTGCTGCATCATCAAACTCATAGACCAGACGAATATCATTGCTCCAGCCGGTAGGATCAGCCAATACAAGAGAAGCCTGAAGGAGAATAAAAACAGACAGCAAATAAGACGATTTTTTCATGATTGAACCTATATTCTCCAGTATATAAGTTTTTCTAACGCTTACCGTGTGTGCTATCCCTAATTACTTGGCTAACTCTTTCTTTTTAAAAATAACTATGTTTTATGGACTACAGTTAACTGTAGCTTCACGACGAGCGTTGTTACAAGTAACTTCACTGCCATCTGTAGCTTTGACTGTAGCAATGGCATCGACTTTGCTTAATTCATTTAAATTTGCCACATCAAAAGGACTCTTGCCGAAGGCACTAATGCTTTGATTCAGATCTTGGACAGTCACTGTGCCGTCAGCGCGTTTATGGGATCTTAATTTCATGCCCACAATGTCTACTTGACCACGATTATCAACAAACACTTTCCCGTTTGCACAATCCACCTGCAACTGAAAGTCTAGTTGCCCTGTACAGAGCAACGCATTTTCTCGATCTTTATCGACTTTTTCTCATGGTTTACAAAAAATCTTCATGCGCTGAGCGCTTAGTAATCTCGCCGCGAACATCTTCGTGCAGGATTGTTGCTGCTTGCGCCTTTGGATAGTTACTGAGCACCCAAGCAAGCTTGATGAAGGCAGTCTCTGGAGGCATGTCCAAATAATCTCCCAACACTCCTTTCTCCTTCAAGATGCGACCAGTCGAGTAGACGTTCATGTTGATGCGACCAAACAAGGTTTGTGAAGTCATGACAACCGGCATCTTTTTTGCTAGCTTTGTTATGCTCTTGAGAATCTTGTCGTGCTCTTTGGTCTCCTTGTCTATGACATTGATAGGCGCATGACCTAAGCCAGTGCCTTCCAAAATCAACCCGTGGAATGCTGCATACGACTCGAATTCCTTTGCATACATGTTGGGATGTATCTTAAGCACACCAATCTTGAGATCTTCCTTGAATAATTTGAGCATCAGTTTTCTGGACTTGTCGACTTTCTTGTAGTGCTGATTGATCCAGGTTATTTTTCCTTCTTTTGTTATTCGAGCGAAAGGCCGTGCATTGATTGCTTTGAAGGCATCTCTTCTGCTTGAGTGCATCTTTCTTGTTTTTGTTGCCGGCAGAAGCACACAGGATTCATCATTACTGGTTTCGTGCATGCAGATGGCAACTTCACCAAAATCTGACTGAACAATAAACCGAGCTGCTGACAAGAGATTCAAAGCTGCATCTGAACTACCACGATCAGAAGAACGTTGACTACCTACAAGCAAGACTGGGATAGGAAGATGTTCTAAAGCAAATGCCAAAGCAGCCGCAGTATAACCTAAAGTATCTGTGCCATGGGTGACAATAATACCATCTACTCCTTCCTTGATCTCTTTCTGGATTTCCTTTGCTAAGAGATTATAATGGAAGAAGCGCATATCTTCAGAAAACATATTTCTGATCAAGCGGGAACGAATATTGGCAACTACATTCAACTGTGGATATTTGGCAACAAGCTCTTCTGGTGTGAATCGTGCAGTGACTGCTCCAGTTTGATAATCTATTTCAGAAGCAATAGTACCTCCAGTGTGCAGAATGGTTACAGTCTTTAATTCATGTTTATGCTCTATCTTTGGAGGTCTTGATTTTTCTGCGACAGCAACAGCTTTCTCTTTGGTGATCTTTGTTATCTTCTTTTTACTGATGACCGTGTTATACCCAGACTTCAACTTGAGCACGATATTTTGCGCATCTGGAGAAGGCATCACTAAGCCTGTATAGAACTGTTCTTTTGTTGTGATAACCACAGCATCACCAGGTTTGCAATCGTCTTTTTTAGGCATAAAGGTGCTCAAGAACTGCAGGTTAATTAACTATTTATATACTCTAAAATAATCATTGGACAGAAAGAATATTTATATACTAGCTTCAAGTATAAAAAAGAATTACTGTTTGATTCATCCTTGGCGGGAAAAATCAAAACGTTTATTTCAACTTGGCGGTTGAAACAGATTATAACTTGTGAACCTTGAAATTGGCGTTTCTTAGTTCGTAGTGAAACTTGTTTTCTCAAAACTTACATCATGAATCAGTAAGCTTTATTGTTTCTTAGATGGTATCATACTCAACTACCATATAAATATTATGGTGATCGAGAATATACAAAAAACACACAAGGAAAAAACAAAACCTGGGGAACACAAGGGGGAAAACACATGGAAAGTCTCGTCTCAGATGCAATGAAGGGCATGCCTTCAGCAAGCGAAGGCCTCAAAGTAGGTCAAGCCAATATTACAGTTATAGGATGTGGTGGTGCTGGAAACAATATGGTTTCTTGGCTTCACAAAAAAGGCATTCAAGGAGCAAAAATCTTCGCTATTAATACAGATTTACAACATTTGAATATTACTGATGCAGATCAGAAAATTCTCATAGGTAGGGAATTGACCAGAGGATTAGGTTGTGGAGGTTACCCGCAGAAGGGAACTGAGGCAGCTAAAGAAAGTCTGCATGAACTTAAAGGACTCTTAAAAGATTGTGATATGGCATTCATCGTTGCCGGTATGGGTGGAGGAACAGGTACTGGATCTTCACACGTTGTTGCCAGCTTAGCCAGAGAATCTGGAGCCATTGTCATCGGCACAGTCACTATGCCGTTCGATGTTGAACGCGCTCGAGTAGACAAAGCTGAATTTGGTTTACAACAATTACGAGAAGCTTGTGATACTGTCATTGTCATTGACAACAATCGACTTGTACAGATAGCAGGCAACCTGCCTATTCAACAAGCATTTGCAGTTGCAAATGAATTGATCTCCACTATGATCAAAGGTATTGTTGAAACTATTGCAGTTCCTTCACTAGTCAACCTAGACTATGCAGATGTCAGAGCTATCATGACCAACGGCGATGTAGCAGTCATCGGTATTGGCGAAAGCGACACAGACGCTCGCGTTGAAGAAGCAACCAGACGCGCTTTAACTAACCCGCTCTTAGATGTCAGCTATCAAGGTGCTACTGGCGCTTTGATCCACATTTCTGGCGGACAAGACTTGACACTCGATGAAGTCAATAAGATCGGTGAAATCATCACTGAATCTATGGATGCAGACGCGAACGTCATCCTGGGCGCAAGAATTGACCCTAAGATGGATGGACGTGTCAGAGTGATGACTATCATGACTGGTGTTACTTCACCGTATGTGATGGGCAGAACTGCATCTAAGAAGCAATCAGCAGCAAAAGAAATGGCTTTCGGCGACGACTTGGGTATCGACATGATCGGTACTGCAGCTCCAGCTGCAAGCAAGCAGCGACAGCGCATCTTTTGAGGCTGAGACGTCATAATCAAGGGCAACCCCCCAAAATCTCTGCCCTTTGACTCTTGCTGATGCCCATCTCTTTCTAAAACCGGGCATCGGCTTTTTTTTCTTTTTTTATTTCCATACCTTTTTATAGAACTTATTTTGTAATTCTTCTATGACTCTTATCTTTGCCTTTGGACCGAGCACTACGTATGGAGCTTCTGATCTTGAAGGTGGCTGGGTGCAACGATTGCGTCGCTATTTAGATGAGAAACAACTAGCAGATCCTAATCTTTACTATGTTGTGTATAATCTAGGTGTGTCTGGGAATACTTCAACAGATATTCTCAAACGATTTGTCTTTGAAACAGAGCAGCGCATCAAACTCAAGGACGAACAGGATGAGATTATTTTCTTGATTTCTGTCGGCGTTAATGACTCTATAGTTAACAACAGAACGAAGAAGCATCAGGTACCTCTGGGCACTTATGCAAAAAACATTACGCAGCTTATCCAACAAGCAAGCAAATATACTTCTCCCTCTAAAATCTTCTTTATCGGCGATAAACCTGTTGATGAAAGTAAAGTAGATCCTATTCCTTGGAGAGATGATTATTCTTATCTTTCTGCTGCAGTGGAAACTTATGATACGACGTGTGCTGCAATCTGCAAACAGAAGAATATCTCTTTTCTTGATGTTTATACGCCTTTCAAACAGCAACGTAATTATCAAAAGCTTTTGCTAGATGGTGTGCATCCGACTACAGAAGGATATGCATTTATATTTGCACTGCTCAAGGACTTCTTAGTCAAACATAAGGCAATTTCTTAACTTTATATTCTTAGTTTCTCAATATTTTCTAAAGTAATCCATGCTGCCTGTATTCCGTAACCTTGCTTGTTGATCTTAAAAGGTTGTATCTTCTCGATGTTTTGTAAAAATACCAATGTGCAGTACTTTTTTTCCAGCAATTTAGGAATAGCTTCTAGAGTCATGCAGATTTGTTTCCCATACTTTTTGAGAATATATTTTAGCTTGTCTTCTGTGAGAGTATCAAAAAAGAGAGCTTCTTGCACTAGAGCTTTAGCTGTGACTGGTTTACCACTTTCTTTAAGATAAATGATATCACCTTTTTCAATCTTCTGATAAGGAGTTCTTCTTTGCTTGTACCAACGAGATTCAATGGTTTTTTCACCGCTAAGTATCTTCTCTAACCACTTCTTCTTGAGAACTGCTAGGTGATACATCATTCTACCTCTTATTTTTTATATAACTATTGCTAGTTTATAAGGTTTTTAGTCTGTTTTCTTGACCAATGGTAACCACTCATAAGGGATAGCTTTTTAAATAGTTTCCAGCACTCTTGTTCATGACTCTTACTACTCTTCATAAGACAAGAGATGCAAGATATTTTGTTATTGATGGGATCAGCACAGTTGATAATGGACGATATACAAATTTTTTAATGAGCTACTTGCAAAGACGCTTTGGACAGGACAGAGTGGTTCTTACTGCTCAGCCTTGGTATACAGGCACTAGAGGGGGAGAAATTCTTCTTGCTCTGCAAGCAGGACAACCTCTTCCTTATGATTGGATACTCCAGAACCGAGCAGACCACCTCACCAGAATTATTATCCCAGCATTGGAGCAAGGAAAGCTAGTTGTCCAGAGACGCGGGCCTTATTCTACTTTTGCTTTTGACAGAGTAGGACCTGTTGAACTAAGCAATAGGTTGAGCATCCATCACCGCATGGAGGTTCCTGACTTAGCACTTATCTTAGACGCTCCTGCTGAAACTGCTCATCAACGACTGAAAGCAGATCATGAAACACAAGAACATTCTCTGAATACCTTGCAAACCATTGAGGCATTAACCATGGCGAGAGACGAATTCTCGCTTATGAGAACCCATTTTCCCAGGCATGCTATTCATGTGCTTGATGTTGGTCAGGACGATGTTAGAGACCCTCAACAACAACTCCTTGCACTTCTTGAACATCACCTTAGAGGGTTGAGAAACTAACAAAGGCTACACCATAAATGAGACTGCTCGGATTTGAACCGAGATCGCAGCCACCCCATGGCTGAAGCATACCAGGTTAGCCCACAGCCCCTGTAAGTTATTTCATTGCCTTCTCAACACACGTTATAAAGGCTTCTATATCTTTTTCAAGGTCTTCGGTGACTGCTTCAAAAACAATAGTATCATCAATTTTTCCATACTGGTGCGCGATAATATTCTTCATTCCCTTTGCATCTTTGAGCTTTTTTTCGAGAACTTCGTCAATCACCTTCTGTTCTGCAAGGATGGAGAATGCATGAGCATCATCTTCTGGAATGCTTAGTTTTTTTATTTTGACAACCAAAAAAGCCAGATCTGTTGCTGCTTCAACTATCTTCTCCAGATATCGTTCACAAGCTGCTTTTTTCTCTAGACTTCCTTTATACTCTTCGATAGTGTTCGGGATTATTTCGCTTAATTGACCGAGATATTCTTCTATTTCTGCTATCTTGTCCGCTACTCTAGTCATGCAGCTCTACCAAACATTTCTCTTCTTCTGATGAAGTAACCATCATCCTTCAAGTATCTTAGAAAGAAAGAGATATCATCATGCTCTTGCTTCTGATAAAGCACTTTGTGATTTCTTGCGATTTCTCTCTTTATTTTTTGTGGCAGGACGTTGAATACTTGAAAGTCTATCTTTTCAGGAAGCTGGCCGGAGATTCTTATTCTGCATTTTGTTGCTTCTTTAAGTGTTATATCTTTTTTGAAGACGACTGCAATATCAATGTCAGATCGTGGTGTAAAAGAATTATTCGCGAATGAACCAAATAAGAGAATCGCTTGGATATTCTTGTGCAACTCATCCTGAAGAATAACTTTTACTGCTTTTTGCATCAATACTTTATTATCTTGGTTTTTCTTTAAAGCAAACTCATCCGCACATGTTGCAAGCTGTTGAATGCAGGCTAATTTTGGCTTGATGTCTCGACTGAGTCTGTTCCTCTCTGATTGAGTGAGAGGCATACCTGCTAGTTGCTTTTGCATGATCCCTAGTTCTTTCTGTCCAAACAACTTTCTAATATTTTTATCGTGTTGTAAAAATGTTGTTAATACCATAAAATAACCTAAATAATGGTTATATTTATACTTTATGGTGCTTATTTTCCTTTGAACCAGCTTCTAATCTTTCCCAAAGAACTTTGTGGCTGTGTTGCTTCTTGCTGCTGATTAGCACCAGTTGCTTTTTCCAGCACTCTGCCCACATTCTGCCCATACTTGCTCAAAGGAAAGAAAGATTTTTCCACGACGTTTTTTCCATGCTCTTCGAAGAATGTAACTCTGTCTACAGGAATTCTTTCCAAACCCTGCTCCATCTGATCACTATAACCTACTGTAATAATCATTTCTGGCACGATATTATCAGGAAGCTTCAAGATTTTACTAATTGCATATTCATCAAAAGACCCTACCCAGCAGCTGTGTAATCCCACATCAGTCGCTTTGAGCATCATGTTCTGCCCTGCAATAGCACAGGCTTGCGTCGCATATAATTTTCCTTTTCTTTGAAACATATCGGTGACTTTTTTCATATCGTTGCAGATGACTATATGCACTGGAGCACCACGCATCCACTCCTGCTTGTGACAGGCTGCTGCAATCTCATACCGTTTTTGCTGATCGCGAATAATAATAAAATTCCAATTCTGCAGATTTCCTGCTGAAGGAGCATAAGTGCCTGCTTTGAGGATTTCACCGATCAATTCGATAGGAACTGGCTTATCTAAATATGATTTGCAGCTCCTCTTTTCTACCAAGCAACGATCCAGATCCATAGCTCCATGCACATCCGTCTCTATAAAAAGATTGTTATCATAAACGATATGTATAAAAATATCCACTTCTTCCCTATTTCATGGAGCAACACCGTTTTACCAAGCATCGTTTATTTTTCCTAGTTGTCTTTATCATTCTGATCTTGAGTTACTTTGCTTATGGCATGCATCTGCCTCAACAGGAGAGACGCGTCCCTTCGCCAGGCCATAGACTTCCCTATCGCTTTACACAACCAGTATCAGAACCAGATCCTGTCGGTGCGTTAACATGGGGGAGAGAGTGCGGCAAATATGGAGAGACCAAAGACTTGTATGATTGTGTGGCAAAAGACAGCTATGGCTATTGTGATGACGGACTTAGATGCAAACAAACTGGCAAACGCTTAGGACACAAATGTCTGTGTTTGTAGCAAAACCTATATATAATCTCTTTCTTTTCTTTCTCTTATGCAATATCAAACCCTGGTTGATCTTTATCTTCGTTTGGAAAAGACCACGAAACGATTAGAGAAAACAAAATTCATCGCTGATTTTCTGAAGACCGTATCTCAAGAGGCCATTAAAGATGTAGTTTATTTAGTGCAAGGGAAAGTATTTCCTCCGTGGGATGAGCGCAAGATAGGCTTTAGCTCAAGATCGATGCTGAAAGTGATCAGCGTTGCTGCAGGCACTGCTGTGGACAAAGTCGAACAGTTGTGGAGCAAGAAAGGAGATCTAGGCATTGTAGCCAGTGAACTGCTTGGGAAAAAAAGCCAATCCACTTTGGTGAAGCAAGAGCTCACTGTCCAGAAAGTCATTAACAATATTCGCAAGTTAGCAACACTTGAAGGAACAGGCACAGTGGACAAGAAGATATGGCTAGTTGCTGAGTTATTGACGTCTGCATCAAGTGATGAAGCGCGATTCATTGTTAGAACTGTGCTAGAAGAGTTACGGGTCGGGATTGCTGCAGGAATTTTACGGGATAGCATCAGCCAGGCAACTGGACACACTGTTGAGGAAATCGAACATGCTGCTGACATCTTAGCAGACTATGGAGAAGTGGCAAGACTTGCGAAAGAAAACAAGCTGAAGAGTGTTAGTCTAGAGCCTGGACGACCTTTGAATGCTATGCTTGCCATTCTCGTCAATAATGTTGCACAATCCTTTGAAGAATTAGGAACACCTTCACAGTTTGAATACAAACTAGACGGCTTTCGCTTGCAAGTTCATAAGCACAAAGACAAGATCTTGCTCTTTACTCGACGCATGGAAAATGTAACTAAACAATTCCCTGAAGTCATAGATTATGTAAAAAAATACGTGAAAGGAAATGACTTTATCATTGACTGCGAAGCTGTCGGTTTCGATCCAAAAACAGGCATCCACCTGCCTTTCCAAAACATCTCCCAACGGATTAAACGAAAATATGACATTGCACAATTGGCGAAAAAATTACCTGTGGAAGTGAATGTGTTTGACACCATGTACTATGAAGGAAAAACATTGATGGACAAACCGCTCTCAGAACGACGCGCACTCTTAGAAAAAATTATCAAGAACACACCAAGACAATTACGACTGACAGAAAAATTAGTGACTGACGCAATTGAACAAGCGCAGGCATTTTATGATGCGTCCTTAACAAAGGGCAATGAAGGATTGATGATTAAAAAACTTGACGCACCTTATCGACCTGGACGCTATGTAGGAGGCTGGTGCAAACTAAAACCTGTTCTAGAACCTTTAGATCTAGTCATTGTTGGAGCTTCCTATGGAGAAGGCAAGCGAGCTGCAGCACTGTCTTCTTATGTGATTGCCTGCCAAGATGAAGAGGGCAATTTACTGGAGGTTGGCAGAGTGAGCACTGGAGTGAAAGAAAAAGAGGAAGAGGGAGTCACGTTTGAAGCATTAACTAAGTTGCTTAAACCGTTGATTACTGAAGTCAAAGGACGAGATGTGATAGTCAAACCAAAAATTGTGGTAGAAGTAGCGTATGAAGAAGTGCAGAAAAGTCCAACCTATACGTCTGGCTATGCTTTGCGTTTCCCGAGATTCAAGCGACTGCGTGTCGATGAGAAAACTGTCGATACTGTGAACACGATCGATGATATTGAACGCATCTTCAAAGTGCAGAAAGGGAAGAAGCCTGCTCTTTAACTATAAATTTGTCCCTTCTTTAGTGTAAATCACTACCATCGCGGTATAGAATATGACGACTGAACAATAATAATGTTTATATACTGGCGATAAATACTATCACTCTGTCATTACGACATAAGGTTGAGTACTCATATGTTAGTACTTGTCCTTGTTGTATAAAAAAGAGGGATGTAAACCTAGGAGGTTGCTTGTATGATTGTAAAGGAGGATTTTTTAAACAAGCTCCGCAATCTTTTTGGACTCAATCTATATGAAGTTCGCATTTGGACTGCATTATTGTCTCGAGGGGTTTCTACAGCTGGAGAATTGTCGGAAATAGGTAATGTACCTAGATCAAGAGCTTATGATGTCTTGGAAAGCTTAGAGAAGAAAGGCTTTATTATTACAAAACTTGGCAAGCCTATTCGCTATATTGCTGTTGAGCCTAAAGAAGTTGTTGAACGTGTCAAGAAATATTTTGTCAACTCTGCCCAAACTAGAGTCAAACGCCTGGAAGAATTACGTGGCGGCGATGTCTTGGGTGAATTAAACACGTTACACAAGACAGGCATCGAATTCATTGAGCCTTCAGACTTATCTGGCGCTATCAGAGGACGACATAATATCTACACGCATTTAGAGACCATGGTCAAAGGTGCACAGAAATCTGTAGTGATTATGACTACCTCAAAAGGTTTGATGAGAAAAGTAGAAGCTTTGAAACCTGAATTAGAACGACTCAAGAAGAAAGGTGTCAAAATCAAAATTGCCGCACCTATCTCCAAAGAAAGCGCAGCTGCAGTGCAAGAAATCCAGAAGATTGCAGATGTGAAGCACACTACAGACGTCAATGCACGTTTCTGCATCGTAGACGGCAAGGAATTGATGTTCATGGTCTTGAATGACGATGATGTCCATCCTACCTATGATGTTGGTGTGTGGGTGAATACCCCTTACTTTGCTTCAGCCATGGAACAGTTGTTTGAAAATAACTGGAAAGAAATGGATGATGTAGGCAAAGTGACAAACTCCACTAAATAATTTTTTTCTTTTTTACTCTTTCTTTATTCTTTTTTTCATTGTTTTGCCCCTTCCACTGGGAAGACTTTTCAGACAAATCTTTAAATAGTTTCATTCTTGCTCTTTTCTTATGGATTTCAAAGCTGCTCTTGCTACACTTCTGAAGAAAGAACTCAAACAAGACGTAGAAGCACTTCTAGAGATACCTCCTGATCCATCTCTCGGAGATTATGCTTTCCCCTGTTTTTCGTTAGCAAAAGAACTGAAGAAAAATCCGAATCAAATCGCACAAGATTTGGCAAAACAGTTTAAGGTAGATTTTATCACCAAGATTGAAGTGAAAGGAGCTTACTTGAATTTCTTTGTGAACAAGACACTTCTGACTAAAGATGTCTTGACGCAAGTGCTCAAAGAACAAGCTAACTATGGCAAACGCAAGAAGCGAAAAGAAGTTATCATGATTGAATCTCCAGGACCAAACACAAACAAACCTTTGCATCTCGGCCATGTCAGAAACATGATTTTGGGCAATGCTTTAGTTCATATTCATACTTTTTTAGGTTACAAGACCTTGCGCGTCGATATTGTCAATGATCGCGGCGTACACATCTGCAAATCCATGCTAGCTTATCAGAAATTCGGCAAAGGCAAGCAGCCAGACAAAAAATCAGACCATTTCGTAGGAGACTTTTATGTACGCTACACTAAAGAATCAGAGAAAAATCCTAAGCTTGAAGAAGAGATTTATAAGATGCTGCAACAATGGGAAGACGGCAATAAAGCTGTCCGAACTTTATGGAAGAAGATGAATGCCTGGGCCTTGCAAGGATTCAAACAGACCTATGCGCGCTATGGTACAAAGATCGATAAGGTTTATTTTGAAAGCAACCACTATGAAAAGGGAAAGGCTATCGTAGATGAAGGTTTAAAGAAAAATGTTTTTGTAAAAGATGAAAAGGGTAATATTTATTGTGATCTAAATGCAGAAGGCATGGGAAACAAAGTTGTTTTACGCGCAGATGGAACTTCTGTATATATGACACAAGACTTAGCTTTAGCAGTATTGCGTTACAAAGAAAAGAAGATGGATAAAATGATCTATGTTGTTGCAAACGAGCAAATTTATCACTTTAAAGCATTATTCACTATCTTAAAAAAGATGGGTTATTCTTTTGCGGAATACTGTTATCATCTACCTTATGGCATGGTTTTCTTGCCTGAAGGAAAAATGAAGTCGAGAGAAGGCACTGTCGTTGATGCTGACGATCTTGCTGATGATATGCAAGCTATGGCGCTTACGGAATTACAAAAACGATATGACGAACTCCCAAAAAAAGAATTAGAGCAACGAGCAGAAGCCATTGGTATGGGAGCCATAAAATTTTACATGCTGAAATATGATGCACTGCAAGACTTCACCTATGATCCGAAGGAATCCATCTCTTTTGAAGGAGAGACTGGACCTTATTTACAATATACACATGCGCGGCTTTGTTCTATCTTAAGAAAGGCTGGCAAGCTACAGATCAAAGTAGATCCACAGCACTATGCTTCTGCAGAGCATGAAATCATCAAACACTTAGAGCGCTTCCCTGAAACTCTCGCCGATTCCAGCAAGCAATATCGACCGCATATTTTGGCACGGTATTTATTAGACTTAGGCCAGGCGGTCAACAGCTACTATACTGGGCATCTGGTGCTACATGAAAACAAGAAAATTGCTAGTGCACGTCTTGCCCTGATTAGAGCAGTAAAGATAGTTTTAGCCAATGGACTAACCTTGCTTGGTATAATTCCCTTAGAAGAAATGTAATAGCATTTCTATATTCTATCACACACATGCTTAAAAAGCAGTTCTTTTTTCTGGTTGAATGAACCAAACCAAATTTATTGTGGTTACTGGCGGCGTGATGAGCGGCGTCGGCAAAGGCATTGCAACTGCTTCTATTGGAAAAATTCTACAACAATATGGCTTCAAGGTTACTGCAGTCAAGATTGATCCTTATATCAACCTCAATGCTGGTACACTGAGACCTACCGAGCACGGCGAAGTCTGGGTGACTGATGATGGTGGAGAGATTGACCAAGACCTTGGCAATTATGAGCGCTTTCTCAATGTCTCCTTACCTAAGAAGAATTGCATGACTACTGGACAGATCTATAAGGCTATCATTGACAAAGAGATTGCTGGAGAATTTCTTGGAGAAACAGTACAATTTATTCCACATGTACCTAATGAAATCAAGAGACGAGTACTTGAAGCCAGTGAAGGTTATGATATCTGTTTGATTGAGATTGGAGGGACTATTGGTGACTATGAGAACATTCCTTTTCTGTTTGCCATGAAAAGTCTGGAACGTGAGCGACGTGGTGATATTCTTTATTTTCTCATCACCTATCTTCCTATCCCTGACCACATGCCTGAAATGAAGACAAAACCCACACAACTAGCTATCAAATTACTAACAGAACAAGGTATTATTCCTGACTTTATTCTCTGCAGAGCACGAGAACCTTTAGATGACCAGCGCAAGAAAAAAATTGAAACTTATGCCAATATCGGCACTGACTATGTCATTTCTGCTCCAGATATTCATAACACACTCTATACTGTTCCTCTGAATTTCGAACGCGAGCATCTGGGTGAGAAAATCCTGAAGAAACTTCAGCTGCAACCAAAGATAACACCTGACTGGCAAACCTGGGAAGCATTGGTCCAACACTTAGAACATCCACAACAAACCATCAACATCGCTATGGTCTGCAAATATGTTGACAGCGGCAATTATCACATTGCTGACTCCTATATCTCTGTCAATGAAGCACTCAAACATGCTGGTGCTTATCTGAATACAGGAGTTCATATCACTTGGTTAGACGCCAAAGAGTTTGAAAAAAATCCAGAAAGCGTTGCCCTACTCAAGAACTTTGATGGCATTATAATCCCTGGTGGTTTTGGAGGCACAGGTGTAGAAGGCAAGATGATAGCTATTCAATATGCACGCGAACAAAAAATTCCTTTCTTAGGCTTATGCTATGGGATGCAACTGGCAATTATTGAATTTGCGAGACATGTCTGCGGACTACAAGGAGCGCATACAACTGAAGTTGATCCAAGAACACCCTATCCTATCATAGATATGCTGCCAGAACAACGGATGGTCACAGAGAAGAGCGGGAGCATGCGATTGGGAGTTTATGGAGCAACACTCAAAGAACACAGCCTTATCTGGGAGCTGTATCAGCGAACTGGACGATTACAACGAGACCAACAACAAATTAGCCTGCTTCGTGAACAATGCCAAACGTTCAGACTTGGCAAGACACCTTTACATAATATGATTCTCGAAAGGCATCGCCATAGATATGAACAAAACCCACAGTTCATTCGGCAACTCGAGCAAGCAGGCATCATATTTTCTGGCTATCATGAACGTGATGATGCAACAAAGCTGATGGAATTCATTGAACTACCACAAGACCAACATCCTTATTTTGTAGCGACGCAGTCACACCCATGCTTCAAATCGACACTTCTGGATCCTTCACCTTTGTATGTTGGCTTTGTTGCTGCTGCCTTAGGATCCCATAATTCCTTATTGCCACCACAAGAACAAGTTCTATAACTCTCTCAGTGTATTTTCTTTGGCTTTAAACTGACATTTGCTTCACGCAAGAGCGCATAAGTCATCTCATTCAAAGGAGCATCTTCATTAAACACTAATTCTCTAATTCCTGCATTGATCAAGACTTGGGTGCAATGGAGACAGGGGCTATCAGTAGTGTAGACAATTGCGTCTTTCGTGCTGATACCGTGGTGTGCTGCCTGCAGAATGACATTCTCTTCAGCATGCATACAGAGACATTGCAGCTGGATACCTTCTTTATTGCAGGCAGGACAACCATTCTCATTACAGTGCTTGATATGACGAGGAGTATCATCACTATCCATGACTAGAACTCTTTTTTCTCTGACTAACAAAGCACCAGCTTTTCTCTTTATACAAAGCGAACGCTTTGCAACAACCTGTGCAATCTCCATATAAAAACTGTCATCTGATGGTTTCTTCAAGACATATCTCCTGCTGACATCGACGAGCATATGATCAACTTTCTTATGCAAAGTGTCTATATCCGCATCATTCTTGATGACGACTTGCGCTGCCTTGAAGACAGGTATCAATTGCTGCTTGATGATCTCTTCATCTTCCAGGAGATTTCTCTCAAATGATAACACTTCTTCATAGGACGTCTCTTTCCCATTCTCTTGCTTCTGCTTCTCTGTCAAACGTTCTAGACGTATCTCTGTAGGTGTATCAACACGAACGAGGAGAATATCATCTTTCTCTTTGAAAGACTCTAACTGCTCAACGTCTGTAATCTCTTCAAGAACATAATTCATCTCCTGTGAAATCTTGTTCAGAGGCAATTCTTCATCTGATAAAAAATGGGGAATAGCCAAATAGGAGAACCCTTTTTTCTGTAGATATTGGGCAACAGTTGTTTTGCCAGACCCCTTTAATCCAGTAATCGCTATAATCATGTGAACAGACTGCTTTTTGAGTTCCTTAAAAAGATTTCGTTTCGTGTTTGTGACAACATTTTTCATCTACTTTTATAAAGAAGAACTTGTGTTTTACAAACGATGATTTTAGGTTATGATACTCCAAGACCACAAAGAGAACAGTATGTTGATTTCGAAAGAAAATTAGCACATGGTTTACAATCTCTGGGCATAGATGGACTGTCTCTCTTGATTTATGGTTCTTATGTTCGTGGTGATTTCGATCCAGGAAGAAGCGATATTGATGGTATTCTAGTCTTTCCTAGTGATGTCGTTATTCCTAAGAAAGATCTTCAGCGAGCTTCCATTGCTCTTCGAGAAGCACAACGTGGCAACCATATTCCTTTTCAAGTTACTGTGGCTGATACACGAACTATGCAAGATGGACGATTTAATAGTTATGGTCCTTCGTTTCAACCCTATTTTGCTGAAGAAATAAGAATTCTTGTAGGCACTGATCCTACACCTACTTTTCGTTATGAGCTTCCTATACTGGATGAACAAACTCCTCTCCGCTTTAATTTACGAAAAACAAGAACAGGTCTCTTCTTTGCTGCTTATGATCAAGAAACTGATTACAGAACATTTTTAGGCAAATTTAACAAATCTCTAGACGCAGTCAGTAGAGGCTCAAAACAAATATTATATATGATGGATGGTCAATTGCGAAAAAATAGATTTTCTGCCAGTGAAGCTATAAGAAGCATCATGCCGGAAGTTGATATTGATACTCTTTTACGTATAAGAAAATTATATCACTATCCTGCAACATTGGATGCACTCTATAGAAGACCAAATGAGGTCGTCGATATATGGATGCGCAGTGTTACTTTTTTTGAACAGATGATCAAAGGATATCTCGATCGTGTACCACATCATTAAAGTGTGTAAAATACACACATCTGAAATCATTTGATAAGTATTAAATATGCATAACTTACTTAGATACCCACCATATCAATTCAAAAACTGCTTTCTCTCCTTCTACGATCTCAGGACTATTTATGACAGAACCTATTAAGTTCGCTCCTAGCGATATAACCGCTACCTTATTTCCATAAATATATTTCAGTATTGGTGCTGAAAAATTATCAGGAAAAACCTAGTTTGACGCAATTCTTCCTCATCTCTTAACTTTATATTTCTTATTGAAATATCTGATCTCTCTGTGACAACTCTTGCATTAATTCTATTTTTAACTCTCTCCTTTATATACCTTCGGAAATACCATCGCATTACCTCGTTATGTTTCGAAGTGTTGCCGTAGATTAACACCTCTTTCTGTTTTCCTCTAATTATTTCCTTATGCATAGTCTTTATTCCTTCTTTTCCTTCATAAATCTCAATCTTTGGCTTATCGATTATGTTATCCTGCATCCTTTTTAGTTCTGGTAGGATGGTCTTGATTTGTTCTTCTCTCTCATGTAAAGTATCTATTAACTTCTCTGGATTGACGGCTTCAAAATATTTCACTCCTGATTTTATTACATAAGACATAAAACCTTTATCCATCAGCTCCTGGAAGATATGCAAAATTACAGGCTGATGATTATTGGAAAGCTGCTGTTTCGTTTGCTAAACCTGCAGAAGAACACTTTGGAGTTACATTACTTTGCGAGCTCCTTTTAAAAAGTATCAGAGATGGAAGCGGAAGAGTCTCACCTCATATTCAGAGTATAAATTTAGCAAAATATAGCAGTCACATTTAGGCTCACAGCAACAAAGACGTCCTACGTGTGTAAGTTCATGACATTTGTATTGTTATATCTATTGTATCTGCGCAAGCGTCTTCTGTACTATCTCTCGCATATCATATTCGGGCCTTATACTGCAGATTGATTTATAGCAACAAACACATCCTTTCTTTGGAATAATTTTTTCTCCACGACCATAGAGCTCAATTTCCCAAGGCGATGTCGGGCAGAAAAAAACGACAATTCTCTTTTTGAACGCTGTCGCCAAGTGCAAGGCCATGCTGTCACTGGTTACCAGCACATCACATACAGCGATTAGCGCTGCGAACTCCATGAGGCTGTTATCGCAGCCGGCATCAATGACTGGAGCTGTCACTTTCGCGAGAATGCTCTTGTTTCTCTCTCTTTCTTCAGCGCCTCCGAGAAGAATAATTCTGCTATGTTTCTGCTGTTTATGAAGAAGATTAATCAGCTCTGTAGTTTTTTCCTCGCTCATCTTCTTATCCATCCAACGACTGTTTGCGCCGGTATTAACACCAATAATTTTTTCCTGCGGAGAAATGTTATGCTTTGTCTTGAACTCTTCAGCAAAGGAGATCTGTTGTTTCTGGAGAACTATTATCGGCTCTTGATGCCTATATATTAGACCGAGCATCTCGTAAGCTATTTGCTGATAGGATTTTCTATTGAACAGTTTTAGTTGATCTGCTTTTTCTTTGCCAAATCTTGAAATCAGCCCCATGTCAAACCACTGTGCAGCATCATCTGTGTACAAGCATTTTCCATTCTCTTCATAAGCTCCTACACGTTTATCAGCACTGATTTTTGTTGCGAGCTGGCACAGCAGGAGATCATCGTCCATGTTTATAAGGAGATCATACTTCTCTTTCAAGACTGCCTGTTGATCAGATTCAAGGACATATACTTTTTCAAGATGGTGATTGCTCATCAGCAGATCTGCAGCACTTCTCTTGGTCAACCAGCTGATGTCTGCACCAGGATATTTCTCTTTCAATCCTGGAAGCAAGGATGTTGTTCTGATGACATCTCCTATTGCGCCCACCTTAATGATCAGAATATTCATGGCTTTTCAACTTCTAGAAACCTTTTTAAACGTTGTTTTTCTTCCTTTCTGCATGGATTCAGTACGCAAATCAAGCTAAATATCTAATCACTTTTTCTTAGTTATTCCTATGAAAACCACACCTAAAGACATTGGGAAAGAGCATGTTCTGCGAGATTCTGCTATTCCGGACCCTGTCGGGCTGCCAGAAGTGCATGGCTATGACTTCAATAAAGGCGTCAACTATGACAAACTCCTTGACAGCTATTTGACTACGGGCTTTCAAGCTACACATTTGGCAAAAGCTATCAATATGATCAAACGCATGAGACAAGAAAAGTGCACTATTTACCTGGGCTATACTTCAAACATGGTCACGTCTGGGCTACGAAATGTATTTCGCTTCCTAGTTGAACATAAGATGGTAGATATTGTGGTCACCACTGCAGGCGGCATTGAAGAAGATATTATCAAATGCATCAAACCTTTTTTTATTGGTGAGTTTGCTATGGATGGCAAAGAGCTCCGAGAAAAAGGCATCAACAGAGCAGGCAATATATTGATCCCAAATTCTCGTTATTGTGCTTTTGAGGATTTTTTCATTCCCTTGATCAAAACCATGGCTGAAGAGCAGAAAAAAACTGGTAAAGTGTTCTCACCTAGTGATTTGATTTGGCGCTTAGGCAAGGCCATCAACAACAAAGAGTCTATTTATTACTGGGCTTACAAGAACAATATCCCTGTCTTTTGTCCTGCATTGACTGATGGCTCCATGGGCGATATGCTTTACTTCCACTCATATGAAAATCCTGACTTCAAGCTTGATGACATCCAAGACATCAGAAAGCTGCATGATATCACTATCACAGCCAAGAAAACCGGCTTGATTATTTTAGGTGGAGGCGTTGTGAAGCATCACATTCTTAACTCCAACATGATGCGTAATGGAGCGGACTATGCAGTCTATATCAACACTGGACAAGAGTATGATGGTTCTGATTCTGGAGCACGACCTGATGAGGCTGTTTCCTGGGGCAAGATATTACCTGGAGCACAGTCCATTAAAGTCTTTGGCGATGCCACTATTCTCTTCCCTCTAGTCGTAGCGAAAACGTTCGCAGAAGACGTGAAGAAATAATATTAGATAATCTATATAAATAAATAAGTTAATAATATATTGATTATGGATAAAATAATTTATGATGGATTTGAAAAAAACTCTTTAAGCGATATATGGAATCAACGCTTGATTGCACACGGTTCTTTACAAATACAATCAGATATTGTTAGAGCTGGAAAACATGCTGTAAAAATTACCATACATCAAGGAGACCTCCTACAACAAACACTCAAAAAAGATAAAACAAGTGAAAGAGATGAACTCCTTGAAAGAGAAGATTTATGGAGTGAAGAAGGAGAAGGTCACAGTTACTCATTTAGCATATTTATTCCTAAAAACTTCCCTATCGTTCCTACACGTTTAGTTCTAGCACAATGGAAACAATATGATCAACTAGGAATTGCCCTTATAGACAATCCTCTTATTGCACTAAGATATGTTGATGGAGAATTGTTTATTACCTTACAAACTACAGAAAAAAAGACTAAACTATTTCAAACAAAGGAAGATATTAGAGAAAAATGGCTTGATTTTGATTTTAATATCAAATTCACACGTGCAAAAAAAGGATCTTTAATTATTTTTATGAATAAACATAAAATTGTTAGTTATGAAGGTATAACTGCCTACGCCGAACAATATAATTATCCAAAACCAGGACGTTTTTATTTTAAAATGGGATTATATAGAGATACTATAAATCAACCGATGACTGCTTATTTCGACGAATATCAAAAGAAACCTCTTATTAACTACAATTAAATAAACTAATTACAAAAAGCCTTGAATTTTCTTCTTGATCTCTTCTTTGGGCAACAAGCCAGTAATTCTTCCAGCTTCCTCGCCTTTCTTGAAGACAATCATCGTTGGAATGTTCATGACGCCGTATTCCTGTGCTAATTCCGGGAATTCCTCGACGTTTAATTTTGTGAACTTGACCTCTTTCATCTCTTTGCTTAACTCTTCAAAGATAGGAGCTAAGCGTTTGCAAGGCATGCACCATTCTGCCCACATATCGACTAATACTGCTGGCTGCTCTAAGACTTCTTTCTGAAACGTGGATGCTGTTACTTCTTGGACCATAGTGTGATCAACTCCTTTGTGTTCCTTTTTCAAGGAAAAATTTGTTTAAAAGAATATCGGTTTATTCATAATCTATGTTAAATCTAAATGTTGTTTCTTTTCCTTCTAATTTTGGTAAGTCTGTTTCATAAGCATATTCATATTTTTGAGGAATAACTCTATTGACTTCCCAACCGGCATCGATAGGAACCCAAAGCTTTTGTGATGCATCAGGTATAAAAAGTTCTGACCAAACATGTTCATCACCTTTGCTTCCTGACTCTGCCACTATAAGTCCTGCTACTCTTCTTGCAGCGATACCCATAGCACCTAATAATCCTACTGTGTAAGTTGCACGAGATTTACAAGTTCCAGTGTATTTTCCTTTTCTTCTTATCTCAGCAAGAAGGAATCCTAAGTTATCTTCATGAAATAGATCAAAAGATTCGCCTCTTGCCTTTGTTCCTAAACAACGCGAATCTACTTCCATCAATACTCTTTCTAAAGTTTCTTCGAGCGTCTCTTCCCTAAACTGTATTGCTACCCATGAATTAAAGGCAGCGTCTTTTTGTCTTAAGACATAATCTTTTTTTATATCTGGCGGAATAGCACTTTTGAACTTTTCCACATCTCCAAGAGGTGTTCTTGTCGTAGGTATTGCTTCTGTTGCAAATGTATACACTCCATTGTTATTATCTCTTAAATTTCTGCTGTGGAATAGAGGATTCACTGTTGGAAATGTTATTCGCCAACCTTCTGGTCTTAAATTCCATGCTCTAGGAGAATCTTGGTCTATGGTTTCAAGCTTTCCCCGATATTTTAGACGAGCAATAATCTTTTTTCCAGGAATGATGGGGACATACATCATAGGGATCCCAAAACCTTCAGAAGCGATAATTGGAGCTTCATACCACTTTCCAGGATCTACTGTAAACGCAACAGGCTTTAGCCCTCTACATTCTCTGAAGAAACTGTTAGTATCGTCTCGGTATTCTATTTTCATATTAGTAGGTTCTATTTCTCTATATTGTTGAGATTTATAAATCTTCCTAATTGTTACTACTCTATAGTTATTTAAAGCGGTCCTTATTTAACAGAACATCTTTATAAGGCTATAATAAGGGGTGAATTCTATGGCTGCTTTAGTTAATCTAACACAAATTTTATCAGTTATTTTGGGGTTATTATCCTCTTATTTTTTCACATAAGAAAAAGAAAAATCAGCTACATTTGCTGTAGCCGCAGTCGAAACAGGTTGGCTCTGAGCATCCAGAGACCATCTCTGCATTGGTTGAGTAACACTTTGGGCAATGCAAAGCCAAGACAAACAAACCATTTGATGGGTCTGGAGTCTTCTGATCTGAAGCTCCCAACATTGTCTGACCATTGTCAAAAGGCTTCATCTTGCCTGTCTTGACCAAGTGATCTCGCAGTGCTTTTGCCATGCCGTGTGGAATAGAATCTACACGTTTTGGACCGAAACCAAAAGGACGATCTCCTTTGATAGAGTTCAAGTGCTTCAACAGCTTGACCGGATCTCCACCTAGTTCTAAATATTTTGATGTTAGAATGGCCATAGCTGTTGTCAATCCAGAAACTTCAGTGCCTGATGGCGAGATGTTTGCAAATATTTTTGTTGGTCCATGCAAGTCATGGTTAATATGGACATGCATAGGGCCGTGGCCTGTGTCAATAAGATAATAGGAAGACATCTCAAACTGGCTCTTCTCACGTTTGGCTACGGGCGCCTTTTCTTTTTGCGTTTCAGTCTTCTTCTCTGACAAGTTCAAAATCTGCAACGACTTGCTGCCGTCACGATAGATAGTAACTCCTTTGCAGCCTGTCTCATATGCCTTGAGGTAGACTTCCTTAACATCATCCACAGTTGCTTCATTCTTCAAGTTGACTGTCTTGGAGACTGCATTATTGCAATGCTTCTGGAATGCTGCCTGAACACGGACGTGATTCATTGGCGTCAAGTCATGCGAAGTCAAGAAGAGCTTCTGGATATGCTCTGGGATTTCCTTGATACCAAGGACTGCTTTGTGATTCTCATCAATCTTCTTGAAGAGCTCTTCCTTTTTCAAGCCGAAGTAATTGTGTTGTTGTGCTATCTTCTCGAATAGAGGATTGACTTCGAAGAAAGTATCTTTTTCTGCTGGTTTTTTACCTGCCTTCAGAGCATCAATACCTGCAGCATTATATCTTACATAGGCAATAGCAAAGAATGGCTCGATGCCTGCTCCTTGGAGACCTGCAGTAATGCCAATGGTTCCCGTCGGAGCAATGGTTGTACGAGCACTATTTCTTGGCTGCACATCTTGACCTCTGAAGAACCTTCCATCCTTGTCATAAATGCAATCCTTGAATCCTGGGAAGACACCGCGGATTTTCGCCAAATTGCAAGAAGCATTCAACGCTTCATCGTTGATGAATGACATCACTTCTTCTGCCTTCTGCATGGCGGCATCAGAATTGTACGGCAAATTTAATCTTACTAAAGCTTCTGCCCATCCCATCACTCCAAGACCTACACGTCTGTTGCGCTTGGCAATCTCCTCAATCTCTGGAATGGGATAGTTGTTCACTTCGATGACATTGTCCAAGAAGTGCATGCATGTATGCACACATTCTCTAAATCTGCCCCAATCCATGTCTGATCCGTCTTCAAGCACAAACCTAGAGAGATTAATACTGCCCAAGTTACAAGGCTCATATGGCAAAAGTGGCTGCTCGCCACATTGTGTCGTTACTATTCCGTTACAAATCATTGAATGTGTAAATGGTTCTGTTAAGTCATATACTTTTTCTTTTCCTAGAGCTTGTATATCTTCTATACAATCATAGAACTTTTGTTCTCTTGATTTTTTAATGGTAATATTATTTAATTTCTTTTTTTTCTCTTTGCAAATAAAATTAATTTCTCTCCTGAATGTTTCCAGACTCCTTGCAAAGACACCCAATTCATATAAAACACCATCAGAAGAATAGCTCTTTAATTCTCCATCTACTGTAGTATATTCAAACAATCCTTCTCTTGCTTCTCTGCTTCTATCCATAAGCGTACTTTTTATACCTAAATTCATTAACAAAATTTGAACATCTTGCAGTAGTTTTTTACTTTTTGACGTTAATGCTATCCATTGACTAGCTGATTTTGGACTATCTCTTACAGTACCGTCAGCGCTAAATAATCCCTGTAAAAATCCTATAACTGCTTCACGGGACGCCGTAAATAGTTTTTCAGGCACTACTTTCTCTGCTGCATCGCATGCTTTCACGCCTAATTTCTCTAAAAATTCTACAAAATATTTACTATGATAAGACAGATGCCAAACACCATTTTTTCTCTTAACTTCTTTTATATCTTTACCATAATAGCTATTAATTATTGGCTTCATGTAATCAAGCACTTCTTTATCTGCCTCTGCAAAAGTGAATCCAGCGCTGCAATTTTTATCACCTGATCGTAACCATCCATCGCCGATGAGCCACCCTAAAATCTGACCAAATTCTTGAGACCATTGTTCTGGGAAATAATAATTATATTTTCTACCATTTTTTCCTATAATAATATTATTCCATTCAATGTCTAACTTTTCGTTACCGAATCTACCATCACCTAATTGAATTAATATTTTGTCTTTTTTTGTTAGATCTTTTACTTTCACAAATCCTTCTTGTGTTATTACTTTATGATCTTCTGTCAACTTCAAATTATATCCACTTTTCAACTTGAGATGATAAACTTCTTTTACTCCACTACAAAATGCTTGACTAATTTCGTTGAAAGTCATCCCTTGTGTTGCTTGCTGCATTAAAATAATTTTATTCCCTGATTTTACACGCAATGGAACTCTACTGTCAGTAGCAATCTGTATCCCGCCATCGCCATACTCTTTGACCAACGCCTCCATCCTCATTAAGCCTTGTTCTGTAGCAATTAGTGTATCTCCAGTGACACAAGGATTGGTTGACTCAATCATGCCCTGCGCAGGCGTAGGATTTGAATCTGAATTGTTGATCCTGTCAATGACGACGAATCCTGGATCACCACTGACCCAAGCATTATTGCACATCTTATCAAAGACTTCGCGCGCATTTAGTTTTCCGACGACGCTCTTGTCTCGTGGATTAATTAAATCATATTCCTTGTTATTTTTTACTGCATCCATGAATTTTTGATCCAGAGCGACTGAGATGTTGAAATTTTCCAGGAATCCATTGTCTCTTTTACAGTGGATAAAGTCGAGAATATTCGGATGATCATAGCGCAAGATACCCATGTTTGCTCCTCTGCGCTGACCGCCTTGCTTGACGACTTCAGTAGACTTATCGAAAATACTCATAAATGAAATAGGACCTGAAGCTACACCTCTAGTGGATGCCACAGCATCTTTTGCAGGACGAAGACGGCTGAAGGAAAATCCCGTACCACCGCCTGACTGATGTATCAAAGCCATGTCTTTTACTGACTGGTAGATTTCCTCAATAGAGTCTCCGACAGGCAAAACATAACAAGCACTTAGCTGCTGCAATCGTCTTCCTGCATTCATTAATGTGGGAGAGTTTGGCAAGAATTCCCAATTCGCCATGAGATTGTAAAAACGATCTGCAGTCTCACGGACTACATCTGCACATTGTGTGTTTTCCTTTGCCAAACGATAGAGATTATCGATGAACTTCTTGTGATTATCATTTCTCTGCTGATGATGCAATCCTTGATGGAACAAGACCATGTTTGGCTTGATGGTGCTAGGACCTTCTGCTGTGACTATAGTATGCCTGGTTCCTTCCAAAGCTTTTTCTCTTATGTCATTGTTGAGATAGAGGATCTCTGCGAGCGCAATATTTTCCGCGATGTTTTCCAACCAGGCTTCCACTGATGGAGCATCTTTCAAATATTTGTCATTAATCACTTTCAACTGATTTTCAGTCACTTCCACTTTTTTCTGTTGTATCACAACACTTCTAGTACCTTGCATTTTCATCCTTTATTCACCTCTTCCTCTCCAATTGCACTAATTGCTGTACTTCTGTTGCAAAAGATTCTATATCGGCAAAATCTTTATAGACAGATGCAAACCTGATATAAGCAACCTTATCCAGCCGCTTTAATTCTCTGCTGACTAATTCTCCAATAACTGAACTTCTTATCTCATCTGATACACGAGAACGAAGTGCTGACTCAATCTTGTCTATAGCTTCCTCGATCTGCTCAGATGTGACTGGTCTTTTTTCGCATGCCTTGAGTATGCCATTCTTCACTTTGTCTCTGCTGAATACTTCACGACGACCATCTTTTTTGATGACACGCAGATCGATCTCCACTCGTTCATAAGTAGTAAATCTTTTTTCGCATTTCAGACATTCTCTGCGACGACGAGTCACTTCCAAGCTGTCTGTCTCTCTCTTATCCACCACTTTTGTTTCTTCATGACTGCAATAAGGGCATTGCATGCGTTTTTCCTGTTTTTTCAATATGCTTATAACCACAAGCTATTGTGTACTTTCTCTTCTGAAGGCACAACAGCTCGTAGATCGCACCTGTTCTTCTTTATAAATACTATTGAGAAAAAAAGATTATTTTCCGATATAGGAACTGCAGACGTTGTGATTGTGATTTTTGTTCAGTGAAGACACTTTGTTCTGAAAAAAACAAAATTATTTTTCTTAAATGATTCAAGAGTAATAGAATCTGCCTTCTTTCTTCTGTTCTCTATCCAATTGTGATTCTGGCTTGTTGATTTGAGCTCGACCAGTCTGCTTGTCTTTTCTATAAGTGATATTGAGCATTTTCAAAACCCGATTCATGCCTTCTTCTTTGGAGCAAGGACCATGAACATGCCCTTCTTTGCCTGACAATCCTTCAAACACTAACATGACATCTGCAATATAATCCATGAACTGCACATCGTGATCTACTACAATGGTCGCTGTGCCTTTTTTCTCTGTAAACTCCTTTATGACTTCTGCCACTTTCAAGCGATCTTCGACGTCGATGAACGCGCTTGGCTCATCCAAGGCAACAATTGGAGCATCTGTCGAGAGCGCACCTGCAATGAACACTTTCTGCAATTCCCCACCAGAGAGTTCACGCATGCTATGATCCAAAAATGCATGGAGATTTAATTTTTCCAGGACATTCTGCTTGTACCAGCCTGAACTAAAGTTTGATCCAGCTTTTTCTTGCAGATAGTCGACGACTTTTATATTTGTGGCTTTTGGATATTGCTCTTTGTATGAAATATTCATCTTCTCTACTTTCCCCTTATCTGGTTTTTCTACTCCAGCCAACAATTTCAAGAACGTTGTCTTCCCCAAACCATTTGCCCCCATTATCGTTAAAACTTCTCCGGCAATAAGTTCTCCTTTGTTGACTTTTAAATGAAAGGAATCATAGGACTTCTCCAAGTCTGGGAAGGAACAGACAACACGTTTCTGTCCTGTGATTTTTGGCGGTGCTTTGTTGAATATAATACCGTAACTCCTGAAGCGAACATTATCTTCTGGCAGATAGCCGTCCAAATATTCATTGATACCACGACGGACTCCTTTTGACTGGGAAAACACACCATAGGCTGCTGGCTCTCCATAGACGATCTGGATTTCATCTGAAATATAATCTAATGTTGCCAAATCGTGCTCAATCACCATGGCAGAAGCACCAGTCTCTTTCAAGGAACGAATCAATCGAGCGACTTTGATACGAGCCATTATATCCAAGAATGAAGAAGGCTCATCAAAGTAATAGACATCAGCTTTTTTCAGCAAGGTTGCGATAATGGCTATCTTCTGTAGTTCTCCTCCAGACAATTCTGCCAGCGTTCTTTGCTTTAATTGTGCTGCATCCAGTTCTTTCAAGAGCTGCTCTACTTGCTCTGACTTGTCAATGCTGTGCAACAGATCAATCACTTTTCCCGTATGTAATTGCGGCAACATCTCGATGCGCTGCGGCTTATAGGCAACTTTTATCTTATTACCATAGAGCTGCTTGAAGTAGTCAGCATACATCGTCTTTGCATACCTCTTGTAGATTGCTTCTTCAGTCATTTGCTTATCATAGCTTCCTAAGTTTGGCTTGTGCGCATTAGAGAGAATACTGAGCGATGTTGTCTTCCCAATTCCATTACGACCGATGATACCTACAATTTCTCCTTTCTTCATAATAGGCAAGCCAAATAATTCGAAGGCATTTTGCCCGTACTTGTGCGTCATTTGCGATGCCTCTAATTTCTCTGGCAGCTTGACAATCTTAATGGCTGAAAATGGACATTTGTTGGCACTAATCCTGTGCATTTCAGTGACGACTTCTTCTGCGATGTGCGCTTTGCCATCTACTCCAATATGGAATCCAGAATCTGTCTGCTTGCGATTTAATGGATCATATTTTATACATTCATGGCTACACTTTGTTGGATGACACTTATCCTTCTCCACGATTGCTGCGACGCGATTCATGTTCGAAATGAGCAGGAACAATGTTTATATACCTTTTCTCAGTGTTTCTTTATATGAAATGCGCTTCCTGTGGCGAGAAAATGCAAGAGCTTTTTCTAGAGAAATTACGAGGTACTTATTTAATGAAAGGCAAGAAGAAAGTTCCTATCTGTTATATCTGCCAGCAGAAACACAGCCTTACAGAATTGAAACAGAAATACCTCAAAGAATAAGTCTTTTAAACAATCTTCTTCCCAGTTTTTTATGCCTCGGTAGCTCAGTTAGTAAGAGCGCCGCTCTCGTATCTTAAGTGAGTGAAGCGGAGGTCGTGAGTGCGACTCTCACCCGAGGCTTTTTTTACTTCTCAAAGACTTTGTTAAGCTTTTTAAATAGCTAATAACATTCTTGTGCTATGAGAGTCTGTCTTTTCAAAAACACAGTTGCTCGCTCTTCCTTTTTTAATAAGATAAAATCAATAACTCATTTCAGCAAATTATATAAATAGTCACTTCCTCAATATTCTTAGATGGCATTCACTCTAGATTATGCAATCGTCATTGTTTATCTTCTTGTTATTTTAATTGTTGGTTATTTTAGAGGCAGAGGCGAACATCTTTTAGATTTCACAGTCAATAGAAGACGAACTTCAACCTTATTTTTAACCGCTTCTACTCTGTCAACTGCTTTTGGTGTTGGTAGTCTACTGGGCATTGCTGCAGAAGCTCAGCGCACTGGTATTTCTTTTGGCATTTCAGCTTTTTTCGCAATAGTCTTGAGTTTTGCAGTTATGATATGGATGGGGCCTAAAATTAAAAAGTTTGGAGACTCTCATCAAGCGCAAACCATTGCAGATTTCTTTGCAGAACGATATTCTATGTCTGCGAGTACACTTACTAGTCTTCTTACTATAGCTGCTTTCCTTCTGTCTACTAGCGTGCAATTCATTGGTATTGCTTCTTTGGCTAGTGTCTTAATAGGTGTTTCTTGGGAGGTTGCTTTGATTGTTGCTGCGATTGTCACTGTTGCTTACACTTCTTTTGGAGGACTGCGTAATGATATTGCTACAGATTTTGTTCAGTTCATAGTCATCCTTGTTATGTTCTTTATTATGGTGCCACTTGGTTTTTTGAAAGTTGGCGGACTTTCATCATTCGCAACTCTTCCTGCAAGCTCGTTTGATCCTTTTGCTTATGGAGGTGCTGTGTTTTTCTTTGGGAGCATTATCCTAGGATCTTTGCTTGGTGTAACACAAATGGATATCTGGCAAAGAACCTATTCTGCACAATCTGAAAAAACAGTCAGGCGAGCTTATCTCTATTCCTTGCTCATTTCTGCTCCTATGTATATCTTAACCATTGTCTTTGGATTATGGGCAAAATACTTATTTCCAAACATCATGCCAGAGCAGGGATTTTTCACTTTTATGTCTGAGATATTACCAACTGGTTTACTAGGTATTGGTTTTGCAGGTATTCTGGCAGCTGCCATGTCCAGCATTGATAGTTGCATAGTTGTGGGATCTACTAGTTTTACCAATGATATTTATGCAAAATTTATTCGTAAACAGGCTCATGAACATCTTCTATTAAGACGAACAAGATTATTTGCAGTCCTCTTTAGTGCTGTAGCATTGATTATCGCCTATTTCGTTCCTAATATTGTAAAGCTTGTCATTCTTGCAAATTTATTACTGCTTAATTTCATGCCTGCAATCTTTGGCGGATTTTTCTGGAAAAGAGCAAATGCAAAGGCAGCGTTGTGGAGTCTCATTCTAAGCACTATAACTTTATTGGTTGGCTGGTTCACTATTGGTGTCAATGCTTGGCTGCCAGCATTCTTTGTTAGTACACTAGTTTTCGTTATAGGCAGTTTTTTTGGAAAACAGAAAAGATAAACAACTAAAAGATCTTCCTAGTATCTATACTCCTAAGGGATACTTGCTATAGAGTACACTTGTCGTCTGTTGTTTTTTAATAATAGCTAAAGATACTACTCTTCCTACTTATTTTTGAGACTGGCTTTTTTCTTTTCCGTAAACTTTCCGGCTTTTCTTAAGTAAAACATATAAACAATAAAGTCTTTTCCTTTCCTATGGGACTGGTTATATTACCTCAACAGAAAATTTCCCTTTGGCAAATCTTGTTTTATCTCTCTATGGGGGTTGTTGTTCTTTGGCTTATCTTAAAATTAACAGGTGTTATTCAGACTCCTGTCTGGTTGGAATTTGGCGTACCTATATTCAGCCTAGTTTTTGGTATTTTTACCTTGTATCGTAATCTGCTCAATGGCATAAAAGATATCAGTGTTGGGCTTGCAACTGTAGCAGTCAAAGTTGACCATATAGAAAAAGATGTCTCTTCTTTAAAACATGATATGATTACAGTTAAGCAAGACATGGGAATTGTTAAAAAGAAACTTCATCTTTCTTAGTTTTTTCGTCCCCTGTCTCGAGTAAACTACTTTTAAAAAGCCATTCTCTCTCTTTTGACTATGGTTGATGTCCGGAAAGCTAGACTATCTGTCTTCATAGGATTTCTTTTTTTGATCTTAATAGGGATTGTTTTTTTCTTATTCCGGGCAGCAGTCAATGGTGATGCTGTCTCGAGATGGGTCTTATTTCTGATCTTTGGAACGACTGCAGTAGTCTTAGCATCTTTTGGGATTGGTTATGTCATTCTCTTGTTCACAAAATCTTCTGAAGCACCTCATTTTCATCGTGGCAGTGAAGTACACTATAAAAGAACGACGCAACAACAACCTGGTATGTGGATAGATCTTACACAACTGCCTTCTTACATCGCCAGCCAGCGACCTGTGCAGACACCACTACCAAAACAACAACCCAAGCAACAACCTGTACGACGTTCTGTGAAAAAGAAACGACGATAATCTTTATAAAAGGTCTCAAACATCGGTTTCTTGTATGCAGGGGTGCCAGAGCCTGGTCAAACTCTCTAGAACGAGAGGACTTAATGGACAGGACTCAGAGCAATTTGAGTGTCAAACTTAAGTCCGTCAAACGGGAGAAATCCTGTGGCTTAGTGCCTACGCAGGTTCAAATCCTGTCCCCTGCATTTTATTTTTTACTTTTATTCCCATTTACTCGTTAGTTTTCTTTCTTCTTTGAGCATATCTTCGGTAGACTTATTGAATCTAATAGCTCCGAAGAGTTCCTTTATTTTTTTCGAGGTTGTTGCTTTTTTAAGGAAATATTTCGCTTCTTTCTCTTTTTTTATTTTTATGTAAGGCACTTTATATTTTTCTATAAGCTTTTTATGACTGCCAAACCCAGAAGGTTGGTCCTCTTTCTCATATCTCCAGACATATCTAATCAACATGAGTGTATCTTTCCATGACTCTTTTGTTTTTTCTCTAAAAATATACCTTTGCAGTAGATGAAGTGTTATAATTAGTGGGGAGATACGCAGCCATATCACGAAGGTTGCTCTTCGAACTGCTGGATCAACCCAACGATCATAGACTCCTTCGATAATCCACGAGTCTTTTACCGCTAGTTTTTTTAACAATGATCTACACGATTTTTCATCTCTCTTGATTGTGTATTTTTTCTTCCAGAAAATATCGTCTAAGTCATAATGCTGTATATACAATTTTCTTGCAAGCTCTTTGGCTAGTGTAGTCTTTCCACTGCCAGAACAACCTAAAATATAGACTCTCTTGAACTCTTTTTTCATTGATTTGTAAAAGTTTCTCTCTTTTTATGGTTTATTGCTCGGAGATGCAAAGTTTTAAAAGACTTAGGAATTGAGCTTACACCATTGCCTCTGTAGCTCAGCCTGGTAGAGCGTATCCATGGTAACTGTAAAGCCATCGAGGATAAGGTCAAGGGTTCAAATCCCTTCTGAGGCTTTCCCTAATTATTACTTAATTTCTAAGAAGAGCATCCAAAGATCCGAGCTCTCTTTCCAATCTTTCAACTGTTGAAGGGTGTGTAAATGGGCTTTTCTTGCTAACTTCTATAGCTCTTGTATAGTATTGCCTAGCTTCCGAAATATATCGTTCTACTTCTAATTCCCCATAGCCATTTATTCGTACTTGAATTGCATGATCTATACACCGTTGGGCTTGATATTCTAGGCCTTTCATATCTGAAAAATAATCTCTCTTTTGTCTCTCTGCTTTTATTTGAGCTTGAACTTTTGGTTCTTGTACAGATTCAGTCCATCCTACAGCTTTAATATCAACTAGTGGAAATAGTAAGCCTGTACCTGCAACTATAAATAGAGTGTTTACACAAATGTTACGTATATTCCATTTATTTGTTTTATTGTTTTTCATCGTTATTCTCCTTATTCTTATCCTCTTGAAGCATCTAAACTATATTAAACTTTTTACTATTATTTTAACTTTTAACCGAAATATTTATATATTATTAAGTTAATTATTAATTATGGACAAAAAAGACAAAAAGATACTTTATGAACTGGATAAGGATTCTCGAATGTCTTTCTCCCAAATAGGCAAACATATAGGCATGTCTCCCCTCACAGTCAGATATAGAGTACATAAGATGATTGAAACTGGCGTAATCCAGAAATTTGTGACGATTATTAATGTGACTAAGTTGGGATATTCTTTTTATAAATTACACTTAAAACTTCAGAATATAGACGAGAATAAAAGAAACTATATCATAACTTTTTTGATAAAAGACTCTAGAATTTCTTGGGTTGCATCTTTTGAAGGCTCTTATGATTTAGCTTTCATAGCGATAGTTAAGAATCAATTAGAATTGCAAGAACTTTTGGATAGTCTACACAAACAATTTAGCTCTTTTATCATGAAGAAGAACATTTCTATAAATCTTAAGGGGGAATTTTTGTCGAGAGATTATCTAATCGATAAACAAAGAAAAAACATTATAAAATCCTCTTATAAAGCATATGGAACAATTGAAAACATTGATAAGATCGATAGAGGAATATGCCATCTCCTTGCAGAAAATGCAAGAACACCAGTCATTGAAATTGCGAGCAGACTTCATATCTCTCCAGAAACCGTAGTTAAAAGAATTAAAGATCTCAAAAAACGAGATATAGTATCAGGACATACTCTTGTTCTCAATAATGAAAAACTTGACCAATCACACTACAAACTCTTAGTTCATTTAAGCGATGTGTCTGATAAAGAAATAAGTAAATTTCTTGCATTTGTTAGACTAAATAATAGAGTTTTTGCTCTTATTAAAGTTCTTGCTGATTGGGAATATGAAATAGACATAGAAGTAAAATCAACACAACAACTTAAAGAATTTACTATGGAGCTTGGAAATAGATTCTCACATATACTCAAAGACTATGAAATCATTCGAGTTTTAGAAATGCCTAAATATTTCTTTTTCCCTGCTTAGATTATTATTCTTAAAAATTCTCTGCTCTTTTCGCAAGCTCTCGATTGATCTTAGGAATGCAATACATATCCTTGACGACTGCTGTCGCCATGCCAACAATTAAAGGAACCTCATATTGTCCTGCAACTCTCTGGAGCGCAAGCACTTTTTCAGCAGAGTCAATGCCGCCAGTCGCGCAGATAGCGATGCCTGTTGGTGCTACTTTCCTGATCATATCTAAAGTTCTTTCGTAGAGTGCTGGACCGCTGAGACCTCCACCACCTATAGTAATTGCATTTGGCGGTAAACCAACGTCTGCACATTTTCTAAATGTGGTGTTACCTAAGTTGACATAAGTCTGCTCATGAGCCATCAGCATTTCTGCGAATCTCAACAATTCTTGATCTGGAGTATCTGGCGAGAGCTTGACACCAATGACTCTTGGAGTTTTGGTTCGCATATATTGAACAAGCTCTTCAAGGAGTTCTGGATGTTTAGTCATTTGTTGTCCTTCGGGCGTATTTGGACAGCTGATGTTGACTTCAAAATAATAAGGCAAGGGCTTTTTCTGCGGCCTTGGTTGATTTCCTGCTACTGCGCGCATAGTTGCAAACCTAAATTGTGCATCTTCCACAACTTGTAGACTTCTATTGAGTCTATCGAAAACATCCTTATATTCTTGCATAGAGCTACCACCAATACTTATTCCAATAGGGCGTCCATGTCCCCATATCTTTGCATGTGTTATATCTTTAACTTTTTCTTCAACACCGTCTCCTGGAAGACCCATTGCATTGAGCAAACAAGAATGTCCATCGACTGTCACTTCTTGCAATCTTGGACGTTTATTTCCTTTGCGAGGCTCTTGCATGACTGTCTTGATGCATGCACCACCAAAACCCAACTGCATCCAGATGTCTATAATTTCCAAATCATCCTTGAATGCTGCCAAAGTCAAAGGAGAAGGAAAATGGAGATCATGGAACCGCACACCAATGCCGTCTGGAATTGGGAAAGAGTATGTCCAGCGAGGCAATGCTTTTAGTTTTTTATCGCCAATCTCAACTACTTCTTCCAGATCACGATGACGATGTTCTTTGTCTTGTAGTGCGTACCTTCTGTCAATAACTCTCTGACGACCACGTTTATAGAGCGAAGAGAAGAAAGGTGCAAGGGCTGTGTTCATTGTTCAATCTCTTTGTAGTCCTGCTTCTAGTGCTGCATAAGGATTAAAAGCATAGTCTGTTGTTCTGTCTTTTAGTGGACGATTACTTCTCGTAATGTCTAAACCAAATCTTGCTGCTGCATTAGTAAACATCAATCTCTCTCTTTGCGCTTGAGAAAAACCTTCGCTTTCCAACCAGCGATCAAATAATGGCCACCATGGCAAGCCTGGAATGCCAGACATATAAGGATGCTCTTTTTTCTCCGTTAGAGTATGAGGAGCATGATCAGTTGCTATCCAGTCAATCTTTCCATCTTTCAAGCATTGGAGCAATCCTCTTCTTGATGCATTATCTCTTAAGGGCGGATTCATTTTCCATAAAAGTCCATCTGCACCATGCATTTGCACAGAAGAATAGAAAAGGTGGTGCGGGCATGCGTCACAAGAAACATCTACGCCTTGACTTCTTGCATCGACTACTAATGCAACTGCCTCTGAACAAGAGATATGTGTGATATGTAATTTTCCAGTGAATCCTGTTTGTTGCGCTAGTTGTAATTGATCTTTGACTGATGCAATCTCTGCTAATGATGGCCTTGCTCGCGCATGCGTTTGTGGCTTTCTTGGATCCCAAAATAGAGGTTGCATACATCCTTCTTTTTCTGCATGCACTGCAAGCACACCCGTGTACCCTTCTGCGGCAAGACATGCGTAAATTTGCTGTTGTTCTTCTAGTCTAGTTACTTCTAAGTTGCCTACAGAACGACCAGCATATAATTTTAACCCCACTACTTCTCTATGTGCTCTAGCAAGTGCTACTACTCTTTTGACTTGCTCAGGATCTGCTGTCAGACCTAAATGGACCCCATAAAATACTTCTGGAACATCAGCATCTCTTGCCAGTCGCAATCTGTCTTCGAGAACCTCTTCTGTAGTTATAGCAGGATCAGTATTTGGCATGTCAAAAACTGCATCAACACCACTGTCTCTTGCTACTTCTAATCCATGCTCGACTGTTTCACCTTTATACGCTTGTCTGAAATCTCGAAGATGGACGTGTGTGTCAATAAACATGGTTGTTTTTTTTATTTATCTTACAATTGACTAGTATGTTCCATTGCTGCTACTCTCATGTCAGCTGCTCCATAAATGCCGCGACCGACGATGGCATGCCAATGATCACCAGCAACTTTTGTAGTATCTGCAATTTTACCGCCTTGTGCAACAAAACCTGGGGCAAAGAAAATCGGGCTGACTCCTTCTGCTTCAACTACTCCCCTCACTTTCTGAATCACCTCAGGCTTATTTCCCGGAACAACGAACTGATTTACACCTGCACGTGCAGCAATGCGATACATCTCCAATGCACCTTCATCTGCAATAAAACCACCTTCACTGACAGCGTACGCAGGATGTGTCATCCTACCACCAACTATAACTTTTAATCCTTGATCTAGTGCATGATAAATCCAAGCTCGCTCTGTTTCTGGACCAGCTTGCGGGAAGAGAATAACTGCGTCAATACCTGCTCTTCTCATGACTTGCGCAAAATTTCTTCCAGTATCTGGAATATCTGTAGCTGCTTTTTGATGATCATAAATGAGTGGTTTTTGTGTGTGCTTTCTTGCCACTTCCACAACACGAGACAAGCCATATCCTAATCCTAATTCAAATCCTATCTTATAAGCACCAATGCCAGGAACATCTGCTGTTTGCTGCACTAATGCTTCAAATTGCTCTAAAGTTGCAACATCACAAGCTGGAATGACACTGCGATTAGCTTCAATAACGCGTTGTTCTAATGGTTTTCCTAAAAACTGTCTTGCTGCTTGTGTCCCATACACGCGCAAATAAGTTTCCATTCTTCTCAGAGCTTCCTCTGGAACACTTAGTGGATGTTCTCTTAAGCCCTCGAGAATATCAGTCGCAGTAATAATAGAAACTACTTTTGTACCTGTCTTTTGCTCATAGGTTGCAATAGCGCTAGTTCCATCAATACCTACTTCTTGTCTATCAACAGCAATTGCTAATAAAGGTAATCCGAAATCTCCTAATAATGCTAATGTATCACGAGATTCATATTTTGCATTTCCAGCAGTAAAAACGTCATCCAACTGCACGATTCTTTGACCATTTTTCGGCGCTCTGCCGACTACCATGGACTTAATTCTGTCTGCTTGTGATAAAGAAGTTCCTTCTCCATGATCTTTAGGTGTTTTTCTTGTGAAGAACCAAGGTTTGTTGATACCGAGAGTCGCTAATCCTAATGCAGTTGCAATAGCAAGCCCGACTCCTTTCTCCGGAATACCATACAGTGTATCAAACTCAACGCCAGCATGTCTAATAGCTTCTGCATAAGCCAATCCTAATTTACTGGTACTGTCACCTTCATTGAAGTCGCCGATGTTTACAAAATGGGGAGAAGAACGACCGCTTTTCAGCTGAAAATCTCCACCAACTTTCAATGCTCCAGTCTCCAGGAGATAAGTAATAAATCTTCTTTTGTAATCTTCCATTACATTTATTTCGTGGTCAATATTTATTTATATACCTATCTCATTACTTAGACAGAATGACAAACACTACTTTTATAAGGAAGCAGTTTTTTCTTCCTGTATGGTTCTTGATTACAAAGCACTGGGGCTAAAAGTCGGCATTGAAGTGCATAGACAAATCGAAAGCCACAAGCTCTTTTGCTCCTGCCCTTCTGAATTGACTGACAAGCCATTTGACGCCTTAGTGAAGAGGACCTTGCATGCAGTCAGAAGCGAGACTGGACAAACAGATATTGTTGCAGAACATGAAGCGAAGAAAGGCAAATATGCTGTGTATGAAGTTGTGCACGGCAGCAGCTGCTCTGTGGAAACAGATGAAGAACCAGTCCATAAAATTAATCATCATGCTTTACAAGCTGTATTAGAAGTTGCGTTGCTGTTGAAGTGCAGTATTGTCGATGCTATTCAAGTCATGCGCAAGCAGGTTTTAGATTTTTCCAACACTTCAGGATTCCAGAGAACTGCTTTGGTAGCTTTAGACGGCAAGATACAAACCAAGCATGGCGATGTTGGCATCACGAGCGTCTGCATCGAAGAAGATTCTGCGCGACGTATCAGAAGCGAACCTGAGTATACTGTGTTTCGATTGGATAGATTAGGCATCCCTTTAATTGAGATTACAACAGAGCCAGACATGACCAATCCCGATCAAGTCAAAGAGATTGCTAGCTATTTAGGCATGGTCTTGAAGTCCACGGCAAAATTCAGAAGCGGCATTGGCACTATCAGACAAGACTTGAATGTCAGCATCAAAGGACATCCACGAGTTGAAATCAAAGGCGTGCAGGACTTGCAATTGATTCCTCTAGTGATTGAGAAAGAAGTATTGCGACAACTGGAGAATATCAAGCAGAACAAAGGCAGAAGCGAAGTCAGAAAGATGCAGCCTGATGGATCAACTACTTTCTTGAGACCTATGCCTGGAGCCAGCAGAATGTACGTGGAAACAGACCATCCTGTCATTACACTTGAACAGAAATTCCTGGACAGTTTGGTTTTACCAGAATTATTATCAGAGAAGACAGAACAATTTGAGAAGAAATATAACTTGCAACCAGTCTTGGCTCGAGAAGTCATCAATAATCCGTTGTTTACGAAGTTTGTTGACCAATACAAAAAACTTGAAGCAAGCTTTATTGCACGCGTCTTGAGCGAGATTCCCAAAGACATCAAAACACGACTTCATATTGCTACTGACAAGCTTACTGAAAAAGATTTTGCCAAAGTGTTTGATGCCTACACCAAAGAGACTTTATCAAAGCAAGCAGCTACTGACATGCTGGCTGCACTAGCACAAGGACATCCCTTTGACTTGACGAAATACCAAATGATCTCTGACGAAGATCTTGAAAAGAACATCAAAGACATTATTGCCAAGAACAAAGGCGCTTCTCCTGGCGCATTGATGGGCATTGTGATGAACGCTTACAAAAATAAAGTAGATGGTAAGAAGGTTTCTGAGTTACTGAAGAAATATTATAAAGAAGAGAGATAGATGGTTAAATTTGATTAAATTATTATCTAATTCTTTTCTTTTGTAATAAAATCCTTCCAAGAAGTTAAAGTAATATCGTGTTTTTTAAGTAATGGTTGTATCTTTGATATTGAGAGAGGTCTAACATTAGCATTTCTAAGGTTTTTTCCTAAGACTTTATTTCCATAGATAGATCTAGCTTGTTCATATCTAGATATTATATCCGGTCCACAAACATTGTACAATCCTTTAAGATCTTCATTTAAAGCTATGACTATAAACTTCCATATGTCTTCACATAAAGTTGGTCTGTTAATTTCATTTGAAGCATAGTAATTAATTTTTTTTAGTTGATTATCTCTCGTGTATAACCAAGAGGTTCTAATAACTAAACTATCACTATCCGTTAAAATTTTCTCTGATTCTAGTTTAGTTTTTCCATAAACAGATTTTGCATTTGCTTTATGGTTTTCCCTGTATCCGATCTCATGATCCATACCAAAGTGAACATTCTCTAAAGGAGAATAGTTATCAAATATTGCTGGGCTAGAAAAATGAATTAATTTAGCCTTTTTTTTATGATTGAATAAATTCTTGACACCAACCACATTAACTTGATGTGCTAAATGATGATTCTCTTCACATTTTTCAGGTGAAACAACTGCACAGTTTATTATTAAATCTGGATTAAATTTTGTAATTATATTCTTAACCTCCTCTGAAGAGGCTATGTTTAATTCTTTGATATCTGTTGCTAAAACTTCATATCCATCAATCTTTGCAAGTCTTACTAATTCACTTCCTAATAGTCCATTTGCTCCTGTTATTAGAATTTTCATTTTTTGTAAAGTGAAACCAATTCAGAGATCTGTTCAGATGTAAGACCCAGATTATTAGAAGATTCATAAAATTTTTTCCTAAAATCCCTAAACACCTTTTTTTGTCCATGTGATAGTTTTTCTTGTTGTGTTATTGTTGCCAGGACTTCTAAACTGAAAATGACATCATTTACATCAGCTTGAAGTAGAGAAGAATCTGAAGCTGGAACATATTCTCTTAATTTATCTTTTATGTATTTATATATAGGAATAATTCTTTGTAAAGAGAACTCATTTGAAAGAACTAACATCAACCTCCCCATTCCAATAGCATAACCTCCAATATAATTTATAGGCACCAATTTTCCATTATCTATCTTAAAGCAATCAAAAACGATTGTACCAATCTCAATACCTCTATAAGCAACCTCCACACGTGGTCCAACTAAGGATCTCTCAATAGGATGTATGTCAATATTGGCTAGCGATTTAACTGGATAGCAGGTTATTCCATATTCTTCTAATGCCTTTTTAGAGACGGTATCTGCAGGAAAATTGTGTTTTCTTTTTAAAATTCTATCTCTTAAGTTTTTGCTCGTTCCAAGAGTAAACCCACCAAAGTAAGTAGCTTCTAACTCTTGAGCTTCTATTCCCAATGATTTCAGACAATCTACAAATTGATTGATTATTTGTTCTTGAAACTCTTTAAATCGGCTGTCTTTAAACGGATCAGAAAATGAATTTTTTAAGTCAATACTTTTAGCAAAAATTCCCATGCTAAAGATGTAAGCGTGTATATTATTAACATACTCTTTTAATCTCATACATTTATCAACACCCCAAAAACTTCTAGGATTTTCTGCTAATTCTTGAACTTCACGATGGAATCCACTAACATTAAATTCTCCTGGAAATTGTTCTCCTGTAATCTTGGACTGGTAATTTAAAATCTCACAACCTTGTTGTTTATGAAATTCTTTTAATTTATTATGAACATCTTGCATCATTTTCTCTCAGTGTGAAACTTTTTTATGTTCATCCGATAAAATTGTTCTCTTCCATTTTTTCCATCAACTAATTGTCTATCATAAGAATCAATTACAATTCTTTTTTTCATTATTGGAGCAGAAACAGTTAATGATTGATATTCTCCACCTTCTCCAGCAGGATCTATTTGCATCCTTTCCAATTCTTTAACAAAACAATCATCAATTTGTCGTCCTAAAAATTCTTCTGATAAATTACCTTTCCTAACACTTAATACAATTGCTTCAATTCCTGAGCCAATAACTTCTTTAATATATAGAATAGCTTTTTCTCTAGAAGAACATATATTTCTTGCAGGCCTAACTAACTTTACTCCCAAAGCTCCAGCTAACATATCTCCAATGCCACTTGTATAGGGGTGCCATAAATCTCCTGTTATCAAATATCCAACACCCAATTCATCCACAATTTCTTTCAAAGATATAAACAAGTCATGAAGATAATCTTGGTCATAACCTATGCTTATTTGCCTAAACGGTAAGCCAATCTCTTCTAGTTGTGCTTCTCTTATTGATTTTATTCCTTCTGGTCCAGCATGAAGTTGTGTATCTCCATTAGAAGCATGAATACTTATGAGTAAATCAATATTTCCATCTTTCAAAACTTTCTGTACAGCATAGAAACTGTCTTTTCCTCCACTAAATAAGGCAATACTTTTCTTCATAATTTTAATGATATATTTGTAGAATATTAGAAACTTTCTTCTATTTTTTAGGTATAAATAGAAAAATTTATATAGTATTTTGTATAATAACCTATTATGCTAGATGTGAAAGATAAGAAGCTGATTTACGAACTTGACTTAGATTCAAGACTCTCTATACGACAACTTTCCAAAAGAATAGGATTAAGCCAAGAAGCGACAAGATATAGGTTAAGTAGACTTAAAGAAAAAGAGATTATTACAAATTTTATTACCTATCTTAACTTTACTAAGTTGGGTTATTTTGGATATTGTGTCTATTGCAGATATAATAATACCTCAGAACAAAAAAAGAATGAAATTAAAAATTATTTGAAAAAGAATGAACATATATATTGGATTGCAGAATTTGGAGGAAGAATAGATCTAGCATTTTCTATTCTAGCAAAAAATCCTTTAGAATTTGATAGTATTCTAAGCCCAATTATGAATAAGTATTCTGGATATCTTACAGATATTAAACTTATAGTTAAACTGGAACCACATAAATATCCCAGAAAATATCTGTCTGAACCTAAAGATATACCAAAGGAAAAAAAGATAGAATTTTGTGATTATCAGTTATCCAAGACTGAAAGAAAAATTTTAGGAGAAATTACAACCGATGCGAGAATAAATTATACTGCTATATCAGATAAAATTTGCATCCCTCTTTCTACAGCTATCTACTCTGTTAAAAAAATGATAAAGGAAAATATAATTGGGGGGTTTACCGTTCTTCTACAACCAAACACTTTTGGATATCAATCTTTCCAAGTTAATATTGTCACACAAAATATCAACGAAGAAAAATTAAAGAAACTGCTATTCTACTGTAAGACTCATCCAAATATCATATTTTTTATTAAAGTTTTAGGAGATTGGAATATTGAACTAATTTATGAAGTTGAAAATATGAAGAAAATGCAAGAAAGCCTAATAGAGTTGAGAAATCAATTTAGTGATATAATAAAAGATGTTGAATTAGTAAATCTATTTGAGGATTATATAAAATTAGATCACTATCCCTTTAAAGATTAAATTTTTCGCTTCTTATCATAAATTTGTATAGATTAGGTGATGTTAATTTTACAGCTCAAGTTATCATTAAGTATTTAAATGGAAAGGGATTTATTATTACTAGTTACTTTGTGGAGATACTACAATGAAATACGAAATGAATCTTTACTATGATGAAGAATCAGATTTTTTAGAAATACAACTAGGAGAACATACTGAAGGATATTTTCGCGATATTGAAGAGGGCATAGCAGAACGGATTGACGAGAAAACTGGAAAAGTTACTGGAATTGCCATTATGAGCTTTCGCAAAAGAACCAAGAACTGTAAAGAACTAGCAATCTCCTTATCGTTGCCTGCTGATGTTTTAGCCTAATTTTCTCTAGAAAGTTTTATATAAGTACCTTACGGCTCTTTGTTTATGTTACGAACTCATGCCTGCGGTGAAGTTTCTGAAAAAGAGGTTAACACAACAGTTACCTTATGTGGATGGGTAGACACGTTACGGGTTTCTGGCAAGATTGCATTTTTACTCTTACGTGACAGAACAGGCATTATCCAAATCTTTTTAGACAAGACATTGACTGAAAAATACCAGCATGAGTTAAAGAAAGAATCTGTTGTGCTCGTTGAAGGATTAGTCAACAAACGCCCTGACAATCAAGTCAAGCAAGACATGAAGACTGGAGCTGTGGAGATTGCTGCCAAACGAGTTGAATTGGTGAGTGTTGCTGAAACTCCTCTACCTATAGATGTTATCGCTGAAACTACAACAAATATCGACAAGCGACTGGATTATCGTTTTTTAGATGTGCGACGAGACAAAGTGAAAGATATTTTCCTAATCCGGTCGAAGATTTACAGCAAGACTGTCGAATTTTTTGACAAGCAAGGCTTTGTCGCCATTCAATCTCCACGACTGACTGCTTCTGGCGTTGAATCTGGCGCTGAAGAATTCAAGATCCCTTACTTCGGGAAAACAGCTTCACTAGCACAATCGCCACAAGTGTACAAGCAGATGTTTGTTGTTGGTGGTCTAGAAAAAGTATATGATATTGGTCCTATCTTCAGAGCTGAGAAATCTCATACAACGAGACACTTGACTGAATTCATAGGCATTGATATGGAAATGGGATTCATCAAGGATGAGCATGATGTCATGGCTGTTGTTGAAGAGTATCTCAAATTTTTACTGAGTGAAGTAAAGCGTGTTTGCAAGGAAGAGCTTGAGCATCTTGGCGTCACTATCAACGTTCCTAAAACTATCCCTAAGATGACACTTACTGAAGCAAGGAAGATCTTGAAAGACCACGGGAAAACTTTGCCTGACAACGAAGACTTGGATGCTGAAGGTGAAAGAATCATTGGCGAGTATGTGAAGAAGAGACATAACTGCGACTTTGTGTTCATGCTCGAGTATCCTTGGGCAAAACGACCTTTTTATCACATGCGGCCTGAGGACAACAAGAAGATTACCAAATCTTTTGACTTACTATTTAATGGCATTGAAATTGCGACAGGTGCACAACGAGAGCATCGACTGGATGTATTAGAAGCGCAAGCAAAAGAAAAAGGCATTGACTTTTCCAAGATGACCTTCTATCGCGACATCTTCAGATATGGCTGTCCTCCTCATGGTGGCATCGGCATGGGTTTAGACAGAATTACTCAACGACTCTTGAACTTGGATAATATCAGAGAAGCTATTCTTTTACCGAGAGATCCTGAACGGTTGACTCCATAAATATCCATTATATGTGCACATAGCTACTCTTTATTCTTTTTATTGTGCCCATAGCTTCTTATTTGGTCAATAATCAATTGCAGCATTCTAGAGATATATTCCTTATCATTGCCTTTATCTGCTTGCTCCAACGACTGGTAGTAATCTTCTCTTTTTTCAAAGGGAATAAAAAACATGGGGAATCCTTTTCTCATCAGAATAAAATTCATAACTGTCCTCGCGGTTCTGCCATTACCATCTTCAAAGGGGTGTATCCATGTTAATCTTGCATGAACTTTCGCAGCTAATTCAAAAGGATGCAGTTTATTCTTATTTGCGCTATACCATTTAAAGAAGTTTAGCAGGTGTTTCTTTACTTCAGGATGTCTTGGCGGAACATGACTAGAACCAAATATCTGAACATCAAAGAAACGCACTCTTCCGCCATAAACTACCCCTGTATTTTTTGTTAGTATCCCGTTTATTTTCTCAAGAAATCTTGTATTTACCTCTCCCTTATATCCTTTTATGTATTCCAAGCATTCTTTCCCATTTATTGCTTCATTATAATCTTGCGCCCTAATTCCAGAAGGAATCACTTTGTCTTTTAAGATTAATGCGGTCTGTCGTAAAGTTAACCTATTTCCTTCAATTGCGTTGCTGTTATAGGTAAACCTTATTACAAAATCCTCATGCAACTTTTCCTTTACGCTTTTTGGAACTTGTTTAAGCCATGTGGCATAGCTTTCTTTTAAGTCTTGCAAAGTTTCTGCATCCTGTTCTGATAGATAAAGATATTTTGATTTTTTTGAGAATGGGTTTGCCTTTTCCTCTATTTCTTTAGCATACTTGCTCAATGCTTCTTTGGTAGGTTTTTTATTCCCCAAGAATATTCTTATTTTCTTCCATTTATTTAGAGAAATACGTATATTCTTCGTCAAATAATAATACTTTCTATCCTTCTGCTTTATTGTTTCAAGGTAGGTCATACAATAGTATACGTGCACAATCTATTTAAACATTTCGGTTAAATGTGCCCATAGAGAACATCTAACAAGCGGGCTTAATTTAGCTAAAATTGTGTTATTTCTTGTCTCTGGATAACATCAGAGAAGCTATTCTCTTACCCAGAGACCCTGAACGATTGACCCCTTGATTTATTGAATATAATGCCTGTTATGTGCCCCGAACGAAACGAAGTGGAGTGAGAATGCAATGTGGTTCGGAGCGAAGCGGAGAAAGTCCGCCGTAGCCCGCCTTATTTTTTAACAAGGTTATTTTCAGGATTTTTATGATTATATTTTGCTAGAATTTCTTTTTTAACTAAATTGAATGCATCTTCTATATCTACGCCGAGTTGATTAGCAAGACGACATGTTCCGAAAAACAAATCACCTATACCATCAACAAAGATATCCTTGTTTTCTTCAACAAATTTTTTGCGTTCTTCTTCTGATTTATACCTCAAATGTTGAGACATCTCGATTAATTCTTCGTGTAAATGGTCAAACTTATCAACATTTGGTAAATCTGTCCAATTGTTACGCTCAGCAAAAAATTTGAGTAATTTCTGAGCGTCTTTCATTGTGGTGATTTGTTTTTCTTCCATATGATTAAATAAAAATCCTGAACTTTATAAATTAGTTGTTTTGGCGGGCGGAGGCGGATTGCACATAACCTCTTTTATAAGCATTCCTTCATAAACACTCTTCTTACGCCTTCTTTCTAGCCCTTACAGCTTGTCGTTCTCAAGAAAGCTGTTACCATTTTTTATAAAAAAATCCGAGAAGGGTGGAAATCTTGCACAAACAGTCAGAACGATTGACGCCTTAAATTTTCTACTTATTAGAGACTAAGAAAGTAAAGGAAAGTTTAAATAATAATTTTATGCAATATAATTATGGAATTTAAAAATGTAAAAGTTGTTATTCAAGGACTTGGAGATTTGGAAAAAAAGCTTGCCCAAGATATGATGGATCAACTTCCTATTATTGTAACTGGAAAAGAGGATAAAGAAGTTATAGCTTTCTTACAATATGCTGAAAATGGATATGGAGATGGGTATGCTAAAAGTGGACATGGACCGCAGTTTGAGCTTCGTTCATTAGAAGGATGTTTAGTTTATACTAATCTCGAAGCCATTGACCCAACAAAATTTTCTGTTACTTATTTTGCACCGATTGTCACTATTGAACATAAAAAAGCCTCTACAACAACTCGTTGTGAATTAGATCTTCACTAAATAACAATACGGAAACTTTAAAAATATCTTCTACTAACCATTTCTATGGAATTTGTCTTTGTCGATTTGCACAGAGCTTTGTACCTCTTTTGCTTTAATAGGTAGTCTCTTTTTCTCACCACAAATCTTATAATTAACACTATAACTCACTAGGAGGACTAACCATGACATTCATATCCATACAAGAAGCATTAACTAAAGGCAAAGGAACTGTAGCCATCAGAGGCTGGATCTATAGAGAAAGAGGAAGCAACGAATTCAAGTTCATTGTTGTACGTGATTCAAGCAACATCATTCAATGCGTCTTCAAGAAAGAGAAATTCTCTACCAAAGACTGGGATGAATTGGACAAACTTACTGTAGAAAGTTCACTAACTGTAGAAGGAATACTCAAAGAAGACAAACGTGCTCCAACAGGCTATGAATTACAAGCAGAGAAGTTTACTGTTGTGCAACGAGCTGAGCCTTTTCCCATCACGAAGGACCAAAGTCCAGAATTTTTATTAGATGTTCGACACTTGTCCATCAGAAGCAGACGACTAGCATCTGTAATGAAAATCAGACACACCGTCATGAAGGCATTTCGAGACTATTTCATGTCGCAGAAGTTTTTAGAGATGGCACCACCAGTGTTCACACCCAATGCTTGTGAAGGCGGCAGCACTCTGTTTGAAGTGAAGTACTATAAAGAAAAAATGTACTTGACACAAAGCTGGCAATTGTACGCAGAAGCTGCTGTGTTTGCCTTAGAAAGAATCTTTTGCATCTCTCCCTGCTTCAGAGCTGAGAAGAGCAAGACCAGCAGACACCTGTCAGAATTTTGGATGGCTGAGATGGAAGCAACTTGGATTGGATTACCTGAACTCTTGACATTCGCGGAAGAATGCGTCAGCCATATTGTCCAGACAGTATTGAAAGAGAACATGACAGAACTCAAGATTCTAGAACGTGACGTGGAGAAATTGAAGAAAATCAAAGCTCCTTTTCATAGAAAGACGTATGCTGAAGTGCTCCAGATCTTGAAAGAGAAAGAAAAATTAGATATTCCTTTTGGCAAAGACTTGCGCACGATAGAAGAAGATCTAGTCATGAAGCATTTTGACAGACCTTTGATGGTGACGAACTATCCGAAAGAGATTATGGCATTCTACAAGAAGCGCGATCCGAAACATCCTGACACTGCCTTATGCTTTGACATGCTGGCTCCCGAAGGCTATGGAGAACTCATTGGTGGCAGCGAACGTGATACTGACATCAAAGAATTAGAAAAAGCTTTGAAGAAAGAAGGCGAGAAAATTGACAACTACCAATGGTACTTAGATACTAGAAGATATGGCAGCGTGCAGCACAGCGGCTTTGGCATGGGCGTTGAACGCGTAGTATCCTGGATCTGCGGGCTGGACAACATCAAGGATGCCATTCCTTTCCCGAGAACGATGCTTAGATTCAAGCCTTAAAATGGTGCAGATAGGCTCAAAATATCTAGAAACTCTTTCAACCATTGTAGCTCGACTCTCTCAAGCAGAGGTTACTGAAGAGAGTTCTCTTTCTCCACTTGGGAGATGTTACTATCCTAAACATTACGCCAAAGGAGAAACTCTTCTCGTCACTGTTGTCCTTTGTGATGGAGAAAACAGGTTAGGGTTTAATTTTCATCACTCATGCTATCAACAACTCCTATCAGATTACCGCAGACAGAGAAAACATCCATTAAGGCTCGTTTCTTAGCATCATAGTATCTTTACTTCCCCTAACTCTTTTATTCAGGAGCATTTCCAACAAAGCCATACGAATATACAGTCCATTTTCTGCCTGGCGAAAGTAAGCGACACGAGGATCACTTTGCTCTGTCTCTACAGGTAATTCTATTTCTTCCACGTGTGGTAGAGGATGTAGTATGCGAGCTGTAGCTTTTATGAGCTTGAGACTCTCTTCTGTAATAATATATTTTCCTTTGCTGCTCGCATATTCTTCAGGACACATGCGCTCCTTTTGGATACGCGTCAGATAAAGGATATCTGCTTCTGGCAATACCTTCTGCAGGTCAATCTCTTCTCTCCAATGAATATCATGGCGATCCAGGTATTCTTTGATGTCATCACCTATTCTCAAATGTTCTGGAGAAACAAAAATAATCTCGATGTTCTCAAACTTCCCCAAGAGATAACTGAGAGAACGAACTGTCCGGCCATGCGCCAAATCACCAACCATAGCTATTTTGATGTTGTCTAGACGACCCAGCTCTCTGTGAATCGTGTAGATATCCAGCAATGCCTGTGAAGGATGCTGTCCTTTACCATCTCCTGCATTGATAATAGGAACTGTGCTGATAGCTGCTGCACGCTTTGCCGCGCCTTCTTCGAAATGACGAATGACAATGGCATCAACATACGCACTTAACACCCGAGTGGTGTCCTCCAAGGACTCGCCTTTCACAGTCGATGAGAATTCTTTCGCATTTTCTGTTGTGACGACTTGCCCGCCTAGCTTTAGCATGGCAGACTCAAAACTGAGCCTGGTTCTTGTACTTGGCTCGTAGAACAATGTTGCCAGCAATTTTCCCTTCAAAACATCATGCGATCCCTTGCGCAGATGATCAGCACGCTGAAACAACGAGAATATCAACGATTTCGTCAATTGCTGCGACTCGATAAAGTGCTGTAACATCCAAAAAAATAGAGGCATCTCTCTAGTATAAAAAGATTCATCTGCTTGACTATATAGATTTTATTACTCCGATATCGTGGGTATTTTCATAATCTCAGAAAGGTTTAAAAAGCAGTGCATATATCCACAGACATTCATGGTGTTCCCTTATGGATATTGAAGAATATTTACGACAAAAACGCGAACTTGAAGCTAAAAAAGAGATGCTTGAAGCTAAGGAAAAAGTTGTTGATCATGACAAAGAACGCTTCAAGAAAGAGCAACGCGCTAAACTCTATGCTGAACATGGCGTAAATCCTAAACACAGCGCAATTTCTGAATCGCATGAACATGCTCCTGCACACCATCCAACTTCTTCTGGACCTGGCATGTGGAATACTATCCTTCTCTTCTTAATCCTTATTCTGCTCGCAGTCTCTTATTTTACCCCTCGTTTTGGTGAAGACAAAATCAGAGATATCATCAAAGAGGAAAGCGATGGCCAACAGATCGAGACTGAACAGGAACCGAATAATGAAGAAGAACAAAATGAAGTTACCCAGAATGAGAATACTGAAAAAGAGAATGAAGAAAAGCCTGTTGAAGAGCCAGAAGGACCTTTGTTCAGCATATCTATCAGCGACAATGGCATCGATAAGACTAGCACTCGCGATGATGAAGTCTTTGACAATAAGGACGGCACTCTCGACGGAGAAATATTACGTATAGACAATGCCAGAAGAGGTTATTATGATGACTTCATCGTTAAGATCATAAATGAAGAAGATGAGTGGATTGTGTGCGAATTAGACAGAGATGTACAAATTGATCAAGACTTTGATGGCGCCATAGACTTGGAAAGCCATGATGTCAAGCGCCACAAGCTGAAAATCAAGCCAAACCTCTATGATCTCATTAATAAGGATGTCGTTCCAGGCACTATTGACAGCAGAGAAGGTACTTATGAAGGTCGTGGAAGCATTCGAGCAACATATGAAGCCCATTGCTCCTTCTGTGAAGATGATCTCTGCATCGAACCAGACAATGCACGAGGCAAAAGAACCCTTCCAGCCTTCTTCAAAGTCTATATCAATGAAGATGAATCTATTTTCAACAACTCGACAAATCGCACATAATCATCATCTGAAAAAGTTAATTGCTGCATCAATGATTTCTTTGGTCTGACTGGTGTAGAAATAAAGTCCCATGATAAGCGCTACCAACACAGCTAGAATGATCCACTTGAGCATAGATTTTCTTCTTCCTTTGTTCTATATAAAGTTATTTGAACGCGTCCAGTGAGAACTGCTTGTGATCATTCGTAATATCTTCAAAACTCTTTCCCAGCAAAACTAGAATGCTTTCCGCTATGGGCCGCAGCTGCTTCTTGATATAATGCTCATAGTCTATAAGGCTAGTGTGCGCTTCTAAAGCCTCAGGGCCATTGACTGTCTGGATATACTCAATGATACCTGTACCACTTCTCCCTATCTTTCTTGCAGCCTTGATGTGAGGGGGCGTTGTTTTTGTATATGAGTCCACTGCTTTACGAATGCCTTTACGATACACTAACAGATCATCATATTTTCCTTCCTTGAGATCACGAACAAAAGAACGGATGAAGGTCACAATTTCTTGTTCATGGAAGACACGATCGAGCAATATCTGCTGGAATTTCTTTGCCACGTTAGTCCAGTCTCTTCTGACTGTCTCTAACCCAACATATACAATTTCTTCCTTTCCTTCCTGCTCCACTAATCCTGCATAGCGCTTCTTTGCACCCTCTTCTTTTTTACGCACTTGTGGTAGGAAGAATTTCTTGAAGACTCTTTCGAATTGTATCTCTAAAAAACTTTTGAGCTTGTAGGTTTTTTTGATGTACTCTGTAAAATAGTCATTAAGTTTTTGAGCAATCTCTGCGCCTAAAGCATTAACCTCTTTGTAATTTTTGTTCTGTGGATTTATAAAACAAGAATCTGTGTCTCCGTAAATAACATGGTAGCCCCATTTCTCTACTTGGCTTGCTGCTTGCTGAATAAAAAAACGACCGAACGAAGTAATAGCATTTGCCATGTCCAAAGAATAAAATCTACAAGTTGGATTTGCCATGACCCCAAAGATTGACTGCCCACAAAAATTTAATTTTGTATTTCTACCTGCCAATACAGTATGATTTGGAGAAACCTCAACACAATAGACATATCCCTCATAATTTATCTCTCTTATATTTCTATATTTTGATATATATGGTTCTATCCCGCGTGTTCTATTTATTTGGACTCTATGCATTACATAGGCATCGCCCTTATACACGCCTTTATCCTCATAAAGATAACCATAACGACCTATATGATGCACTAATCTCAATACATCCTGTGCTAAGAATTTACTACATGTAGAATATCGCTGTTCATCTTCATCGCCATCTCCCAACATAAGTGTTTTAAACAGAGAATATAAAATTTTAGAGTCTAGTGTAAAAACCCATCTAGGTATTTTCTTACTATAACTATCATGCCCACATTCTTCTAATAATATTTCTGCTAAAATTTGATTTGTAACTATTATTGCTTTCTTGTCTAATGAGTATTTAAGACCCATTTTATCTAACAGTTTAATAATCTCTTCTCTATTTTTCTTTTGTTCTTGAGCAATTATTATCTTATGGGCTATTCCCCTCCATGAAACTTTTCCTGGATATTTTTTTGGTTTATTTATATATATATAACCTTCAGAAATATACCATCCCATTAACTCTAACCAATCTTTCATCTTATATGTCTTTGAGATTGAGCTATGTTTTCTTGCTTTTTGTAATTTATCTCCTTTCCATCTAAAATTAATTCCTAATTCATTACATTTTTTCTCTATCTGCATTTCTTCAATAATTCTACCTCTTATGGGTATATGCTTTGGTAACCAAAAATTTTTAGTAGCTTTTTTATATAACTCTTGTGCCTCAAACCATTGATATCCTTGCTCTGTTTTCATAAAAAATCTATGATTTGGTGTAACAATAAAATCTACGCAATTACTCTGCATAGAAATCATTTTCCCTTTATAGAGATATCTGAATGTTTTCGTAATCTTATTTAATTCCACTTGTTTTGTTTTTGGATTGAGTGAATATACGAAATCATTTTTCTTGACATCTGTTATTTTCTTAATTCCTTCGCTTGTCAATATTTCTGTATCTGGTGAAAAACAATTCATCATGATCTTGATGGCATAAGTGCTTAGCTTGTCTTTGCGTTTCTTTGCCGCGTCTCTCTCCTGCCAGAGCCGCTGGATTAAATTTGGCAAGACGCCTTCGTCTCTCTTGAAACATGCGCCATTTGGAGCTTCGATCAAATTCTTTTTACCTTTTGCTTTTGCTGCAGGAACGAATCTGTAAGGATCAATGTTGAAGGTTCTCATGATAGAAGGATACAGGCTTTTAAAATCGAAGACAAGAATATTATCATAAATGCCTGGCTGCGGCTCCAGCACATGGCCTCCTTTGATGCGCTCGTCCCTCTCGAGATTTGCAGATGAAGGCGCAACTACTTGAATCTCCTGCAACGCTTTCAAATAGACCGAGTCCAAAGCAGCAATGGATCCCTGCACTCTATCGAGAGGCAAACGTGTCAATAAAGAACGTCGAATAGTCAAATTTAATGCATCAGACTTCTCTATGACATCATACGCTAATTTTGCATCCTTCAAATTATAATCAATCAACAGTTGCGGGTCTTTCTCAAAAGCAACATCTATCTGATCATGTCTATTAGGACCTGAAAATATTTTTCCCTCACCCACAAACATCTTCGAGGCAGTCTCCAACTTGTAATCGTCCAGCTTCACATGTGATATCTTGAGCAAGTGGATGCCATCGAGCACCATCCTTCCTGGAACATCTGCTGAAGAATCCTTAAAGAAGGAATCAGTGATACGCAATTTTGTAGGCCTATTTATCCGTCCCAAACGGAACTCCAGCTTATGTTTTTTGAAGCGATCCTGCAAGTACTTCAAGTCAAAGTCTATGAAATTCCAGCCTGTGAGAATATCAGGATCTATTTCTAATACCAACTCTTGGAATCTTTCCAACAAACGCTCCTCATCTGGAATGGCTTCTGCATTGGTAAATTTGCCTTTTTTCTTGATCAAGACTTTTTGAAACGTGGGCGTGTACAATCCTATAGCATACAAATCTCCTGCGTGCTTGTCTGTCTCGATGTCTATGGATAACACTTTTAGTTTTGGAAAATAGTCTTGGGTAGGTTTTATTGTTGGCTCCAAATACATGCGATCTATAGTCCCTTCAGAAGGCCGTTCGTACTCTCCTTCAAGATCAATTGCGCCCTTGAGATCCTTGTCAATCAAATATCTATTAACGTAGCGAATGTCTGCCTCATAGCATGCAATGCCTGCATCAATAAACAAGTCTCGAACCAAAGGAACGTCTTTAGAGAGATTAAGAGTTACCTTAGTCATAAGATCATTCTCAAAGCTCTTGCATTGGGTATTTTCAAACTCTACTTTTTCCAGCTTCTCTGCCTTCTTCCGATCCGCAGTCTTGATGTAGAAATAGGGGCGGAAATGATCAATTGCCAAGAATGTCTCTCCATTTTCCAGACGCCCAAATAGATAGACATACTGCTTGCTATCCTTGACTTCTGACGAGATGTAGACGATGAAGCCCTTCATACTAGAAAATGGTGATATAAAGTTTATAAGCTTTCTCAGCCAAAAGTAAAAGTATAGGCTATTAAACCTTTCTTAGCTTTTATTTCTAGAACATGATCTTTTGGTTGTTCTTCCTTGAGCAATGTGTATAGAATAAAGTCCTTAACTGCTATAGTTTTCCATTCCTGTTTGTCTATTTTATAAGTAATTTCTTGTGTTGTCAATGCCCCTGCAACCATGTTGATTTCTTTGCCATGCCATTTGAGATAGATGATACCATCATCACTCATTAGCTCTAGGTTGTCTTTATTATTTTTCCATGCACCTTCAAGATAGAAGCGATTCCTCTTACGCTCCTCAGGTAATATGTATTCGACTATTTTTTCAGGCTGCCATCCTTCTACATTTCCCAATTGCTCCCTTGAGAAAGCGTATCCGAAGTAAATCTCTGGAGTTCGCAGAGCATCTTCGACCTTAAATATTGGACCTTTTAAATCTCTTTCTTCCTGTACTGGAATATCTAAACTATCTTGAATACCTAGCACTTGATTTCGCTCGTTGATTAATTCCGAAATTTTTTCTTCTGTTTCCTGATAGGCCCCCTCACCAATGTGATCAAAAACAATGAATCCATCAATATCAATAAGATATTTCCTAGGCCAGTATCTGTTTTCGTACGCTGTCCAAGTCTTGTAGTAGTTATCTTGAATAACAGGGTATTGAATATCAAATTTTTCTATCGCTTTTGCTACGTTTTCTTGTTTCTGTTCAAATTCGAATTCTGGTGTGTGCACTCCTAAAATAACCAACCCTTTGTCCTTATATTTCTCATGCCAGTCATTCAAATAAGGAATGGTTCTTTGACAATTAATACAGCTATATGTCCAGAAATCAACTAGAATTATATTTTTACCAATATGCTCTGCTATTGTCACTTTATCTGTATTCAAATAACCATCTGGATCAACTAGTTCCTTTGCACGTGGATATATTTTTGCTTTTTTCTCAAGACGTTCCGTCTCACTAAACGTTGTTGCTTTTTCTGCAAGCTTTGCAACATCAGTGACCATGATATCTTGTGGTGCTGCTCTCTCTTTTGTTTTTTGTAGCAGAACAATAGCTAGTATTATCAGGAACACTACTCCTACTAATCTCATGGTTCTCGCTGTTATTCTGTGTTTTTCTTGCATGTTAGTTCAAGAGGAAATAGTTCACCAAGCTAAAGTTTGCCACCAAATTTAACGTTTGTGTGAAGACTAAAACTCCTAAGATTATCAACAAAATACCCACAATGATGTTAAAGTATTTGAGGAATCTCCCTAATTTTAAGATGATCTGCAGTGCTTGTGTAGAGAATAACCCCACTAATAAAAAAGGCAATCCCAACCCTAATGAATAGACGAGCAACAACAAGAAGCTCATGCCTGGTTGGGTGACTGCCAAGGCAAAAACTGATCCAAGAACAGCGCCGACACAAGGCGACCAACCGACTGCAAATGCAGCTCCAAACACAAATGAGGTAAGATAACTTGTATTAAACTTTCTCGTCACCTTAATCTTGTATTCTCTTTCCAAAAATGACAATCTCAATAAACCGACTAAATACAAACCAAAAATAATGATAATTATACCCCCGATACGTGAGAGCCATATCTGCACTGTATATGAGACTTGTTCCAAGACCGTGTTCAATAATACACCCAAGAGCGCGAACACGCTTGCAAATCCTAAGACATAGAAAACACTATTTCCAAATATTTTCCAGCGCGCCTTCACAGCATCCCGCAATGATGCCCCTGAAATATAAGCCAAAAATCCGGGAATCAAAGGCAGCACGCAAGGACTGACAAATGAGATCAGCCCCGCGATGAATGCTGCTATCAGCGTCACTTCTACCATTTAGGCCACCTTATTGATTTCTTCAAGATAGCGTTTCTTATCCCATGAATCTGGAGCTTTCAAGACTCGCTCTCCATTTTTGAGAATAACTTTGGTATGCTGATAGGAAATGCCAAATTCTTTTGCCAAAGCCTCTTCAGCAGCATCAGTATCACTATCTTTGTAGTTGACTCTAAAGCCTATGATATTTGGATAATTAGCTTCGTTAAACGCTGCATGTGCCTCTTGTTGTTCTGCTTTACACAAAGGACACCAGCTAGCATAGAAATATAATAACACTGTTTTTCCCTGTGCAAGCGCCTGTTCATAACCAGTTTTAGTAAATTCTCGATATTCTGTGGTTGTGCCTGCAAGGAGTTTTCCTGAAGTTTCCTTTTGCATCATTGACTCTTCTTTCTGTTCTATTATCTTTCCTTTTTCTTTCTGCATTACGGTCTTTTCTTGTTCTATGTTTTGTTCAGCCGGAGTACAGCCAGACAAAAATACAGCCAAAACTAATATACTCATTATTCCTACGATATTTAGGCTTTTTTTCATTGTTTCACTCCCATGTGATCTTTAGCAGGACCATCAATGCTATGGTTTGCAAGAGTGACAAGAGAAAGACTTGTGTGCTGACTTCTGGAACATAATAATCCATCATAGTCACATAATAATAGAGTGACATGACTTTCTCTACCAGCCATACCAGAGCTATAATAAATAGACCCCAGGTAAATCTTGCTTTAACTTTGCTTAAATTTCTTGCGTAAATAACTAACAATATAACCAAGATGACAGTAGCAATTGCAGTTAATATTGTTGTTCCCATCATAGTCCATGCCATAATATTTCCTCCCAGCTTTGTCCTTTAAGTAGCTTTTCCCAAATCTCTCCCTAATTGCTTCCAAATCTCTTCAAATTCTGTTTTGTATTGCTCCAATAACGCTGACCAGACATATGCAGTATTGTACTTGCCTTTGTTGATAGTCTGAATACAGTTGTTTTTCTCTAGAACTTTGAGATGATGGCGAATTGTTTTGTAATCTAATTTTAATCTCTGAGCTAGTTGATGTGCATTTGCAGGATGTTTTTGCAATAGATGCAGAATTCTCCCCCTACTCTCACCACCTTTTGTCCCTGCCAGCAAATACCAGATCAACTGCTTCATTCCGTTCTTTGTATTCCTATTGTCTTTTATAGCTTGCGGTAGTTAGAAGGCACACTAAGAAATTGTTGACGACTTATTTCAACATTTTTCTCTTAATCTTCTCTGGCATGTCTAAATAATTTTCTTCTGATACTACACTTCTACCAAGCTCTTTCTCTGTATCCTGTCTTGCATTTCCTGCAACTTTTCCTCCTCTCTGCGCTACATCCTTATTTTTAGGAAATCCTTGTGCATCTTCTGTTTTTGCAATCTCTGTAGTCACTTTCTCTCCCAACATAGTAAATATCAACTCTAAATCATCCATGTGATCACGTAAATTCTGTTTGTCGAGATTCTTATGCTGTTTGTACTCATCTACAGTCTTGCCAAAAGTTGCCTTAGAGATTTCATTAGTGAGTATTGCATATTCTTTTTTCTCATCGACATTTCGTTTTTTCCATTCATCTGTTAGTTCATTTCTTATAATAATGCCTCTGACTCGTTTTTCTATCCATTCATCTGAATAGCCTTTAGCTCTGTAGATTTCTTTCATTCTTTTTTGCGCTAATTCTGGGTTTTCTATTTCTTGCATACGTTCATAGCCAGTTTTTGCCAGCCAGAGCTTGAATGGTTCTGCTTTGGGAGATGGAATGGACTGTATGAGGCGGAAAGCTCCTTCCGTATTAGTGCAGTCAGTCTCGTAGTTTTTACCATCAGACGCTAGTAATTTCAGTTGTACGATTTTCTCGTACACCTCAGACCCTTCTTCTGCTAGCTTAATCTTTAGATCAGACCAATATCTTCTAGGGATAGTACTTCCTGTAAGAGCACCTACAATATCCACTACTGAAAACCACCATTCTTCTTTATGCCATATTTTCCTGATCTCTTTTCCTTCAAAGAGCGCAAGTTTGCTTGTCATGTAGTGAGATACTTCGCTGTTCTTTATAAATTCTGTGAGGGTGCTTGAGAAATAAACTGTTCTTTTAAAATATACTTAGAAGTTTTCCGCCATTTCCGGAAGATTTTCGTTTTCTTAAGTTTAAGCTTTCCAGATGTACTAAATACCGAGAGAAAGCTATATAAGTTCACTTTCAAGGTCTAAACTAACTTATGTGGGCTTGTGGTCCAACTTGGATAGGATGCGAGGCTTCGGTTTTTACCACTCTTTTGAGTAGATGATAAGGAGTAACCTCGAGGTCCGGGTTCAAATCCTGGCAGGCTCATTTTTCACTGGGATGCAGATATCTCTATGTCATCAGGCATTCTTATTTTTGGTACGCTCGTAAAAAACAGTATATTTTATTTGCTGAGGGTATTAGACTTAATGTCTGTTCATCAATCGTTTCTGGTTTGAGTTCGAGACCCATATGAACAAATTGCTCCCTGACAATATTCTTATCATGTAATATCTCGAAACGTGGCGAAACACCATAGACTTTAAATCCAAGCTTCTCAAAGGTTCTCTGCATTGCAGGCTGGTCCCCACGGGCAAATGCTTCCACAAAACCAAGAGCGGCATTTCTTGCGTGATCAACAAGTGCTCCACATAAATCTTCTGCTATCCCATTTCCTCTGTGCTCATGCGACACACAAACACGCTCTATCTCTCCGAGGCCAACAGGAGCTGCAATTGCTAATGCTGCTACCCCAACTATGCTTCCTTCATCTTCCGCTATAACCCATCTTTCATCAGGATTTTTTATTCTCTGGTCTAAGTAATGAACATCATTTAATAGCCTTCGTTGTACCAGAATGTGTTCTGGAAAACTTTTCTGATATAATTGTGCTATCGGCTCAAGATCTCGTTCAGAAGCAGTTCTTATAACTGACGCAGAATCTTTCTTGTTCATGTTCTCATCTCTCTGCTTTGCCCTATGGCGATAAGTTCTTGTCCAGGCAACACAAATTTGCTTCTTAGTATCTGCATAACTCTTCCTGAGATCGTTGCCATAATAGGGATAGAAACACGTTCCTGCACTATCTTTAGTACTCCAACTTTATCACCTTCTTTAACTATGTCAAAAATCTCCACTGTCGGAACAAAGATCCCGCTTTCTGATGATGCGATAACTGACCTATCAAGAAATTCAAATTTTTCATGCATATGATGCGACATCTCGATCATTCTATGTTCTGACAAAACACGAATAATGCCTTGCACACATTCTTTAATCTGATCTCTGCTGATTACCTCTTGACTGTCCATTTCTACAGCAATATTCGGTATTTTGTGATTGTTTAAAAAGCTACCAAGACATCTGTTAAATTCTCTTTCTGCACCTTTTTTTATATCTATCACCCAGACCTGTCTGGGGATGAACTGTTGCATTAGCCTCACATTTCGTTCTGTCTGCTCAGCATCATCTGCAGTAATGAGAATACCCATAAGGGGAGTCTTCATGTCAAATGCATGTAAATCAAGAACCATGTCAGCATGCCTAACTATTTCAGAAATTTTCTTTGCTATCTTTTGTGTGACTGTCTTGTTTGCATCTCCAGGAAATATTCTATTCATATCTAGACAATCAATACTACTCATTCTCTTCTGTTCATTTAGAGCAAGAGGATTTGCAGATAAAATAATCTGCACTGTTCCGTTTATCTTGCTTGGAAGACTATCAAGAAGAGTATCAATAACAAGCAGCCCTGAAGTCTCATTACCATGCATTCCTGCTACAATAGAGACTATTGGCTTGCCCTGACCAATCTCCAGAACTGGCAGAGTTATGTCTGTAAATCCCAGAGTACATACTTTAACTTGATGCGTATTGACTATGATAGCGACAATCAGCGCTTTCTTGCGCTTTGTCCTCATGATTCTTGTTTTCTTTCATGTACTTTTTATAATAGGCCATCTTTATATATATTACTGAATAATATTCGAATATCAACCAAAATATTTATAAATAACTGTATATTATCCTAAATATGAAAAATTTAGCACATAAGTTAATTGCACTCTTTAAAGAAGGCTGCTGTACTCCGCAGATAGCCAATATAGCAAAGATGCTTCATGAACCTGCAACAACTATTCATTATAATATAAAGAAACTGGAAAAAGATGGAGCCATTATAACCTATAAGGCTGTGTTTGATTATAAACAAATCAATGAAGGATTCTGCACGTTTGTGCTTATCAGTCTTTCACCAGATGAATATGGCCACCCAGAAAGAATAGGGAAAGAACTCGCAAAGTATTCTCAAGTAGAAAGCGTTGATATCTGCACAGGTGAATGGGAGCTCATCTTAAAGATAAGAGTGAAAGATCAAGACGATTATTATCACTTTGTCAAAAATGTTATCTCTCGTAAAGGTATAACAAAAATCCAATCACTTGTCTCCTTCAAACAATTAAAAACAGAATTTGTGTCATTAAAAGATTAATCTCTTTATAGAAGAACTTATAGGTTCTGTTTTCTTCTCTCTTATGACAGACAGTTGTACTCTCTGTGAAACTAAAATGTATGTATATAAATGTAAAATTATCTGTCCTAACTGCTGCTACAAGCGAGACTGCTCAGATCCTTATTATTTAGGATTTTTCGGAACAATAATCCATGCGACAATATACACTAAAATACCTGCACCCATGCTCAGAAGAGTCAAGAATAAATAGACAAGACGAACTACGGTAGGATCAACATCAAGATATTCTGCCAAGCCTCCACAGAAGCCAGCAATTTTTCTGTTCTTATTTGAGAGATAGAGTTTTTTCATAGTGCTTTTTTCCAGGTGTTCAACCATGCCTCAACAGTTTTTTCGTGCTTCTTGATAAACTGCCTGTTTAATTGGATGCTTTCCAATGACTGTTCAATCGCACGCTTAGCATGCGGCACTGGATGCTTCTTGAAAAATGCTTGCACTTCTTGCTCTTGCTCTTCTGTGCTGAATCCTGCAGTAACTGCCTGAATCACTCTTCCCATGATATGACCGCCAGCACCATAACGCTTCTGATATTCTTCCCAGTGCTTTCTCAGGAACTCCCAAGCCAAGTCCATGCCAAAAGGATTACGCGCGATCCTTGCTATGCCTCCAGGACTATCTTGCGGGCGCACTGCTGCAGACAAACTATAGTCTAATGTTCTCTGCAAGAGCTCTTTCTGCTGGAACATACACATAGCACCGAAAATACGCACCTGCTCTTCCTGGAACTTTGCCTCTTGATGCAGTTTTTTCAGCTGCTCCCAAGTCTCCTTGTTGCCTGTCCATGCAGCCAGAGAGTAAATGACTCCTCTAAGATTGGAATTGACCTGCTTCGTTTTTAAATATCTGTCAAAGCGTTTTTTTGCCTCTGTCTGCACAACTTTTTCTTTGCTGAAGCCTGTTGTAGCCAGAACTAACATGCGCAACAAGATATCCCTATGCGATTCTCCCTGCTGCTCCTCCCAATTTATCTTCTTTAGAATATGCTCAAATACCCATCTTGTTAGCGTGTCTAGATCATCTGCGAATTTGTGCTTTACAAACATCATCTGCAACTGGCTCAAACTTCCTGCAATGTCTGACCATAATGTGTAGTTTTCTTCTTCTCTCAGATGTTGCAACAACTCCAAGAATTGTATCATGTCTGCGTAATTTGCTTCAGCAAGAGCGTAGCTGTTTCCTGTCAACCCTATCTTATCTAATACATTCAACTTGCCCTGCTGCAATGCCAGTAGTTGCTCTTTGAAGAGATGATTATTATACTGGATCCTGTAAAAACCAACTTGATCTTTGTTGATAATAGTCAACCCTTTTTTCTTTGCTATCTGCTGTGTCTTCTTCTCCATCAAGATATAGTCTTTCTCCTTTTCCTGCTGGAGTGCAATGGGAATGTTCCACAAAGTACTATCTTTTTTTCTTCCACTAAAGAAATATCGTTCTTGTGTCAAATCTATTCTGCTCTCTGTTGCTGTTGCAATAACCAAAGGATATCCTGTCTGCTTTGTCCAAGAGTCCATCATTCTCTGCACTGGCTTTCCAGAAACTTCTGCAAGAGCATACCATAAATCACTTGTTGTTGCATTCGCATAGGCAAATTTGCTGAGGTACACTTTCATGCCTTTCCTGAATGTCTCTTCGCCCAGATATTGCTCGAGCATACGAATGACTGAAGCTCCTTTATTATAACTGACAGCGTCAAAAATCTCATCAATCTCTGCTGGATTAATCACTTCCACTTCAATAGAATGACTAGTTTCCAGACCATCCAGGCTGAATGCTCCGCTTTGGTCGTCAGTGTAGAACTGCACCCACATATCCCATTCTGGAAAGAGATGATCGACGGCCTTGTACTCTATCCAAGAAGCGAAGCCTTCATTCAGCCAGAGATCATTCCACCACTGCATGGTCACTAGATTGCCAAACCACTGATGCGCCAATTCATGAGCTACCACAATAGCAATGCGCTCTTTTGCTGCCACAGAAGACACTTTTTCGTCAAAGAGCAGAGCAGTTTCTCGGTAGGTTATTGCACCCCAGTTCTCCATAGCACCTGACTCAAAATCTGGAATAGCTATCAGATCTGCTTTTGGCAGAGGATAAGGAATGTCAAAATAAGACTCATAATATTCCAACACTTTCACTGCTACACCTAAAGCGAATTGCCCTTGATGTTTCTTTCCTGGCGTTGTCCAGACGCCTACAGTCGTTCCTTTGCTTGTTTTTTTAGTGATTCCTTCAAATTCTCCGATTAAGAATGCCAGCAGATAGGTTGACATGATTGGCGATATCTGAAAGAGCAGTTTTTTCTTCTGCCCTTGCACTGTCTCCTGCTTGACAGGCATGTTGGAAATCGCTGTAAGCTCTTTTGGAATAATTAATGTCACTGCAAATGTCGCTTTCAGTGCAGGCTCATCAAAACAAGGAAAACAGCGGCGAGCATCTGTCGCTTCAAACTGCGTTGTTGCCAGAACTTTCTTTGTTCCATTGACTTCATACGTGCTCTTATAAAATCCGCGCAGATCTTCTCTCAGCTTACTCTCAAACGTCAGGCTTAATGTTTCTTTTCCCTTGGCCAACTCATTAGGAAATGTTAAGTCTGCTGTCTGCATCTTCTTGTCATAGGTTATCTCAGCAGTCTGTTGCCTTATAGTCGCCTTAGTTATAATAACTTCATTGACATTGATCTTTATCTTTCTAGCTGGCTTTGCTAGCGTTATCTGAATTATTTCATGACCATGGCATATGCCTTGCTCTATCTCCGGCTCCAGAGTCAGTTCATAATGGATAGGTCTACAATGTTTAGGCAGAAGATAGGGATTCTCTTTTTGCATGCTTTTCTAGAATAAACAATCCTTTAAAATAGTTGCGTTGTGATTTTAACGATAATAGGATTATCTAAAAATCTCGAGGTAAGGTCATATAACAGCGATTAAACTTAATAAATTTGAAGTCCTAATATTGAAGAGAGCAATTTCTGTTCATTCTTTGTTTTCTTCTAGTTCTCTGATTCTATCTTCCAGATTATGGATTCTTTGTTTTGCCTCTTTTTGCGCTCTTCTTCTAGAATAGTATGATACTGCATAAGGTAATGCCAGAGGTACTACTGCTTTAAGCGCACCTCTTAAGTATTCTCCATCTGCAAAGTCTCTGTAGATACCTTGAAAATGGTTGTTGTTTATTACTTGACTGTATAGATGTATTCCAGTCCCTACTATTCCTGCGATTTTTACGCATTGTATATCATATAGTTTCTTTATTGTTTCGTATATCATTGTTTTTCACCTAATAATCATTAGTCACAGAACTACTTAAATATTATACCCTCCTAAGGTAGGAGTAATAGTTAAATTTATATATTTGAATATAAATCCTCTTAATATGGATGTGTCAAAAATAGAATTGGAGCTTGAATCAATCGGCTTAAACAAATCAGAAATAAAAGTATATCTCGCACTTTTGAAACTTGGAGCTTCAAGCACAGGTCCAATAATAACTGAATCAAAGACTGCAAATTCCAAAATCTACGAAGTATTAGAAAAACTCATTCAAAAGGGATTAGTTAGTTATTTTATTAAAGAAAATGTAAAATACTATAAAGCGACTAATCCTAAGATGCTTCTTGATTTTCTAGAAGAAAAAAAATCGACAATCGATAAAGAAAGAGACAGATTAAACAAAATCTTGCCAACACTAATCGCATTCTCTCAGGATAAAGAAGAAGAAAAAGAAGCAGTCATTTATACAGGAACAAGAGGAATAAAAACAGCATTTACTAATCTTGTTGATGAACTCAACGAAGGAGAAGAAGTTCATATCATGGGAGTATATGACTTTGGAGATAAATTTATACATTCAGCACTCTATTTTCAAAAAATCAGATCAAACAAAAAAATCAAAGCCAAATTCCTGATAAACCAAGACGCAAAAAAAATTGCAGACGAATTTAGAAAATATCCTCCTGTTGAAATAAAATATTTACCAAAGGGAACATTCACACCAGCAATATTTTTGATATACAAAAACAAAGTCATAATAAACCTTGCAAAAGAAATGACTTTCTTCGTAATAAAAAGCAAAAGCGCAAAAGAAGCATTCGACGCATATTTCAACCTACTCTGGAAAACCGCAAAACCATAAAATAGAAATTGCTTACTCTTTTTTCTTACAAACTTGCTGACAAATCCGCTAACTGCTCGCTGATAGAAATAAACTGCTTGACCACATCTGATTGCGAAATGATGCCTACTAAGTTGTCCATCGAATCGAGCACAACCAGCTTCTTCACTTTGTTCTTCTTCATCAAGGTTGTTGCCTCATTGATTGATGCTGTCTCTACAATAGAAATAATCTTTTTCGTTGCTATCTGCTCTGCAGTTATTTTAGCAGCATCAGCTTTCTTCAGCACGATACGATTGAGAATGTCTCGATCTGAAAGGATGCCTATGGGTTTCTTAGAGAGATTATCTTCCACAACCACAAGCATACCTATATCCTGATCTATCATCTTCTTCACAACACTAATGACTGGGTCTTCTGCTGCACAGGTAAATACCTCCCGGGTCATCAGGTCTTTTATTTTCATAGTTTTTGCATAGAAGCACTTGTTTATATAATTTCCTTCTTTATTTGCTGAAGCCATAATGTTTAAATAGCAACTTCTTGTTTCTATTGCCATGGTCAAAGATGATACCAAAGGCATTACTGTCAAAAAGAGCGATAATTTCTCTGAATGGTACAGCCAAGTCGTTCAGAAGGCAGATTTAGCAGACATCCGCTTTGGCATCCAGGGATTTATAGTGCATAAGCCTTGGGGGTTTAGGATCATCAAGAAGATCTATGAGTACTTAGAGCAGGAAGTTGAGGCACAAGGTCATGTCCCTTATTTGTTTCCTATCGCTGTCAAAGAATCTGACTTAAAGAAAGAGAAAGAACATGCAGGGTTCACTCCTGAAGTCTTCTGGGTTGAAAGCGCTGGATCAAAAAAGATGGAAGAACGGTTTGCCTTACGACCTACTGGTGAAGCACAGATTTATCCTCTCTACTCCTTGTGGTTTAGGAGTCATAATGAATTGCCTTTCAAAGGCTATCAAAGCAGAATCAGTGTCTTTAGAAATGAGATGACAACCAGACCTTTCTTACGAGGACGTGAATTCTTGTTCTTCGAGACCCATGATGTGTTTAATACGCATGCAGAAGCATTAGCACAAATCAAAGATGATTTGAAAACTTGCGAGATTGCACTGTGGCAGAAACTCAAGATTCCTTTCCAATATTTCAAACGACCAGACTGGGACAGATTCAAGGGAGCAGATGCAACATACGCACCAGACACCCTTATGCCTGATGGCAAGAAAACACAACTGGCTTCCACTCATGATCTTGGCACCAATTTCGCTAAAGCTTATGACATCCAAGTCTTAGGCAAAGACGAGAAGAAACATTATCCTTATCAAACATGCTTTGGACCTGGCATCTGGAGAAGCATGGCAGCTTTGATAGGCATTCATGGCGATGACCAAGGGTTAGTATTGCCTTTTGCTGTTGCCCCCCTACAAATTATTCTTATTCCAGTCACGTTTGCAGATAAAAAAGAGACTACGAAAAAAATTATGCAACTCGGACAGAAACTAGAAACACAATTACAGAAAGCAGGTTATCGCGTCAAGTTTGATACTGGCCCAGATAGTCCTGGAGCAAAATATAACTATTGGGAATTACGTGGTGTGCCTCTACGCATTGAACTAGGCCCCAAGGAGATCGACAACACCGCATGCTCGCTTGTTCGAAGAACAGAAAAGAAACGACTGCAAGTTAAACTAGCAGACTTGGAGAAAGAACTGAAGAATCAGGCAGCAACTCTAGACCAAGAGATTGAAGAACGTGCAGCCGCCTATTTCAAGCATAATACACGTTCTGCAGATTCTTTTGCTGAACTTAAGAAGGTCTTACAACAACATCGAGGCTTTGTCAAAGCGCCTTTCTGCTCTCTGCATAAGGAAGGAGAAGCTTGCTCTGATAAACTCCAGCAAGAGACTGAAGGAGCTGTTGTGTGTGGAACTTTGTATCCTCAAGAAGAGCAAGTAAAAACAGGACAGAAGTGTGTTCTCTGTGGCAAGACAGCAAACCATATAGTCTATATCTCCAAGACTTATTAATTGAGACCAAGTAGATCAGCCAACCAATCTCCAAAAGTCGTATACCATGGAATGTTATTCACCTGCACATGCACAGCTTTCTCCATGTTATATGGCTTGTTTTTCTCATCTAAGAAACTGACTGTGAACTTCAAACCGTTGCGAAGATTTCTTCCTGGAGCCTCAATGGTCACCTCACGAGAGCCCTTAAATTTCTCTACTTGAAAACGATCAAAACCAAAGTCTATGGTCATATCATGTACTTCAGTATCTGAATTCACGTTGAATCTTAGCACGACCTTGTCATCATAATCGACCACATCTGGCTTAATGTTGGTGATGTAGATGTCTGGAAGGGCAACTGTTGCCAGCTGCACATGCGCATAAGTCACTGCGTCATTGCTTTCTGCGATTATAGGTATTCGACCGTTAGTCTTTGCCAAAATATTGAAAGTTATAGTTGTTTCCTGCTGAGCATTTACTGTAATCTGTTGACAGCTTTCCTGAGCACAGACTTCCAGCGCCAAGGTCTTGTCGTTCACATTCTCCAGCCTGCAGGTTATAGCTGCTGTGTCATTAGTATAATACAACTCCTGGTCAGCAGCACAGTTCATCTCCAGTCCTTGCAGTAATCTCTTCTCTTCCCTCTGCATTGATTTCTCGAGATATCTTTCTGCTTCTGCACGCGCATAAAACTTGAATTCATCACCATAATTTATCTTTGCTGCTGCGCTATTGCCAAAAGATGTCTCTGCTTCGAGTGTTGCTGTGTAAAGATAATTTGCTTCACCATCAGGTATTTCCAGAATCCACACCAGATTCTTGATCTCTCGTGGTTTGAAAAATATCTCCTTGACATTTTTCTCTGTCAATTCAGGAGCTTTCTTAATCGTGACTGATGTTGATATATAACTATCTTTATCGTTCTCTAAAGTGACCAAGAGAGGAACAAAACTCTTGAATCTTGCTTCAGCATGCAGAGGCTGCACACTGATTTTCACTGGAGACTCTTTCTTTCCTTGCGCCTGCTTTATCTGTGCATCTACTTTTATGTCATTCATCTTCACTTGCACACCAGAAGCTCTCCATGTATATTCTGCTGACGGGCTGCCAGAATCAAGACTTTCTTTCAACTTGATGTGCGAAGGATCTATCCACCCATATTGGCCAAAAGTTACGTCAAAAGGAATCCATCCTACATCAGGAAAATAAACCTCTGCCCACCCATGAGCCCCCCATTTGTAATCAATATTGGAATAGACCATGCCTGAGACAAACCTTGCTGGAATACCGACTGATCTCAAGAAAGAAATGAAGAGGTTTGTCAATTCATCACAGACTCCTTTTTTATTCTTCAAAACCCAGCTGCTTTTCTGGACAACTTCGGCAGTCAATGTGGAGAGATTATATTCTACATTCTTCTTTGTCCATTCTGCAAGGTTAAAGACAACAACATAGAGATCATCTTCACCACGAATGATGGATCGTGCAGTCTGCTCTATTTCTGGAGTGATATCAATAAAATCTGTTGGCTTGGTATATTCTAATAGCTCTTCCTTTAGATCTCTAATGGGAAACTGCAGTTTTCTCTCTACAGGAATTAATCTATTAAATGTTGTTATATCAGCATCTATCTGGTAGGTAATTTCTGTTGGTGGAGGATTCTTCCATCTGAAAGAGACATACTTATTTGTCTCTACTTCTGCTGTCGGTGTTGCTTGTGTCTCTAAATGCTCAATTTCCAACTGCCCATTATTCTTCGGAAAGAAACTGATATCTGCCTGAAAGAGCTCTACCTTGGGATTTTCATCAGTATTCGTGAACTCAATGCTTGATTTAAGAGAGAAAGCAAGCTGCAATTCTGCATACATATTATAATTCTCAACACGCTCCTCTGCAGTGATAAAAGGTATGCATAAAAACAGCAACCATAGCACAAACACCAACTTTTTCATCCCTTCTTCAATCAACAAATATTTAAATACTTTTGGTCAAACATTCTCTTATGGAAAAAATTCTAGCAGAGAAAGAAGCAGAAGCATTTCTTGAACAAGAGGGATTTCCTGTTACTGAACGCTTCTTTGTGACAACAGAGAAGGAAGCACTTCATGCTGCCCATCGCATAGGCTTTCCAGTCTGCTTAAAAATCTCCTCCAAATATGTGCTCCACAAATCAGATGTCGGTGGTGTAAAAGTAGACTTGCGAACGGATCAAGAAGTGCTTGAAGCCTTTCGCCATATTATTAAGATCCCAAAATGTGAAGAAGTCATGGTGCAGTCTCATAACACAGGACACTTGCTGCTTGTTGGCATCCAACGTGATGCAACTTTTGGTCACACTCTTGCTGTCGGCAGCGGAGGTATTTACACTGAAATTCTCAAAGACGTCTCTTTTCGTGTTTGCCCCTTGACGCATCATGATGTCAGAACTATGGTTGAAGAATTGAAAATCTATCCTATGTTACAAGGCGTCAGAGGAGAACAACCAGTCAACCTAGAGAAATTACACCAACTCCTCTTGCAATTATCGCACCTGGCACTCTGCTATCCTACTATACGAGAACTTGATATCAATCCGGTGATTCTTCGCGGACAACATATTTACATTGCAGATGCACGCATCGTCTTTGATTGACTCATTACTCCCTTTCTTAGCTCTTCCACGAACAGAGGGAATTTCTCTTTTTTCACGTTGGCGCCACAGGCCATGTCATGACCACCGCCAGTGCCACCAGTCTTTTCCAAAGCTTTCTTGACGAACTGAAGAATACTTACATTTTTTCCACGGATACTGACACGCATCTCTCCATCTTTTTCACGAGCAATGATTAATATTTTTTCTTTCCGACGATGCAACAGCTCATTGCTTAAAGTTCCTGTAAAACTATGCTGGGTTGATGGATAGGTGAAGACATAGACATCGTCTTTGCCTTTACTGTGGAGAGCGTCCAACAAGATTTCCTCATAATATTTGTTGATCTTCTCAAAATGACGATAGATAAACTTCCCTCTTGGCGTCGCTTGCTGCAAGATGTCCAGAGGACTCTCAATCTTCATCAATGCGGCAATCTGCTTTTTGACATCCGGCATTCTTCCTTTCAAGGAGAAGTTGAATATCTTGATGAGCTTACCAAATTCTGTCTCGAAGAGCACGTCAGGAGGAGTTTTTGCTTTTCCCAACAGTTCTTTGTATTCAAAGTCCTTCACAAACTCAGGAATATACCAATCACCAATGATACCAATCAGAGCAATCCAGAGATCCTGCTGCACTACTTGATAACACCAGTAACTTGTTGGCCTGTTATCCCCTTTAGTCAAAACCATAGGGTTGTAGTAGTTGACGCCTTGCCTTTCTATAGGTTCATGATGATCTATCCACAGCACAGGCACTTGTATCTTATCAAGCAATGACTGGACCAAGACTGGACGATCCAAGACTACCACTAAATCAGGATCATAAGCTTGAATCTTGCTCAAGTAGAGGTTTTCTTCTGTCTGTGGGGCTTTTACAGGTACACCATGACCTTTCTTGTATTTTCTATAGAGCAAGAGAAACGACGATAATCCATCAGTGTCATCATCGAAGAAAAAGAGTGGATTTTTTGCTTGCGAGAGTGATGCACGTATTTCAGTAATCTGTTGTTCAGTGAGCATATACTCGGCTCAGTCCTCAGCTTTATAAAGATATGGAAGAGAACTTATAATCCAGACTTCATTTTACTTGATTTCTGATATTTTTGATAACCACGCTTCTGGAAATCTTCCCTTTTTATTCGTTGCTGCGCTCCACCATGACCTGTTACTCGCTTGGTTTCTTCTATAGTCATCTTCTTCCTCCATTATAGTTAAGTAAAGAAAAAAGATTATTTATTTAAGGCATCGCGACCTTGTTTGGTCTGTTTCATTTCTGAAAGCTTTCTTCTTTTTAGAATGTTTCCCTTACCTATACCAGATGGTTGTTGTCCTGTACCCATTTTTCGCCTCCTTTTTTATTGCGTCTTAAATCCATCAATTGCTCTTTTTGTTGATGCACTTATACGTCCACGTCCTTTGTTATCTTTTGCTCCTTTAGCTTTCTCTGATATAACACTTGTTCTCGTGAATGCCATATGTTTCACCCTCCTTTGTTTTTATAGACTTATAGATAAATCTTATCGACCTTGTCTGTTAGCGGCTGGGCTGCGAGCACCTTTGTTATCTTTCACCTTTCTGACACCATCTGCTCTTTCAACTGTTTGACCTACGCGTTTTAATTTGTCTGCCATTTTACTCTCCTCCTTTACATTTTTGATGATTTATTTTTTTTAATTCTAGAATCGCTTCTAAGACCAGTATTAGCTGTCACTTGTGTAGTTCTATCAGTTACTCGTGGTTTGCTTTGACTTTGAACCATATATCTCCCTCCATTTATATTACAATTAGATTAGTTGAGCACCGTTGCTATATAAATATTTGTGTTGTTGAATATTCTCATTTGAGAGTGATAACTCTGGAGAAGCGAAACCTTTTATACTTTACCAGATTCGAGAGCTTGTTAGGGTATGCGACTAGATCTTTTTTTCAAACGGGTACAGGCGAGCCTGATTTGTCAGTTCGATGAGTTATGGACTTTTAAGGTAGACTTAGGCATTAATGTGCTGAATACTTTGTTAGAAGTCATTATGTGGTTTTTCCTGGCGAAAATCGTAGATCCTACCACTTTAGGCTATGAAAACGTCGGATATTTGCCCTTTGTCCTCATAGGTAGTTTAGCTATTTTCTTTGTGGATAGTGTCTATAATAACTTCACTGGACGCTTCAATGAAGACAGAAGAAATGGCTTGTTTAAATTGGCTTATCTCTCGAATATGGGTGTTGTGGAATATTTTTCGATTAATTTCTTAGTGTCTATTCTCTTTGATCTCTTTACTATTTTCCTGCCCATGTTCGGCATGTATTTTCTCTTGATCACTTTGACTGGCGATGCTACTGCTATCTTCTTTTCTACTGCCAATGTCTTGACGATTTTGATTGCATTGGGTATTTTTATCATAGGCAATCTAGGATTTCAATTAATGACTGTTGGCTCAGTGCTGTTTCTGAAGCAGGGAGATCCTGTTACTTTTTTCATGCAACAATTTAACAGATTATTTTCAGGACAATTATTTCCTGTCACTTTTCTGCCGAAGTTTATAGCGTTCTTGCCGAAGATATTACCTGCTGCTTACATTATCTTAATCTGGAGGGATACGCTGTTCTTGAACAAAACTTTTTCTGACACTAGTACTTTGGGATTGATTATTGCGGGATTAGTAGTTAATATTTTAGTCTTCTTTATAGGAATGTATATTTTCTACTATGGCATTCGCAGAGCAAAGATTGAGGGAAGGTGGTTCTAGTGGGCGGAGCCATCATCGATGTCAATCATCTATTCAAAGATTTCTATCAGTACAAAGTGTTTCGCAGAGGAAAATTACTGACGCATGCACTGAAAGACGTATCCTTCAAAGTCAAGCAAGGAGATTTCTATGGTCTGCTTGGCAGAAATGGAGCTGGCAAGAGCACTCTGTTGCGTATCTTAACCACAAATCTAGAAAAAACTGCTGGCACTGTGACTATCAATAATATTGATTTAGATAAAGATATTCGACAAATTAAAGATACTATTTCCTGGATGTTTGGTGTAGATTATGAAGGTGTCAGCTGGAGTTCTGTGTATAAGAATCTCTTGTTAGCTGCTTATTATACTGGATTATCTAAGCACCAAGCAGAGAAACGAGTGCAGGAATTACTGCACTATTTTGACCTACATCATCACAAAAAATTAGATGTGTGGAGACTCAGCACTGGTCTAAAAGGCAGATATGCTCTTGCTGTCGCCATGCTGAAACAGCCCAGTGTTCTCTTTCTCGATGAACCTCTCTTAGGGTTAGATGTACCAACGAAAGACCAAGTCAGATCTTATTTGAAACAACTGAACAAAGATGGCGTCACTATTATCTATACAGATCATCAACTGCAGGAAATGGAAAAAGTCTGCAGAAATCTTATCATTATTGAAGCTGGTGAGAAACTCTATGATGGCTCTCTGGAAGACCTCAAGCAGAAATACAGAGACACTCATGTAGTAGATTTTGTTGCTGGCGGCTCTGAAATCAACAAAGTATTATTACAGCTGACCAATGATCTTTCGACAGTCAAAGACTATGAAGTGATTTCCAGTCAAAATAATGTGCACACTGTCAAGATATACACTACCATAAATAGTACACAGGCACTCTTGAGCATTGCCCAGTATCTGCAGAAAAAAAAGCTTAGTTTGGAGAGCATGAATGCCGGACTCCTTAGTCTAGAAGATGTGTATAAAAAATTCCTGAAAAAACCAAAGCAGGACATCCATGCCAACAAACTCCATTCATTTATCAAAGCGAAGGAAGAACCAACGAAACACTATGCAAGGTATCTACAATCATCTCAGCCTGACGTTCGTGGAGCAGCCTGCTCTGCATTCTTGCCCCATCAGAGAAAACAGGTAGAAGAAATCTTACAGAAAATGCTGACACAGTCTCAAGTCATGCGCATCGCTTCTCTTGAAATCATAGGCAGAGCAAAGGCATCTCACTTGTTGAAAGATTTATTAAAGAAAAAATATCATGATCTGCCAACCAAACTGTATTTGACCTTAGCGCTTGGCAAGATAGGAGATATCAGCGTTATCCATGATTTAGTAACTTACCTACAAGATGAAACTCTCTGCAAACAGGTTCTTGAGCATGTTCCAGAATTAGCACCCAATGTACAATTACTTCTCCATCATACGTTACGACGCTTGTCCAGACATGATTTACAATTTATCACTTATCATATAGACCAATCAGACCAGAAAGAGCAAATCTATCAAGCATTACATTTACACAAACAAAAACGAGAAAAATAATTTAATGCGCCAAATGATCTTTAGCACGTAAACTTGGACGTAGCTTTTCAGCACCTTTTCCTTTACGTCTATGACCACGGCTCTTCTTGCCTGCAGAAGTCAAACCACGGTAGACACGGCCACGCTGCACTGCAATGCTTCTCAGCACATCGCTTGCCAGAATCTGCGGGTGAGCACGATCAATCAAGATGATTTCAAACCAATAGGAGACACCATCTTTGGCGACATAATAGCTGTTGAGCACTTCACAATTAGGGAATTTCTTGTTTGCACGCTGCTCTGCAATAGTCTGATAATTTAAGTTGACAATTTTTCTACGACCATAGGATCTGCTCTTACGACCTGCCCTGTACTGCTCTCTCTTACGTCCACCACGAGGCAAGCGAACACGAACAAGCACGAAACCAGGTTTTGCTTTATAGCCTAAAGAACGAGCACGATCCAAACGTGTTGGGCGATCAATACGAACAATAGCGTCTTCCTTACGCCATTCTATCATACGCTGGCGCATAAGATTGACGTCTGGGTTCTGCCAGGCTTGCCTGAGATATTTGTATAATGCCATTGTTTGAGCTTCCGTTTATTGTCTATACTACCTGTGTTCAGAGAAGCAACTCTCCACATTCACGAGGTAAGAAGAAAGCCTTGATGAGGGTTTATAAGGTTTTCTTCAGTCGGTTTTTGATCTTGACTCTGGGCTTCATAGAATTGCATGATTTCTTTAGTTTTCTTGGATTTAGAGCATAATGCAGCTCTCCTGTTTTTATTGCGACTAACAGCCATTGTTCCTGGATAAGCTCTTGTAGAACTTCCTTTACGACCTTTTCTCCTCTAAAATGTCTTGGTATTCCGTTCAGAATATTTTCTGTATGTGACCCACCCCACTTTCTCCAACGCACTAACTTTCTATGATACGCACTCTTATCTCGTGTTTTGAAAGGTTCATTCCTTTTACTGTTTGTATTTTCTTTATATGCTTTCGGCAGTTTTTTCCGGAATTCTTACGTCTTTTTATAGTACAATATCGTTCCAAAAACGGAACATTTAAATAGAAGCGTTACTTTCTTTCTTTTTATGAAAAGCCAGTCTTTATTTATAGAGTTTCTTGGAGATACACCAGTCATCCGCGTGTTAGATTTTCTATTGACTGAACAAGACCTCGATTTTTCGCTTACTGATCTTGCAGAGCAATCTGGTATCGGACGAACTACTTTGTATAGAATTTGGAATCATCTCTTAAAACATAAAATTGTCACTTCCACTAGAGTTATTGGCAAAGCGAAACTCTACCAGCTTAACAAAAAAAATCCAGGCATTCAAAAATTGATAGAACTTGACAACTTTCTAGTCAAACAAGACTTACGAAAAAGAGCTGGAAAAATGAAACCTCTTATTACTTCTTAGCGTTTTCCCATAAGCCCAGGAATCTCGAAATGCACGACTTTGTCCATACAGAGCATAGACTGTATAGTTTTTATAATACTTTTTCACTCATGTTTAGGAGTTAATAATTTTCACGTCTCCAGCACAACTATCTTTAAAAAGAATCCTTGGTTTTCTTGCTCTATGGTCAAAGGATTTTTACAAATCATCATCGCTTTGTTGCTTTGGATAGTAGTGTTATATCTCTTGACTGTTCCCAACTGGCTTCAGGCTGCTTTAACCTTGTTACGTGGCGGCATTGTCTTTGGATTGTTCTTTGTTGGATTAGCTTTATTGTTCTTGGGATATACTGAGTTGAAATCCTAATGAGTCGTCAGCCTTCAGGCATTATTCAAACCATACTCTTACAAGGAGATGCTTTAGAACAGCTTACAGATAAAGAAGCTGCTTCAAGACTTTCATTGCGACCTTTAGGCATTCCCATCATCGTTGAAAGACTATCTGATACTTCTGAGTTCTATCAGATTAACTCGCCTCTTGATGTCTATGCCAATGAAATTCCGCGAGGGACTGTAGCTTATGTTGCTGGAGCATATCTAAGACAACAAAATCCTTCAGCACCATCAGATTCAAGATCGAAACGTTTCACTTATTGGATTGCGGTACAGTTTTATCAAAAAAAGTGAGACAATTTACTCTGCGTTCTTGTTGATTGCAATAACTTACTCATAGCCATAGTCTTGTTCAAATCGAAATGGAATTTATCTTTTGCAATTTTCTTTACGTACTCAATCATCGTCTCTTTATCTTGAAATATCATCGGAGGATTAGCCATTGTTTTTCTACAGGAAGCCCTGCAAACCCACACACCAAGTGACGCCCAATATTCCGGCAACTCAAAGCGGATGACTAATGCAGATGTCTGCCGTTTGATTCTTTTGAGATGCTCCAAGACTGCAATTCTTGAGGCGTAATAGCCGCCTGCGGTAGAAAATGCATATTGTGATCTTCCCCAATAGTCTTCCCAATCTGTTGCTGCTGTCATTGTGTCAGTCGGATTCCAAGCTGAACCAGGAACGAAGTATTCGAACAACTCATATCTGAAATTATCCGGGAATAACAAAGCGAAGTAATAATTACCCAAGTGACTGCCGTGAAACAACTGATACGAATCAATCTGCTGATAGTCACGAATCTCTTTTTTTATCTGCTTGCCAATCATGTCATCGACTGCAGTGATAGACCAGCGCGTTGGAACGAGCTTCCTGTTTTTCTTGAGACCAAGAACTCCGACACTCAATAATTGGTTTAACGTGTTGTCCTGGAATTGATGCTTGTACAAGTAGCTGATGGCATCTGACGCTTTCAAGTCTGTGTCACTCAACACTTTCTCGACATGGGTATCGACTGCAGTGTTTTCCGTGAGACGAGCATCTTTCAAAGGAGCACGAGGTCCTATAGGCATGGTCACCTTATCTGTGTCAAATTGGAGGGCAATTTTCTTTTTCAACTCGATTTCCACATCAACAGGACGCTTTGCCATTCCTATTTCTTGCGCTATACCAACGAATTTTTCTGAGGAACGAGCCTGGTCTGTTGTGGTAGCAAATCTTGAATTAATCAGGCTGGAACGCAGTCTGATGATGGTATTGATATCTAGATTCTGCTGAGCCCAGTATTGTTCTGCACTGTAGAGCCATGCATCTGGGACTTTCTCTGGAGGAGATAAAATTCCGACGTTGACTTTTGGATATTTCAGTTTGCTGCCAATGAAAATCTGCGGAGGAGAATTGCCGAAAAAATTATCTGTTATCTTGTTGACGCCTTGAAACATAATAGCCTTGATCTCTGAAAAATCCGGAGCCTTCTTGCGATAGATGACTTCTGTGTCCATCTGCTCTTTTTAGCTTTGCAGACTTATAAAGACTTGCACGCGACTTGAGAAGTTTCTCTGGTTTCCAAACATTTTTAAATGTCTCTTCTCTTTTTCTCTTTATGGCATTGTTCACGTTCGCAGAATTGTTGGATCTAGTGATTATGGTGCTGGGGCTGGGCTATATTTTTATGGGATCGATGCAACGACCAAAAACTGTCGAAGAGATGATGAGCATACGACGTTTTGACTGGGAAGGATTCAAGTGGGCCATACTGATCACTGCACCAGCCATTGTCCTGCATGAACTAGCTCATAAATTTGTTGCGATGCTCTTTGGATTATTGGCTGTGTTTCATGCCTCTTATTTTGGTCTTGGACTCGGCATCTTTTTGCGCATCATTCAATCACCTTTCATCATCTTTGTCCCTGGCTATGTTACTATTCAAGGAGCAGCACCTTTGCAGATAGCCATCACTGCTTTTGTCGGGCCTGGCATGAATTTATTGCTCTTTGGCATAGCATGGTATTATCTACAGCATGCACGCCGCTTAACCTATCATCAGAAATTCCTGTGGACTGCAACGAAACAGATCAACTTGTTCTTATTCTTCTTCAATATGATTCCTATTCCACCATTTGATGGCTTTAGTGTTGTACGAGGACTCTTCATCGCCTTGACTTCTTCTTAGGCTTCTGTTTTTGCTTTATTTTCTTCTTGTGTAAATGTTTTTTCTTGGCAATATGCTTTGGTTTCTTCTCCTTGCCTGGATTGACTTTTTTCTTCTTGCCTGACTTGATCTCTGTCAAACGCTCCTCTTCAGAGGCCAAGGCTTCATTCAATTCTGTACGAATCTTCTCGATGTATGCTTTTGTTTTCTCCACTAACTGACGACTGTCTTCCTCTTTCAGGAGACTATTGCAAGTTGTACATTTGTACTCCAGATCTAATGCCTGCTGCGCGTTGGCCCGTATGCACCTATTGGGACAAATATAGATACCAGTCGTGTTCTCTTCCTGAATCATGCGTTTCAATTCTGCAATCTTTCTTTGTTTTCTTTCGATGATCAATTGACGAGCATTAAAAGTGTCAAAGGTCCAGAAATAGATATACCATCCCTTTTCCTTGTCTTTTTTTCTGGTGAAAACAACTAAATTATGCTCATTCAATCTGTAGAGCATATTGCGGACCTGATTGACTGTCGTGCCTAACTTATCAGCAATCTTGAACTCAGACACATTTTCTTTTCCCAGAATCAGACGCACTAGAGCAATAACATCATCTCCTGCAACTTCTCTGACTAATTCTTCTATTAAAAGCTGAGGAAGACGCATGCAGTAGCTTTCTTGAGGCCTTGTTTATATACCTTTCCCCTGTTTTGGCGTTGTTCTTGCGGCAGTTTTACCATAATCTTTATTTAATCGTTTAAGATACTTAATAATTCTATCTTCTTAGGTTTACTCCTTATGACCTCCATTAGTGTTATAATACTTTATTTGTTTGTTTTCTTGGGTCATTTACTAGACCTCCATTGGTGTTATAAAACACCGTTGCTTTGTGTAGTTGCTTAGTTTTAATCTCTTGCACTACTATGGTATCTGTCTGACCAGCAAATACCTTAACATCTTTTCTTTCTGAAAAGGCATTTACTATCTTATCTAACTCATCACTTGTTTCTGCGACGAATGTTTTTTGTGGCATTTTTACCTCCTATTGTTGATAAATGTATTGAATAGATGAGGATTAGTAAAGTTCATATTTAGATGCAAATCCTTATATGATTCCATTAAAAAATTAAAGTCTTTTGCTATTCTTTTTGAAGTTGTAGGATATAATTCTGGTCGTTCATCGTAATCTGACTCTCCTAAAATAAGGAAATATTGATGCAATAATTCTTGTATACTTAAATTTTCAGGAAGTTTTGACATTTTTAATAATTGAGAAAAATATTGTTTGCATAAATTTATTATAAATTGTTTGTATTCTACTTCTGGTTTATCGGTAAATTTTTTATAATAATGAAGATGATGAGAATAAAAGAATTTGTAAGTTTTACTACCAGAATATTGTAAAAACATTTTTTTTATAACTTCAAGAATGCTATTCCAATATTTCTCTTTATCTGCACGATAGGATTGAGTATTGAATTGTCTTTTTTTCCCAGTAAAAGCTGTTTCTTCTTGTAATAATTTAAGACAATCAACAATATTATAACGTATACCTCCTCGAATAATTCCATCTTTTTTTGTTTCTGTAATATCATCTTCAGATGGTGTTTTATTCCATTGAGGGCTTGTAATACCATAACTTTCTAGGCTACTTTTCCAAATCCATTCATCATCTTTAACGCCAAAAAGAAGTAATGTTCTAACCCATGAAATATCTTCCTTTTCAAAAGGAGATTTAACTTTATATTTAGGTCTATTTGGCATAATATAATATTATAATATGCCATTTATATACTTTTCTACTTTTATACAAATATATTCTTCATCCATAAGTAGATACTATAAAATATATTTTAGAGTTTTAGTTTTATATCAAAATATCTTTAATATAATATATATAAATAAGGTTAAAATTATAATATTACATGAAAATACCAACTTGCATCACGTTGCCTTTAGACGTGAAAAATAAATTATTGAAACGTGCACGTCATGATGGTAAGACACAATCAGAGTTGGCACGAGAAGCAATCATAGTATTCCTGGAGCAAAAAAAATGAAAGCTCCTGCTTGGGTTGATTTATTATTAGAAATAGAAGAAGAAACAAAGAAAATGGAGAAGAAGAACGATGAGTTTAATCATAGAACAGCTACAAAAAAATCTGAATAAAGATATTAGTATCGTTTTAAAATCAAAGTTTAGGTATACTGGCAGATTACTTTCTTTAGATGATAAACATATTAAAATTGATGATTTTCGAGAGGGAGAAATAGTATTACTCATTGACAGCATCGAAGTGGTGATGCAACGATGAAACCTCTTTGGACAATGAAAGAGCTTATCGAAGCTGACTTTCCTGAACCTGCTTGGATTGTTGATAAAATTATTCCTGAAGGAGAAATGACTTTAATAATAGGAAGAATAAAAGAATTAAAATCATTATTTACTCAGTATATGTCAACAAGAATTATATGCGGTCAAGATGTTCTAGGATTAAAAACTAAGAAAGCAAAAATACTTATTATAGATGAAGAAAATAGTCTTGCAGAATTACGTCGTCGTTTTCGTAAGATAAAATATGGTTTGAATGATGATGAACAAAAAAATCTTAAATTATGTTCAATGGTAGGCTTAAAATTCAATGATAAAGACTCATTAAAAAAATTAAAGATACTCATTGATAAAGTCAAACCAGAAGTTATTATTCTTGATAGTCTAGTACGATTTTCAACAGGTGACGAAAATAGTGCACAGGATATGAAAAAAGTTTTTGATACTACTAAAGAATTAAATAAATATAATAAGAAATCTTTGACATGGATTATTTTGCATCATATTAGAAAAACTACTGGAAAAATTAGAGCTGATGATGCACGAGGCAGTGGCGATATTACTGCACAACCAACATGTGTTCTTGTCGTTAATCGAAATGATAAAATAACATATACTTTATCACAAGAGGCAGTGAGAAATTTAGCTGAACCTATTAATGACCTTCAATTTAAAGTCTATGATAAAGAAAATGATATTATTTTTGAACTAAAAGGAAGTTCACCAAAGGTATACAACGTTAAAGAGGCTGCAGAGAATGCTATTCTGCCATGGATTTGTAATCAACTCATAGGAACAGTGTTTAAAACTGGTTTAGTAAAGAAAAGCTTTCAAAGTCATGATAAAAGTGCTCTGCAAGATGCATTAAAATCTTTGAAAGATAAAGGTATTCTTGGTGATGAAGGATTAGGAAAATGGAAAATTCTGAAAATTGACTAATCTAACTATTCCTATATATATCTAATAATTAGTTAGTTTAGTTAAAATGACTAGACTAGGTTAAATATTCTACGAGACTTTAGAAAGTCTCTCGTGTAGAATATTATTTTAACTTTTTTAACTAATTTACAGTTTAGTCAAAATAGTCAGAATAGTTAAAATGAGTATGATGATTATATAATTTATTAAAATAGTATTTAAATTTCAAATAAAAATATTCTAATGTCTTTAGTTTATCAAAAGTTAAAGATAGGCAGGTAGAAAGAAATGGAAGAAGTACAAGCATTAAAATGTGATTTAGAGCAATATAAATATAGAAAAGCATTATTAAAAATAAAAACTTTAGATGGAGAGAATTTCTATGGTTACATTGAAAAAATCAATGACCATCATCTTACTATTCTTAACGATAGGACTATGTATACTGCTATTGTCAGGCTTGATAGGATAGCTAATGTTATACAATTAACAGCATTCGAGGCTATGCAATGACCAGCTACGAGTCTGCGATGTCGTTTACTGTGCAACAATTACAGAATATTGAGAATTATTTTCTTGAAAATGTAAAAGTAAGAAAAATAAAATATATTAAAATGAAGATTGAAGATGTAGACGGTTTTGAACTTGAGACTATATATTATGGAAAAGAAAGTGCAAATCTACCACACCACAAACTAGAGGTGTTTATATGAGCAAAGAAGATTTAATTCCTTTTACTAAAGAAACAGCTAGAGAAGCAGGTAGAAAAGGCGGTAAAAGCAAAGGTAAAAACAAACAAATAGGAGCTTTACTAAGACATGCAAAAGAACGAGGTGATATTATAGGCTATATGATGCAGTTAGCAAAGACAGATGACCCACTAGAAGCTTTCTCTTGGATGCTTGAAAACTATGCAAAGCAATACGATTTAATAGAAACAGAGAAAAATAAAGATAAGCAATTTACGAAAAGAGATAAATTAATGCAGAGATTTGCAGAGTTCTTAAAATTACGTTATGGAGAAACACAGCGTACGTTTTTTGTTGATACAACAGTACAATTTCAGGATAGGTTAGCAGAATGGCGAAAGGCAAGGGTAGAACTCTACAATAATAACAATAAAGTTACTCAGACAACATCTAATGCATCTGAGCAGGATTATAAAGCAAAGGAGCATAAACAATGAAAAAGAGTTATTTTAAGCTAGATTGGATGATAGACCTAGAAAAGAAGAAATTCTCTAAGGTTCATCCAAGAGTATGGATAAAAGAAGAGAAAGAAGGATATTATAAAACAGTATTTCAGTGTAGTATGTGTAATCTGCCTTCTGATGAAGTTTCAAAGCGACTACAAGTAAATACTAAAATAATCAATACATGCAAACATTGTGATTTTACAAGTGAGTATTTAATCAGAGGTCATGATGTTGTTATTAAGCAGGTATTAGGAGTAGCAAAATGAGCAGTTATGAAAATATAGACTATGAATCAACAGAATTAGCAAAATATAAGCTACAAGAAAAAATGAATATAACAGACGCATGGAGAGAAGAGGAATTTAAGAATAAACGACTCATACCTTTTTGCTCTCATTGCTTTAATAGAGCATATGCTAAAAGTATTCATTCTTTAGAGAGAGAAGACTATTGCAATATGCAGTTACTAGAAGATAGCAAGCCTGTTGCTTCATTTAATAGATTTAAAGAAAAAACAATTGAAATTTATCGAGAATGGAAATGCAGACGATGTGGACATGGAGTATCACAGGCATTACTAGAAGAAGAGCATAAAGCATTACCAGCAGGAGCAACGACATGATACACATACAACAACGAGGAGATAAGTTTAACATGAGAAACTTTAGCTGTAAAAAATGCGATAAAAAGTTACAAGCAGAAGGCGTTATAGATAGTAGTTTATCAGATACATTCTCTTTTAACTGTCCAGAGTGCAATATGTATCAAATACTCGATACTGTGAATTTACGTTCTACATTTTTAACAGGAGAACCTCTATTGTTGAATAATACAGCAGAAAATAATACATTTTTATTATCTGAAAAAGCACGAGCAAAGGAGTTGATACAACAAAGAAAGAACTATGAGAATGAACTAGAAGAAACACGATTAGAAAGAGAAGAAAAAGCTCGTACACATCGAGCAGGAGCAACAATGACAGTAGATAGAGAAAGACCAAGACGTAGTTTAGCAGAACTAGAAGTAGAAATTAAAAAGCTTCAGGATTTCACACATGAAGAAATAGCAAAGTTAGTACGAGAAGGCAAAGCAACAGCACGTTATAGCAAAGGCAAGGTTACTTTAACACCAACAACATCAGAGAAATTTACACCAGAAATATATGACACACAATTACAAAATTTACAACCAATAAGAAAATTACACTAATCTGCAAGGCTGTAGAGTTTATCCTCCAAAGATAATTCCATCTCTACAGCTTTAGCAGGTTTTTATAAGAGAAGATTATACTAAAGAATATAGATTTCCAAGCACTTCTTTAGTTGCGGGAGCATCAGGCTTAGGTGTTGTTGTAAGATATGTATAAATCAAGAATTATTTTACGTTTTTTCCTAAAAAACCTGCAAAGATAGCTCCAACAACAGCCAATGAACCCATTAATTTGAACCAAGTAACTATAAAAGTTGTTCCTTCAAAGACTTCGCTTGGTGCAACAAACTTTATAATTCCTAAGACTACAACAGCGACTATACTTATTAATATGAAGATAACGAATGAAACTGAAAAATTAAATAATTTAGTCTTCATTGTACAGTACAGGTAACAAAAAGTGCTATATAAAGCTGTTGGTACTTGTACCGTATGCCACGCAAAAACTATGTGAATGTGAGTATACCCTCAGAGCTTATTACGCTTACTGATAAAGTCTGGAAATCAAGCAAAAAAGGCTATAGAAGCCGAGCGGAGTTTATTTTAGAAGCAGTACGAGAGAAGATAGAAAGAGAGAGTTAAAAGCTCTATAGTACCTGACTATAGAGTTGTTGAAGGTTCATTTCTTTTTGTTATAGTAATAAAACGCTAGAATTATTGATATAATAAACCCTAAAATACCAAATATCCATAAAGTTGATAGACATATGAGAGCATATAAAAATAATTTACCTGTTGAACGATGATGTACAGTTATATACTCATGTCGTTCCCATTGTCTTCTTTGAAGTTGTTGTGATATACCATGTATCTCTTCATGTTCTTCTTGTGTTAGTATTGCTAAGTTAGAATGATGATTATTAAGTTTATTTTCGTCTTTATGGTGTACTACATAATCCTTAAAGTCATGGCGAAATTTAACTTTATTAGGCTCATATAAATATTTATAGGCAACAATTCTATGCATTAGATTAGAAATAGGTTTGCCGTCTTCAGTAAAAACGAAGTCATACGCACTATCATCCCACTTTAAACGCTTATAACCATCATCATCTATAAAGTGTGGTAGCTTTAAAACGTTCTTTGCCTTAAAAAAACAATCTTTACAGAGCTTATGAATATCGAGGCAATAAGCCTGACATATTAAGCAACTTGCCATAATTTATAGAAAGAGATGGTTTATTTAAGCTTTGTTGAAGGTTTACTATCTTCTAAACATTGTCCATATAGCTGGAACACCCGTAACTAATAAAACGAAGATTGCCCCCAATGTAAAACTTAAACTATCTTTTACATTAAAAATATCACCAATTGCTTGAACTGCCAAAACTGCTGTCAAAAATACTATTGCTATTTGTCCGCCTTGCTCTTTAATTCTGTCTAATCTATTTTCTAAATTATTTTCAATATTCATTGCAAACCTAAGACCTGTAGGGGTTAGTGTATAATAAGTCATTTTAATATCTGTACCAGAAGATTTGTTAGGAACTTTAGCAGACATTTCTTTTATAAGACCCCACATTCGTAATTTACCTATAATAGCACCAGCAGTCTTTTCATTCACGTTTAAGTCTTTAGCAAATTGCTTTCCAAAACTTACCACAAGAGGAGAATCAATAAATTGAGGAGGCTTGTTTTGGTATGCAGGGACATCTTTATTATAAAAAAATAATAATCCTTTTTTCCACATTGCTATTTGTTTTTTAGCCATAATGAAACCAAGAATAGTCTCTTTTTAAAGGTTCACAGGCAGTTTGAGAAGTAATATAGCGATATAACATCTATGTTTCTTCTCATAAATATTTTTATGCTTCTATTCGTGTGTTGATTGTATGAGTACAAAGTCAAAAGTAAAGTTTTTGCAGGATATACAAAGAGAATGTCTATCTATAGATAGAGATACTAGTATTGATTTTGTAGAAATGCTTGTACGAAGTCATGTTCTTCTTGATTATATAGCAAAGATAACAGGAGAGATAGAGAGATGTTATAGTGCAAAGGATAAACAAGATAATTGTGAAGAAGAAAAAGAACAAATAGCAACCTATTATCAGCAACGTATTGTTCTATTAGAAGAACGAAGAAGGATACTTAATTTAATAAAAGATTTTGTCTGGAGAATGCATGTGGGTGACATGACAAATGATGTAGATTATATTCTAGAAGGAGCTATAGTGAAAAATGGACACTAATATCAAGAAAGTAGTAAAGATTATTATTGGTCTTGTTTGTTTATGGACAGCAGGAACTATTTTTTCTGATTATGGTATTGGTATTAATCTTGGGTATACGCTTGCTGGTATTGTCATGCTTTTCTTAGGATTTGGTCTTATCTACTATGCTCTTGTTTTGCAAGGCAAGGCTCATATAATAAAAAGGTAGGCAATGAACAAAAATCAGTGTTCGGCATTAGGCATTGCGTGAGCATGGTTTGCACCTGTTAGTAAAGGCTATGTTTAGTCTTTCTGATACAAACCTCCAGCCTTTGCTAGGTCAGAAGCTTTTTTCATAGTTGCTTCATCCCATAGATGTAAGCGATGAATTGATTTGATTTCTTTTACTTTTAAAAATTCAAACTTTTCTATCCCTTCGATATACAAAACAACTTCTGCCTCAACAGTGTTATGATACTGAGTGTTATATATATAACCATAAAAAGCATTTTTCTCAGTATAGACTTCAACAAGCATTCCTTCTTCAAGCATATCTTGCATGCAAGATATAATAGAGTATTCCTGCTCCAAGACACCTACATCGAGTTTTTCTGGTTCTATTTTGAGCAAAGAGCACAGTTCTTTTATCTTCCCTTTTCTCATCGAGTCATTGATTCTTGCTCGATGTAATGTTTCACCAATTTCAAATTTGAGCTTGGCTAAATTCCGTTCGTCTTCTTTAGTTTGTGTCATTGTTTATTTTTCCTGTTGCATCCAGTCATATTTGTGATGCTGAACTATAAAATAATAAAAATCTCATCCTTAATAAAGATAAGTTCTATAAAAATTTCATGGACAACTAAGTTTTCTTTTCTTTTATCAATTTCTTAACAATGTCTAGAAATTCTTTATGTTCACATAGCCAATTCATTGTATCATCTATTTTCTGTCGTTTGAGTATACTTTCTGTGTCAAGTACTGTAGCTCCACATTTACATAGTAATTTATCAGGCGTGTTTATTTTTCCACAAACACATGTTATAGGAGTAAATATATTTGTAAAAGTGTCTGGTTGTTTTATAGTTTGAATGCCATTAATCTGGTCAAGTCGTTCATCTACTTCTTCCATGTCATTGTGCATGTATCTGCTTGGCATATCAGAATCTTCTGTCCATCCAAAGAACTGCCTCATTTGACGCTCAGTAAGATACTTTCCTAATTCTGTAGCTCGTGTATGCCTAAATAAATGATTAAAGACGTGCTTTGTAATTCCTGCTCGATGTGCTATCATTTTAACAAGTGCATTTACACTTTGAGCATTAAGAAATCGTCCATATTCGTTTTTTGCAAAACTATACAACAAAGGTGCATCATCATTTTTAAACTCGTGCATATTCATCCATTCATGAACATAAGGCAAGCTTAGAGTGATAGGTAGATTTCTAATTCCTGTTTTTCCATCAATTCGCACCCATCTTTTATTATCCTTTAATACAGTAATATCTTTGAGTTTAATATTAATCAATTCTCCTACTCTTGGACCAAGTTCATATAACAACATGATGAGTGATTTATCTCTTTCATGCTGGCAGATGCCTATCATCTTCATAATTTCTTCACGTGTAAGAATTTGGTCTTTTGTGACCTGTGTTTTTGGTCTTTTTGCATATCTGATGTCTTTGACAATATCTTCATTTCCTAACCATGCAAAAAATTTTTTAATTCCTTGCTGATAATTGATAACATAATTAATAGAATTATGTGATAACGATGCAAAGAATGTTATAAGGTCTTTCTTTGTCATTAAACTATAAGGCTTAGGTATCTTCTTTCCTAAATAGTTAATGCTTGTAATATAGTTAAAAATTGACCTTGCTTTTAATCTGCGTGTTGATACGAGATATTCGAAATATTCTTTCAAGACAATAACCTGTTCTTTAGATAGACCTGATTTATTAGACTTAATATATGTCTGTTCACAAAGGTCTAAATTAAGTCTTTCTTGATATTTTTTATAGTCCATGAACTGCGGTTTATCTTTACTTTCGCTTTCTGTCAATAAACGTGTTTTAAGCATGATATAGCCTCCTATGAGTAGATTATTAAAGATATTTTGAGTCAAATTTTCATATACAACTCAGAGAAAAGAGAAATATTAAGTATCCAAAGCAAAATAATAATCTTTAAGTAGCTTGGCAATTCATCTTCTTTCAAGGAACAACAGAGGTCCTCTTTTATGTATGCCTTGCGAAAACTGGTGAGAGATGCTACCTTCATTGCGTCAGTCATAGGTGCATTACTGCTCTTATTTACTCTGCAGAGTTTGCTTTCTGAACAATTCATCACTGGCGACGCCATTCAGGTAGGCAAACCTGATGATGAAAAAGTGGTTATTACTGCACCTCCCAAACAACAACTTCCACCACAACAACCTTTGGATTCCAAGACACAATGCTGGCTACGGCGAGGATTAAGCTCAGAAGACATTGCAGCTTTCGGCAGTCTCTTACAACAGACGTCATGCACCACTGCTGCACCGCGTAAACAAATTCAAGCCAGTTTTGAAGATAATTGCCTTGCCATTCATGTGGGAGATGAGGCTGCAACCACTTTGTGCTTAGAACAACAGCAACCTTCGTTCTCCATCGAACTACCTGTCTCTCCAAGTTCACCAATCACTGTGCCTGCAACCAAACCAAACTATTGGCTTGCATTCCTCATTCTCTTACTAGGCATTAGCATTCTGTTTGTCTGGGGAAGAACAGACCTGCAATATGATTATTATCATAGGAGAGCTTCACAGGACTTCACCAGATTATTGCCTGGCCATGATGAAGTGCAAATCCGCTATATCAAACCGCCACCAACCTATGTTAAAAAACAGATGCTTGCTGAACCAAAAATCCTGGTCCATCTTATGACACAATCACAACCTGCTCACACTCAGCTACCTTTCCAGCAGACCAAAAAACCAGTTGTAGTAGTTTCTCAGATAGACGCAGAGCAACAACGCATTCTTAATGCACCTTTGAACAAATCCCTAACCCAATTCAATGCACTATCACAATCTTTATGTGATCTGATCGCACTCAAGAAATTCACTGAGGCAGAACAACAATATCCTGAACTCTATAGACTTGCCTTGGACATTTATTCTAAAGTCAGTGATGATAACAAACCACGACTGATGACTGTGGTCAATACGCTGCATGAGCAATTACAAGAGGTCAGGAAAGCATTTGCTGTTGCACAAGATGTCAAAGATATCTATCAAAAAGATGCAGAGAAAACATCTGTCCAAGTCTGGAAGCCTGCGCCAATCATCATGCAAAAAGAGCAAGTGCATCACCTAGATCAAGCTTTAACAAAATTACGCCAGCAGCTTGAACATACACAGCCAACAGACAAGTTCAAACAAGCCAAAATGCGCTATCTTCATTAAGAATCATCTGTTGTACCAAAACCAGCGTTGACATTGCTGTATGTATACAAATACCTCAAAAAAGAAGACATACTCTAAGGTTTCCGTTACAACTTCTGAATAACAAAGAAACCTTTAATAATGTTTATATAGCATGAGCTCTAGGGGATTACTCAATGGGACTCTTTAGCAGAAAAAAACAAGCACCTTTACCACCATTACCACGCTATCCAGCACCTAGTGGTCAACAGCCTCCCAGCTATGAACCTGAATTTCCGCATCCTGAATCACTGCAAGGTCCTGAATTTCCTGAAGTACATGCAGAACCTGTCACAATTCCTCCACCACCTTCTTTTCCACGACCGCAAGTCGATGACAAGTCACAACCAGCTTTTGTCAGGATGATTGATGAACGACTACCAACACGACAAGAACCTATAGTGCAACCACGACCTATCATAGTTTCACATCCAGAAGCTGTCAGACTTCAACAACCAGTACAACCCCTACCAAGACCTGCTGCTTCTATAGAGATTCCTGCCCGAGAACCTGCTTTCTTGAGAAAACCTGTGCAATATCCAGATCGTCAAGCTGTAGCCAACAACCAAGCTGCACCGTGGCAACGCCAAGAGCAACCACGACCAATAGTCATTCCAGACAGACCTTTACCGCCACCGATGATGCCTCCACAACCTGTAACAAGACCAAGTGTGAATGTTTCTTTGTCATCGCAACAACCAGCTCCTACAATACAACCAAGAACGATGCATGTGGAAGACAAACCCTTGTTCATCAAGATTGGACAATACCGCGAAGCCATGTCGCATCTGGAATTATTGAAACAGAAGATCAAAGACGCTGAAACTGCGTTAGCAAAACTGGAAGAGTTGCGAGCAAAAGAACAAGAAGAGATCATACATGCACATGATTTGTTAGCAACAGTAAAAGAGAAACTCTTAACTATAGACAAACAACTCTTTGAAGTGTGACTTACCATGCCTGACGATATACATATTAGACTTGACCAACCCAAGGGATTGCAGAAACAATTTCTAGAATCAGCACTCAGTTCATCTGAATTTTTGCAGACTATTGAACGCATACAGACGTTTGAGCAAGAACGATTAGCTCTGAAGACAACGTTTACTAATGCTCTGACAGACCTAACTATTGTTACAGACCAATTCATCAAGAACTTACCTTCTTTGCCTCTGGAATTTATCCAGAAACAACAACAAATGTTACAAAGACAGATGCTGCAGCAACAACCTTTGAAAGTCATGACACCACGACAGGAAATGGCTGAAAGAATGCAACCGCATCAAGCAACTCCTATTTTTTTAAGCCCTTTAGAAGAGGAAATGGCTGAATTGAAGCGAAAGATCCAGAGCTTGAGCATTTAGTTCTTATTTTATTGGCGCGATATGACAATATGCTTCTTATCTGGGACAGAAATATAAATATCTTCGCCTGCCTTCAGATCTAAACTTCTCACAATATTGCTATTGAAATAAGTGCCGACTCTATCCTTTGATAATTTGACAATCTTCTGCTTAATCTTCAGAGGAGTTTCTTTTGCTTTTAACTCTGCCACTATTCTTTTTGAGGATTCTTCCTCGAAATCCACATAAATACAATCAATATTAGAGCATTGATAGGTAATGGCTCGTTGTTTTGCTCCTTCTACAGCTACTCGCACCTTTCTTAAGTTTGATTCACATCTTGGGCATTTCATAGTTAGTTATTCCTTTTTGCATTGATAACATAGAGGAATCCATTTTTCATCTCGCAAAGGAAATAGTATCCTTCAAATTCAATCTCAATTTTGTCTCCTTTCTTTCGCATATGTTTTGCTGCTCTGTAAATGACTTTGTAGGCTTCATTCCAAGGAACTTGCTTTTCATGGTTTTCGACATAATGCTTGTCTTTTTTAATGGCTCTGAAATGCATTCAGTTCACCATCAAATTGACTCTATATATGTAGTCTTTATTACTATATAAACATTGTGTTGTTCTCATATCTTGTGCACTAGTTTTCTTTCTTTACTAGCCTATTGGAGAAAAATCCGGAAATGCATCACTGCAACTCGCAAAATTTCCGTCCAAAAGTTTAAATAATTCGTTTCTGCAGGCTTATTGCAGAACTATTTTAATTTCCTAGCAACGATTTATTGATCTGCTTTACCATAGCTGCATTCTTGATGACTGTTAATTTGATTACTCTCTTCTTGCTCACTATATCAGACAGCTGCTTGAGATCCAAATCTTTTATAGTTTTGTTCTTCTTGAAAAACAGATCTAATTCTTTCACGATGTCTGTTGGATACTGTGCCTGAACTATCATCTCTCCATAGGTTCCGACATAATATCCTCTGTCAAAGGAAGAGGATGAAGGTTCTATCTTCGTGTCAATACCAATGCTTGTGTAGAATTTCTGAATGTTCTTGTCGAGAGGCGTATTGCCTACAATGAAGGCATAGGATTTTATCCCCTTCTTTTTTAGCTTCTCCATGACTTCTTTTTCTTTATTGATATGCAAGATCCCTTCCCAAATATGGGCTGCTTTGTACATGTTGATATTTGGATCGCCTTTTTTGAAATGTGTATACCAGTCATCAATCAGATCCTGCCAAAACTTCATCATCTCATTCAATGAATTAAAAGTAAATACTGATACTTCTCCAGCAATAGCATCCACTTTTTTAGGTGTTGTTTTTTCCTGATAGATTTTCTCATATAAATCATCCATCAGTTGCTTACTCTTCTTGACCCATGCCTTGTTGATGCTGTATCCAAATCCTTCCTGCTCAAGGACATCTTCTTCCACAAGCCCTATAACAGCCTTTCTTACAGCCTGGAACGTCACACTTTTACCATAGCGCTTTCTGATAATATTAGTCAATTCTATGAGCTTGAGAGGATATTCTTTGGTCAAGATAGTGAATACTAGATTTTTCACGTCGCTTTTCTTTCCCATAGGCAGGATTAATTGTAAAGTCATTAAACTTTTAAGTTTACTTCTCTTATTAAACCTTTTGGTTTACTTTTTATTGAACCGAGTATTATTAACATCCTCTTACTACTTCCTAGTATTAAATTATGAGGAGACAACCATGACAAACGACGACAATACAAGAAAAGACAGTTTAAAAAACTTAGTTAATAGAAAGATACATGTACTAGGACTTGCAGGAGTAGTTGGCGGAATAATTCTAGGACTTATCCTTGGGGCTAACAAAGGATCTCAACTAAGATTAAGAGAAGCAGCAAGATATCTTGCATATGAGCATTATGAGCCTGTAGGCAACGGCGGAGCTTTGGCAGAAATACATGGACATATTACTCCAGAACGACAAAAAATGATTGAAGCAATTAATGCAGTTTTTTTGGTTAAGTATATGGGCCAAGCACCTGTAAGAACCTTTGCAGAATACAGGCTTAAAACTACTCCTAACTTAAGTGATACAGAACGACGAGAACTTACTGATATTGTAGAGAGATATAAACCCAGCCTCCTTAGGTAAAAAGTCTATCCAAAAGCTTAAATAATTTATACCATGGCTTTCCTTTATGGACCTAACTAAGGAAGTCAAAGCGCAGATCAAGCAAGAAGCCAGCGCACATCCAGAGCAGTTCTTTCCAGTCAAGACCTTGCAAAAGCTGGGCTTCTCGAGACATCATTGTGAAACCTGCGGCACGCATTTCTGGAGCCAATATGCGAGCAAGGTTTGTGGAGATCCGAAGTGTTCAGGTGGCTTTCGATTTTTAGACAAGAAAATAGCTACGAAATCATTGACCTATACACAAGTCTGGCAACAGTTTGCACAGATCCATAAAAAACTAGGCTATACTCCTCTTGATAGATATCCTGTTGTGTCCCGATGGAATCCCACGATGGAATATACGATTGCTTCTGTCGCTGCGTTTCAACCCTTTGTTGTTAGTGGAGAAGTAGAACCGCCAGCTAATCCTTTAGTGATTCCTCAATTCTGTTTACGATTTAATGATGTGGACTCTGTTGGACTGAGCGGACATTTTACTGGATTTGTGATGCTGGGAGAATTAGCGTTCATGCCTCCTGCAAAGTATGACAAAGAAAAATATGTTTCTGATTATTTAACATGGCTGAACCAAGGGATGGGACTAGCAAATAAAGATATTACTATTCATGAAGATGCCTGGGGTGGTGGAGGAAACTTTGGCTGTAGCTTGGAATTCTTTAGTGGTGGATTAGAGATAGGCAATCAAGTGTACATGACTTATCTGCATGATGGTAAAGATTTGAAACCACTTAACATTAATGTCTTAGATATGGGAGCTGGGCAAGAGCGAGCAGCTTGGTTTACGCAAGGGAAAGGAACGAGCTATGACGCGACGTTTCCGCATGTCATGAAGAAACTCTATGAGAAGACTGATGTACAACCTGATCCTGTTTTCCAGAAAAAGTTCATGCCCTATTCTTCGTATTTGAATATGGATGAAGTGGAAGATGCTCACAAAGTCTGGGACATGATAGGACAGAAGATGGGAGTGCCTGGAGACGAAGTCAAGTGGAAGATCTTGCCTTTGGCTGCATTGTACTCTATCGCTGACCATACTCGCTCCCTCTTATTTGCGCTGCATGATGGTGGATTGCCTTCCAATGTTGGTGGTGGCTATAATCTTAGAATGATATTAAGAAGAGCATTAAGCTTTATTTCACAATATGGATGGAGCTTAGACTTAGGAGAGATTTGTGAATGGCATGCGGAAGAACTGAAAGACTTATTCCCTGAACTAAGTAAAGATTTAGATAATGTGCAAAAAATACTTGCTGTGGAAGCGCAGAAGTACAAAGTGACGCAACAGAAAACGAGTCAGCTAGTGCAGCAGTATGCTACGAAAGAAATTGATGAAAAAACTTTACTCGAATTGTATGACAGCCAAGGGATTGCTCCTGAACTGATTCAACAGGAAGCGAAAAAACTTGGGAAGATCGTGCATGTGCCTGAAAACTTCTATGCCAAAGTTTCAGAAAGACATGAGCATCAAGAACAGAAGCATCAGACGACGAAAGATATTGGTGTTGATGTGACGGGTGTAGCTGCTACTAAAGTCAGATATTTTGAGGATTACAAACGGACTACATTCAGCGCGAAAGTGGTTAAGAGCATTGACAAATTTGTGATTTTGGATGAAACGTTTTTCTATGCGACAGGTGGCGGACAACTGCATGATACTGGAAGTATTAATGGCAAGAAAGTGGTGCAGATCTTAAAACAGGGGAATGTTGTACTACATGAATTGGATGTGCCTAGTCCTTTCCATAGTGGTGAAACTGTCAAATGCCTTATTGACTGGGACAGACGACTGCAATTAAGCCAACATCATACTGCTGCTCATATTGTGAATGCTGCTGCACGGCAAGTGTTAGGACCTCATATCAACCAAGCAAGTGCCTACAAAGATATTGACAAAGGACGGTTGGACATTACACACTATCAAGCGTTGACTGACGCTGAAGTGAAGAAGATTGAGGATGCTAGCAATGCTATTGTCGCTAAAGGAATCCAGATGCGCAAGGAGTTTATGTCTCGAGACAAGGCTGAAAAGGCTTTTGGGATGGGCATCTATCAAGGCGGCGTGCCTCCAGGCAAAGAACTAAGGATTGTGGAGATTCCTGGTGTTGATGTGGAATGTTGTGGCGGTAGTCATTTGGATAACACGAAGGAAACTGGGATGATTAAAATTATTAAAACTTCTAAAATTAGTGATGGGATTGTGCGACTGGAATATACTGCTGGTAAGGCTGCGCAATCTGAGGTTGATAAAGAAGGCAAGTTACTAGAGGCATGTGCTAAGTTTTTAGGTGTCAAGAAGAGTCAGGTTCCTGGACGAGCTACGGAAATCTTCAATGTCTGGAAAGATGTTGTGAAGAAGGGCAAGGCGAGGCCGAAGGGATTTACTAGTAAAGATGAAGAACTAGGAACGGACAAGGATGTGTTGGAGAGGACTGCGAGCATCTTGAAGACGCAGCCAGAGCATGTGCTGAAGACGCTGCAGAGGTTTGTGCAGGAGATTGATGAAAAACATTAGTTAAAGAAATTCTAAACCTAATCGTTTAGTAAGAAACATATCAAGCGCTTTTTCTCCCTGTTGTCTGGCGAGTTTGTTCATTTGTATTTTTCTTTTGTTCTGTTCTCTTGTACTTAGTTGTTTTATAGAACCCATTAAGGAGCGCAATGCTTGAAATTGCTCTTTAAGATTAAGTCTTGCTGTTATTTCTTTAGATAGCTGTTGTCTCGATATATCTGTCCGAACACTGTAATAATCTAGCAAGCTTTTCGTTTTGTTGTCATATGTCGAAAAAAATACGCTGTGTCTTAAATAGTTTACTATAATGTTCGAAAAGTTTCCGGCTTTTTCTCCACTAATTTCTTTTATATTGTTGAGTATCTTCCTTATATGTTTCGCGTCTTTAGAACTGCTGAATTTAACGAAGACTATATTAATCTAGATCACGCAGAACAGATCAAGCTGGATAAAATTCTTGTAAAATTAGAAGAACAAGGCGATGTTGTTGGAAGGCCATTACGACGTGATTTCTTGCGAGAAAAACGATTAAATGGGAAACGGACATATTATTTAATATATGCTGAATTCTCTTCACTCCTCATACTTGGCATTAGCAACAAAAAACTACAACAAACCACTATAGATGCTGTACTGTTAAACTTTGAAGGATATAAACAATTCGTCATTGAACAACTTCAAAAGAACACTTAAGCCTTATGATCTTTGCTTTTCCATTCAGTAATTCTACCGTGTTTAATGTCTTCAAAAGCTCTTTGGAATTTTGCAACCATTTCCCAATCTACTTCTGACTCTTGAGCTTGCTTCTTTAATTTCTCATATTCTTTTTTAGGGATAGTGACCGTTTCCATACTTCTTTCTTCCTCTGTGTATTTATATATTTTACCGTTAAAAATCCGGAAATCTTCCGCTTCTTCTTAAACAACCTGATAAACCTTTTAAACTACCACTGTTCCTGAAACCTATGGACAAACACCCTAAACCCTTCTTCAAGCTGTCTCCTTCTTCCTTGCATTTGTTTTTGGAGTGCCCGAGGTGCTTTTGGCTGGAGAAAGAGAAAAGCTTATATATGTTTAAATAAGTTAAACGATTGTTTAAAAAATGACAACAATACTCAAAGAGGGACATGAATGCATCCTTAAACTATTTTATAAAGATAAGTCAGCAAAGATACATCTACGAGAAATAGCTAGGAAAACGAAGCTTAATGAAAATAGCGCATCAAGGTTCTTAAACCAGCTGGAAAAGTTGCATATTCTTGAGTCAATGAAAGAAGGAAACTTAAAGAAATATGCTGTAAGAAAAAATGAAACTGTCTTCGCGGTGTTTGTCTATTTTGATGTACAAAAACTTCATGCTCTTCCAGCAATAAGGAAGAATGCTATCCACTATTTTCTAGAGCATCTTCAAGAAAAGCCAATAATAGCGTTAGTGTTTGGATCAACAGCAAAAAATACCTATAGCGAGAGATCGGATATTGATATCTTATTAATAGTGAATAAGAAAATTCAGACCAAAGACGCGGAAGCTTATGTAGATGCTCAAACAGCGCTCAAGATAAGTCCCATCCAAATAAACTATAGGGAGTTTGAGGAAGAACTAAAATTAAAGCATGATCATGTTGTCCAATCTGCGGTAAATACTGGCTTCCCCGTTAGCAATCATATAACCTATTATGGAGCAGTCTATCATGAAAGAATATGATTTGCGGCAGCTCTTGAACAATAAAGAACTAGTAAGGAACAAGATAGAAGAGTTTCTTAAAAAAGCAATGATTGTCAAGCAAGATCCAGATAAGATAGAGATTCAAGGGCATGTCAAAAAAGCAGAACATAATCTTGCGTTCATCAAGGATAATCTTAATCTAGGATATTATGACTGGTGCATGACTGGCTGCTATTATGCTTCTTACCATATGGTTTTAGCATTGATTATGACTAAAGGATATTCCTCCAAGAACCACCTTGCAACTCTCTGTATTCTTATTAGGGAATTTTACAATAAAGGCATTGAACAGCAAGATATCGAGATGCTAGACCAGTTCTTCATTGATTATCATGACTTGCTCTTCTATGTAGAATCAAAAAACAAGAGAGAAGACGCGACTTACTCAAGCGAAAGATATTATGAAAAGAGCGCAGTTGAACAATTGAGACTAAAGACTGTGCTCTTCGTGACTAAGGTGAAGGGAATGTTACATGAGGAGAAACACTAACTCTTCTCAACCACCTTAAGAAAGCTTTTATAGGACTCCTTATTCTCTCCTCCATGGACAAACAACTTAAACCCTTCTTCAAGCTGTCTCCTTCTTCCTTGCATTTGTTTTGGGAGTGCCTGTGCTGAATAATTTTTTTGGAACTACTAATAGCTACCAAAAACTACCAAATTGGTAATTACTAACTATTCTAAAAATGTTATATATAATTCGAAAAGTCTCCGAATACTACAACTTCTCAAAGTGCCTGCGAATGTTTTTATAGTAATACTTTTTTGCATAGGATGAAAAGAATGAAAGATAAAGAAAAACTTTGGAGCATGGGATTTAGTGTGTAAATATGAAAAAAGCACTAGTCTCTAAAGGGCATGATTTTTTTGAATTATTAAAGGAGATTAAAGGAATTGTCCACAAAGCAAGGTATGCTGCTTTTAGTGCTGTAAATATTGAGATGCTGAAAGCATACTATGAGATTGGAAAGAAACTTGTCGAAGAGGAGCAAAAAGGGAGTAAACGGGCGGAATATGGAGAAAAGCTCATAGACAAGATCTCTTTAGAGCTCATGAATGAATTTAAGAAAGGTTTTGATGCTACAAATTTGCGGAGGATGAGGAGGTTTTATTTGATTTATCAGAAATGGGAGACAGTGTCTCCTAAATTAACATGGTCACATTATTCAGAGCTTATTAAGATAGAAGAAGAGACAAAAAGGAGATATTTTGAGAAATATGCTGCCATAGAGAATCTCAGCGTCAGAGATTTAAAACGACAGATTTATTCTTTGCATTATGAACGACTTTTAATGAGCAAAGACAAAAAAGCGCTTATAGAGTATGAAAAAAAGGGCAATATTCCTACCAAATCAGAAGAGTTGATAAAAGACCCCTATGTTTTAGAATTCCTGAACCTTGAAGAAAAAAACATATACACCGAAAAAGAGCTTGAAACCAGGATTCTGAATGATCTGCAAAAGTTCTTGCTGGAGCTTGGGCATGGCTTTAGTTTTGTGGCCAGGCAGAAAAGAATAACTCTCGATAATGAGCATTATTATATCGATTTATTGTTTTATAATATCTGCTTGAAATGTTATGTGGTTATTGAGTTAAAAACAACCAAATTTAAGCATGAAGATATCGGACAGATGAATTTTTATCTGAATTATGTGAAGAAGGAGTTGAATAAAGAAGGTGATAACCAGCCAATAGGCATACTTCTCTGCACTGAAAAGGACAATGTTTATGTGAATTTTGCTGCTGGCGATTTGTCGCATAAGTTATTTGTATCCAAATATAAACTATACCTGCCAAGCAAAGAGGAGCTGGAGAAAGAGATTAGGAGGCTACTATGATAAATGGTAAAATAACCATCCCTGAGATCGGAAAAGAATTAAAAGTCAATGAAAAAACAATCAAAAGAGATATTGAAAAACTTAAGGAATCAGGCAAAATCAAGCGCATAGGCCCGGACAAGGGAGGACATTGGGAGGTTGTATAAACCCATCGAATTCGACCAGTTTAGAAAACAAAATGGAAGATTTTATTGATACTCCTTCTCAGACACCCTAAGAAAGCTTTTATAGAGCTAGCACTCTTCTGGAACCTATGGACAAACAACCCAAACCTTTATTCAAACTCTCTCCCTCATCTTTACACCTTTTTCTCGAATGTCCTAGATGCTTCTGGCTGGCAAAGGTAAAAAAGATCAACAGACCTGACAGTGCTTTTCCTTCATTGCCTTCTGGGATGGACAAGATCCTGAAAGAGCATTTTGATAGGTTCATGGAACAAGGCAAGTTACCTCCGGAACTGCATACGAATGGGTTACAGCACTACAAACTGTTCAATGACAAATTACTATTGAAACAATGGAGAAACAACCTGAAAGGAATTCAATGGCTGGACAAGGAAACGAATATCTTATTGCATGGGGCAGTGGACAATATCCTGGTGAAAGGGGACAAGCATATCGTGCTGGACTACAAGACTAGAGGATTTCCATTGAAAGAGGACACGCATGAGCATTATGTTTTACAGATGGACCTCTACAATCTCTTATTAAGGAAGAATGGCTATGCAACTGAGGACTATAGCTACTTACTGTTTTATTATCCGAAGGAAGTGCTGTCTACTGGTGAAGTGGTGTTTGAGACTGTGGTGAAGCAGATGCCTGTGGATATCAGTAAAGGAGAGAAGGTTTTTAAGGATGCTATCAAGGTGTTATTGGATGAGGATGCTCCTAAGCCTAACGCTGACTGTGGGTTTTGTCATTGGGCGAAGGGAGTGAGTGAGGAATAAATGATAGATGGAGGGATTTAGTATGTATCCTAGAGGAAGAAAAGTATCTTTTTATGCAAAAACTAAGGGTGGAAGTAGGAAAAAGATAACATTCTATGCGAGATAGGGCTATGGTCAATAAATATCACAAATCAGTTGAAGATGCAGTAGTTAAATTTGGAAAGGATCATAAATCTGTAAAGAAAGTTTTTCGAGGAAATGAAAATCCGATTCCAATAGCAGACTCTGCTTCAAAAAAAATGATAAACTATAAACCAGACGCATATTTTATACTTAAAAATAGATATAAACTCTTATTTCAAGTACTGGAGTCTGAACTAAAGAAACAGGACACTATTATCGCCGATATAGTTAGAGCATGTCTTGTTGAAAACTGTCTAGGAATAATTTTTTTATATCCTTCAAATAAACAAAATGATCGGGACAGAGTTTTTGAAGCATTATACACAGTCATAAGAGGACTCAATAAAAAAGGGATGCCAATAGAGGAATTACCACAGAGAAATAATTGTTATTATATATCTCGAGAACTTGCGAGCAATCAAGAAGAAATTATTAAACTCCTATCTGAAAGATGTAAGGAAGATGGTTGGTTTAAGTGAAACAGATTTCAGAATTAGACAAAAACCAGCGTGGTGTTGCAGGAGAATATTTAGTTGCTGGGGAGTTAAATAAAAGAGGTATATTGGCTTCATTGACAATTAAAAATACTAAAGGCATTGACATTTTAGCATCCAATCATGACGCTTCAAAATCTGCAGGGATTCAAGTAAAATCTACAGTCATTAAAAGAAAAGAATATCCTCGTTGGATACTCAATGAGAAAGCAGACAATTACCGCAGTGAAACTTTATTCTATATCTTTGTTCTATTAAAAGAGGGAACTGAAAGACCTGATTTTTATATTGTACCTAGTAAAAATGTAGCAGAGCACACTAAGAAAACACATAGTGATTATTTAGAAAGGGGAAAAATAAGGGGAGTAAAGGACTCTTCAATGAGGATTTTTTATGATAAAGACAGCATTTATTTAGAGAGATGGGATTTATTGGAGTTATAGTCTATTTAGCTTCTTAAGTTACCTACAAAAGTTTTTAAATCATTAAAAGATAGACTTATCTAGGAAATGTTCGTAAGACTTTCGGAAAAGTATGGGTAAAGTATATTGAGAGAGAAAATCACATCTCCTCATCATCCTGTTTTATGATTTGAATCGAATGAGTGAATAGAAAGAAATCAAAAAGAGATACAAACCAAAAAGCCTAATCAAGCTATAAAAGAGATGATAAAATGAAAGAAATAAAGACTCTATTTAGATATCCTGGAGGAAAGTTCTATGCGCTTAGAATACTTAGACCTTTCTGGAATTCTATAAATCATGATGAATACCGTGAGCCTTTTGCTGGCGGTGGTAGTGTTTTCTTTGATAAAGAAAGAGTTCATTTTAATTGGTTGAATGATAAACACGAAGATCTAATAATTACTTATAAGATCATTGCTAATTCAGATACTAGAAAAGAATTAATCAAAATGCTAAAAAATGAGGTAGCTTCTCCAGAGAGACATCAAGAAATAAAAGATATGAAACCAACGAATGATTTAGAAATTGCATTCAGATATTTTTATCTTAATCGGACTTCTTTTAGTGGTAAAATGAAAACACCAAGTTGGGGATATAGACCTAAAAGGAGTTTACCACCTGAAAGATGGTCTGAAAGGATATTTCCTTGTGGAAAGGCACTAGAAGGTATAAAGCTTACCGCACTCGACTTTGAAGAAGTAATTAAATCACCTAAAAAAGGCAAAGAAGTATTGATGTTTATAGATCCTCCTTATTTCTCAGCTAAGCAAGAAAGTCATTATGTATGCTCTTTTAAGAAACAGGATCATACTAGACTGATGAAAATCCTCAAAAAGACAAGACATAAATTCTTTTTAACTTATGATGATTCTCCAGAAATAAGAGAGTTATACTATTGGGCAAACATATATCCAATACAATTTTACTATCGCTTAGATAATTCACAACACAATGGTGGTAATAGAAACAAAGGATGCGAACTAGTTATTACAAACTACAAACTAAAAGAACAGAAGTTATTACAACAACTAAAATGAAGCTAGAACTTAAATCACCGTTTAGATTTCCAGGCAGTAAGGCTCAAGCTATTAAATTTATTAAACCTTTTTGGGAGATAATTAATCATGATGAATATAGGGAACCTTTCTTTGGTGGTGGGGCAGTATTTTTCGCAAAACAAAAAACAAAGACAAATTGGATTAATGATATCGACAAAGAATTGATCACTACTCTGAAAGTTATTGTAGATAATAACCAAAGAAAAAAAATCATTGAATCACTTTCTAAAGAAACAGCTACACCAGAAAGACATAAAGAGATTAAAAATATGATTCCTACTAATGACTTGGAGATTGCTCATCGTTATTATTATCTTAATAGAACATCTTATAGCGGCATTATGCATAAACCAGCATGGGGGTATGATTCTCTAAAAAGTGTACATCCCGACAAATGGGGGTTGAGATTAGAAACAGCCTCAAACAAGCTAAAAGGTGTCAAAATTACCTCATTAGATTTTGAAAAAGTTATCTTAGCACCATCAAAAAAGAATGTGTTTATGTTTGTAGATCCACCATACTATGAAGCTGATCAAAAAAGAGCATATAAACATTCATTTACAGAAAAAGATCATAAAAGATTAGTTTATGTTTTAAAGAAAACAAAACATAAGTTTTGCTTAACTTATGATAACTGTGAAACAATCAGAAAGTTGTATAAATGGGCATATATCTATCCTGTCTCATGGAGATATCATACAGCAAACTCAAATAAAGCAACTAGAAAAATGGGTAGTGAATTGATTATATCAAATTTCCCTATAAAAGTAGAGAAAAATCATTTAATCTACACTTGGTTACATCAAAATAAAAAACATCTTTGAGATAATCCTCATTCCATTCTTTTGTTTTTTCTTCACTATATCTTGGAGATGGTTCTGAAGAATAGCTTATTTGAATAAAACCATCTTTGAATCTTCTTTCATAAATATACATCTTTTTACGTGAATTCTCATGCATAGGAAGTGAACTCACTGGAAATATTACAAAATTATACTGGTTATAGTTAGAACCAAGAACTTCTTTCGATAGAGATTTAGGATCTAAAACAACTGCCAAGAAGTCAAAATCTAATTTTTTATATAGTCTTTGAGGAATTCTTCCGTGTGAACCTTTAACTTCAACACCTATAGTGTTTTTACTACATAAACTCTTAGTTCTACCTTTCACCTGTATTCTTCTTCCTTGGGTATCTATAAAATCGACTTTAATTCTTGTTCTTGTTGAATGTTCATCATTTGGTTCTTTTAAGTGTATACCTAGTTCTTTTGCCTTGGTTGCAAAATATAATTGTCTTATGCTCCCTTTAAGATTCTGTTCTAAAACTCTAAAATTCTCTGGATTAAGAATGGTCTTAATAATCTCGATATCCGAAAGATTAGTTATCTCTCCCAATTTTGGAAACAGTTCATTTTTCTTTGGTAGTGTTAATTCTGGCAAGCTATGTGATAATTTCATTCCTAAAAGATCAAATCGGTTTATCCATTCATTATTCCACTTGAAATGCACTGGATCTGCCAAATATTCATGCCATTGTCGATTTGGATAATCGTTATTCCTTGGGATCTTATCTCTTGGACATATAATTACTCCTCCAGTGGGATGTTTACCAACAAAAAAATCAGCAAATTTATCAGGCTTATAAAGATTTTCTGGTCTTTTTTCGAGACCATGTGTTTTATGGAGTGCATAAGCTATTCTTTCTCCGGGAATAGTTCCTTTTTTATAAGGTGTTTTTAGCTGAAGTGTTTTTCCATTGATTATGCGATCGACTATATCATCTCCACCAATACTTCTTATTTCATATCCTAAGGCCAGAATGAGCTTATCAAACCAAGTTTCAAAACAATGACCTGCTATAGGTCTTAATATGTGTTTGTTTTTTATGATAAACTCTTCTAAAACTTCCCAGTCTATATTGCCTATATGATTTTTAAATTCTATAATAATCGATTGCTCTGATTGAGAAAAGCCTTTGAGGTTCATAATAAGATAGCTTAACCATTATTTATATTTATTGTGTAACCACATTTAACCGTAAAGTATATAAATAGTATAACTACCGGTAGTCATATTAAGAGGTGAGAAGGTATGGAAGACAAGATGACAGAAGAAAAAATTTCAGCAACGGCATCCCAAATAGTACTGGCACTTAAGGATTCAAAAGAAATGATGAGTGCTGCAGACATTAAGAAAAAGGCAAACATAGACAGCTGGAATACTGTTCAATGGAACTTGAATAAACTGGAACAGATTGGAAGAATACACACACAAATCATGGGAACAACGAAATACTATTCATTAAATGGCAAAGGCAAACACCAGCATAGCATCCAACTAGACCAAAATAATTATCTTTGGATCGATATCTTTGAACCAATAAACATCAGAGAACACTTTGTAAGAATAAAACAGTCTCAAAAAATTGGACCTGATGAATGGGAAACTAAAGGAACTGTTATTATTACAAGAGAGGTTTTTGATACAGTGTTGGAGACATTAAATAAAACTGAAGAAGTACTCAAAAAAGAGTACTGGGAGTAAACCATGGTCTTAAGCGAAAACTATTTGATGACAACAAAAAATTTAGAAGCTTTTTTTAATGCGGTGTTAACTGCTCAAGCACCAAAAAACTTTACACAGAAATTTTTAGAGCAACTAGAATTTCGTAGTAGTAATGATCGATTGTTTTTAGGATTATTAAAATCTTTAGGATTTTTGGATGCTAATGGTGTTCCAACAGATAAATATTTCAAATTTCTAGATCAGAGCATATCTAAAAAAGTTTTATCGGAGAGTATTATGGAAGCATATAGTGATCTTTTTTCAATAAACAAAAAAGCATATGAACTTTCTGTGACAGATGTAAAAAATAAATTTAAAACACTCACTCAAGGTAGTAAAAGTGATAATGTTCTTAATTTAATGGCAAATACTTTTGTTGCACTTTGTAAATATGCAGATTGGGACTCATCAAACTCTGTAAAAACTAGAGAAGAACCAAAATCTGAGAAGAATGTGGAAAAGATTGGTCAAGAAATAAAAATAGGTGAAAAAAGAAATGATTTAAGGCCAGAACTACATTATAATATACAAATACATCTTCCAGAATCTAGAGATGTTGCTGTCTATGATGCTCTATTCAGAAGTTTAAAAGAACATTTACTTTGAGGATAAAATGGAATCATATTATTCATTTTTATCTAAGGGTCTATTGACTGAAGAAGCATTAGACAAAGCCGGTAGAAAGAATAGAAAACCATTTTCGAACGGTTTTGATAATGATATGAGTAAGCGATTAGGGCTACATATTTTAGACGAAACTCTTGTAAGTAAAGCCCAGAAAATGTCTGTTGTTTATACCGCTATTTGCTCTTTTGAAAATACAGTAAGGGAATTTATTTCAAAGAAACTTTTAGAAGTATTTGGTGAAGAATGGTGGTCTAAAGGAGTTCCGGAAACAGTAAGACAAAAAGCAGAAAATAGAAAAAAAGAGGAAGAAAAAAATCGCTGGCATGGTGCAAGAAGTTCTGAAAGTCTTATCAAATATACTGAATTTGGTGATCTACCCTCAATTATGAATAAGAATTGGCCTCTGTTTGAACCACATTTAACATCATTAGAATGGGCAAAACAGATTATTAGATGTCTAGAAAGATCTCGTAACGTGATAATGCATAGTGCTGAATTATCTGTGGAAGACATAGAAAGAGTTGGAGCTTTTATAAGAGACTGGATTAGGCAAGTCGGAGCGTAATGAAGATTCTTAATTTTTTAGAAACAAAATATACTATTATAATACCTCAGATAAACTCCCATAGGCACTCTCTTGAATAGCACGTTTAAACACTTCCCTAGGATGGACTAAGGAAGCATCTAAGGTTCCTATGGAGATCGTTTCTTCTTTTAAGA